>Ga0307380_10006239_pt1 | contig 15687 bp, 10 predicted proteins | sample UN3MG_FD_202239 | JGI IMG/M metagenome (GOLD analysis project Ga0307380, IMG submission 202239) | Soil microbial communities from Risofladan, Vaasa, Finland - UN-3 | ecosystem: Environmental > Terrestrial > Soil > Coastal area > Acid sulfate soil | place: Finland: Risofladan, Vaasa | collected...
CGGGATGCATTGCTGTCCGTGATCACTGCGTTGACCCGGGGCAGCACACGAGGAAGCCAGTGGCGGTAGATGAGCGTGTCGGCCAGGGTGCTGTGACCGGGTATGCTCCAGGCAAAGACGTCGTGGACAGTGACTACCGTTCGGGCACGGCCAGCGCCGAACAGGAAAGGAGTCAACCCTGTGGGATCGTGGATCACATCCAGCTCAAGCCGCTGCCCTGCCTGACGAAGCGCCACGTTGCCCCACGTCATCAGCCCTGGCAGACGGTGACTGGCTGCCAGGCGGTGGCTCGCAACGGAGCTACCTATGGGCGAAGCGGCTAGCGAGGATGTGGTGAGCAACGTGATGTCCAGTACCGACCTGCAAGCGGTGGAAGACAGAGCATGAATCAGGTCGACCGTATAGCGGCTGATGCCTCCTATCGGCCGATCCAGACCATACGCAAGAATGCCGGCTCTCAAGGCTCAACCTCTCAAATCCAACTGTCTGACTGCTGTCGAGCGAGCTTGTTTGCGCGGCCAGCAGCAAGCTTGCGATGAATGGGGTTTCTGACCATGCCCACCGCAGCGAAAATCACCAGAAAAGGAGCGGTTGGCAAAGCATAGCGCGTACCGCCGTAGTACACCAATCCCGCCAGGGTAAACACAGCAATCGGAAATAGAAGAATCATCGAGCGAGTCCAATTGGGACCCAGTCGTGTCGCGCCGTAGGTAGCCAGGGCAAGGTAGAGCAAGTAGATGGCCTTGAGCAGGCCGGCATACGGCAGGAAATCCTCACCCTGGTACGTGTTCACCTGGACCGGGGACCAGAGACGGGCAAACTTCTTGGGCAGCAGACGCACAAAGTCGCCCGGCGAGGATCGAATCCAGTCCAAACCGCGCCGGTAATACTCTCGATCGAGTTCTACTTCTGAAAGTCCCTCAATTGGGGGCGGGTAGTTGGGCACGTGCCCCCCGAACGCATAGGGGTTGTTCGCCCCGTTGAAGGTATAACCTCCTTGTGTCGACACGAAGACCAATTCACGGTGGACGGTGTAGTTCCGCAGCGTCCAAGGGATGAGAACGGCAATGGTCGCTGCGACAAGTAGCAGGGCAGGTGCGAGCCATGCTCGCGATCCTGTCTTCTTCGAGCGCAGGATGAACCAGAAGAGCAGCAGCGGTAACATGAGCACCGACTGAGGCCGAGTGAGTACGCCCAGTCCGAGGCATGCCCCCGTGGCCACGGCCACGACGGCTCGTGGATGCTCGACTAGCTTCAGCGCCATGAGCACCGTACCCGTGAAGAGCGCCAAGAACAGGGTGTCCGTGATAATCCAGGCGCCAAAATAGACCATCAGAGGATGGAAAGCGACCCCCAGACCTGTGAATAGCGCGACCTTGCTCCCAAACAATCTACCAGCGATCTGGACGCTGAAAAGGCAGACCAAGGCCCCGAGCAGGGCTTGCACGAGCCTGGCGGCGGTCAGGCTGTGGCCGAAGATCAGGTACACACCAGCCAGAAAAAAGGAGTAGAGCGGCGCGCGGAAGGATGTGGGTTGGTAGGGCGGGTATTCGGTGAACCCCCGGCCTTGGATGAGGTTCTGTGCCAGCAGGTCATAGTCCACAGCGTCACCGTATAGCTGATCCTGGATGAGAAAAGGGTCCACATGGGGCGCCAAAAAAGCATAGACAGTGCGGACGGCCAATGCCAGGGCCAAAAGGGCCATCAAACCCCTGTTTTCTTTCACAGATCTCGAGATCCAAGCCAGCATGTTGCTGAATCTGGGCGACATGATTTTGGGTTTCCTTCTGTCTGCTGCGCTTGGACTCATCTCTGATAGGGCGTTCGCGGGCGCCGATGATACTGGGCGACAGTGCCGCTGTCATAGACCCGGTTTGCTTCTCTGACGTCCGGCAGGGGTGCAGAACGTCGCGTACTCAACGCCTTATCGAGGTCAGACACGAGAATATGCCGTGTTCGTTCTTCCAGCGCCCAAGTGTCGGGAAAATTGCCAGATTCGGTTCCGAATCCCTCTGAGTCGGCGTGGGAGCTGAGACGAATCCCGTCGAGTCCCAGCCAGACATCACGATACCCAAGATGGTTCTCTATCCAATAAACAGCCCGATCCTCCGGGACGGTCCAGAAGATCCAATAGTTGCCAAGAGAAGGCTCGTTCGTGGCTTTAAGGAGAGAAGCGACACAAGCCCAGACCACCAGGAGCGAAATGCCAACCACCGGGAGCTTGTGCCTGAGAAGAACAGTTGGCCTGCTCCAGTACCTTGAAATTGCCGAGGTCACCATAGGAAAGGACATGAGCATTAGCAGGGGAAAGAGACGCTGTTGCAGGTTGCCGGCAATGCCACCGCTGCGGTCCAGGATGATGCCGGCAGCGAATTGCACCCCAAAGGCCCCGTACAAGAGCCAAAGGAAATAGTGGGATGAGAACTGCAACGGCTCCCGAGACCTCAGGAGAGAGAACCCGTTTCCGGCCCATAGCAAGAACGCAATGCCGGCGAGGATCCAGCTTGGCAGCACTAGCCCCAGATAGACCGTGTTGCTCGTCCAGCCTGTACGCACAGAAGCGTAGGGATCGAATGCCGGCTGCATCCCGAGAGCAACAGCCGCTGCACGGTTCACCCCTCGATCGAACTCGAGAATGACACGCGAAGCAGGCTCATACAGGTAAAAGACGACCACGACCCACACGACTGCCAGGGAGCTGACGGCATAGACCAGCCGCTGTAGGGCGTTATGCAGAGAGCTTTCCGGACCCCTGTTCCTGCTTACGTGCATAAGGAGGAAGCCAGCTACCAAGGAAAAGCCCACCACGAGGATGAAAGAGGAACCAAAAAAGACATTGCTGCTGAAGAGTGCCAAAGAAGCCAGGTAGAACAGCCCAACAAACATCGCAAAGCGTCGAGGTTGCTGTGCGGCTTTGAAGCTCTTGGCGAGTAGAAACAGAGCAGTCATGGCGACAGCCCAGGTCACCTTTTCATGCGAGCCGCGGAAAATGACGAACAGAAAATCGGGCTGCAAGAAAAGCAAGAGGGTAGCCAGGGCGCCAGCCACCATGCTGCCCGTGAGCTCGCGATAAAGGACAAAAGCGGAAACGCTCAAGAATGCTGCCAGGAAGGGGAATACTAAGAACTGAGAGGGGACCAAGTCGAAACCTGTGACGGTCGCGACAAGAGTCAAGACTGACTGGTAGGCAAAACCCAATGCATAGATCTCCTGGTCCGGCGAGAGCGTCCCCTGCTCACTGACTACTGCCGTGGCTAGCGTTAGATTCGTCGTGTCGGGGTCACTCCAGCGCCCTTGATATCGGAACACAAAGTAGGTGCCCGCTAGCAATGCGTAGAGCAGCACAGCCAACAGCAGTCGGGCTGGGGTACGCGGCCGTGAAGCCGACGAGATCATTTGCCTTCACCGCTGCCAGTTGTCTTCCACGATTGGGCGAAAACCAACCATAGAACACAAAGGGCCACAACGCAAGCCGCAATGAGCATGGTGAAAACAGGCCAGGTGAATGAGACCTGGTCATAGGGCTTTGAAGGACGAAACATCGTCGGCGAGTTGGCTGACTCCACGTCTACGGTCAGGCTAGCCACTTGTCCTACACGGTAGCCGTTGGAGACTTGCTCGTGGGGATCCACCTCGATCGAGAGGGTCCATTCGCCTGCCTCCACTGGCCACCAGGCGAATTCAAGGACACCTTCCCCCTCCCCCGGGACGAACAGCTCCTCCTCTCCTACGAGAAAAGGCTCCCCCTCGGCTCGTACGGCATAGACTGCGATGGGAACCGATGTAGCGTCTTGGAGACCGCTGTTGAACACAACCACCCTGATGGTAGCCCAGTCGCCTTGCTGGGGACTCAGCGGTTCGCTGGCAATTCCCCCCTGTGGTACGATCAGCTGGGGAGGAGTCAGCGGCTGTACCTGGAATTCGCCGTCGTAGGTGACGAGGTACGAACCGTCCGTCAGGTCGTTCACATCCAGTCGGTTTGTGTCGTCGATGACCTGGAAGCCCGGCTGGAGGTCCAGGACAAAACGAAATCCGTCCTCCGTAAGGCGGAAATCGGTCAGCATTGCACCCGCGATATGCGTCGTCGGTCCCTGGAATTGGGTGGCCATTTCCAGGAGCCCGTCGGGCGCGAAATCCACTACATGGCGATCCAGTTGCTCCCCCAGAACTAACCATTCCTCATGATCGCGAGGAGGAAGGGTCTCAAAGAGGCTCGGTTCGACCACGGTGTGCATGAGCCGCACCTGCCCAGAATCGGCATAGATCAACATCCCGCCGACAAGACGTAGGGATGTGACCACCTTGTCTGAAACAGGACCCTCTTCGGTGTCGTCCCCACCGGTGTAGCCTGCCGCCGGAGGCTCCCACGGTGGTTCCAGCGTGATTGCCCACTGGTCAAGATAGCCATCCCCATCTACGTCCTGGTACCGCACGCGCAGGGCATCGTCCACGTTCCACACCCCACCCTGCGCATTGCGCAAATGCAGTTTGCGGTCTACCGGGCTGAAATAGAGCCACGCCTGACCCTGGAGATCAGGCGTGTACTCCAGTCTCAAGCCCTCTCTAACATCTTGCACCTCCTCCATACCGGGGAAACTGGTCCGCCCAGTTACGTAGAGATCGCGCCAGGCGCGTGCAAACCCCTCATAGATACCTTCCGTGGATTCATAAGAGATGGTTTCCGCAGCAACAAATGCACCAGTGTCCCAAGGACGCCCGACGATCCAGTCAGGGAACTCGTTGTATGGCACAGTCTGCACGCCAAATTCTGGGAAGGTAACGACCTCGGTGATGGGGTGCCGGCCCGTTAGATCAACTTTGAAATCCCAGGCTCCGTCATTGTCCTGGTCCCACGAATAACGAATGCTCTCGATGGGTTGTGAGAATCCCCCACCCAGAAAGTTGCCGTCGAAAGGCCCAAAGTACTCGGTTCTTGCGGCAAGTTCTGGAACTCTATCAAGGTCGTTCGCGAGGTCATAGAAAGCGAACGGATTCTCAAAGTCCGCGTAGACATCGTCACCGATTCCGAACCTCTCAATCGAGTAGACGAACCAGTTGCTGTCGCCGCCTCTGGAGGCCACGAACTCACCCACTGCTGAGATACGCGCTGCGCCCCAGTCCATCTGTATGGGAGGCATGCTCTCGCCATATGGCTTAATGTAGTCGGTCAAGCCTCCCAGGTAGGGCCAAAACAGGAAGTCCTTGATGGGCGTTTCGTTGTCCCGGGCATTCACGGCCAGTTCCGTGCCATAGTTGGTCCGTATGGCTGGCGTGGACAGCACCTGCCTGAAATCATAATCAGGGCGGGCGTCGTTGTCCACATCGCGGACAAGGATCGTAACGTCCGGGTCCCCGTCGGCCATCGCGCGCAGTGCTTCGGGAGACGAACTACGGTACCTGGCGACAGGCGAGTTGAAGGAGGCGCGAACCGCGCCGTCTATTTCGAGGCGGAGGTTGTAGTTGATCTTGTTTTCCCTTTGCCACCATCCGTCCACAGCCACCACCCGGACGGTAGGGCCTCGGGGCTCGGTGACCCGCGCTCGCCCAAGGGGGATCGAATAGCTGACCTTTCCATCTCCGTCGCGGTCATCGAAGAGCTCTGCGACCAAGGCCTCTCCGTCGCCGACAAAAACGATCACCAGATCGGCCTTGCCATCGCTCGACGCATCGAATACCCAGGTGTCGTCCTCGAAATCGGTCGCTTGCTGCCAGTCCACGCTGGTCTGCATGTTGCGTGCCCCGTCGTAGACCTGCACGAGATCATTGCCCGTTCCGAAGTCGCAGCGTATGTCTGTGCGATCGGGCAGGCCGTCGCCGTTCAGATCGAGCTGAGTCACCGCGGTCACGATGAACCCGCCTGGGTCTTCGCCGGCATGGGCCATGAACAGTGGCATCAACACTGCTACGCCCGCTGCGACCCATGCTATCACTAGGTGGTGGATTGTGCGCAGGCTGAGGTTCGCCAAGGCACCGATGAGTTGACCCCTAAGGCGCCCGATCATGCTCTGATCTTGCGGGCAACAAGCCGCTCGTAGGTACGAAAGACAAACTCAAGGTCGGTCCCAAACGCGTTGGCCAGGAGAGCACAAACGGCTTGGATCGTGCTCTTGGTGCCTCCGCAGGCAATCAACTTCTTCGCAAAAGCCACGGCCTTCTCTCCATCCCTCTCACGCAGTGCAGAGCGCATGACGCTCAGGTAGTTAGGGGCCAGTATGGCCCGGGAGCGGGACCTCTGAATTACGCGCCGCTCCAGGCCAAGCTTCGCGCGAAGCTCGGCGGGCATCTTGTCGAACTGGTCAAGGGCAATCCTCAGGCCTCCCTCAGCAATCTCAAGCCCAAGGGTCTGGGTTACCTGTTTGTCGCTTTGACGCCAGTAACCCAGGCGTGAATCTATCCACATGACACTGCCATCCAACTGAAATACCCGCACCCAGGTTGAGAAATCGACAGCGGGGTAGCCCGCGTCCTGATGAAATCCGCCCAGGCTCTCCAGCGCTGCTCGCTGCATCACGGCGGTGACCGGAATTATCCACGTCTGGGCGAGCAGAGCCTGGCGAAGGTAATCGGTTGCCGGCCGTAGGCCCGCCAAAGGGGGCATCCAGTTCTCGCCGATGATGCGGCCCGATTTGAGGATGCCGGCCCGACCATAGCTGAACAGCAAATCCGGCACCTGCTGGTGGATCCGCACCTGTTCCGCCAGCTTGTGCTCTGGCCAGAAGTCGTCACCCTCTAGAATGGCCGTGAACTTGCCCCGAGCTCTATCGAGAGCACAGTTATAGGTCTCGGACAATCGCCAAATCCCCTTGTTCTGCTGCCTGATCAAGTGAACTCGCGGATCGGCCGCGGCATGGCTCGCAACGATCGCGGCTGTCTGATCAGTGGAGCCATCGTCGACGACGATCTGCTCCCAGTCCCCGAAAGTTTGGCTGAGAACACTGTCAAGGCATTGCCCAATGAAGCGTTCATGATTGAACGTCGGTGTGATGATGCTCACAAGTGGTCTATCCATCGCACACTTCTTTTCGGGCGATAAGAACCAACTCTTCCGAAAGGCCCGGGCGCAGCCACGAGAGGAAATCGGCGAGCAAGGCTCCTGACTGAAGACCCCGAGGAAGCGGCGGCGGATCCATGGGGTCTAGGCCTCTTTCCACCGCTGCGCTTGTGCGGAAGGACGAGTTTCCACGCAACACGGGTGGATACGAAGTGATTCTGAAGCCCACAGATTCTAGGGCGTGCCGTAACGAGTCCGGGGTGAACAGGACTAGATGACGCGGCGGGTCCAGCCCGATCCAACTCCGCCGGAATTTGGCATGACCTAGGGAACTGAGATTCGGCGTTCCTATCCAGATCAGTCCGTTGGGACGCAGGGCGCGATAGCATACCTCGAGGTTCGCAGCAGGATCATGCAAGTGCTCAATCACATGGCCCAGGGTGATCGCGTCGAAGTAGTCATCTGGAAGTCCGCTATCCAGTAGAGTCCCGTGCTGAACCGCGACCCCCGCCTCAATTGCTGCGCTGACCGCTTTGGGGTCAGGATCCAGCCCCTGGGCCTGCCAACCCAATTCCGTCATCTGCCTCAGAAAACCGCCATTGCCGCAGCCCACGTCTAGCAGATGCGGATGTTGCGAGGCAAACTGAAGATGCCGCACCCCTCGATCCTCACGGGCTCGGCTGAGCGGCAGGAGCCGGGCGAAAAAGAACCCTAAGTCGAGCGCAGGCTTCAGCGAATAGCCGAAGCGCTTGTTCAGGTACCCATTACGCATCGCGAGGCGCAGTTTCCCCGCGGCAATCTGATGCGGTTCGTTCAGGGAATGGAATGGTCGTTCTTCGTGCGTATAATAGTCGGCGTACGCGCGATTGATGGTGTTGAGATCGGGTCGCGGGTCCAGATAGGCCACGTTGCAGCCATGGCAGCGGTAAAGCTGCCAGGTGCCAGGCGCATTGTGGAATACGGAATCGGTCAGCTCATCATACATAATGCTCCGGGCCGTACCACTGCAGATTGGGCATCTGCCCAGCAATTCCAGTTCGTCCTTGGGCCAGATGCTGGGGCCTAGCTGTTGCCGCATCACGTTCATTACGGTTCCTGCTCCGTCGCTCTCTTTTGAGTGAACCTGTTCAAATGGGCAACCCTTGTCGCGAACAGGCGGATCTCATTCTTGAGGGCGTCTGGTGCTATGAAGAACGACCAGGCTAGTGATGTTAATGTCATCAACCCGACTAGCCCCGCACTCCAGACCGTGCTGGTGATGTCCAGGGATGACATGAAGCCCGCCAGTAAGACGAATACGGCGGTCGGGATCAGCAGAATACATCGTCTTGAGAAAACGCGTGCAGCGGCGAAGAGCAAGAGAAAGTCGACGACCACACGCGCTGTCCATGCCCATGCCGCTCCCTGTAATCCGGCTAGCCTTATACCAAACCATAGAGCGAGAATGTATGGGAATAGCTCGAGCAAGTGGAACTTGGCGGTAAGGTCTGGACGCCCCTGTCCACGGAGTAGTACATAAGGAATGAATGCTAATCCATTTGCCCACATACCAAGTAGAAGGACGCTGCCGACAGGTGCAGAGATCTCAGCTAATGACGGACCGAGCCACAAGCGCAGAAATGGCCTTAGCATGCCAACTGCAAAGACGATGATCGGCGTGACGATTGCCGCCAGCGTCAACAATGCTTCTACAGCCATGTCACGGGCTTCATCCTGCTCAAGCATTGAAAAACGCGGAAACAGGGTGCGCGAGAGGCTTTGCGGCAGGACGCTGATCTGATTGGCCAGGTTATACGGTATGGCGTAGTAGGTGACAAAACGAACGCCAAGTGAGGCGCTGATCATGAAGTGATCTACTGTCGTCAGGAATGGGGCAACCAGGCTCGTGATGGTGATCCACCCCCCATATTTGAACAGAGCTCGAAAGCGGAGTCTATCCGGATAATGTACCTTCGTCAAGGGAAGCAATCTAAAGCAGGCAAGAAACGCAACACCCAGGCCCGCGAGCCGCGCCAATACGATGGTGCCGATGAGTGGGGATAGGTCGGGGCCACGCCACAGCACGTAAGCCAGCGGTGCGAGCTGTGACAAGATCGTTGTGAATGTTCCGGCAATGTTCACTGATAGGAATCGCTCTTGACCTTCAAGCGCGCTAAACGCCACTGATGTAGTGGTCAATACCGGAACAGCAAGGGCTAGCCATGGCAGCGCTGCAAGAGCTTCGGCCTGCAACTCAGATGGAACCTTGACGATGCTCCCAAAAATCACGGGACCGACAAGTAGCAGGAGTGTTGCACCGACAAGACCGAAGATAGCGTTTGCGAAGAGTGCTGTCCAGAATATACTCTCTGTATCGCCGGGCGATGAGTCCTTTAGCCTTGCGATATAGTAGGTTGTCGCTCTCCCCAGGCCGAAATCAAAGAGCGCGAAGTACCCAAAGAGAACCCAGATGACGGCGATAACTCCGTAGCGGGCATGCCCTATACGACTAAGGTAAATCGGAACCGTGACCAAGGAGGTAATGATTGGGATCAAGGCCCCGCCGAAGTTGAACAGGGTGTTGCGCTTAATACTGGTTCTGACTGAAACCGAATTGGCCAATGGTGCCCCGCTTGCCAAAGGGTCGAGTCCTCACTGGCTGATCGTGTCAGTCTGCGAGGAACTGACTCTGCCGTTTGCCTGAATTAGGCTTGTATCGGGCTCCGCGATAGGTGAATAGACCTCTTCCACAATCCGCCGCACGATGACCGGCCAGGTCAACGTGCGCTGTATGTATGCAAGCCCCTGCCGCCCCACACCCTGTGCCTCGTCGTCATGCGTCAGGACGTGGGTGAGCTTATCAGCCAGAGCAACGGGGTCGCCCGGCTCCACCAGGAACGCTGTCTCTCCATCCCGTATATGGTCGGCCATACCCGAAACTGATGTGCAAAGAAACGGTGAAGCACAGGCCATCGCCTCGGCTGCAACTCGGCCGAACGGCTCACTGAGCGATGGCATCACGGACACATCGGCGGCCGAATAGTAGGTGGGCAAGTTAGGCTGATCCACCCACCCGTGAAAGATCACCCGGTCTTGCATCCCGAGTTGCGCAGCCACTTGCCCCAACTGCTGCCTAAGCGGTCCATCACCCACGAGATGCAAGTCCACGTCGGAAAGGCTTTCCCCGACCGTGTGCAGAGCCTGCAACAGGTCGTGGACGCCCTTCTCATGAGAGAGCCGGCCGACATAGAGCACGATGCGCTTGTGCTCAGACAGGCCCAACAGACTTCGGGCATCCGGGATGGGGTGGAACTGCCCCGTATCGACCCCATGGGGGATCAGAACCATTCTGGATTCCGGCGTGCCTGTCTTTCCCCACCACTTTCGCATTTCCTTGCTCGTCACGATGATGCAGGCACAATGTTTGGCGGACAATCTAGCAGCACCCTTCAGCACCTGTGTCATCGACCAATCGAAAGGATTGCCATGGGCGATGCGCTCATAGATGTTGCCCGGGACCGTCAGGACTACCGGCGTATCCCTGCAAAGCAGAGCGAAGAACCCCGTGGACAGATACTCCGGCGCATGCACAAGATCGACCTTGCCCAGCTTACGAATCTCCCACCAGCCTCGCAAGACGATCAGGATGTGCCCGATCACGTTACGATAACCGATGAACGGCACCGGGTAGCGATGGACCACAGCTCCTGCAGGCGGCCGGGCATCCTCCGCGTATGGCGCGACGATGTGCACCTGCTCCCCCAGAGCGATCAATTCCCTTGCCCAATTCCACACCAGGTCGCTGAGCCCGGTGATTCCGGGGTGCTTGGGGTCCAAAACATAGTCAAATAAGACTATCTTCACAACCACCTCTGGCAAGGTTCCACAGTGCCAAAGCAAGGTTCCATACTCTACCGTCCAGCATCCTTTGTCTGGCCAATGAGGTGTCTGGATCTAGAACTTGTGAATCCAAAAGAATTTCGCCCAAAACAGTGACTGAAACAGGGACCAGAACAACATCAGAAGCACCACGGGCCACAGCCAGCGTTTCCAGCGGGGCAGCAAGCGATCGGCAGCAAGAACACTCAGGGAAGAGAGGAGCGCCTGTCGCCCCACGTGCCAGTTTAGAAAGACGACAGCCCAGCCAAGAAACAGCAGCGGCACGCTCGTGATCACGAGGTATAGACATAGATCCTTACGTTTGCGCAGGGCATAGATCGCCAGAGAGAGCAACCCCAGCAGCGCGACGTTGCCCATTTGGTTCAGAACCAGGAACCAGGGAGGAACAAATTCAGGTGCCCCCCCGTTCACAATCAGATCTACGATGGCCAAAGGAGTAAAGCCGATGTTTAGCCTCTCCACGTCGCCGCCCAGGAGCCACAATGGATCGCCCCAATGCCACCCAAGCGCAAGATAGTAAGCCGCTGCTGGCACAAAGGCCAGTCCGAGAATCAGCGCTTCTCTCCACCGGCGTTGCAGGCAGGTTACGGCGATCAGAGCCAGGACAGGGAAGACTGCAATCTCTTTCGCCAGCACAGCCACAGCATTCCACACCACACTCTGCCCGGTTCGCCTCTGGTCCCAGGCGTCGTAACCAGCCAGCAAGCCAGCGACCATCAACGGCTCCGCGTAGCCCAGGTGTGCACTGGTAAACAGGTAGGGCACGGCTGAAAACAAGAGGGTCAACTCAACGGGATGGGCTGTGTGGCGCCGGGCGATTCGATAGAAGAACACGCTCGCCAGAGAGACGGCGACCACATTCACGATAAGGAAACCGAAATGGCGATCCCAGGAAAACAGAGTGCGCACCAGGAGCGGCAGCAAGATGCGCCGGTACTTGTTCGGACTGAACGCCGGCTGGCTGGGGAACGGTTCCGCCGAGATTGGATAGTAGGCTGTGGCGTCACCCATGCCCAGCTCGGAGTAATTGGGAAAGGGCATCATCCAGTTGAGCGCAAGCTGTAACAACAAATGGATCGTCACGCTGACCAGAAGGATCCGCACCTCTGGGGAAGCAAGGCCCCTACGAATGCGGCTTAGCAGAGCCAACCTGTACCCCTCCTCGCCTGCCGGAAGGCCACCCGGGTCTTGACGGGTCATGCGATGGCCTCGTACACCGCCAGTGTCTCGGCCGCCTGCCGGGCTAGCGAAAACCGCGCGGCCTGTTGCAGGGCCGCCTCCGAATCTGCGGCGCGCCGCTGAGGATCGGTCAGCAGGCCGGTGATGCTGTCGGCCAACCCCGCCACGTCGTCGGGGTCAAGCAGCGCGCCGGCCTGGCCCACCACCTCTGGCAGCGAGGCGCGGTCGGAGGCGAGCACCGGGATGCCGCAGCTCATGGCTTCCAGGGCCGGAAGACCAAAGCCCTCGTAGAACGAAGGCAGGACAAAGACACTGGCCGCGTTGTAGAATAGAGGCAAATCCTCGTCAGGTACGTGATCCAGGAAACGCACCCTCCTATCCAAGCCTAACTCGTCCACTAGGCTCAGCAGCCGCTGTCGCTCGGCGGTGAAGTGGGGCGCGCCGACTTTGACCAATTGCGCCGCCGGCACCTGCGCCCGCACCCGGGCAAAGGCGCGGATCAGGCCCTCGACGTTCTTGCGCGGATCCTCGGAGCCCACGTAGAGCACAGAGGGAACATCTGCCTCCAGCCCGTACTTTCGCCGGAAGCCATCAGGCACCGGCAACGGTTTGAACACTGCCCTATCCACGGCACGATACACCACGTGGATGCGGTTTGCCGGATAGCCGGTGATCTGAACAATCGTGCCCTTGGTGAACTCCGAGATGGCCACAATGGCCGCCGCCCGGCGCAGGCCCTGCAGGGCCAGCCGGTCGAAGAGCCGCTCGACAGGACGGCGGTATGAACTCAGCGCCGGGTCATCGCCCACCAGTTGGGGAATCAGATCGTGGACGGTGACCACCACAGGCGGCCGGCGCCTGTTGAGCAACAGTGTGGCCAATGTCTGGCTAGCCAGGTGGCAGACCTCGGCGCCATCGAGGCGCACCGAGACCGGATAGGAGCCAAAGAAGGCTGCCGCATCCAAGCCCAGGGCCCGGCCGGCCCGGACCAGAATCCTGGGCACCGGCGAGCGGGGATGGACCAGTGCCACATCCACGCCCTGCGCCCGCAGTTCGTCATGCAGGCTCAGCGCGTAGCGCAGCAGGCCCGTCATCCGTTCGTCGGGCTTGGTGACCAAGGCAATCCGCACTACCAGCGCTCCCTGTCAAGAACCAGGTCAACCAACGGCCGGCTCCAGGCGATGAAATCAGCCAGCAAGTAGGCCGGCGTCCACACCAGCTGCCGCACCGTCACAGGCGCTCGCAACAACAGGCGGGCAAAGCCCGCGTACCGCATCTTGGCCAGAAACGCCTGGAAGAAGAGCACACCCCACGAGGCCAGGACGACCGGGCCGGCGAGCAGCGCCGCCATGGGCGACAGTAGCATCGTCAGCCCCACCAGCGAGGTCCGCAGGGCCATGACCACCTCGTCGTGAGCACCAAACGCCGGCCCGCGGATCATCAGGTTGCGCACCCAGCGTGACTGGCGCCGCCAATAGGACCTCACCGTTGCCGGGTAGCGGCTCTCGATCGTGCTGTCCCCCACATAGCGGATGCGATAGCCTTGCTTCAGGAGGCTCTTGGCCATGTGATAGTCGGTGCCGGTGCGCACATTGGCCTTGAAGCCGTCGATCTGCTCCAGCGCCTGGCGGGTCACGGCGCAGTTGCGGCCCAGTATGCCTGGAACGTAGTGTCCGTACTGCGCGGCCACGTAAATGTCGGTGCACCACTGGTAGACGGTAAACGGCTCTGCCAACTGCTCTGCCAGCGGTCGCGATCTGCCCGTAGCCGCGGCCTCCCGTTCCAGCACGAGCGGAGCCAGCGTGCGGGTAAAGGCCTCGTCGTTCAACAGACAATCCGCATCGGTCAAGAAGATTAGCTCCCCTCCAGCTTCTGCCAGGCAACGACGCAATGCGACCTGTTTGCCCTCGCCGGCCTGCTGCTCCAGGACCACTACCCTTTCCCCGGCGTGGCGCCTGGCGATTTCGTAGGTCCCATCGCTGCCCCCCGCGCAGAGGATCAGCTCCTTCCTGGAATAGCGCAGGGCCAGAAAGCTCTCGATGTGTTGTTCGATCATGTCAGCTTCGTTCCAAGCGGCGACCAGCACGCTGGCCAGAGGCAGGTCAGGCCACGCCTCCAGGGGTGGCAGCTGCTCTGGTTCTTCCTCGCGGGCGAGCAGGGCTTTGTCGCGCTGCCACTGGCGCCAGTTGTACGCGGCAACCCCAACCAGGCCGACGAGCAACAACTTGCCGGCGTGGCGGTTGGCGAGCTGGTTTAGCTTCGCTACAGAACCGATCATCGCAGCCAGAACTCCGCCTCGGCCACCCGGGGCCAGGGATCGCCCTTGGGCCAGTGGTAGTGTACCTGCTCCCCCGCCGAAACCACAAGCTCAGCCGCCGTCTCGCGAAGCCGCACCCGCTGCCCGCGGAAGGTACAGTCGGCTTCAAATGCTGGACTATCTGGGGCAGGTGCCAACCCCGGGCCAACCTGGGGAGCCAGATAGCGGAAAGCCATCCCGCTCCAACCGGCCACGTGGAGCAGGTCCCGCAGGTCGGGCAGCGCGGGCATCCGCCCACCCGCCTGGGCGGCAAAGCCAGTGGCGGTCTGAAAACCGCCCGATGCGTCCTGACCGGCCAGCAGTTGCTGGTGGGTGGCGCTCAGGTCGCGGTCGAAACCGTAGGGCCGGCACAAGTCGCCGGCGCGCAGCACATCACCCAGGGCGGCCACCCAGCCCGGGTAGCGGTTGGTACGCCCACCGGGATAGACCACCGCCGGCAGCAATCCGTCGGCCCCGGTGTTGCGGGCGATGAAGCGCAGCGCCGCCAGCGCCGCGTCGGCGTACCGTTCGTCCTGCGACCATTCGTAGCCGCGCAGCAGAGCGGGGACGCAACGGGCGATGTAGAAAGGAAAGTACTTTTCTATCCTCTTGCCCCCGATGCTGTTCTGGGCGATGGCGCCGTCCAGCGGCCCGCCGTCGCCCACCTGGTAAGCGAGGATGCGGTCCAGAGTGGGCAGGGCGTACTGCTCGACCCAGCGATCCTCCCCGCGCACCTCAGCCAGGAGGAAGAACGCCTCGCAGGCCGTGGCCGCCTTGTTGGGCACGAAGGAGGGCACGTCCGGGCTGTCACGGAAGGCCCGCACCTCTGGGTCCCACAGCTGGTTGACGTAGAACGCCTCCAGGTTGCGCTCGGCCGCAGCGGCATAGGCTTCCCAGCCCTCCTCACCCGCTCCCCGCAGGTCCCGGGCCAGCAGCAGCAGGCCGGCGTCACACGCCGCTTCGTGGGGAGTGCCGGCCGACGCCGGGTTCAGCTCAAAGGCCGAGGCAGCGTAGTGGCCAGCCGGGGACTGCCCGGCCAGCAGGTCATCGCCGGCCCGCCTTGCCTTGATCAGCCAGTGCTCGTCGCCGCTCCGATCCCAGAGGGCCAGGTAGCCGCCGATAATGCCCTCGTAGCGCCAGTCGAGGCCGGGGCCCGTGTAGAGTAAACCCTGGCGCCACCAGTGGGCCACCGGGCCACCATAGGCGCCGGTGCCCTCGGGCCCCCGCAGCGTCTCCAGCCAGGCGTCCAGGCGGGCCACGGCCCGGCCGATGGCAGAGTGTGAGCCAGCCTGCTCCCCACCCGCCAGCGCGGAGGAACTCCAGACCTGACAGCTCTGCCGGG
>Ga0307380_10006241_pt1 | contig 15684 bp, 8 predicted proteins | sample UN3MG_FD_202239 | JGI IMG/M metagenome (GOLD analysis project Ga0307380, IMG submission 202239) | Soil microbial communities from Risofladan, Vaasa, Finland - UN-3 | ecosystem: Environmental > Terrestrial > Soil > Coastal area > Acid sulfate soil | place: Finland: Risofladan, Vaasa | collected...
CCTTTTCGACCCGGTAGGTCTTATCATTGCCGGCTTTGAGAATCTGGAGCTGGCCCTTTTGTCCGTCCAGAAGCAGAATAGAGGGCCTGTCCGCCGGACCCCCGGCGTCGAGATCGAAAGCTGCAACTGCCAATATCTGGTTCTCCGTACTCTTGGCGTTATACTGGTCAACCACATTCCAGGTCTGTCCTTCTGAAAAAACCAGGCTTCTTGCGAAGTTCTTCTGCGCCACCAGCAGCTCTTCACCGGCCTTGCCGTCCACATTGGCTACGGAAATTGATCGCAGGTTCGCATCTTTAATCAAACTGCTCTGAGCTTTCGGTGAGTCAACGACTTCGAATTTGTTCTTTTCTACCTGGCGAACCAGTATGGGCGGTTCATAACTGACAAATATCAGGACGTCCAGCAATCCGTCCTGGTCGACGTCAAGCACTTTCAAACCATCCGGGTTGGCTGTCAGCTTTTTAAGCTCTAATGCAAGTTCATCCCGGCCGGCTTTTTCGGTTGTCTCAGATTTTTCAGTGTTTCCCTTGGCCAAATCTGCCCGGTCTTTTTCGCTTGCAGTAAGATCATAAACCGCCCTGAGAGTTCTAAGGTCGTTATCGCTTCTGGATACGTAAAGGCAGTCTATACTGCCGTCGCCGTCGACATCGGCCAACTCCATCGCCACCGGTTCACCCGTCACGCCGACGGGCTTCGGGAATGACAACCTGTCATCTTCAAATTCACTTAGGCCGATAACCTTTTCCTTCAGGCTCAAAACGCCCAATTCGGTTTTCCCATCGGCGTCAATGTCCACTGCAGACAAGCTCGTAATATCAGCAAAAGCAGGAAATCTAACCGGCTCGGCCAACCCAGGCCCTGCCGTCTGCTTGTAGAGAATCAGCTCGGCCGCGCCGGGATCGCTTATCGTGACATCAGCCAGACCGTCACCATCGAAATCGCCGAGCGCCAAATCGCGCTTTGTATCTTCCTGCCCGGATGCAAGAGGATAAAACAGAATCGGCCAGTCGGCATCTTTCCGGCTTTCAGTGGCAAATTGATAACAGATAAGTCGTCCACTCAAACTGTCAACCGCCAGGACCTCATCCCCGTCAACCTTATCTATATTGTGCAGCAATAATGCAAACGGCCTCTCAGTAGAAAACTGCAACTGCGGACCCAATTGTCCTGTTTTGAGGCCGAATCGAACGTGCAGCGGCTTTTCCATATCATTTGTGACAAGGATAAGGTCGTTGATTTTGTCCCCGTTCAAATCACCTATCTCAATACCCAGTGTTTGTGCAGAAGTGGGATATTTCACCGGCTCGGCCAATGAGCCGTCCTCTGCCTGGACGATGATGTAAATGCTGTCGCGGCCGGCCAGGGCCAAATCGTCGGCACCGTCATTACTCAGGTCAGCACATACCAAAGCATTGGAAGTCGGCAGGCCATCATCAATATTTATCTTTTTCCTTGTTGGCCAGCTAATCGATGTCGGCTTATCCGTTTTGGCCACATCAGCCTTTTGCAGCAACACATACAGAGCCTTCGGTTCACCGTAAAAAGCCAGATCCGTCCGCCCGTCCGAGTTCAAATCCCCGCAGACCAGGCTGTGCAGCTTCTGGGAGACTGCGATGCTCTGCTGCTCGAATCGGGTAGGGGGGGTGATTGCATTGATGTCTACGTCATTAGGATCAATCGCGACGTCCTTTTCGCCCGGCCCGATCGCTTCTTTCTGTATCAGCAGCTCGATTCTGGCCTTTCTGTTATTGGTCAGGGCAATATCTTTTCGACCGTCACCGTTAAAATCGGCCACCCGCAGATCTTTTATCCCCCAGTCCAATTTGATGATCTCTATTTCCTCGAATCCATAATATTCTGAGATATCATCAGAGCCCGCCTGCTGAGCATTCAAATTGCCCAGAATCATGCCGGTAAAAACAATCGCAAATATCGCTTTACTTAGCTGCACAATGAAAACCTCCATTTTTTTCGCCATTTCTGTTTCTTCACGTCGGTTTTGCGGAAGCAGCGATCCATTTAAAACACTTTCTTCCGCACAAGAATCTATCACTTCATCCATATCACAAGAGTATACATCCTCGGCATAGTAACATCAACGATTTTATAGCATACGAGGTTTTCCGTTAGCTCACACGCCAACTACAGTGGGGGGGCTGTGTATTCGTGGCGCAGACCCGGAAGTTGGGCGGCAACATCAATGCGGGACGATCTTAGTCCGAGCGGAGTATCCGAAGAGCGATATCGTCCTGGTACTCTGGCGATTTCAATGTTCGATTGCCGCCGGGGTGATCGAATGTTTCATTTTTATCGGTTTTGCCGGTTTTTGTATTTATCCATTCTGCCGTATATTTGCCCTTCGGCAGTTCCACCTGCAATTGTGCCTCGCTGCCGCCATTGATATAAACGGCGTAAGCGCGCCCTTTTTGTACCAATGCGCGGGCGGTTCCTTTATCGGGTATGCCGCCTTTGATGACTGAGTTGTCGGGCTTCATTTTGACAAAGTTGAAGCCGTTTATGAAGTCGCTCAGAATGCCTAACTGTTTGTGCAATATGGCTCCGCCTCCGCCGGGGGCGTTGATTTTGGCCGTACCGTCTTCGTGACCGACGCTGAATGAGTAGTCGAGGTTGTCGTACACCGCTCCGCCGGCAACAATGAAATCCCAGCCTTCGATCCGGTAAGGCTTCGGCTCGCTGCCGGCAAAGCCCGTCTCGTCGTCGCCGATTACCTTGTTCAGGCCGTAGTTGTCGGTCACCGTATTGGGCGGCTTGGCGTAATGGAAGTTGAAAATCGACACTCGCGGATTGGGATCGTTTATTTTTTTGTGCTTATTCGCTATATTCTGGGCGATTAAGTGTTTGGCCTTGAAATTGGCCTCAGCTTTAGCGATGGTCTCGGCTATATGTGCCTGCCATTCCAGCGTCACTCCGCCGAAGTACGGCTCGTTGCAGATTTCGTAATAAAGGTTATCGAAATCCTTCAATTCCTCGACTATCCTGCGTACCATCGCATCCTGCACGGCCAACAGCCTGGGATATTTGAGCGTATAAACCTCGGTGCGCTCCATCTTGCCTATGCCGTTTATGTTATTAGCGGCGTTCATCGGGCTGAGTTCCCACATATCATCTTTGTAGAAGGGGCAGAAAAGCACCAGTTCGACGACGACGCCGCGTTTGCCTGCTTCACTGACGAAGTCTCGCAAACGCTTGAAATAAGACGGATCCCACTTAGTCAGGTCAAACTTATTGCCTCCGTTGGCATATCCCGGCTCATCGCTCCGCGTCCAGGGGCATATCAACCGGTTCTTAGCCGGCGCCAGGGTGTTGTTTTCGATTTTGAACGCCCCGACAGGCTCACAGTAAGCGCCGCTGAACGTACGAGTCAGGTTAAAGCCGAGTGATTCGAGAGCCTTGAAGTACTTGCCGTAGTCGAAAGCTCGATTGAGCACGCCTCCGTAATGTTCTCCCGACGTTATCAATACTGTCGGTTTGCCTCTCCACAGAAAATAATGCGGATTATCAGGATGAAGTTCGATTGGCTTAGCCTGGACGGCTGTAGAGTAAACAGTCGTACTGGCCAATACCAACAGAACGCTGCAGGCGACAGCCGCCGGTGTTTTATTTGTCTGCTCGAACATATTAATCTCTCAGTTAAAAATCCGTATTCGATACTTCCCGGATCCACACCGATTGAACCCGACGAATAACAAACCATATGACTCGATATATTAAAAATCCAGGTATAATAATTATACGCATCTGAACAATGCTATCAAGGAAGATTGATAAGGTCGTAAATGTGCCGATCACTTCGGCGACGATCAAGAATCAGCAGTGGCAGGAGCGGGAATAAACAGAATCAGTGATTAAAATCTAAAAAAAACTACAAAAACTGGATGGTTGCCGATTTAGTGTATTTAAGTTCTTGTTCTTCTGTTTCTCTCACCCGCTGGATGGCGGCCTTGTCGGCTGCTCCGCTGTCCCTAATTTCTCCCAGTTTCTCCATTATGTATCATTTTGTTTACTTCCACATCGACGGGGAATGTTTATATTTTACTTTTCCAGTACAGCATCGAGAGTAGATGTAAAAGGGAAATCTTTCCTTTTAGATTTACTCAATTTGTTGAAATACAACTCATAATCTTTAGGAGTTAAAAAATTGAAACTATATTCCAATTGATTCTGGTTTTGGTTAACTATCTCAAAGTGGTGTTTGGCAGCTTTATACTTTGCTATGTTTTCTTCGGATGGCTGTGAAACCTCCTCATCTCCTTTTATTTCTACCACTAGAATTTTTTTGCCTATTTTTAAGAAGAAATCAGGATTAAATTTACCACGTTTAGGATGTTCTCCCTTTTTCCAGGCATATTCAATGGGATAAAAATCCTGATCTGTAGATTTTATCCAAGAATCTATAACCTTACTATTTACAGCATTGCTTAATTCTCTTACAAATAAACGTTCTGGCTTATGACTCGTAAGAACAAGATTTAATGGGGTTTTGAAGTTAAATACGTTATTAATTTTCTGGATAGCTGAACGAGGTAGAGACTCGTCATCTTCGATTTCTTTCAAAACAGATATAACTTCTTCAACACTATATTTCAAGGTATTGTCATCCCAGAAAACAGTTGTTTCACTGTGTCGTATTGATGACATACCTGCACTATTCTTATTTCTGTTTTTGGTATCAATTATTTCAATAGCATTCGGAGTCATTTTATACCTGACCACTTTTGCACCCGGACGCTTTATTACGCCAAATGCCTGCCATATTCTTTGCCTGTTTGAGTCATCGATTTTATCTGATGTTTCCCCTATCCGTTTCAAAGACTCCTTTATGATTTTTCTCAACCAACGCTTGTTATATGTTTTGGCATAATCGGTCTGATTATCTGTTTCTTCAGTTTCCATATCGATAGATTTAAAACGATTGTGTATTTGTTCTATAATATCTTCGACAGAAAACATTTTATATTCTATTCGTGTCGTTTTGCTTCGTTCTTTGCCAGTAATAGCCCGAATATACTCGGTCTCCTTTTCTAATTCTGAAGCCTGATTAACAAGGGTAATAAATCCTTTCTTAAATTCATATTTCTTTTCTTGCTTATATTCTTCGGTCTCAGATAGGCGATCATAGTTAATATTATGTATGGTGAAGTTATAGTTAGGACTTTTCTTGGTCGGGTATGAATAAATCCTTTTTTCAATTTCAAGCACTTCGTCGACAAGATGTGATATCCGCCCTGACCATCTATCGTGATTAAAAATGGTTAATACTGGCCTTTCGCTTATATACTTTTCAGGAATTCGCAATCCTCGGCCTAGGACTTGTGAAATTAAAAGCTTGCTGTTAAATGCACGCTCCTCGTGAGGCACAATTTGGAATACGTTTTTAACATCCCAACCCTCGGTTAACATGCTAACGGAAGTAATCCATTCAACAGGTGAGTCCTTTCTGTCCACATCAACTAATTTTATGATATTGGCCTTATGTTTCGGTGAAGATGTCACTACGAGAACTTTTTTGGCAGCAACTTCTTTCGTGGTATTTTCCTTATCAGAGATAAATTGAATCAGGTCATCAGTAAGCTTGTTACAGGCACTAACGTCTTTAGTAACTAAAATTGTTAGAGGTTTCACCAATCGGTATTTAGTATTTTTAATTTCAACATGATTATCATAAATCTTTTGAAATCTTTCATCCTTTGTTGTTGAAGTATCCTGAGCAACATAGTCAATCGTTTTAACAAAACCATCTTCAATAGCCTGTCGAAGTGAATATCTGAAAATAACATCTACAAAATATTCATCATTTATATAACAAGTGCCAGAAAGCCCCACGATAAACTTGAAGCCAAATTCTTTATCGAGCAAAAATTCTTTCCACTTCTTAAAATCTTCCCCGGTTTGATTGTAAACATGGTGTGTTTCATCATTGATAATAAGCGTTCGTTCCCCTTTTCCCAATAGACTATCACGAATGGAAGATTTAACATGTTGATACAGAGCATGACAGTTTTCGACGCAAATAGCACCGGTGGTAATGCTTTCAGTTGCGTTGATAATATGAGGATTATTTATGATGGCAACCTCAGGTAATAGACTTCTTAACGTATCATCACCGGAGAAACGCTTAAACTTATCCATCAAGCCCGCTTCAATTGTTGTGGAAGGACAGACTACCAGTACATTATCTACCGCACCTTCCGCCAGCATGATACGTGCGATGGCATAAATCACCCAGCTTTTGCCCGTGCCGGTCGCCAGATCAATCGAACAGGATAATTGATTCGGTAATTGGAGGTGCTTTTTCAGTTCACGGAAAGAACCATATAAATCATGGAGTTTGTCGTTATCATTAAAATTTTCTCCCGCCAATTCTTTCAGGTTACGGTATTGATTGCCCAACAAGTAACGCAGGCTGGTACGTATGGCATCTTTCTGGTATTCCCGGTCTCCGCAAAATGCATCGACAAAACCCTCGTATTTATTCAGATCAAAAACAGAGGGATCGATGTTCTGCTTTACCTGCAAAACTAAATCCTGATTGAGTAATCGAAGTTGATCCGACATTTACTATTATCCTTTTTTGAAATCCTTCATAGTCTTAATCTCACGGTACTCGTTACCGTAAATATCAAGATAGATGATCATGATTTTATCCTTAATTTCTTCTACCGGTAAATGAACCTCCCATTTATTCGCCTCGATGTCAGAGGCGTAAAAAACCGTATCCAGATTGAATGTATCCTTGTTTTTATAATTAAAATCTACCATGACCGTCGATAGAGATTCCCGGTTGCCGAGTTGACTGGCACCTTTTAACATGGCCTCGCTTTTGAAGGTCTTTATCTTAATAGAAGCAACCTCGTACAATTGGCCTCTCGGTTTTTTCCTGCAATAGTTACAGACAACTTTGGGATGCCGGACAAAATCAAATCCGACAGCATCTACCGTATCGTTGACCTGACTTTCATCAATCGGTTGCCTGATGGCCGCAAAGTCCTTGTTATGAAGTTCGTTAATAATTGAATAGGGTATCCGAAGGATATAATAGCGGGTACTCTCCTTATCAATATAATCTTCCAGAAACATAACCTTTGACGCCGGTGCGATAATGAAAAACTCTTTTCCGACCTTTGAACCAATGTGGGAATGTAAGTCATCGACAAACCCATAGTCCAATACTAATTTTGAATCTCCCAGATGATTGAAAACAAGGGCATCGGAGTTGCCCCGGAAACCATCTAATTCAACCCCGCCCACCTTATGCTTCTTATCCCGGCAATTAAATAACAACAACGCAAATTTACGCCAACCATCCCAAGGTAGTTTCCTTAACTTCTTAAAGTCATACAGACCGGCGCTGTAAAGGGTAAATGGTTTTGCCTTTATCCGTTTGCCCTTATTGCCTATTTCTGTTTTTAGATTAAGCATCCGTTTTTGGATGGTGTACATTGCCAGTTTTCCGCAATCAATACCGACCCATTTTCTGCTTAATTTTTCCGCAACGGAAAGACATGTTCCCGAACCAGCAAAAGCATCTAAAACGATATCACCTTCATTTGATGATGCAGAAATTATTCTTTCGAGTAATTTTTCGGGCTTTTGAGTTGGATAATCTATGTGTTCTCCACTTAAAGTGAAAACCGCAGAAATATCCCAAACATCATCAACCAAGCTTATTCTATATTCACCGTGTTTATCTTTCCCTGATTTTCTTCCCTTAAAACTAGGTTTAAAATCAGGGCCATAAATGCAAAAATAATACTCCTTAATTTCAAGTGGATTAAATGCCATTTTTTCCTTTTTTGAATACAAAAAAAGAACGTCATGCTTGCGCTGGAATTGTTTTTCAGAAATGTTACCAGTTCTATAATGCCAAATTATTTCATTTCTGAAAAAATTCTCTCCAAATATTTCGTCTAGGATTACTTTCGCATAGTGAGCTTTTTTCCAGTCAAGGTGTACATAAATACAACCATCTTTGGCGAGCAATTCTCTTAAAAAAATGAGGCGTTTCCTTAAAAATTCGACAAATTCAGCACCAGCGATTTTGTCCTGATATGCTTTCTGGTCTTGACTTCCTCTAAATTCCTGTTTCGTTGCAAATGGCGGATCAATATAAATTAGTTTCACCTGACCCTTTATGTTAGGATCATCAAGTAGTGATTTCATTATCTGAAGATTGTCACCAAAGATGAGTTTGTTGGTCCAGCCGTTGCCGTTTTTGCTAAAGGTTTTCACCGGCTGTAGGGGTACGGATATTGTATCGGCCAGTATATCCTCTTGGCGTTCTTTACCAGCATAGACAAGCTCATATTCTTTCTTTTCCGGCGGAAACAGAATATGTTTAAAATCTTCCGGTAAATCGTTGCCTGATTCGAGAATTTCAATGATTCTCTTTTTTTCCTTTTTCGACAACTTAGCCATTAAATTTTCCCCTAAAAATCCATTTTACGCCTTAAAAACGCATTTTTACTTCCGTCTCTTATCGCTCTCTCAAGGTTGCTTTTCCATATTATACCCGTTGCCCCAATCCTGAACATACATATTCGTCGAAAATCTGGTCCACACGGCCATTTGCGGACATATTTTGCCCTTTTATTGATAACAGCGTTTGTCGATGGCTAAATGTTGATGGTAAAATTGAAAAAAAGCAAAAAAAGAGCAAAAAAGAATCCGCATGGGCAGCGAAGCTGCGCCATCCTACCTGTCTGGATGCCCTTACCCCGTACGCAATACGCACTAAAAGTGCCGTCTCACGGAGATTTTTTGAGATTTTCCCCGCCTTTACGCAATACGGTTCGTATAATAGTTAACAGATTTATGTAAAACACATAAATAAGTTAAAAGTAAAAAGGCAAAAGTAAAAAATGAGGTCCAATCACGCGGAACGCAGAACGAACTTTAGCCCGCACCACTGGAGCCGGGTCAAAGCCATTGACTATTTACTATTTACTATTGATTATTGTTTCCGCGTAATCAGCGAAATCCGCGGCCTATTCATTTATGAATTATGATTTATTATTTATTATTTGGCTTTCTTCGTGTTCAATTCGTGTGAATTCGTGGTTAATTTGAACTAAAAATGCAAAAAAAAACCAAAAAAGAGAGCAAATCCGGTGGTTTTTCGTGCTTAAGTTGAAAAAACAAAGCCAATTTGCGGCATGGCGAAATTGGCTTAAAGTATTATATAAAAGGGAGATATGAAGATTTTCATGGTTTTGGGCGGCGAAAAAACAAAGCCAATTCCGTCAGGCCACTCGATGTCGGTGTGGAATTGCCGGACTGATCAAAGCCAAACAAACCCAATTTTGGGGAAAGGCAAAAGTAAAAAGGCAAAAGGAAAAATGAGAGCAAATCCGGAGTTTCTCCGATGGGCTATTTGAAAAAACAAACCCAATTTGCGGTAGGGCCAAATTGGCGCAAACTCTTATATGAAAGGAAATTATGGCAATAAACCAGTCTGAAGGGCACGAAAAAACAAAGCCAATTCAAAGCCAATCAAACCCAATTTATTTAGCCCCCAGATTTTCTGGGGGTTGAAAGGCGATTTGAAAAAACAAAGCCAATTTATTGGCGTTCAGTGTTCTATGATGGAGATTTGTTTTGGGTTGTTCCCGTGGGCTTTTACACTACAACCTGCTTTTGATGGCGTCGAGTTGGTCTTTTGTTACGTTTACGCCTAAATCCTGGGCAATTTTAATGTGTTCCCAGGCCAGATCATACTTCTTCAATTGATAAAATCCGAAGGCAAGCCCGTAATGCGCATCGCCAATTCCCGGATCAATCTCCACTGCCTTGAGATACGCAGCCACTGCCTGCTCGTAATTCTCATTGTTGGAATACGCTGCCCCGAGGTTATAATAGACCATAGGTTCATTAGGCTCTAATAGAACAGCTTTTTTATAATGCTTAATGGCCACACTGTAATTATCCTGCCCGAAATACGCATTGCCCAGATTGACCAGGGCAGAAAGCATATCGGGTTTAATAGCAAGAATCAACTTGTACTGCCAAATTTCATCCTCAACCCTTCCCAGCTTGCTGTAACAAATTGCAAGACCGTAATGAGCATCGAGCAAATCATCTTTAATTTTCAATGCCTTCTTGTATTGAGTGATTGCCTGCTCGTAATCACCCATCTGGCTATAAATATCACCTAATTGGCTATAACAACCGGCGTCATCCACCCCCAGAACAATCGCTTTCTTCAATTCCGCTACTGCCCGGCCATACCTTTGTTGTTTGCTGTATACGAGGGCAAGATTCTTGTACCCATCTACAAAGTTGGGATCCAACCTGATCGATTGCGTATATTCAGAAACCGCATAGCCTAACGAGCCTCGCTGGGTGTACGCATTCCCAAGATTGTTGTGCGTTTTGGCATCATTTGGGTTGATATCCAGGGCAGCTTTGTATTCGTTGACCGCCTGTGCAACCTGCCCCTTTTTCAGGTAAATGTTGCCCAGATTTGCACGGGATTCGGACAATGTCGGATTTATCTCGACAGCGCGTTCAAACGCCAGCAATGCAGACTCTATATCACCGACGTCGCTGTAGCTGTTCCCAAGGTTGTTGAAGAAACAGCCCAGCGTCTGAATCTTAGTCAGATTCTTCAAATAAATGCTCCGACCGTTAAGTCTGGGCACCTTGAACTTTTTTATATAGTGCTCATCGGAAGCATTTCCACCTTTGCTTGTGGTTTCAATATTGAATCGCACACGCCCGTCATCGTATCTGACAAAAAAATGCCCCGGCACAACTACTCCGTGCAAAGGAAGGCCAAGCCGTTCACCAATTGAAAGATAAAGAACGGACATACTCAGGCAATATCCTTGTTTTTTATCCATGACGGTATGCAAAAACAGGCTATTCGGATCGCTTGCCTCTGAAATCGACTTGAATCCCAGCTTACCGAATAAATACTCGTTCATTATCGGAATCGCTCTGAAGTTCGCTCCCAGCTTTCTGCGTCTGAGCATTTCGCGAATGTCAAGAGCCATCTCATCCAATCTTGACAGATATCTTCGGCCGTCCACCATTTCACTCCAGTACTCCGAGATAATCAAAGCAGCGGTTGCCAAATCAACCTCATCTCCTCTGAGCCGAAGGACTTGTTCAATAGACCTTGCGTACAGACCCGCCTTGCCTTCATTAGCCAGGGGTGCGTTCCGCTGCGCAAGCAGGGCCGGCGAGAGAGCCAAAATACAAATTGTTGCCGAAAAAATCTTTTTCATAGTTTATACATATTATATACTCTAAGGTCGTTTTGTTCAATGTTATTCTTTGATGATGGGAGAAATATAATGAGTACCAAATACAATACTTCCGCGGACACTATGTTTTATCGTACGCTCTCTTTGAAGCCTCACACATGGCGAAGTACGCTATTCACGACGTTTCTGCTTCTCGGCGTCCTCATCATCGGAGCATGTCATGAGGCCGGCCCAGAGGATGTGACAAGCGAACCGAAAATAGAGCCGGCTGCGCCGCCAGCCGAAATGAGTCTCTTCGACGGCAAAACTTTGGGACATTGGAAAATTACCGATTTCGGGGGGCAGGGCAAGGTTTATGTCAAGGACGGCGGCATTTACCTCGAACAGGGCAACGATATGACCGGCATAACCTGGGCCGGCCCGCTGGTACGCATGAGCTACGAAATCACGCTGGAAGCCATGCGGGTCTCCGGCAGCGACTTTTTCTGCGGGCTTACGTTTCCCGTAAATGAGAATTACTGCTCGCTGATTCTCGGCGGCTGGGGCGGTTCGCTCTGCGGACTGTCCAATATCGACTACTACGACGCCGCCAACAACGAAACGACCCGGTTTGTTTCTTTCGAGAACAACAAGTGGTACCACGTCCGCCTGCGAGTTATACCAAACAGGATCCAGGCCTGGCTCCAGGAGGAAGGAGAAGAGCCGCTCGTTGACATGGACATAACCGGCCGAAAGATCGATACCCGGGCCGAAGTGGACCTCTCCCAGCCGCTGGGCGTTGCGACATGGCAGACAGCCGGAGCGGTTCGCAACATCAATCTGCGAAAGCTAACCGAATAATCGACGCTCTCGCTATTCAACTGCCGCTTCGTCGCTGATCGGCATTCCCGCTCCCTGGCGTTTGAACAGGTCTATCCGCATCCAGCGATTGCTCTTAAATCGCCAACGGTTTGCCAGTCCGACCGTTATGATACTGATAGTCGCCCCGGTCCATGGCCCCAATGCGCCAAGTTCCGGAAATAGCTTAACAATACATAAGCTGCCGGCTCCCAGCACGAAAATAGCGCCAAATGCCGAGACCGCTGCAAGCCAGAGCGTATCGCCGGCACCGCGCAGCGAGCCGTTATAGATTAGTGTGGCGGCGTCAAAAACCTGGTAAATTGCCGCCAGAACGAAAATCCTGATACCAATGGCTATGACCGTATCGTCTGAAGACCAGAACGCCATGATTGAGTTTCTGAAGACTAAAAGGCAAAGACCGATCAGTCCCATGTAAACCAGCCCTATCCTCAAACATACGCTGGTCTGCTTGATTGCCACATCCTTCTTCCCCTCTCCGATCGCCTTTCCCACGGCGGCGGTCAAAGCCGTCGCAAGACCCACCACGGGCATAACCGAGACATTCACACATGAAAGAACGGCACTTGTAGCCGCCAGGGCGTCTTTTCCGAACCGGCCGACCATCCCGAACAAAATCACCCCCCACAGCGCAATATTCACCATCAGGCCGATTCCAGCGGGAAGACCCACCTTAAGCAGGTCTTTCATTTTGGCAAAATCGATATTCAAACTATGCCTGCTCTTAAAGCTCGTATTAATGTCACCGATCAAAAAGACCGCCATTCGAATTGCCGAACCCGCGGCTATTCCGATAAACGTGCCCCAGCCGGCACCGGCGATTCCCATTGCAGGAAAACCGAACTTGCCGAAAATCAACACGTAGTTGGCGGCGACGTTCACCACCTGCCCGGCTATCGCAGAGTACATCATAACAACCGGCCGATGCACCCCCATGAAAAACTGGCTGCTCGCCCAGACAAAAACCGCCAGAACCTGAACGTAGAGCATAATCCGCAGGTATATAACCTCCATCGCGGCAACAGCCGGCTCGTGACCCAGCATTTTGAATATCGTCGGCGCCGCCGGCCACATAATCGCCACAACAACAACCGAATACGCCAAACCCATATATATCGCCTGCCAGCAGTAATTCGAGCAGGCCCTTTTATCGCCTCTGCCGAGGCTCTGACTGACAAACGTATTTACGCTGGTCATCACCCCGATTGCGAATGCTGCCGGCAAAAAACCTACATATCCCGCCGGAAGAATCGCCGCAAGAGCTTCGGTTCCAAGCCGTGAAACCATGAACCTGTCAACGAACTGCATGATAGTAAAGGAGATATGCGCAACGACCATCGGAGCCGCCAGCTTCAGCATATACTTAAGTGAGGTCTCGTCTTTGGGCAAAGTATCTGGAAGTAAAGTCGATTTGTCAGTCATTAACGAAGACCCTGTTCGTTCAGATTCAGCTTCTTCAACAGCGTATCGGCGGACATTCCCGAAACCTTCACATGCTTGACCGGACTTGTTGTACCGGAAATGATACTCACGGCGTTCTTTTTCACGCCGAGCTGTTTGGCTAAGAACTTAATCAGGCATTGATTGGCCTTACCTTTTTCCGGCGCCGCAGAGACCTTGACCTTCAGCATCTCGTCGAGCAGTCCGCAAATCCGTGTCGGCCCGCTGCTGCCGGGCACAATCTTTGCGACAAAAATCGCACCCTCATTATGCTCTTCAATCTTCAGATTACTCATACCCGTGTTTAGCCCCCAGGCCTGCCCTGGGGGTAAATAAAACGTGCAAAACACCACATGTCGATTACTCAATTTTCTCCCGCAGGTTCGACCCGATCGCCAACTGAACATACTTTTCAATCTGCTCTGCAAGCACACCCAACGATTCAAGCTGGAAATCTTCGTAATGCCCCGGGATCAAATCGCCTTCCAGCGTCCTCCTGGAGATTCTAACGCGTATAATAGAAGGCGGCCTCTCAGACTTCGTAAAATCACTTTCTTTATGCTCGGTCAATTCCACCCGCCAATCCTCACTGATGAACACAAGGCACTTGCCGGTAAAAACCGCCATCGGAAAATAATCACGCAATAACTTGAGCGTTTCCATCAATCACCTGTTTATTCCAATTCCTTATGAACAAAATAATCTTAGAATCTATCCGGTGTTGCCATATTAACAAAGACATCAAAAAATGCACACTTTATTTGCCCGGCGGTAGTACAAATCGGCCGTCTCTACTTGTTCAGTTCGAGCCAGGCATTCATCGTTCGCTTGAGGTTCTCGCGGGCGTCGCCGCCGATGCCGTAGCCCTGGAATCCTATCGGGCCGGTGTAGCCTGAATCCCCGAGTGTTTTCAGAAAGCCTTGCATGTCGAATGTGCCGCGGTCCAGCGTTTGAATCAGAGTTTTCCAGTCTTTGCCGCCGCTGTCTGCGCCGTTTATTGTGACCACGAACAAATGCGGCATCGCCGATTTTATCAGCGAATTCATATTCTTCTCGTCATCGACCATGAGCCAGTGACACAGGTTGAAAGTCACGCCGACGTTTTTGCGGTCCACCTTCTTCGCCACGCGCACGGCGTCTTCCACGCGTTCGACCCAGAACCCGGTGTGAGGATAGAGCGCCACTCGCACGTTGGCCTCGGCGGCCATATCCGCAACCTCACGGAGGATTTCCACCGCCCACTCGTCACCGGCAGGGGATGAAGGCTTGTGTTTCTTGCTAAGAACGAACAGCCACAGCATCGCATTGCGGCCTTTTAACACCTCGATTGTCTCTTTCAATTCCGGGCCGTATTTCTGCTGATCGGGATCGATGTTGACGCCGAGATAAACAGTAAAAAGTCTCAGGCCGTTCTTATCCAGCTCATCGGCCATTTCACTAAGCCCTTTGCCCGCCGTGCATCCGATTCCGGCATAGCCTAATTCCCTGACCATTTCGACCTGCTCTTTTGCGGTTTGGTGTTTGTCATCTTTCGTAGCCGTATCCATCGCGAAGAAAGGATTCGGCCCGGCCGGCTCTATTCTTATATTGCGATACGCCACAGGCCCGTGGTCTCCCTGCAGCATGAGCGGCCCGGCCGGTTTTTCATCGTTATATGCGCCGGCCCGCGTCGGACCGGTAAGTTCCACGTCCTCGTGAACGACTATGCCATTGTGTACCACCTTCTCAAACCGCGCATTTGCAACTTTTCGCCCCGCATCGTTGAAACGTGGTGCGCGAAAAACTACATCGAACATCTGCCATTGTCCCGGAGCCTTCGATGCGTTGGCTCGCGGCGAATGACCTTCATAACCCCTGGGACTTCTGTTTTCATCCCACCGCTCGTAAATGCCGCCGCACTCGATGCCGGGATACTCGCCTTTCTCGACGCCGTAGCTGTCGAAGACCTGAATCTCGTACCGGCCCATGAAATACACGCCCGAGTTGGAGCCTTTCGAAACCATGAATTCGATATGGGCCTTGACATCTCCAAACTCGGCCTTACTGAACAAATGCGACGTCCTGCCCGTCGGCCCGTTTACAATCGTACCAGTCCCCGGCTTGCTGCTCAGCAGCTTTTCATCCTGAGGATTAGCGAACGTATCGGCGACAATCTGCC
>Ga0307380_10006242_pt1 | contig 15683 bp, 11 predicted proteins | sample UN3MG_FD_202239 | JGI IMG/M metagenome (GOLD analysis project Ga0307380, IMG submission 202239) | Soil microbial communities from Risofladan, Vaasa, Finland - UN-3 | ecosystem: Environmental > Terrestrial > Soil > Coastal area > Acid sulfate soil | place: Finland: Risofladan, Vaasa | collected...
AATCACCCCAACCTGGGCGTCACCCGGGACGACCCGGGCAAGTTCGTCCTGGGGACGGTGCCGGTCGAGGAGGACGGGTCGGCCTACTTCCGCGTGCCGTCGGGCGTGCCGGTCTTCTTTCAGGCCCTCGACGCCGAAGGGATGGCCGTCCAGACGATGCGGAGCCTGACGTACGTCCAGCCCGGCCAGACGTACGCCTGCGTCGGCTGCCACGACCATCGCCAGACGGCCCCGCCCTCCCGGCCGCCGCTGGCAGCGATGCGGGAGCCGTCGAAGATCGAAGTCGGCCCCGAGGGCTCCTGGCCGCTCGATTTTCGCACGCTCGTGCAGCCGGTGCTCGACAAGCACTGCGTGCAATGTCACAAGCCGGACGTGGATGGGGAAGGCGCCAAAACGAACCTGTTGGCCTCGGCCGCCTACGAGACGCTGCTCGACTTCGGCGGCGAGCGGAGCCTGCGCACGCACGTCCAGGCCCGCTACGACGCCCGGCGCTCCATTGCCGGCGCGTGTCCGGCCATGTCGAGCCCCATCACCCAGTTGCTCCAAGAGGGCCACTACGAAGTCGCCCTAACCCCCGACGACCGCGAGCGCCTCGCCCTCTGGATGGACACCTACGCCCAAGTCTCCGGCTCCTTCGACGCCGAGCAGGAAGAGCAGCTACGCCGGCTTCGGGTGCGGTTGGCCGGTATGCTCACGGCAGTGGCAGAATAGGCCGCTCGGTAGTACACACGGGGGGACGAGTGTCCTCCCCCAATCTCACGGGATATGGCTCGACCGGCCGAATCCTGCTATGCTGGAATGTATGAACGTCGACCTTTCTCCAGAAAACAGCCGCTACGTTCGCCAGCGCGTCGAAGCCGGGGCGTACCCCAACGAGAGCGAAGCGGTCGACGAGGCGATCAGGCTCCTTCGCAAGCGCGACGAGCTTCGAGCCGATGTGCTGGCCGGGATTGGCGAAGCCGACCGGGGTGAGCTACTCCCGGCAGAAGACGTGTTCGCCCGCCTCGAAGAGCGCGCCCGGCAAATCGAAGAGGCGGCGTGCCGCAAGTGAAGCTCCTTTTCACACGCCTTGCTGAGTCCGACCTTGAGGGGATTCTCCAGTACATCAGCGAGCATCGCCCGCTCACGGCTCGCTCGGCGGTTTCCCGCATTCGCGAGAAGTGTGAACTGATCGCCACCCATCCTGAGATGGGCCAACGTCGCCCCGAGTTCCCCGGCGACTATCGGAGCTTCCCTGTTGAGCGTTGGGTGATCTTCTACCGCATCACGCAGGACGCCGTGGAAGTCCATCGCATCATCGACGGCGCTCGCGACATCGACAGCCTTCTCGGCTGAGTTCTGGCCCCGTGCGACGCATCCGCCCCAGCGCAAGATCAAGGCCCGGTCCCCTTTGCGGCGACCGGGCCTTGCGACTCGTACGCTACCAACAGCGGTGATCCGTACGAGGTTGTGGCTGGCCTGATGGACAGCCCGCCGACTGTCGGGTCAGGCGAAACCACCTCGGTGGCTACTACAGAAACTTTGCAACGGATCACCTCCTCTCTTGCTGGGTCTCCCCGCTTCGGTCGCTTGCCACAGATCGACCACTTCACGGGTCGGTAGTCCCTCGTGCCGCGTCAGCACGAACCTCTATTTCCATAGTTTCCTACTTGTTCCTTCGAGGCAAGCCCAATTTTCCGACTCCGCTTTTCTTTTTTGCCGGTGCCCTCAGACTTCCGGACTGTAACGCTCAATTGACCCAGATTGGGCTGGAAATCGCCTCTTCTTGGTCGTCTTGAATAACCCGAACGTAGTAGTAACACGGCCCTTTCGGCTGGAAGGCGTCATCCCGCCATTTGAGGGACACATTCGTCGCGTTCGGCCCGCTGCTAAAGATGACCCGGCTGTTTTTCTTGATCTCGACCTGGCTGATCGGCGCCGTGCCCACCGCTATTACGGACAAGGTGGGCGGGGTCGCGGTTCGGTACTCGGAGCCCATCGGGTGACCGTCACCTTGGAAGTCGAGGACAATCCGGTCGCCGCTGGTGGCATAGCAGCGGCGGTCGTAGAGGGCCTGGAAGATCGACTCCCGGGTGTGCTCCTCGGCGTAGACGGCCACGGCGGCCATGCCGATCTCCTGCCCCGCCCACTCGTAGCTGGGCCGGAGGTAGCCGAGGCCGGGGTTGCCGTAGTGGTCGTCGCCGGAGGCCATGATGCCGACGCGGTGGCCCCCGGCCAGGAACTTGGTGACCCAATCCTCGCTGCGGCGGTGCTCGCTAAAGATCTCGATCAGCCGCTCGACCTTGGGGTTGTGGAACTCGGGATTGCCGTGGCGTCCGCCCCAGTGGGGGATACAGATGGCCTTCTCGGTCGCAAGCCGCTCTTCGAGCTTGGCGAGCAGGTCTTCGACGTGGGCCACCTTCGGCTCCGGCCCGTGGTACATCTGGAGGTTGGTGGGGTCGTAGTAGTTGTCGGAGCGGTAGAGCGGCGGGTCGTCGCCCAGGAAATAGACGTTGTGGTCGCCGCCCACGTCCGTGTTTCCGCTCCACTCGAACGCGTTGAAGGTGACGAAACGGCCGGGCCGGTTGAGGCGATTGGTGACCGCCTTGGAGTGCTCCCACATCTCGTCGACCAGCTCGAAGGCGTGGTCGCTCACGGCACAGAAGTCGAGGCCCACGACCCGTTGGGCGAAGTCGTAGTACTCCTCGACCGTGCCCCGGCCGTCGGACTGGAGCGTGTGCCCGTGCAGGTCGCCCCAGAGCAGGAGCCGCTCGGGACGCGAGCCGCTCACGCGGACCGGATTGCCCGTGGCGGCCAGAGCGCCGTCGGTCACCGTGATCGTATGGGTGCCAACGGCCTGGAAGACGACGTTCTCGAAGCGATGCGCGCCGCCGTCCGTCTCGGCAAACGAGTACGTGCCGGGTAGCCGGGCGCCGGGATCGGTGGACTTCCACTGGATCGTGCCGCGGTAGCGAGGGGCCGGGTTGCCGTAGCGGTCTTCGGCCCGGACGAGGCACCGGGTGGGCTCGCCGGCCACTGCGTCGGACGGCATCACCACGGCCAGCCGGCACGGCTCGGCCGCTACGACCTCGACCGCGGGGCTCTCGGCCAGCGGGAGGTAGTCGCCCCCGCCGGGCGCGTCGACGTACACCTTGAACACGAATCGCGGCTCGTCGAACGGCTGGACGCGGATGCCGGGCGAGCCCTGGGCGCGGTCGCCGTAGGTGAGGCGGATCGTCTGGCCGGCGGGGAGCCCTTGCTCGGGCAGGATCACCTCGACCATGTTGTGCCAGGCGAAGTAGGGGAGGAAGAAGCGGCGGCGGAGATCGACGCTCACCTTCACCGGGGCGTCGTTCGAGGTCTTCACGGTCAGGTAGCCGACGCCGTTGGGGTCCTCGGTCTGCGGCGGGCTCCACTGGCAGAGGTGACGCATCCCGATGCGGATTCCTCCGCCCGGTTCGATGCCGGCCTTTCCGGCGGTGTAGACGAGCGTCCACGTTTGATGGGAGAGGACCTCGACCGACTTGGGTCCTTCCAGCACCGCGGAGCCGATGCCGAGCTGGTTGCCGGCGGCCACGGCCTCCTCTTCGTACTTATTGGGGACTGCCAAGCGCGGCTCGGCCCCCATGAGGATTCCTGAAGCGGGCAGAAGCACGGCGAGCAGCGCCGCCAGTGCGTACCGAAAGACGCGAGTCTTCATGGGAGCACCTGTTGGGATCAAGTCCGTCAATAACCTCGTGACGAGCTTCTCAAACTCGTGACGAGGCTCTGCCTCGTCACGCGTAACAGGGATGCTTTGCGTCCAACTGACAGCACAATGGCCGGTTACGGTCGAAGGAGGCGGAGCCTCGACGTCTTGCGTTCCCAGGCAGAGCCTGGGAACGAGGTGGCTCAAAGCACGCACCCCACGGTCTTGCCGGTCATTTCGAGGTAAGCGTGGCCGGCTTCTGCGTCGTCGGCTGCGGCTGGCCGAGCGTCACCTCGCCCTGGTCATCCTCATCCGCCTCCTCCGGCTGCTCGATCTTGTGCGTGCCGTGGCAGTCGGTGCAAATGGGGGAGGATTCGGACAGCTTTCTCTCGAGGAATCGGGCCACCACCTTCGTGGCCGGCGCGTCGTGCTCTTCGTGGCACTCCTCGCAGGAGGCGTCGACGTCGGCCCGCTTGAAGACGATGTCGGGCGGCGTCGCGCCGATGTTCTCATCGTTGGCGTGAGGCGCACTCAGCCCGTGGCAGTCGATGCACGTCGTCTTCTCTTTCAGGTGGACCGCGCTCATCTCTTCCCCGACGAACGTCATGTGGCAGACGTAGCAGGCCGCATTCACGCTCAACGGGTCGATCTGCGGGGGCTCTTCGGACTCCTCCGACGGGGCCCCGCTCCCGTTTTCCGCCTTTTCAGGCTTTTGAGCTTCTTCGGCTTTTTCGGCGCCCGACGCCGCGGCGCCGTCCTTCGGGTCGGCCTCCGCCCCCAACGGACTCCACCCTGGTGGTCTGTCCAAGTTGAGTTTACGGGTGCCACGGTTGGCTTGTCCAACCGTGCTTCCGGCACTGCTGGGCAAGCCAGCAGTGGCACCCAACCTGCAAAGTCGAGATGGACAGACCACTAGCGAGACGACCAACAGCAGGCCGAGCCCGATCGCCCCGGCGAGGGCGACCCGGCTCAGACGACTTCCCACATGCGCAGCCATTGGTATTCGGGGGAGAGGTTGGCGTAGAAGTTCCTGGTCGCCCGGCGCAGGGCCGCTTCGTCCTCCGGCGTGTTCGGCTGGTCGCGGAGGTAGGAGCCCTTGACGTTCTCGACGAGCTGGTCCGGGACGTTCACGCCGGGGATCACGGCCGAGAGGCGCGGCTCCTGGAGCATCCGCTTCACCAGCAGGTGGGCCTTCTCGTCCACGCGTCCTTCGATGTCCTTCTTGCGTCTCACCTGGAAGGTCATTCCGGCGCCGAAGGGCTTGAGCCCGATCACCCCCACGTTCTTCTCCTGGGCGAGCTTCAAGAGGCTGTCGCCGCCGAATTCCTTAGTCAGGAAGAGGTAGGGGAAAATGATCACCGAGAACTGGGGGTACTCGTTGAGCACCCGGCGGAAGACGTTGGGGTTGTGGGCCGAAATTCCCAGGTGCCTGACTTTGCCCTGCTCTCGGGCCTTCTCGAACACCTCGACGACCAGATCGAGGGCCTTGTGGCTGACCATCAAGAGCGTGGCGATGCTTCTCTGGCCCTCGCCCCAGGTGGCGCCGACGGGACGCCACATGTCCAGAACGTCGGTGCCGTACTTTTTCAGCCGCTCGTCGATCGACGTCATCATGCCGTCGAACGTGAGGTTTTCCTCGTACTCCTCGGTGACCTTCTGCGGCCAGGAGGCGAAGCCGATGAACCACTTGTCGCGTTTGGCGCCGGACGACGCGGCCATCGCCTCGCCGTAGAGATTGCACTCCGCGTCGATGTTGTTGTCGACGTAGTTCATGCCCGACTCGACGGCCTTCTCCAGCACGGCCACGCGGTTCTGGACCGTGTCGGGGTCGTTGATGGCCCCGTGCCCGCCCAGGCTCACCTCGGAGATCGTGAAGCCCGTCTTGCCCAGCGGGCGGTAGCCCATCTTCGGGTTGTAGTTGAGGATCTTCGAGGTATCCACCTCGGCAGCGCCGGCCGTGCCGAGCGAAGTCAGGGCGGCCCCGGCCACTGCCGCCGAGGTCGTCTTGAGGAATTTCCGTCGGGTGTCCGATTCGTGCGCCATCGTGCGTCCTCCTGTTTTGTTGATCGCCACGGACTTCGAGTATAGACGGAGCCGACGCGGTTGTAAAACAGGGTCTGCGGGGATCGTGGGGAAGTGGGGAAGTGGGGAAGTGCCGAACCGCCCGGGAGCCGCCCGAAAGGCCGCCGGCGGCAGAAAGACGAGCGGCGAAGTGTTGCATCCGGCGGGCGTCCCGGTATGCTCGATGGCAGGGACGTGCGGGCTGCTGACCGGATGGCTCCCCAAATTGTGGCGCAGGCGAGACGCCTGCACCCCAAGTAATTCACTCACGCCAAGAGAGGCTCAAGCTATGAAGCGGGAAGACAGGATCACGCGTCGTGGGTTCGTCCGAGGGGTGGCCGCGGCCACGGTGGCTGCGCCGATGATCGTGCCCGGCTCGGTGCTCGGAGGCGACGAGAAAGAGGCTCCCAGCGAGCGGCTCACCTTGGGGTTCATCGGGATCGGCAAGATGAATCGCGGGCATTTGGGCCGGTTCCTGGGATACTCCGACGTCCAGGTGCTGGCCGTCTGCGACGTGGACACGACCCGTCGCGAGCACGCCAAGAAGACGGTCGAGGACCGCTACTCGAAGGATACGACGTACAAGGGCTGCGACGCCTACGTCGACTACCGCGAGCTGATCGCTCGCAAGGACGTCGACGCGGTGGTGATTGCCGCGCCCGACCACTGGCACACCCACCCGATCGTGGAAGCCTGCAAGGCGAAAAAGGACATCTACTGCGAGAAACCGCTGACGCTGACCATCGCCGAGGCCAAGCTGTCGATCGACGCCGTGCGCAAGCACGACGTGGTGTTCCAGACCGGCAGCCAGCAGCGGTCCAGCCGCGAGTTCCGCCTCGCCTGCGAGCTGGTCCGCAACGGGCGGATCGGCAAGATCCGGCGGGTCGACGTGGGCGTGGGCGGACCGAGCCAGTGGTGCGACCTGCCCGAGGAGGAGATGGAGCCGGGGCTCGACTGGAATTTCTGGCTGGGCCAGGCCCCCACGCGGCCGTACAACTCCATCCTCAGCCCCCGCGGCCTGCACGACCACTTCCCGCGTTGGCGGAGCTATCGCGAGTACTCGGGCGGGAGCATGACCGACTGGGGCGCCCACCACTTCGACATCGCCCAGTGGGGGCTGGGGATGGACGAGTCGGGCCCGGTGGAGATCATCCCGCCGGAGGATGAAAACGCCACCACCGGCGTGAAGTACGTCTACGAGGGCGGGGTCGAGGTGATCCACGGCGGGACCGGCGGGGTCACGTTCGTCGGGACCGACGGCGAGATCTTCGTCACCCGGGGCAAACTGTCGAGCAAGCCGGAGGAGATCATCAAGCAGCCGATCGGCGACGACGAGATCCACCTCTACGAGTCGCCCGGCCACCAGCGCGACTGGCTCGACTGCATCCGCGCCCGCAAGCGCCCGATCTGCGACGTGGAGATCGGCGCCCGCTCGGTGACCGTCTGCCACCTGGGAAACCTCGTCTACTGGAATCGCCGCAAGCTGCGGTGGGACCCGAAGCGTTGGGAGTTCCCCGGGGACGCCGAAGCCAACGGTTGGCGCGACCGCCTGCGCCGCGACCCGTGGCAGTTGCCGACGGTGTGAACCAGAGACGGTGGAACGACCTGTGGGCAGTTCTATGTCCCGCTCACAGACGCAGCATCATGTCGGAGTGGCACAAGGCAGAGATCGTAGAAGTCAGCGCCATCGATTCCTTGTAGGGTGAGTCGTCAAGGTCGAGTCGATCGAGGAAAGCTCTGGTCTCAGAGAGAATCTCATTCGCAACGTGTGGGTGACTCCGAGCCATCAGGTCGGCGTGTACGATACTCGATATCCTGGATGCAAGGAACATTGCCTGCCGCTGCCGGTGCGAAAGCTCGGATTGCGTTTCAGGAGGCTCGCGATTGCAGAAGGCGTCTGCTTCGCGATGAATGAGGGCCGCGGCTTCCCGGCGGCAGCTCGCGGCCATCAAAGCGGCATGCGATCGTGCAGACTCGCATGTGACGAGCCAAAAGGAATTGACGTTCGTGGAATCAGACATTCTGTGCCTGCTTCAGTTGAATCTGGAGGAGAACGGAGCCATGGAAGTTGGAGACGACGTTGATCCAGCTCTCGACTTCCGACACGCGGAGCGATCTCGCACGGTGCCGACCGCGGCCAGTTTCGGCGGTGCAATCGGCGCGGTGCACTATTTGGTGGCGACGTGCGATCATTCTGTCGAGTTCCGGGAAGAACTGCCGCACTGGTTCGACATCCACGTTCAGGTTGGCCAGAAGTGCTGCAATGTCACTCGTATTATTATAGTTCGACCGGTCAAGATACGCCTCGATCGACTCCTCAATGAGTTCATCGACCGTTTTTCCGCGATGTTCCGCAAGATCTCCCATCGAGAACTTCCCAGGCCGTCCACTTCGGCCGCCCCCCTTTAGCGGGATCGCGTTCATCACTTCCGGACGCGCTTTCGGGAGATACGAGCGAGCAAGAGACCGAAGGAAATCTTCCAGCGAAGCGTGAATGAGAACGACTGCTGAGCGCAGGACATCCGTATCGCCCACGGAGCGTCGACCACGAGTCGAGCCAGCCAAGAGCTGGTAGATACTGACGAGATTGTGGGCTCTCGCCAGGTTGCTCGCGAGTCGTTCGGCGAGCCGCTGCAAGTCCGGGTGTTGGGAGGCTGGATCGATCATGGCCGTGCAAGGTGCGACACACAGGTCGAAATCTGCTGCCTGAACTGGTGCGTGCAAGGTCTCCGGCACAAGCCCCATTTGCCGTATTGCGCACACATTCGTGTCGGACAAAGTGCTTCTTCAGTACCTGATTCTCGGCGAATATGTCCCTTGATGTCAAGCGGCCATTGCGAGCCGTAGGGCTGTGCCGACGTATCGAAGTCTGGATGCAGAGGTTACACTTGCATGCGCCCACTGGCCGCATGAACGCCCCCCGTCGGAACCGCCCAGGTGTCACCTTCCATGAAATCAGAACGCCGTTTCTGGCAGGCTTTGGCAAGAGCCGCTACGCCGAAAGTCGACGAGGCGGAGTTGCAGCGCCGTCTCCAACAGGCCAAGCAGTCGCTGCCCGTGCCCGTCTTCTGGCTGTTGGGGAAGGCCCAGTCGGGCAAGACTTCGCTGGTTCGGGCACTGACCGGAAGCAGCCGGGCGGAGATTGGGAGCGGGTTTCGGCCTTGCACGCGCACGGCCCAGTTGTATGCGTTTCCCAGCGAAGAGGAGTGCTTCCTGCGGTTTCTGGACACGCGAGGGCTGGGCGACGCCGACTACGATCCGGCCGAGGACATGCGGCAGTTCGAAAAGCAGGCCCACCTGCTGATCGTGGTCGTGAAGGCCATGGATCACGCCCAACAGGGCGTGCTGGCCGCGCTGCGGTCGATCCTCAAGACGCACCCGCGATGGCCGGTCATCGTCGTGCAGACCTCTCTCCACGAGGGGTATCCCGGGCCGGAAACGCGCCACGTGGAGCCATACCCCTTTTCCCAAACGCCGTATCCCGCCCATGTTCCGCACGACCTGGCCCGCTCGCTGGCCGCCGAGCGGGAGTGGTTCGCCGACTGGCCGGTCCGCTTCGTGCCGGTCGACTTCACGCTGCCCGAGGACGGCTATGAGCCGGAGCATTATGGGCTGGACGCCCTTTGGTCGGCCATCGAGGAGGCCCTGCCGATGGGGCTTTGGGCCATGTTGCGCGAAAGCCGCGAGGCGCGGCGGCTCTTGCGAGATCAACGGTTTCGGACGGCCCGGCCCCACGTCGTCTTCTACGCGCTGGCCGCAGGCGGCGCCGGCGCGGTCCCGGTCCCGATGATCGACATCCCGTTGGTCCTGGCGATCCAGACCAAGCTGTTCCACACGATCGCCTCGATCTACGAGCAGCCGATGAGCCCCCAGCGGATGGCCGAGGTCTCCAGCGCCTTGGGGATCAGCTTCCTAGGGCGACAGGGCCTGAGGGAGCTGTTGAAGCTGATTCCGGTTCCCGGGCTCGGCTCGGGCGTGGCGGGCCTCTACGCCGCGGCGAGCACGTTCGCCCTGGGTAGCGCCCTGTGCGAGTATTTCAGCCGCGTTCTCGACGGCGACGTGCCCGACCGAAAAGCGATCCGCAAGCTGTATGCCGAGGAGTTTCGCAAAGGGGAGCGCTGGCTTCGCCTCCACCTGAAGCGGCAGGTTTCGCCGAAGGAGCCGAGCGGATGAAGCACGTGAAGATCTGGTGGCTTGTGGTGCTCGCCCTGCTCGTGCTGCCGCACGTGGTCCTGCTTGCGGCCGGCTCGGTGTGGCTGTACGAACGCCGCCTGCTCTTGTACTGGCTGGGCGGAGGCGGGGCGCTGACGCTGGCCGGATGGGGCTTGGCGCGGTTGCTCCGGGCGAAGCGAATGCCCCCGATCTCCCCGACCGTCGAGCCGGCCCCGACCTGGCCCCCGACGGGCCACGCCGCCTGGCAGGACGTCGAAGCGATCGCCCAGCGCGTCGAGAGTGAGGATCTCCCCCTGGATCGTCCCCAGGCGCTGTGGGGCGTGCTGGTCGAAGTGCTCCAGGCCGTGGCCCGACACTATCACCCCAAGAGAAGCCACCCGGAGCTGGAGATTCCCGCGCCGTACGTGTTGCGGGTGGTCGAGCTGGTCGCCTACGACCTTCGCAAGGCGTCCTCTGAGTACGTGCCGGGGTCGCACGTCCTCACGTTGGGCGACTTGCTGCGGCTGAGGCGTCTGGCGGCTTGGGCCAGAGGGGCCTTTCTCCTGTACCGGGTTGCACGTTTGGGGTACAACCCCGTCGGGGCGCTGTTGCGGGAGATTCGCCAGCTTGCGACCGGACGGCTTCAGGACACGTCGGCCCGCGGCATCCGTCGATGGGCCCAGGGGTTCTGCGTGCGCAGGGCGGGCTACTACGCCATCCAGTTGTACGGCGGCCACCTGGTGCTCGACGACGTCGCCTTCGCCGATTATCAGTCCCGCCAGTCCCAACGCGACGCCCAACGTGCCGAGGCCCAGGGCGCCAAGCTGGAAGAGGAGCCGCTTAGGATCCTGGTCCTGGGGCAGGTGAAGTCGGGCAAGTCGAGCCTCGTGAACGCCCTGTTCGGCGAGGTGCGGGCCGCCGTCGACGTGGTGCCGACCACGCAATACGTCGAGCCCTATGTCCTGGAGCGGGACGGTATCGCCCGGGCGATCATCCTCGATACGGCCGGATACGAGAAAGTCGAAGGACCGGACGATCCCTTTGACGAGTTGCGAAAGCAGATCCTCGATTGCGACTTGCTGCTGGTGGTCTGCTCGGCGACGTCCGCAGCGCGGGGTCCCGACCGGCGTCTGCTCGACCGGATTCGGGCGTCGCTCGAAGAGCAGCCCGATCGGATGATGCCGCCGCTGGTCGTGGTCCTGACGCACGTCGACCAACTCCGTCCGCTCTCAGAGTGGAACCCGCCGTACGATTTGACGAAGCCGTCCGGGGCCAAGGCAGCGCAGATTCTCGAAGCGGCCCGGGCGGTCGAGGAGGATCTCGCGCTTCGGGCGGAGCAGTCCGTGGTGCCGGTGTGTCTGAAGCCGGACGAGACGTACAACGTGGAGGAAGGGCTGGCGCCGGTCATTTTGCAGACGGCCTCGGAGGCGCAGCGCGTGAAGTACCTCCGATGTCTGCGCCAGTACCACGAAGAAGAGACCTGGCACCGGCTTTGGCGCCAGGCCGTCAATTCCGGGCGCGTGCTCCTCAAAGCTGGGGGAGTCTGGGCACGCGGCCGAGCACGGTAGCCCTTGTGAGTGGAATTGGACCCCTATCGCGATGGGGTGCGGCTCGTTCCCCGGCAGAGCCGAGGAACGAGGGGGTGAAGATGTGTTTTCGACAGGCGATCCGGGCGGGTTGAGACGTTGCACGGAACCAGCCCGCGTTTTTCTTGTTTCTGCCCAAGATACCCCGCACCATAGCGATCAGGCTGTCGCTACGGTTGGCGTGACCGTCCCAGCTTGCCCAGAAAACCGGGCCATTTGCCAGTGACGCTGTTCCCCGACATCGCTACAATCGCTCGCCGATGTCTCCTTTCGCCGCTGTCGCCCCCCTTCCAAGGTTGTTGTCTCTTCTCCCTCGGCTTCCGACCCCTTATCATAGACTCCGTGTACACTGCGGAGCTTGGCGGGGCAAGCGGCCGGGAGTCGAGTCTCCGCATTGGCTGGGCGTGGCGGAGCTCCGTCGGGTTTGAGAAGCGCCTCGCGCGAGAAAGGCATTTCAAGTGGCGTCCAATACGGAAAGCCGACGACTCGGTGATCTGACGGTCGACGCCCCCGCTCGTCCCCGCGACACGGGCAAGTCGTCGGTATCCCCAGGCACCGCGGAAACGTTCCGCCGACGGTCTCTGCGGATCGACGGTTCGATCGCCGGCCCGGTCCGTTTTCCGGAGAAGTTGTCCGAGGAAGCGTTCTACCGGTTTGCCTACCCGATGATGTACTTGTCTCGGCGGCTGGAGGAACGCTTGCTGGAGCTATTCCAGAAGGGCTACGTCCGAGGAACGGTGACGATCAGCGTCGGCAACGAGGCGACCACGGTAGGGATGGCGCTTCCGTTTCGACCGGGCAGAGACGTCGTCTCGCTCTTGCACCGCGACTTCGCGGCCCATCTGCTGCTGGGAGCCACGCCCTATCAGTTGGTCTGCCAGTATCTGGCCAACGTCGAAAGCCCCACGCACGCCCGCGAGGGGAACGTCCATCACGGCGACGCGGCCCGTCGTCGTTTCCCGATGATCAGCCATTTGGGCAAGATGCTCAGCACCGTGGTGGGGGGCACTTGGGCGGCCCGCCGTCACGGCGAGGAGGTGTTCGGGCTGGCGGTGATTGGGGACGGCGGCAGCAGCACGGGCGAGTTTCACGAGGCATTGAACATCGCGTCGGTCCACGAGGCACCGGTGTTGTTTTTGGTTGAAAACAACCACTATTCCTTCTCCACGCCGACCAGTGCGCAGTACCGCTGCGAGCACCTTTCCGACCGGGCCCACGGTTACGGCATTTCGGGCCGTACGATCGACGGCACGAATGCCTGGGAGGTCTATTCGGCCGTCTGGGACGCGTTGGACGCCATGCGCGAGAAACCGGCCCCCACGCTCATCGAGTGCATGACGCTCCGGCTGCACGGCCACGCCGCGTACGACAAGGCCCAGTACGTGCCCGAGGAGAAGATGCGCCAGTGGCGTCGCCGCGACCCCGTGCCCAACACGCGCCGGCTTCTCCAGGGCCGGTTTGGGGTATCCGACTCAGAGATCTCCCGGTGGGAGGCGGAGGTCGAGGAGGAAGTCCAGCGAACCGTCACCAAGGGCCTCGGGGTCGCCCGCCCCACCCCGCCCAAGCAGAGCTGGAAGGCGTACGCGACCGGCGCGAGGCCGACCGTCAAGCCGTTCTCCGCCCAGCGAGTCAAGAATGGAGACGCGGTGAATCGCGCCCTGGACTACATCCTGGCGAACAATCCGCGGTCCTTCCTGGCCGGGCTCGACGTCGGCACCTACGGCTCGGCGTTCAAGACCTGCAAGGGGCTCATCGACCGGCACGGTCCGGGCCGCGTGATCGACATGCCGATCTGCGAGTCGGGCCTGGTCGGCTTCGCCATCGGCGCATCCCAGGTCGGCGCCCTGCCGATCCTCGAGTTCCAGTTCGCCGACTTCTCCACGGAGGCCGTCACGCAGCTAGGGCTCAACGCCGGAACGTGGTATTTCCGCTCGGGCTCGCCGGTGCCCATTCTGCTCCGCTTGCCGTGCGGCGGCGGGCTGACTATGGGTGGATTTCACTCGGGCGAGTACGAAGGCCTCTGGTCGCGATTCCCCGGCCTGAAGCTCCTCTACCCGGCTACGCCCCAAGAGACCTTCGAGGCCCTGGTCGCCGGCTTCTACGACCGAAACCCCTGCCTGGTGTTCGAGCACAAGCTCCTCTATTGGAGCAAGGCCGGCCAGATCGATTTCGACGGAGACTTGCGGTCCGTTTGGCGGCCGCGTCGATACACCGAAGGCACCGAGCTGACGCTGGTCGCCACCGGCGCGATGGTCCACGACGCGCTGGCCGCCGTGGCCCGCTCGGGCCGTTCCGTCGAGGTCTGGAATCCCTTCGTGCTCCAGCCGTTGGAGATCGCGCCAATCGTCAAGTCGGTCCAGAAGACGGGGCGGCTCCTGGTGGCTCAGGAATGCGGGGAGACCCAGGGATTGGGCGACCGGATCATCTCCTTGGTGGTCCGCCAAGCCTTCGCCGCGCTGAAGCGCCCGCCCCAGCTCATCGCGGCGCCCGACGTGCCGGTCCCCTTCGCCCCGGAGCTGGAATCGCACCACCGACCGAATCCGGATCGAATCGAAGCGGGCATCGAACAGATGCTCGCCAAGAGCGAGAGTTGATGGATGAAGACGTGCGCTCGGCGGAGGTCTCCTGACCTCGCCGAGAAGCGGTGCGCGGTCGGGAGACCCGCGCGAGAGCGCGAACCAATGCTCACCAAGAGCGAGAGCTGATGGACGAAAAAGCTTTCCGCCTATCGCTGTATCTGCCCGCTCAAGGCGCCGCCGAGACCGAGGCGACGATCATCGAGTGGTGTATCTCGGAAGGCGACCATTTCGAAAAGGGGCAAGTCCTGGCCCAGGTCGACAGCGCCAAGTCGGTCTTCGACTTCGAGGCGCCGTCGAGCGGCCTGGTGATTCGGCTCCTGCGATTGGAGGGCGAGACGGTCTCCTACGACGAGCCCGTGATGGAGATTGAGACCTCCGACCAGAGCATGAAGGACTGGATCCCGCCGGCCGCCACCGCCACGGAGGTCGGCTTTCCGCACGTGATTGCCCGCCCAAGCGATACACAAGGGCAAATCGCCCAGGCGGTGTCGGTTCTGGGCTTGGGCAGCTACCTGCCCAAGCGGGTCGTCACCAACGCCGAGCTGGTCGAGAACTTCCCGGAGATCACCGCCGACTACGTCTATCAGGTGACCGGCATCCGCGAGCGCCGCTGGGCGGATGAAGACGAAAAGCCCTCCGACATGGCCCACGCCGCCTCCCTCGAGGCGATCCGCAAGGCGGGGATCGGCACCAAGGACGTCGACGCCATCATCCTCGCCACCACCACGCCCGACGTGGCCATGCCCTCTACCGCCTGCATCCTCCAGGACCGCCTCAGCCTGGGCACCATCCCCGCGTTCGACCTGAACGCCGCCTGCTCGGGCTGGCTCTACGGCGTGTCCATGGCCCGGGGGATGATCGTCTCCGGGATGGCCAAGAACGTGCTCACCGTGGGGGTCGACCTCCAGTCCCGGCTTCTCGACCGGTCCGACCGGGCCACCTGCTTCATCTTCGGCGATGCGGCCGGGGCGGCGATCATCTCCGCGGGCGAAGGCGGACATCGCATCCGGGAAGTGATCCTCGGGGCCGACACCCGCGGACTCCACATGGCCCGCCGCGACGAGCCGGGCTACGTGATTGCCAACGGCTACGGGAACATCGACCCCTGGATCCGCATGGACGGGCAAGCGATGTTCCGGTTCGCCACCGAGAGCTTCGCCACGATCATTCACAACGCGATCGCCAAGACCGGTTGGAGCCCGGCCGAGACCCGGTGGATCATTCCCCATCAGGCCAACGGCCGCATCCTCAAGGCCGCCGCCAAGCGGTCGGGAATCCCGTTCCAGCGCTTCTACCTGAACGTCGAGCGGGTGGGCAACACCTCCAGCGCCAGCATTCCCCTGGCCCTGATCGAAGTCGAAGACTCCCTCGAGCCCGGCGACAAGCTCATCCTCTGCTCCGTGGGCGCCGGCGTTACCACCGCGGCGATCTCCATCGAGTGGTAGGCGAGCCGGACGGGACTTGCTCACCAGGCCATGCGGTAGCCCCGCCGCAGCGCGAGGGTTGCGTCTGGCGCACAAGCGCCCTACCATGCGATTGTGGCACTGGAGTTCCGGACCGGGTGGCCCCGGGCGGTTGCCCGCCCGGGGCTCCCACAGACCCGAACGTGCGCGATTAACGCATTCGGTTCCTCAGGTT
>Ga0307380_10006246_pt1 | contig 15679 bp, 15 predicted proteins | sample UN3MG_FD_202239 | JGI IMG/M metagenome (GOLD analysis project Ga0307380, IMG submission 202239) | Soil microbial communities from Risofladan, Vaasa, Finland - UN-3 | ecosystem: Environmental > Terrestrial > Soil > Coastal area > Acid sulfate soil | place: Finland: Risofladan, Vaasa | collected...
AAAAAGATTTCTACGCTGAGAAGCGACTCCCATATGTTTCTTGATGCAACGACACAAAGAAACCTTGAACTCACGCACAACCTTACAACCGGTTCCACTGAAGAAACCCTTTTATGGGTTCTCGATGAGACCCTGACACCCATGGGTGGAAGGTTCCTGCGTTCTTCCATTATGAAGCCGCTTATCGATATCAATGAAATCAAGCAAAGAATAGACGCAGTCGAATATCTGACTGATGATTTTGAACTACTTGAAGAGCTCAGAACCTCTTTCAGGAGGATACAGGATGTCGAGCGACTCACAACGAGGATAACCGCAAAAACTTCAAATGCCCGGGATGCCGTAGCAATCAAAATTTCTGTTGTCAATTTTCCGAATATCAAAAAATCCCTGAACTCAGCCAAAAATGCCTATCTCCGGTCAATGGCAGAAAATATATCCGAATTTCCTGCGCTGAAGGAACTGATCGAAAAAAGCATCACCGATACACCTCCAATAAGCCTGAGAGACGGAGGTATCATCAAGGATGGATACTATCCTGAGATCGATGAACTGAGAAACCTTTCGAGAAAAGGGAAAGCTTTTATCGCAGAACTTGAATCCAAAGAAAAACAGAGAACAGGTATCTCATCCCTCAAGATCAGCTACAACAGGGTCTATGGGTATTATATTGAAATAACAAAATCCAACCTCCATATGGTTCCCGATGACTATATCAGGAAACAGACCCTTGTTGGCGGAGAGAGGTTCATAACACCTGAACTGAAAGAGTATGAATCAAGGGTTCTGGGTTCTGAGGAAAAACTGAAGAATCTTGAATATCAGATATTCCAGGAAGTCCTGAATGATGTGCAAAAAGAATCGTCCCGTCTTTTAAAGACATCTTCAGCCATTGCGATTATTGATTTTCTGAGTTCTCTTGCCGTTGTTGCAAAGAGACATAACTATGTGAAACCTGCTGTTGACGATACCGGCGTCATTGAAATAACCGACGGACGGCACCCTGTTCTTGAAAGAATCCAATCCGACGCCCGGTTTATTCCGAACAGCATCTCCATGGACAACGATGCTGACCGCCTTCTTATTATCACCGGTCCAAACATGGCGGGAAAATCAACCTATATGCGGCAGGTTGCGCTTACGATGATCATGTCCCAGATAGGAAGTTTTGTCCCTGCATCCGATGCGCGCATAGGCATTGCAGACCGGATATTTACAAGGATTGGCGCATCTGATTTCCTCACAAAAGGTCAGAGCACTTTCATGGTCGAGATGATCGAAGTTTCGAATATCACACACAATGCGACCGCAAAAAGTCTTATCCTGCTGGATGAGGTGGGAAGGGGGACAAGCACCTTTGACGGGATAAGTATCGCCTGGGCTGTTGCAGAACACATTCTGAATACCATACATGCACGGACACTGTTTGCAACACACTACAATGAACTTACCGAACTCGCCCTTACGCATGATGGCGTCAGGAATTACAATAGTGCAGTGAAAGAATGGGGAGACGAAATCATCTTCCTGAGGAAAATTGAGAAGGGGCCTGCAGACAAGAGTTACGGCATACAGGTAGCAAGGCTTGCGGGACTTCCGGACAGCATTATCAGCAGGGCCAAAGAGGTATTGGCAAATCTCGAAAAGGAAGAATTGAATGAAACCGGGAAGCCGAGGTTTGCAGACAGGAAAACGAAAAAAGGAACCGTACAGCTTGACCTCTTCTCATCTCTCACAGATTCAGTCGTTACAGAAATCAAAAACATTGATATAAAAAGACTTACCCCTCAGGAAGCCCTTAATAAACTGATCGAGATAAAAAAGCGGTTAAGTCTGTAACGTACATTATTCCTGCCCGGTGAGAATCTTCAGTATTTCCTGATATCGTGCATTTGTTTTTGCAATGATTTCATCGGGAAGCCGTGGACCGGGATGTGTTTTGTCCCAGTCGAGGGTGAGGAGATAGTCTCTGACAATCTGCTTGTCATAGCTGTCCTGACTTCTCCCCGGCAGATAATCGTTCGCTGACCAGAAGCGTGATGAGTCAGGGGTAAGAATTTCGTCTATAATCATAAATTTTCCGTCTGACAAACCAAATTCGAATTTTGTATCGGCAATGATGATGCCCTTCTTGCGTGCAACGTCCCTTGCCCGTGAATATATGGTAATACTTGTATCTCTCAGTTTCTGTGCAAGCTCGCTACCGACGATTTTCTCAACCTCATCATACGGGATATTGATGTCGTGCCCTTCTTCCTCTTTCGTGCTCGGGGTAAAAATAGGTTCTTCCAGTCTTGAGGACTCAACAAGCCCTTCATGCAATTGAATCCCGCAGACAGATTTGTTTTTTTGATATTCCTTCCACCCGCTCCCTGAAAGATAGCCCCTTACTACGCATTCAACCGGTATCGGAAATGACTTTTTGACAAGCATGCTTCTTCCCTCAAGAATATCAGCATATTTATGGAGCCTTTTTGAAAAGTCTTTTACATCGGTAGATTCAATATGGTTCTGGACAATTTTTTCCATCTGCTTGAACCAGTATAGGGAAATCTGCGTAAGCACCCTGCCCTTTCCAGGTATCCCACTGGGAAGAACAACATCAAAGGCAGATATCCTATCGGTTGCAATGAGAAGCAAATGCCCGCCAAGATCGTAGATATCCCTTACCTTTCCTCGCTTCACGAGCTCCATATCGGGGAATTCCGTCTTCAAGATCACTTTTTCCATGCAAATCCTTTCGTCTTCATTCTTTAAAGAATTCCTTACCAATTGCACAAACAAATGCCTCTGAATTCAACGGCTTTGAAAGAATGTATTTTATATGCATGCTCATAATCTCTGACAGTTCTGCAAGGAGCATATGCGAAGGTTTTATCCTCTGTATCTTTGCCGTGTCCCACAGAAGAAGGTCCGCATACAATTTCATCATTGCCGGAGAAACCTCTATTGGCGTATCTGCAGCCTTTGCACATGATTCACAGAGAATCGCCCCCTGCGAAATATAAAAACAGAATCCCTTTTTCCCGCATCTGCCACAGGCATCGAGCTTCGGCGCAAATCCGGCATATTTGAGAAATTTCACTTTATAATGGCTCATCAGAAAATCTATGCCACCCTGGACTCTTTTTTCTCCCCGTGAATCTCCTCCCGCTCCCTTACCGGAAGGGATGTGTCCGGAAAACTGAGCAATCCCCTGTTCAATGGCACGCAATGTATTGAACAGAAGCTGATACATTTTTTTATTCACATCCTTCTCCGGGACAAGGGTTATCGTCAGTTCTATGATTTCGGAGACCTTCAGAAACACGTGAAGGTTATTTCTGATCATCTGAAAGGAGTGCAGGATATCGGACTGGGTAAGTCTCGGAAGGTCAGCGTCTTCTTTGCCCCAGAAGGCTACCCGTGAACAGGTAAGCGGTTCGAGACTGCTTCCGAATCTGCTTTTGATCTTACGGGGGCTCTTGGCAAATACTTTGATCAATCCGAAATCAGCAGTTAAAAAGGTAACAATCAGGTCGGCTTCTCCGAAGGGAAAGGTCCTTAATACGATACCTTCTGTTCGCCTGAGCATTACATGATATTCCCGAAATCCTCGGGTTTAAGATTCTTCAGCCATTCCTCGAGCTCATCTGCACTCTTCTGTTCCATGATGGTCTCTTCAACAAAGATAGGCGCGTTAACTCTCAGCGCAACAGCCACAGCGTCACTTGGCCTCGAATCCACCATGGTTTCTTTTTTCCCGTCGCTCAGACAGACAAAGGCATAATACGTATTGTCAAGAATTTCAGTAACAACAATCTTTGTTATTTTTACTTTCAGATTGTCAGCAATATTTTTTATGAGATCATGGGTTAAAGGCCTCGGCGTCTCGACTTTCCCTAATGCAAGAGCAATTGAATCAGCTTCGGGTTTCCCGATCCAGATGGGGAGTGTTCCGTTGCCATCAATTTCTTTCAGGAGAAGAATATACATATTGCTGCGGGGATCGAACAGCATGCCTTCAACTTTCATTTGTATCAACATCTATCTATACCCGAGTTCCCTCAGCAGTCGATCGTCGTCTCTCCAATTTTTCTTGACCTTAACCCATAATGCAAGAAAGACTTTTGTATTGAGGAGCTTTTCAATATCAATCCGTGCGGCACTCCCAATAGCCTTCAGCATTGAACCATGTTTCCCTATTATTATAGCTTTTTGACCTTCTCTTTCAACATAAATATTGCAGCTGATTGATATGAGCCCGTCTTCCCTCTCTGTCCATGTGATAATTTCAAGAGCCACGGAATAGGGCAACTCTTCCTCTGTCATTTCCATGATCTTTTCGCGGATGATCTCGGACACCATGAACCTTTCTGCCTGGTCTGTAAAAAGGTCGTCAGGGAAATAATGAGGGCCGGGGGGCAGATTATCACATATCGTTTGTACAAGCATGTTTATCCCGTCCTGTTTGATGGCAGAGATAGGGATGATCTCCTTAAAGGAATACAGCTCGCTGAAACGATCGATAATCGGCAAGAGTTCCTGTTTTTTGATCGTGTCTATCTTGTTTATGAGGAGAATAACAGGAAATTTCACCGTGCGCAACAGAGCAATAATGCTCATAGTTTTTTTGTCAGGTTCATGAGGCTCAACCATAAAGAGAATAACGTCAACCTCATGTAATGCTCCTACAGCAGTTTTTACCATGGTTTCCCCGAGTTTATGTTGCGGCCGGTGAATTCCGGGCGTATCAATAAAAATGATTTGTGCATCAGGAATTGTTTTTATGCCGAGAAGCCTGTTTCGGGTAGTCTGCGGCTTGGGTGTTACTATTGCCACTTTCTCACCAAGGATTGTGTTCAGGAGTGTGGACTTGCCGACATTCGGCTGTCCGATAATCGATACATAACCGGATCGGAATTCTTCTTCGTTTTTCAAGAAAGTCTGTTCAGAGCGGCTCTTATCCTGTCCACGCCCTTTTTTATCTCTTGAATGGATGTTGCATAGGATAGTCTGATATGATTGTCATCTCCGAATGCTCCCCCATGGACGAGTGCTACGTTTGCTGCTTCAAGAAGATAGAGAGCAAGGTCAGATGAAGAGGATATCACGGTATTGTTGGAAGACTTTCCATACAATACGGATGTGTTGGGGAAAGCATAAAAAGCCCCGGTCGGCATCAGACAGCTTACGCCGGCAATCGTATTCAGCGCATCTACAAGAAAGGTTCTTCTCCCATCAAATTCAGCACGCATGGTATTTATGAAATCCTGTGGCCCGGTTAGTGCTTCTACCGCAGCTTTCTGGGCTATGGATGTTGGATTCGACGTAGACTGACTTTGAATATTGGTCATGGCCTGTATGATCTCCTTCGGACCTGCTGCATATCCGATTCTCCATCCTGTCATAGCATAGGACTTCGACAGTCCGTTGACAACAATGGTTTTTTCCTTTATAGAATTATCTATTGATGCAATACTGAAATGCTCAAAACCACCGTATGTCAACTTTTCATAAATCTCATCAGATACGACGTATATGTTGTATTTCAGGATTAATTCTGCAATCCTCTCAAGGCTCTTCTTATCATAGGTAAGCCCCATCGGATTTGATGGTGTATTCAAAATCAAGGCTTTGGTCTTCTCGGTAATATGTGCTTCCAGAACCTCTGGTTGAGCCTTGAAAAAATCAGCCTCATAGGTTTTTACGAAAACCGGGGTAGCATCGTTCAGCAGAACCTGGTCTGGATATGATACCCAGTAAGGGGATGGGATTAATACCTCATCACCGGCATTGAATAATGCCTGTGCAATGTTATACAAACTGTGTTTTGCTCCGCATGACACAATGATTTCGTCCCGTGAGTAATGAAGATTATTGTCACTCTTTAACTTCTCAATAATCGCATCCTTTAACGGCTCAATACCTCCTACCGGCGTATATTTTGTAAAACCTTCCCGGATAGCCCTTATCGCAGCCTCCTTAATGTTGTCCGGGGTATCGAAGTCAGGCTCGCCGACACCGAAATTAACAATATCCACTCCATCCGCCTTCATTGCCTTTGCCTTCGCATCCATCGCAAGTGTCGGTGACGGCTTAATCTTTTGAGCCCTGTGAGACAGCATCGAGCTGCCCTCCCCTGTCATATTATTTTTTCGCTGTATTATTGAGAATGTCTTTTAGTTCATCTGCCTGGTACTGTTCCTGTTGAATAGTCAGATCAAGGTTGATGACCAGACCGGCATGCTTCTGAAACTCCCCGTCCCGCATGAGTCTTCCATGCCTGCCATGGGATTTCAAGACATCTCCTGCTGCTTGCTTGAGCGACTTTCCAAAATCTTTTGTTATGTCTATCTTCCCCGGTTTGAATGTTACCGGTACTCCGTTCCCGCCGATATCCTCAGCGAAATGGGAAAGCTGCTTCATTTTCTCCATTGCCTGGTCCATCAGATTCCATGCTGCCAGACTCTTTTTCTGAAAGGCCCATGCATAGCCAATATGCTGAAGCATTTCACGATATTTACTCGTCACTTCTTTCTGCAGGACATCCAGAAAGCCTTCCGGCAATTCCCGTTCTCCCCCGGGAGCACTCCTTGCCTGATCCGGACTCAATTTATTCAGTATTCTCTGAAACTTTTTTGCGTGATAGGCAGATTCCCATGCTTCTCTTCTCAGAACAAGTTTTATGTGAGAATCATCAACCATGTCTGCCTGCCTATTATAATGGGGTATGAGTTTTTCTTCGTATTCAACATATGATTTGAAAATGGTTGACCTGTTGGTCGGATCATACGGATAAGGAGCAGGTTTAAAATTGAGGCCGCCTCCTAATTTCCCTATGATCATACCCAGCCAGTGCAGGTGCCACATCTCTTCCCTTGACCGGGAAATCAGACTTGCTCCAATAGGAGTATCTTCACCTTCCATCCATCCATGAACGAGATAACGGATGATGGCTGCATGTTCATCTGAGAGATCCCTGTTTAACATTTCTATCATTTCAGTCCTTTTCATAATGATCTCCTTTAAAATCTTAAGAAATGTTTCCTATTAATAATATGTAATCAGATGAGTCGAGTCAAGGATACGTTGAGCAGGATTTCTCAATTTATATATGATAGGTAACTATGGAAATCATATCTGAGCCTGATTGGGAGAGCTTTGAATCCTGACCATATCATTGCTGTTCAGAGGCACAATGAGCTTGAGCACATCCTGAAACTGATCGAAGATGCTCAGATTCACCGTATGACTGTGCCAAAAAATATAAAGGCAAGGCCTCTTGCAACGCGCATTCAGTATAGGAAGAAGAAATTTAAAGATTATTTTCTTGAATCTGAGATGAATGATTTTATTCTTTATTCGCATGATGCAACGTTCTTATATGACAATAGGGCATTCAACATGAGGGAGGGCTTATTTAATAAGGACACAGTAATTGGGCTAAATCATAACGACGATACAATAGCATTAGGGATTCTTGCGGACATTTCAGACAACTCTATCACCTTCTCATCAACGCTTGGTTCAATCAGATGTATAAACAGAATCATTTTCAGTGATATAACGTATGCAAGAGATTGGCTATAGCCTTTCAGATGATACCAGAATCAGTTTTGATTTCTTGGAGCAACTATGTAAAGTGAAATATTTCATTTGGGTGCGCATAACAGTAGAGTAGAGAACTGGCGTAGTAGCCGGAATGGTTCTATCTCCAGTTCCCCCTCGTCAATTCCGTGCATGCGGTTTTCCCGCACACGGCTTACCGATTATCTTCATCCAGTTGCTTTCGCAGACTGAGTCCATGGAGCAGTTCTCGGGATCTTATATAAACCCAAGGTCTGGTAGTAGTAGTAGTAGTAGTCATCCGGAAACCGCTTATACCCGTAACCGTTAAAATGATGTTTGCGGTGCAGGTATATCCGAATCCTCCGTACCAGATAGTTCCTCAGAGATGACATCGCTGTAGTGCAGTTGCCATAATAAAAGTAGCCCACCCATTCTCGGACGACTTCGTTGACTCGCTGGATTACAACTTCAGTCGGGGTTGCACTGTACCGCTCAGTGGTCAGTTGTTTGATTTCTGAACGGATATGCTTCAGCGCCTCCTTAGACGGCACGATGAGAGGAAATTCCCGCCCGGTTCTCTTGCCCCTTCTCATTACTATGGTAAAACCCATAAAGTTGAAGCTCTCGTGCCGTGCATTCACAACTCTTGTCTTCTCTTCATTCAGGGCTAACCCCAGGTTGCTGAGAACCCCTTTCATTCCTTTCAATATTTGCTCGGTACTGCCTTTGCATAGTGCTACACTATCGTCAGCGTACCTCACAAGCCGTGCACCAAATCTCTCCTGCACTTTCTCGATCTTCCACAGCGTATCGAGAACATTGAGGTAGATGTTAGCGAGGAGGGGCGAGACTATTCCGCCTTGGGGAGTCCCCTTATCATTCCCTTTGTACTCCTCCTTCCTTCTCCTCTATGAGGTCAAAGGTCTCGCCATCTATTCCCGGCGCTCCCTTGTTCGCTCTAACAAGATTATAGGCATGGGTCAGGATATCCAGCCTGTAAACCTTGTCATAAAGAAGATAGAATCGGTACTCCTTTTCCTGCTTCGCCTTCTGGTATAGCTTCCTCTGAAGTTCCCGGATCTTTTCTGGAGTTTTCAGCATTACCCAATCTCCTTTCCTTCTCTCCTTCGGAAACGTGATAAAAGTATTGCCCCTTCCCTCTCCCAAAGTTATGTTGTCTTCAGGATACAAACGGTACGCTATGGGCAAATCCGACTCCCTTGCCGACCCCGTGGAATTTCGTTGCCTTATATCCACCGGTTGCTATCCTGTACAGCATCGACAAGGGTCTCCTGTGTTCATTATCATATGGCTTCCTCTGCGTGTCACCCCTGTTACCCCGGGAGTCCATCTATCGGTTATGGTAGTTTTTGTTAGGATAGATGCAGCGGTCTTCCCCAATGTAGGAGAGGGTCAACAACTCCATTGCGCATTTCGAGGCTACGTCTGGGTTCGCATTAGCTGCGACCCGCGGGTTTGCTCAGCTCCCTGGGGTTCTAACAATTTATCGATGTCTTCATCAACTATGCATGCAGGAAAATTTCTATTCGAAATGAATTACAATTTATATTGAACACTTCTTAAGAAGAAAATATTGAGAATAACTAATAGAAATAAAGAATAGAATATCCTTTCTACAAAAAGGGAAGCCATGCCCAACCCTGTTGAACAATCAGAAACACTCATATAATTGATAAACAAAAGGTGTTTCAAGTCATTGGTGTTTTGGCACAAGACGTATCTGTAATTCACAACCGAGAGCCTGGGCAACCTTTTTCAGCATGGAAATGGAAGCCTTTCCATAATTAGGGGATTCTAATCTTGATATAGCAGTAGACTTTGTCCCTATTCTCCTAGCTAGTTCTGCCTGCGTCACTTTTGCTTTCGTTCGCGCCTTGATAAGTTCCTTTGCCAACTGGAACTCTGTTTGAAGAGCTTCGTATTCTCTCAATACCTCAGGATCTTTAAGCCATTGAACCTTTAACTTTTTTAAATCCTTGAGTTTAGCCATACATCACCTCCCGCATCCTTTTTACAGCAATATCTATTTCTCTTTTCGGAGTTTCAACCGTCTTCTTTGTGAATCCATGGAGCAATATGATTTTCTGCCCGGCAATCGTGCAGTAGAATACCCGCGCAATCCCATCTTTCCCTTTCGCTCTTATCTCGAAAAGCTTTCTTTGCCCTTCCACGTGCTTTACATAAGGTTCCCTGACATTATGAGGGCCGAACTCAACAAGCATATCCACGATTCTCAGCACCTTTGCCTTTATATCTGCAGGGATTGTCTCCAGCCATTCTTCCAGTCGTTCATCATATTTGACGACCCACATAATCTAATATAACAAATTTGTTACTATTTAGTAAATTGGATTTTGTGGATAGCTATGATCAAAGAGAATCACTCATATCTGCATAAAGTTGTGAGGTACTTTAAGTATGATACTTTTCGTTTGAACTGCGCGGGATTGGCCTTGCTCTTAAAACGTTACTGTGAATCGGAAATCTTCAAATATGAGTTAAGATCAAAAATGAACACTTCTATGTGAACTGTGGTGCTCCGCGGCGGCTCCTTGTTGCGTTGACTTCAGGAAGTATCTTTCCTGAATGTTTCCAAAGGTAGTCTTGACTACTCAGAAAGAAAATTGAACGTGCCTGTTTGAAAAGGAAATACACGGTGTTCAAAGGTTGCAACGGTGCGTATTTGTTGTGTGAATAAATATGAAAAGATAATTATTCAGAATGCGGGTTTGATAAGGCAATTAAAGAACTCTACGACTGCTTTTTTCTTGCTTCGAGCTTATTCAGCGCATTGATATAGGCTTTGGCAGCGGCAACGATAATGTCGGTATCAGCACCATGGCCGCGAGCAGTCCTGTCATCCTCCTCCAAAGAAACCACAACCTCTCCGAGGGCATCGGTGCCGCCGGTGATCCCTTTGACTTCAAATTTCAGAAGTCTGCTTTTCGTACCGGTCAGTAATGCAATAGCCTTGTAGGTCGCATCAACAGGCCCGTCACCATATTCAAACTTATCAAGAATGTTTTCACCCACTTTCAGCTTCACTGCAGCAGTCGGCTTCTGGTTGATGCCGCTGACAATATGGAGATCAACAAGGCTGTAAATCTCCGGCACCTTGGTGACCCCTTCTGAAACCAAAGCTTCAATATCTTCATCGAATATGTCCTTCTTCTGATCGGCAAGTCTCTTGAACCGTTCGAATGCCGTATTAAGCTCGTCATCCCTTAATACATAACCGAGATCTTTCAGTCTCGATTTAAAAGCATGCCTTCCTGAGTGCTTACCCATAACAAGCTTTGTAGAATACAATCCGATGCTCTCCGGCCTGATAATTTCATACGTAGACTTCTCCTTCAGAAGTCCGTCCTGGTGTATCCCTGATTCATGTGCAAACGCATTTGCCCCAACGATTGCCTTATTGGGTTGTACAGATATGCCTGTTATTTTGGTCACAAGCCTGCTGCTCCGCATAATCTCTTCTGTATGGATCTTTGTATCAGCATTGAAAATGTCGCGCCTTGTCCTCAGTGCCATGACAACTTCTTCCATTGAGCAGTTGCCTGCACGCTCTCCAATCCCGTTAATCGTACATTCAATCTGCCCTGCACCGTTCAGCACGGCAGCTAAGGAATTGGCAGTGGCCAGTCCAAGGTCGTTGTGACAGTGCACTGCAATCACTACCTTGCGGATATTCTTGACCCTGTCGTGGATTGTCTTGATCGTCGCACCAAATTCTGCGGGAATACTGTATCCCACAGTATCAGGGATATTGACGGTTGAAGCACCTGCCTCTATGACAGCCTCGACAACTTCGCAGAGATACCCGATATCCGTTCTTGTCGCATCCATCGGTGAGAACTCAACATCATCGACAAAACTCCTTGCAAGCTTAACCATCTCAACGGATCTTTTTAGGGCCTCCTCCCTGCTGACGCGGAACTGATGCTTGAGGTGGATATCGGATGTTGAATGAAACGTGTGTATTCTGTTTTTGGGTGCATCTTTTAAGGCTTCCCACGCACTCTTTATGTCTTCCTCTCTTGCCCGTGCAAGACTGCAGATAATCGGACCTTCGACCTCGCCCCCAATAGTCTTTATTGCCTCGAAATCACCTAATGAACTGTAGGCAAAGCCGGCCTCGATAACATCAACACCGAGCTTTGCAAGCTGTTTTGCAACAGTTAGTTTTTCATGAACATTCATGGATGCACCGGGTGACTGCTCGCCGTCACGCAACGTTGTATCAAATATCCTTATCATTCTCATTCTTTTACACCTGCCTTGCTCTTTTGTTTCTTTTTCCTGGAGAAAAGGATAACGTTTTCAATTATACCCCCAATCAGGTAAATCATTGCAAATAGAAATAGTGATATGGGGGGGTGCATGACGATGAGCATCAGAACAATCACAAAAGCCACGAGAATCCAGAAGGGTTTGCGTGTCCGGAAATCCAGTTCCTTTGCACCATGGAATCGCAGCGTGCTTACCATGAGAAATGCCAGGAGTATGGTAAGTCCGAGAATATAGATATTCTTACTCGGGGAGGTATCCCACATCTCATAAAAGAAAAGTACCAGAGTCGCGAGGATGGTTGCGGCAGCGGGAATCGGCATTCCAGTGAATGACTTGGATTCGGTGGAACCCATCTGAACATTGTAACGGGCGAGCCTGAGGGCGCCGCATGCCAGAAACCAGAAAGCTGCTACCCACCCTATTCTTCCGAACGGCAGGAGGGCCCATTTGTACATCAGTACAGAAGGCGCAACACCAAATGCAACCAGGTCCGAGAGCGAATCGAGCTCTATTCCGAATCGGGTGGTACTGTGTGTGAGGCGTGCTACCCATCCGTCCAATCCATCAAATATAGTCGCAAAGAGAATAGCCCATGCCGCATGGAGATAATTTCCCTTCAGCGCAGCAAGGATAGAATAAAATCCGAGGAGCATGCTGCACAGGGTGAGGGTATTCGGAAGGATATATATCCCTTTTCTCATTCTGTAATTATAATAGAAACATGGACTATTTGCTTATAATATGGAAGCACTATTATGGAAACAGATAACAAGACACGCATCTGGGGAATACTCTATAGGTTAAGTTTTGAGGAGTGGATTCACAAAAGACTGATCAGTAGTAACACCACCGGTAATCCGCACGATTCTGCCATCAACCTGTAACTTTCCTTCTGAGAATAAACAGATGGCCTCAGGATAAATTTTGTGCTCCAGTTTAAGGATTCTCTCTGAGAGGGTTTCCTCGGTATCGTGATGATAAACCGGCACAGCAGCCTGTATGATGATCGGTCCGGTGTCCATGCCTTCATCCACAAAGTGAACAGTACAGCCCGATATTTTTACGCCGTAATCAAGCGCCTGTTTCTGTCCATGCAATCCCGGAAATGACGGCAGGAGAGCTGGATGGATATTCATGATCCTGTTGGGGAAAGCGTTGATGAGCGGTTTCCCGACAATTCGCATGAATCCGGCTAAAACAACCAGCCCCACATTCCTTCCCTGCAACTCATCAGCAATTTTCGTATACATTGCGTCCGTTGAGCTGAATTCCTTTGGACTGATGACAAGATGTTCTATATTGTGCTTCCTTGCTCTCTCGCCTGCAAATGCTGAGGGATTATCGGTTATCAGAACAGCTATTTCAGCAGAAAGTTTTCCTTCGCTGACAGCATTTATGATTGACTGGAAATTTGAACCTCTCCCTGAAGCAAGGACACCAATTCTCAGAGCTGCTATCGTTACCTCCGATCATAATCTGATTTCTATCCGTGCATTTTCCCGAAGACCCTTCATATAACTTTTGTATTTCTCAAGAAACGCCTCTTCTTCGAGCTGTTTGCGCACAGTTTCTTTTTGTTCCTCAGTGCTTTTTGCAGAGACTCTGTCCTCAAGCTTGATGATGTGCAGTCCCTGGTCAGTCCAGAACGGTATGCTGACATCCCCTATCTTCATTACGGACAGGACATTGATGAATTCTTTTGCCATGTAGCTTTTTTTCACGTAACCAAGATCGCTTCCGATTTTAGCGGATGGGTCTTCCGAATATTCCCATGCGAGAGCAGCAAAATCCTCTCCCCCCTTCAATCTCTGAACGATCATGGCACCTTTCTCTTCGAGTTCTTTTTTCCTGCTATCATCCTCTGGCTTCCTGAAAAATATCTGCCTCAGCCTGAACTCTTCTTCCCCCGCAAGGTTCATCTGATGCGACTCCATATATTTCTTCACCTGCTCATCAGTGATCACAACCTTGTTTCTAATCTGATGGTTGATACCCTGGCTGATAAGAATCTGATCGGAGAGTCTCTTCCTGTATTCCTCAAAGGTCAGTCCTTCTTTTTTCAGTGACTCCTCAAGTACCGCATCAGTCATTTGGTATTTCTTTTTGATGTTTTCGATAGCCTCCTTTACCTCTTCTTCACGTACCTGAAGACCGAGTCTGCCGGCCTCCTGGATCTGGAGCTTCATATCGACGAGCTTTTCGAGAAAAGCAGCCTCATTGTTTTTAAAAACCTTGCTTCTCTCCTCATCGGTTAAAGCCTTGACCTGCTCGGACGCTTCTGATTCCATGATCCGGTAAAGCTCGCTCCAGGTGATCACCTCTTTATTCACCACCGCAACGACACGGTCAAGCAATATGGCTGCATGTACCGCATGGTGAAAGAGAAGCAATGCACATATACTGATGAGCAAAGCTGCTATATGCCGTTGTACCATCGAATGAATCCATTTCCTTTCTCTAATAATAATACTTTTCATCGACTATTTATATACCACAAGAAACTGAGTAAACTCAAACTGTGCGTTTGCTTGTTTTCCCGGAGAAAGTTATTCTATTATACTAAACAGACCCCTTGCGAAGGTGGATTTCGGAACAGTTTTTTCGACTCTTCTGAAAAAGCGGGATAAACGCTCAGTCTGTTGAGTATACAAAAAATGAGATGAGTTCAGTATGGAAGAAATCCTTCAGAAGATACTCGGTGCGTACAGAAAAAATGAGGTAAATATTATATCCATCCTTCAGGATATAGAAAAAGCATTCGGTTTTATCCCTGAAGAAACTGTAACCTGGTTTTCAAAAAAACTTGATATCCCTGCAAGCCGTTTTTTCGGAACAGCCACCTTCTACTCCCAGTTTCATCTCAAACCAAGAGGCAAAAATATCATTACTGTCTGCCGCGGCACAGCCTGCCATGTAAAGGGTTCCGAAAAACTGCTCAACAGGCTTTTTTTGGAACTCGATATTCCGTCGGATGAAGAAACAAGCACAGATTCGAAATTCACGATTGAAAAGGTTAATTGTATTGGTGCCTGTGGTATTGCTCCCGTCACAATTCTGAACAAAGAAGTGCTCGGCAAAATGACCCTCGATAAACTGATGAAAGAAGTAAAAAAGATCAAGGCACGCGAATAATGGACAAGGATATTCTCATAAAGGTATGCACCGGAACAGGCGGAGTCGCTTCAGGCAGCAACGAGGTTCTGGAAACCTTCAAAGGAACAATCTCATCAGCCGGCATTGCAGCATCTTTCTCCGAGAGGTGTTCAGCACAGAGAGTCGGCTGCAGGGGATTCTGTGCAAAGGATGTCCTCGTGGATGTCATTGTCAATGGGGAAAAGACAACATACAAGCACATCAAGCCGGATATGGTGGCAAGAATTTTTGATGAACATATCATGAAGGGTAATCCCGTGACAGAATGGACTGTTGGAGAAGCATATCAGGCATTCCACAATAAGCAGACAAAGGTAGTACTTTCTCATTGTGGTGAAATTGATCCTGAAGATATTAATGCCTATATTGCTATAGGCGGTTACGAGGCAGCAAGGAAGGCTCTCACCTCAATGAGTTCGAAAGAAATAATTGATATTATAAAAGAATCGAATTTACGGGGAAGAGGCGGTGCAGGCTTTCCAACAGGACTGAAATGGGAACTCTGCTTGAGAATTAAGTCAGACATAAAGTATGTAATCTGCAACGGAAATGAAAGTGACCCGGGAGCCTTCATGGATACATCAGTAATGGAAGGAGATCCCCATTCTGTTATTGAAGGGATGATTATCTGTGCAAAGGCCACAGAATCCCATCATGGATA
>Ga0307380_10006249_pt1 | contig 15676 bp, 15 predicted proteins | sample UN3MG_FD_202239 | JGI IMG/M metagenome (GOLD analysis project Ga0307380, IMG submission 202239) | Soil microbial communities from Risofladan, Vaasa, Finland - UN-3 | ecosystem: Environmental > Terrestrial > Soil > Coastal area > Acid sulfate soil | place: Finland: Risofladan, Vaasa | collected...
CCGCTGGGTTGCCGGGCCGCGGCGCCGCGGGCGGCTGGCATCGGGCGTTGAGAGCGGGCGAGCGTGATCCCGAGGGATTTCTCAGAGTGCCAAGCCCCTCGCGCCGGCGGGGTTGGCATTGTGAGCGAATCGGCGATCCGGCCGCGTCCGGGCGGGGATTCACAGAATGCCAACCCCTGAGAGAGGCAGTTGGCATTCTGTGAATTGGGGGGGGGCGAGCCATGGCCCGAGCCGCCGGGGCAGAACTCATGACCCGCCTTGACCGCTCCTTGGCTCGTCGGCTAGAATGCAGGCATGGACGAGTCGCGAGCCATCTACCAGCCACCGCCTTCCATCGCCGACGCGATGCGGCAGGTACGGACGAAGCGGCAACTGGCCGACCTGTTGCACTACCTGCGCATCAAGCCCAGCAAGTCGCTCGGGCAGAACTTCCTCGTGGACCACAATCTCCTGGACTTCATCGTCCGAGCCGGCGAGGTGGGGCCGGAGGACCTGGTGCTGGACATCGGGTGCGGGACGGGACTGCTGACGGCTCACCTGGCCGACGCCGGGGGCCACGTCGTCGGGATCGAGTTGCACCGCGGGCTGTTCGCCGTCTGCTCCCGATACCTGGAGGGCCGGCAGAACGTGACGCTGCTGTGCGGAGATGCCCTGGCGTCGAAGCACGCCCTCTCCCCTGCCCTTCTCAAGGCGACGCAAGATGCCTGGGCGACGGGACGCTACAAGGCTCTTCGCGTCGTCTCGAACCTCCCGTACTCCGCGGCGACGCCGCTCGTGCCGAACCTGCTGGAGAGCGGCCTGCCCATCGCTGCGATGGTGGTGACCGTCCAGAAGGAGGTGGCGGAACGCATGGCGGCCCCGCCGGGGGGCAGGGACTACGGGGTGCTGTCGCTGGTCGTGCAGGCGCAGGCGGCCGTGGAGGTGGTTCGCGGCGTTCCGCCCGAGGTGTTCTGGCCGAGGCCGAAGGTGACCTCGAGCATCGTGCGGCTGGTGCCTGACCTGCAACGCAAGGCGGTGATCCGCGACTTCGCGGCGTTCCGAGAGGTCGTGAAGGCCGCCTTTGCCCACCGCCGCAAGACGCTCGCGAACTCGCTCGCCGCGGCCCACCTCCGCGATGGCGACCTGGCGCCGCTGCTGAGCGCCTGCGGCATCGCGCCGACCGCCCGGGCTCAGGACGTGGACTTGGCGCGCTACATCCTGTTGGCAAACCACTTGGCCGAATTGAGGGGGACCTCATGACCCAGGAATCGCGTTTGAACGACTTTACCCGCGAGGACCCTTGGCGGGTGTTCCGCATCATGGCGGAGTTCGTGGACGGTTTCGAGCTGATGGCGGGGGTGCCGCAGCCACGGGTGGCGGTGTGGGGGTCGGCCAGGACGAAGCCCGGGACGCCGAATTACGAGCTGGCCCGCACCCTGGCTCGGCGCTTGGCCGAGGAGGGCTACGCGATCGTGACCGGCGGCGGGCCGGGCATCATGGAGGCGGCCAACCGCGGCGCCGCCGAGGCGGGGGGCGCCTCGGTGGGGCTGAACATCCTCCTGCCCTTCGAGCAGGCCGCGAACCCCTACGCCAACCACAGAATGGAGTTCCGCTACTTCTTCAGCCGCCGCGTGATGTTCGTCAAAGAGTCACGGGGCGTGGTGGTCCTGCCGGGCGGGATCGGGACACTGGACGAGCTGTTCGAGGTCCTGACGCTGAGGCAGACGAGGAGGATCGAGGCTCTGCCCATCCTGCTGTTCGGGTCGGCGTATTGGAATGGGCTGCTCACGTGGCTGCGGGAAACGGTGCTGGCCGAGGGGGCCATCTCGCCGGAGGACCTGGAGCTGTTCGAGGTGGTCGACGACGTGGAGGCGGTGGTGCGCGCCCTTGGCCGCGCGAAGGCGGGTCAGGCCGCGAACTCGTGGTAGGCGAGGTAGGTGAGGAGCAGGACGTAGAGGTTATACGCCGAGTGGGCGGCGATCGAGGCCACCAGCGAGCCCGTGCGCTCGTAGAGATAGGCCAGCAGGAAGCCGATCACGAACAGGGGGAGGAGCCCTGCCGCGTGGCTGTGCAGCGCGGCGAACGTGAGCGAGCTGAGCACGATGGCCCCCAGCGGGCCCATGTGCCGCCGCAACGTCGCGTAGAAGAAGCCGCGGAAGAGCAGCTCCTCGGTGAGCGGGGTGACCAGCACGACGCCCGCCACCACCAATGCCAGCGCCTTGGGCGAGACCTCGGCAACGCGCACCAGGAGCTCCTGCGGCCGAACCGGCAAGCCCATCCGCGGGGCCAGGATCAGCACGACCACCGAGGCGAGGAGCACGACTGGGAAGAGCATGACAAAGCCCGTCACGCCCAGCACCGCCCGCCGGACGGGGCGTGGCTCGTAGAGCCCGAGCAGCCGCAGCGGGTTCCCTTCGCATCCCCCGACCAGCGCGACCGTGAACAGGCACACGAGGACCGTGGTGAGATTCGATGCGCAGACGAGCACCAGGCCGACCGGCACCCGGCCCCAGGCCGCGCTGGTCTCGCGGAGGTGCAGCACCCATGCCACGCCGAGGCCTACGGCCTGGGCCGTCACGAGAAGCACGACGGCCACCCGCAGCAGGTCCCAGGCCATCCACGGCACCAGGGGGAACTCGCAGCGCGGGAAGACCAGCACGTTGTGCGAGCGCAGGAGCACGTAGCCGGCGAGCAGTCCCGAGCCGAGCATGAGGGGCACCAGCACGGCGGCAGCCGCCCCGAAGGGCACGTCGCGCGGCTGGCGCACCATGTCGACGAGGGACCATCCCTGCCGCGCCACGGGCGGCGCAGGCTGCTCCGTGGCGGGGTCGCTGCGCGGCGGCGGCCTCAGCCCCTCGTGGAGCGACCCGACGCCGAGCGCCAGGAGCACGAGGTAGAGGAGCGGGTGGCGCAGGATCGGCTGCCGGGCGCGCGCGCGCTGCGGCTGCATCGCAGGCATCGGGTTCGACGCCCCGTCGGGCATGGCGCGCTCCACCCGTCAGCCCACTTCGGCGGCGGCGCTGCCGTCCGGGCCGCGGGCCGGCTCGGTGGCCACCTGGCTCTCGGCGCCGACGGGCAAGGGGAGGACGACTGTGAAGGTGCTCCCGGCGCCCAGGGCGCTCTGGAGCTCGACGCGGCCCCCGTGCGCGGTGGCAATCCAGCGGGCGATGCTGAGGCCGAGGCCGGCCCCGCCGGTGTCGCGCGACCGCGAGCCCTCCACGCGGTAGAAGCGCTGGAAGACCTTGTCCTGCTGCTCCGCCGGGATGCCGATGCCCGTGTCGGCCACAGCGACCCGCACGTCCTCGGGGCCTCGCGTGCACGTGATGCTCACGCGTCCGCCGAGTGGGGTGTACTTCACCGCGTTGTCCAGCAGGTTCGCGAACAGCTCGTGGAGGCGCGCCCGGTCGCCATTCACGACGACCTCCGGAAAGGCGCCCACGTCGAGCTTGAGCTGCGCGTGGTCGGTCAGCACCTGGAACGTGTCGGCCACCTCGGTGAGCAGCTCGTCCAGCCGCACCGGCTCGCGTCCCACCACCATCTTGCCGGCGTCGGCCTGCGCCAGCAGCAGGAGCTGGGTGATGATGTGGATCATCCGGTCGTACTCGCGGATGTTGCTCTCCAGCACGTCGCGATACGCCTCCGCGTCCTGGGGGCTGCTGCGGAGGGCGAGCTCTGCCTCGCCGCGCAGCACGGTGAGAGGCGTGCGCAGCTCGTGCGCGGCGTCGGCCGCGAACTGGCGGGTGAGGGCGAACGACTCCTCGAGGCGCCCGATCATGTCGTTCAGCGTGCCGGCGAGCATGTCGAACTCGTCGCCGGACTTCGAGCGCACCAGCCGCTCGTCGAGGCTGCTCGAGGTGATCTGGCGCGCGGTGCGTGAGATCTGCCCCACCGGCTTGAGCACCTTGCGGGCCAAGGCATAGCCGGCGAACCACGAGATGAGGACGAAGAGGGGAATGACGCTGTAGAGGTTCCGCCGAAGCCGCCGGCTGAGCTTCTCCAGCGGCTCCAGGTAGGCCAGCGTCTGCACCACGTAGCGGACCTGCCGCGTCTTCGGGTCGGTCCACGGGCGCGTGACGAACAGGTGAGGGCAGGGCCATTCGGGAAGGTAGACGATCTCCTGGCGCGTCTCCCCCTCCAGCGCGTCGTGGAGCTCTTCTTCGCTGATCGGCCTGGTGGCCGGGGCGGCCTCCCGGAACGACCGCGACAGGGCCAGGACCTTGCCCTCGAGGTCCAGGAGCCGGAAGCTCAGCTTGTAGTAGCGCTCGCCGCTGCTCTCGAAGTCCAGCTTCTTCTGGACCTCCGCCCAGTTGTCCTTCTGGTCGGCGACCACGGCCATGAGGTCCGACGTGTCGTCGCGGACGAATTTCTCCAGCTCCGTGATCATGCTCCGGGCGCTGCGATAGTGGAGGAAAATGGCGAGGAGGACGAGGAACAGGAGCTGGATGGCCGTGTAGTAGAGCGTGAGGCGGAATCGCGCACGCCGGAAGAAATGCAGCCTAGGTCGTGGCGAGGACATAGCCCACCCCTCGCACCGTCTGGATCATCTTGTCGCACCCGTGCGGTTGCAGCTTCTTCCGCAGGTGGTTGATGAACACGTCTATGAGGTTCGTGTACGTGTCGAAATTGATGTCCCACACGTGTTGCGCGATCATGGCCCGAGTGCACACGACGCCCTCGTTGCGCAGGAGGTATTCCAGGAGCGCGTGCTCCTTCGCCGTGAGGTCCAGGGCGTGGCCGTGGGCCGTGACCTTGTGCGCCACGGGGTCGAGGGCGAGCGGCCCGACGCGCAGGATCGGGCTCGTGCTGGCGGAACGGCGGCGCAGCAGGGCGCGCACCCGCGCCAGCAGCTCCTCGAAGGCGAACGGTTTCACCAGGTAGTCGTCGGCCCCCAGGTCGAGCCCCTTCACCCGGTCGTCGAGCGCGCTGCGCGCCGTGAGCATGATCACCGGGGTGCGCAGGCCGCGGTCGCGCAGGCCCCGCAGCACCTCGTAGCCGTTCAGCTTCGGCAGCAGGATGTCGAGGAGGATGGCATCGTAGTCCTCGGTCGCGGCCAGGTGGAGGCCCTCCTCGCCATCGGCCGCCACGTCCACGGCGTAGTTCTCGGCCTCCAGCCCCTTCCTGATGAAGCTGGCGACCTTGGCCTCGTCCTCGACAATCAGCAGACGCATGGGCCTTCCCCAATTCCGAATCGGACCTGTGTGCCCTATGGGTCCTGGGCGTGTGGCAGCACCCGCACTCGCCGCCCCTCGATCCGCAGGCGGCCTTCGCCGAAGAGGCGCACCGCCTCGGGGTATGCCTCGCACTCCTTCTCGAACACCCGTGCCGCCAGGCTGTCCGGCGTATCGTCGTCCTGCGCCGCCACGGCCTTCTGCACGATGATCGGCCCGTGGTCGTACACGTTGTCCACGAAGTGCACCGTGCACCCTGTGATCCTGGCGCCGGAGCGCAGGACGGCCTCGTGGACGTAGTGGCCGTAGCACCCCTTGCCGCAGAAGGCGGGGATGAGCGCGGGATGGATGTTCATCGCGCGGCCCTCCAGCGCCGGCGGGATGGTGATGAGGCACATGAACCCCGCCAGGAGCAGGAGGTCGTAGTCATAGGGCGCGAGCTGCTCGAAGATGGCCCGGCTGAAGCCCGCGGCGTTGTTCCTGAAGTCGCGCGACTCGACGACGAACGCGGGCACGCCGTGCTGCCGCGCCCGTTCGAGGCCGTAGGCGTCCGCCCGGCTGCTGCCCACGGCCACCACCTCGGCGTCGAGGCGCCCCGCCTGGATTTCCGTGAAGAAGTTCTCCAGCGTGCGGCCACTGCCGGAGAGCAGCACCGCGAGCCTCAGGTGCTTCATCGCGCTGCCCCCACGGTGTCCGCCTCGACGCGGAGAACGTCCTCAAGTCGAACCCGTCCCGCCTTGACGGCCATGCAGGCCCGCAGGACGTGGAGTTCGTACATCATGTCGTCCCGCGGAAACTCGCGGCGCATCCGGTCGCAGATGGCCGCCAGCTTCGCGCCAGGAATGCCGGCTTCGCGCGCCAGCGACTCGTAGTCGAAGTAGTGCATAGTTCCACTCCTTGGTCTCATCCCTCTACATTATACCTCCGGCGGAGCCGCGACCTCGATCGTCGGGAGGCCCAGGAGCACGCTCGTCTGGTTGATCTGTGCTCGCCGCCGCCGGTTGACCAGATGTTTGAAGTTCCATGACAGGAGGATGTCCTGGCGACTCAATACCGCGGCCGCCACGTGGACGGCATCATCAAACATGTCCTCGCTGAAAATGCCATCCGCAACATATCGGCGGGCCAGGTTGGTCATCTCCTCGGTCACAGGAAGGATGTTGATGCCTTCCAGCAGGCCCACGAGCTTCGCGCGCAACTCCATGTCCTGCGTCCGGCCAAGCTCCTCGGCCGCCAGCCGGGAGGTGAGCAGGTCGAAATCGCCAGACCGCATCCAGAACTCCTCTGTCGCGGCCCTCCGCTCCGGCACCCTGTCATCGAAGAGGGCGCTGAAGACCGAAGTGTCCAGGTAGACCCTGAGCTTCATTGGCCACACCCCCGTGTACCGGGCATGCTATCCCCTGGGCAAGGCGCGGACAACGGCGGCGCAGCGGGCGCAGAGCTGCGGGTGCTCGGCGTCGCTGCCCACGCTCGGCAGGAGCCGCCAGCAGCGGGCGCACTTGGCCCGCCCCGAGGGCGCCGCGACGACGCCCAGGCCGGGCACGTCGCTGCCGGGCGCCGCGTCGGCCGACACCCCGTCGGCTACGGCGACCTCGGAGACGATCAGTATTTCGGGCAGCACCGCCTGGTAGTCGCGGAGGAACTCGAGCAGCTCGCCCTCCGCGTGCAGCACCACGCGGGCGTCGAGGCCGCTGCCGATCTTCTTGTCGGCCCGCAGTTTCTCGAGCTCGCGGGCCGCGTCGCTGCGCACGGCGAGCAGACGGCCCCATCGCGCCTCGAGCGACTCGTCCACCCAGGCATCGCGTGTCTGCGGGAAGCGCGCCAGGTGCACGCTCGGCAGGTCGTCGCGGCCGGGCATGGCGTCCCACACCTCCTCGCACGTGTGGATGAGGATGGGGGCGAGGAGGCGCACGAGGGCGTCGAGAATCTCGTGCAGCACCGTCTGGGCGGCCCGGCGCGCGACCGAGTCCGCCGCCTCGCAGTACAGGCGGTCCTTGATGACGTCGAGGTAGAAGCTGCTGATGTCCACCGTGCAGAACTGATAGGTCCGCTGGTAGACGCGGTAGAGCTGGTAGTCCTCGTAGGCCCGGCGGGCCTCGGCGATGAGGCGCGCGGTGCGCGAGAGCGCCCAGCGGTCCACCTCGGCCATCTCGCCCGGCTCCACGCGCTGGGTCTTGGGGTCGAACCCGTGGAGGTTGCTCAGCAGGTAGCGGAAGGTGTTGCGGAAGCGGCGGTACGGCTCGTCCATCCGCGCGATGATGCCGCGCGAGGCGTGGATGTCGTCCAGGTAGTCCACGCTGGCGGCCCACAGGCGCTGCAGCTCGGCCCCGAACTCCTTGAGGGCCTCCTCGACGGAGAGGAAGTTGCCGAGCGACTTCGACATCTTCTCGCCCTTCTCGTCCACCACGAAGCCGTGGGTGAGCACGGCCCTGTAGGGCGGCTCGCCGTCGGCCGCGACGGCGGGGAGCATCGAGAGCTGGAACCAGCCGCGGTGCTGGTCGGTGCCCTCGAGGTAGAGGTCGGCGGGCCACCGCAGGCCCTGCCGCTCGGCCTTCGGGCCGCGAAGCACCGCGCGATGGCTCGACCCGCTCTCGAACCAGACGTCGAAGATGTCGGTCTCCTTGCGGAACGCCGCGGCGCCGCACCGGGGGCACTGGACGCCCGCCGGCAAGAGGTCGGCGGCGTCCCTGGCGAACCAGGCGTCGGAGCCCTCTCGGCCGACCACCTCGGCGACGTGGCGGACCACGCCGGCATCCAGGAGCAGGCCGCCGCAGGCGACGCAGTAGAAGGCGGGGATGGGGATGCCCCAGGCCTTCTGGCGCGAGATACACCAGTCGGGGCGCTCGGCGACCATGCCCGCGATCCGGCCCTCGCCCCAGGCGGGGATCCACTGGACCTTCGGGATGGCTTCGAGCATCCGCTGCCGCAGGCCGTTGTGGTCCACGGCGACGAACCACTGCTCCGTGGCGCGGAAGATCACCGGCTCCTTGGACCGCCAGCCGTGCGGGTACGAGTGGCGGATCGTCTCGGCGTGCAGGAGATGCCCCTGCCGCCGCAGGTGCTCGACGATCTTCGGATCGGCCTCGAAGACGCGCAGGCCCGCGAACTGCCCGCTCTCGGGCGTCAGCCGGCCGTTCTCGTCCACCGGGCTGAAGATCTCGAGGCCGTACTTCAGACCCGTCTCGTAGTCCTCCCGCCCGTGCCCGGGGGCCGTGTGGACGCAGCCCGTGCCGTCCTCCAGGCTCACGTAGTCGGCGAGGACGATGGGACACGTCCTGTCGTGGAGGATGTGGCGATAGCACTTGCCTTCGAGCTGGCGGCCGCGGCAGCGGCCCACCACCGCGCAGCCCGTCACGCCCACCTTGGCCATTACCGGCTCGATGAGATCCTCGGCCAGGACGACGACCTCGCTGCGGCCGGTCACGGGATCGGCATAGCGCACGGCGCTGTATTCGGCCTGCCCTGCGACGGCGATGGCCAGGTTCGCCGGCAGGGTCCAGGGCGTCGTTGTCCAGATGAGCATCGAGAGCGGCTCGCCGCCCAGCCCGGGGAAAAGGCCCTTGAGGTCGTCGGCCATGGGGAACTTGACGAAGACGGCCGGGCTCTCCACGTCCTTGTACTCGAGCTCGGCGTCGGCGAGGGCCGAGCGGGTCGCGTAGTCCCAGTGGATGGGCTTGCGGCTCTTGCAGACGTAGCCGCCCTCGACCAGGTCGGCGAACAGCTCGACGACGGCGCGCTCGTACGCCGGGTCGAGGGTGAGGTAGGGCTCGGCGAAGTCGCCCAGCACGCCGAGCTGCTGGAACTGCTGGATGTGCGCTCGCACGTGTTTCTCGGCAAAGCGGCGGCAGCGGCGGCGCACGTCCATCCTCGGGGCGTCGAGCGCGCCTTCGCCCAGCTCGCGCAGCACCTGGTGCTCGATGGGCAGGCCGTGGCAGTCCCACCCCGGCACGAACGGCGCGTCGCAGCCCATCATCGTGCGGGAGCGGACCACGACGTCCTTGAGGATCTTGTTCATGCCCGTGCCGATGTGGAGTTCGCCGCTGGCGTAGGGCGGCCCGTCGTGCAGGATGAACTTGGGGCCGCCGGCGCGGGCCTTGCGGACCAGGGCGTAGAGGTTCATCTCGCGCCACCGCTTCTGGAGCTCGGGCTCGCGCTGCCGGAGATTGGCTTTCATCGGGAACGAGGTCTTGGGCAGATTCACCGTATCACGGTAGTTCATCAAGCCATTCCTTGCGTCAAGCCTCCCGCAGGTTCCAAACCTGCGGGAGGTTGGCCGAGCTCAACATTCGGCGATGACCCGCTCGACGAGCCGCGTGAGCCTGGGCGCGGCCGCCTGAGCGGTGGCAATAATTCGCCCAATGTCGGCCGGCTCCAGCGCGTCGGGCAGGCAGCGGTCGGTCACGCAGGTGATCCCCAGGATCTCGAAGCCCGCCTGCACCCCGACGATGACCTCGGGCACGGTGGACATGCCCACGCAGTCGGCCCCGATGCCGCGCAGGAAGCGGTACTCGGCGCGGGTCTCCAGGTTCGGCCCCACGACCGCCACGTAGACGCCCTGGTGGACGCGGATGCCTTCGTCGAGCGCGATGCTTTCGGCCAGGTCGAGCAGCCGGCGGCTGTAGGGCCGGCACATGTCGGGGAAGCGCGGCCCGAGGCGGTCGTCGTTCAGGCCGACCAGCGGGTTCGCCCCCATCAGGTTGATGTGGTCCTCGATGAGCATGATGTCGCCGAGGGCGTACCGCGGGTTCATCCCGCCGGCCGCGTTCGACACGATCAACACGTCGGCCCCCAGCGCCCGCAGGACCCGCGTGGGAAAAGTCACCTCTTCGGCCGAGAAGCCCTCGTACAGGTGGTGCCTGCCGCCCATGGCCGCGACCCGCTTGCCCCCGAGCGTGCCGAGGACGAGTGTGGACTTGTGCGTCGTCGCCGTGGTCTCGGCGAAGCCGGGGATCTCCCCGAAGGGAATCTCGTGGCCCCGCTCGATGCGGTCCACGATCCCGTCGAGGCCCGTCCCGGGGATCAGGGCCACCTGCGGCGCTTCCGGCGCGACCTTTCGGATTGCAGCCACCGCCTCGACGATGCGCTCGAACAGTCCCATGTTGCCTCCAGTTCACAGTCTGATGGTCTCGTCTCAATCCCTCGCCAGCACCACCGCCAATCGCTCAATGGCCTCATCGAGGGAGAGGCCGGACACGTGGACCACCTTGTCGCGCGACCCCTGGCCCGCCACGATGGCGACGGCCGAGCGTCGCACGCCCAAGGCGTCGGCCAGCACCTCCTCGACCGCGCGGTTGGCCTTGCCGCCGGTCGGGGCCGCGGTCACGGCCACCTTCAGCCGCATGCCCAGGCGCCCGACGACCTCGCATCGCGAGGCCTTCGGCTGCGCGCGAACGGCAATCCGAACGCCGTCCCTCGTGGCGCTCAGGTCGAGCATGGCCGCCCCGCCTCACAACCTGGTAAGGAGGAACACCAGCCCGGCGAGGAGGAGGAGCGCGCCGATCACCCCGGCGACGAGGCGCCTGGTGCGCCGCTCGCGCTGGTAGCGGTCCGTCCTGGGCTTCTCGGCCAGCTCGCCGAGCTGGTCCACGTGGCGAAGCTCGATGGGGCGCGACGCCCCGCCGACGCCCGCCCCCAGGCTCTCGAGGGCCTGGATCAGCTCCCGCGCCGAGCCGTAGCGCTCGTCGGGGTCCTTCGCCGTCATCCGCTCGACCACGGCGCACAGGCTCCGGGGCACCCACGGGGCGACCGCTTGCAGCGGCTCGGGCTCCTCCTCGACGTGTTTGCTCATGATCTCGGCCTGCGACTCGCCGGTGAACATCGTGTGCCCGCAGAGCATGTGGTAGGCGGTGGCGCCCAGGCCATAGATGTCGGCTCGGCTGTCGATCTTCTCGCCCGACGCCTGCTCGGGCGCAATGTAGTGCGCGGAGCCGAACACGCCGTCGCTCTGGTCGGCCCTGCGGCTTCCCTTGCGCTCGCACGCGATGCCCAGGTCCACGATCTTGGCCACCCCGTGCTCGTCCAGCATGAGGTTCTCCGGCTTGATGTCGCGGTGCACGAGCCCCCGCTCCTCGGCGTAGGCGAGGCCGCGGGCGATGTCCAGCAGCATCGGCACCACGCGGTCCGGCGCGATCCGGCCCTCCTTCTCGATCGAGTCCTCGATGCTTCCCCCCGCCATGTACTCCATCACGAAGTACGGGGTGCTACCATCCTGCCCCACGTCCAGCGCCCGCGCGATGTTCGGGTGGGCCAGGCTCGCCGCCGCGCGCACCTCGTCCGTGAACCGGCGGATGAACTCCTGGTCCCACGTCAGGCTCGACGACAGGACCTTGAAGGCCACGATGCGGTCGAGCGAGAGCTGGCGAGCGCGGTACACCGTGCCCATGCCGCCGCGCCCGACGCGCTCGAGGATCTTGTACCCTGCGATCTCGCGGCCGACCAGGCCGCCTTGAGTCCGCCGCTCGTCGTCGGCCAGCAGCGAGAACAGCGTGTCGCCGGCCTCGATCTGGTCGCCCAGCTTCAGCTCCACCACCTTCGTCGCCTGGTTGCCGTTGACGAACGTGCCGTTGCTGCTCTGGAGGTCCTCGACGTAGAAGCGCCCGCCCTTCTCCGCCACGCGGAAGTGCTCGCGCGAGGTCAGATGGTCGGTCAGCGGCAGCGAGCAGCTCGAGCTGCGCCCCACCGTGTACACCTTCCCCGAGACCAGCACGAGTTCCTGGCCCCGGAGGCGTCCGCGTTCTACGTACAGCTTCGCCACGTCTCAGCCCCCGACGGGCGCACCCTATCTGCTCCTCCCTGTCAACCATACGCGGCGGATTATAACCCGGCCCCATGCGCGTGTCAAGCACGCGCGCCGCCGCAGCATAGCCCCCACCCAGCGTTACGCTCACTCCCGCCTCTGGCTGCCTCGCGCTCGGGGCCAGAGTGCCAAGTCAGAGTGCCAACTCCCGCTCTGAGGAGTTGGCACTCTGACACCCCCTCGCTGGACGGCGAGGCGCCCGCTGGGCATGCCGAGCGGGGACACCTGCGAGCTTGTGAGAAGGTCGCACGGACTCACACGGACATGCACGGACGCAAGCAAGCCTTGCCCATCCGTGTTCGTCCGTCGTTGTCCGTGTGATTCCCCCGCAAGCCGCTGATCGCCCGGACGCGATTTGAGCCCTTCCGGGCGCCGGAATCGCCGGAGAGGGAGATCGGCGTAAGTGTAGCCCACTGCTGCGCTTGCAGGCGCGCGACCCCAACCAGAACGGCCCAAAGGTGTCCCAGGTCAAATGAGCCCCTGATCACGCACGAGAGGGGCATTTGCGGCGGTTTTTTCCGGACGCGTCATAAGCCTTTGGCGATTCGATGCTTAGCAGTTGAATATAACGGTACAATGGTCGTCAGGCAGAGGCGTCAGGGCCTGCCGGCTGCCGCTGGTCACTCAGGAGTTCCCGGTAGAGCGCGTCGAGCTCGGCCACCATCGTCTGCCAGCGGAAGCGCTCGCGGCACAGGGCGCGGCCCTCCGCGCCCATCGCGGCGGCGCGCTCCGGGTCCTCGATGATCTCGCACAGGGACACGACAAGGCCCTCCACTGACTTGGGCGGGACGAGGTAGCCGGTCTCGCCGTGGACGACCACCTCGCGGGCGCCGTCCACGTCGAAGGATACGACGGGCTTGCCGGCCAGCAGCGCCTGGGGCAGCACCCGCGCCAGCCCCTCCCGCAGCGAGGCGTGGACCAGCGCGTCCATCGCCGATACGTAGGCCGGCACCTGACTCGCCGGCACCAGGCCCGCAAAGATAATCCAGTCCCTCACCCCGAGCTTTCGCGCCTGGGCTTCGAGCGTGCCGCGCAGGATGCCGTCGCCGACGAAGAGGAAGCGGACGTTCGGGTGGGCGTCGCGGATGCGCTTCGCGGCCTCGATGACGTATTCGTAGCCCTTCAGCTCGAAGAGCCGCGCGATCTTGCCGACGACGAACTCGTCGTCGCGGATGCCGAGCCTGTGGCGCATGGCTCGCCGCTGCCACTCGCAGTCCAGGAACGCCTCCGCCTCCATCCCGCTGTAGATCGTGACGAACTTCGAGCGGTCGGCCACCCCGGCGGCCACCGCCTGGTCGGCCATCGCGTCGGCGACGCACACGATCCTGTGGCTCCATTTCGCCGCCCTTCGCTCGAGCCACACGTAGAGCTTGTTCCGCCAGCCCTTCTCGTAGGGATGGAACGGGAGGCCGTGGATCGTGTGGACGACGACGGGCACCCGCTCGGCGTGGGCGGCGTAGCGTCCCAGGATGCCCGCCTTCGAGCTGTGGGTGTGGACGACTTGCGGTCGGATGTCGCGCAGGATGCGGCGGAGCTTTCGCACCGACACGCAGTCGCGCCACGGGTGGATCGCCCTGCGCATCTCGGGCACGACGACGACGCGGAGCCCAAGGCGCTCGGCCTCGCTGAGCAGTTCGCCCTCGGGGCCGAGGGCCGGGCCGGTGACCAGGGTGACGTCGTAGTCGGGGTTCTCGTGCAGCCCGCGGCACGTCAGCAGCGTGTTCTCCTGCGCGCCGCCGAGGATCATCCGCGTGATGACGTGAACTACTTTGATCTTCACTCGTCCTCGTCCTCGTCGTCGAAACAGCTCACTCGTACTCGACCGCCATCAGGCACAGCCCTTTCGCGGGCGCGGTTCGCCCCGCCAGGGAACGGTCGCGCGACGCCAGCAGGCGGGCCACATCGTCCGGCGGCCGCCTGCCCGAGCCGATCTCCAGCAGCGTGCCGACCATCGCCCGTACCATGTTGTAGAGGAACCCGTTCGCGGCGACGTAGTAGTCCAGCCGCTCGCCGGCCTCCTCCAGGTCGCTGCGGGAGATGGTGCGGACGCTGCCCTCCCCTTCCGAGTGGGACTCGAACGCGGCGAAGTCGTGTTCGCCCAGGAAGAGCGCCGCGGCCCGTCGCATGGCCGCCACGTCGAGCGGCTGCCGCTGCCAGTGCACGAAGGCGGCGCCCACCGCGGGCCGCACCGGCCGGCACACGATGCGGTAGCGATAGGTCTTCCGCTTCGCCGAGTAGCGCGCGTGGAAGTCCGCCGCCACGTCCTCGGCCCGCAGCACCGCAATGTCGTCCGCGACGTGTGCATTGATGGCGTGGGGCAGGCGCTCGGCCGGGATGGCCGTGCTCGTGTGGAAGTTCGCCACCTGGCCCAGGGCGTGGACGCCTGCGTCGGTGCGCCCGGAGCCGTAGAGCGTCGCCGCGTGGCCCACCACGCGCGAGATGCCCTCCTCCAGGGCCTGCTGCACGCTGGGGGCATTCGCCTGCCGCTGCCAGCCGTGGTAGTTCGTCCCGTCGTACTCGACGGTGAGCTTGAGGTTTCGCCGAAGCTCTTGGCTCATGGCTGCGCCGGCTGCCTGGGGCCTCCCGTCCTGTGGCTATCATAGGGAGCGGAGGGTGTCGGGTCAAGGCAGTCCTTGCGCACCCTTGCCCGCGGCGGTATACTGGCGGCGGGTCACGATCCTGTGGAGTGGAAAGGGACGCCTGATGCCCGACACGAAGCTGCCGCCGGCTCGCCGCTTCCCCATTTGGGAGATGGTGGCGACTCTCCTCGCCCTGGCCTCGCTGTGGCCCGCCTATATCCTGAACCTCGAAGGCCCGGTGTGGCGCCCTCTGTGCTACGTCATGCTGGGCGTGCTGGTCGTGGTGCTCGTCCGCCGCCTCCTCGCCTTCGAGCGCCTCAAGCAGGAGGCCGACAGGGCGCGGCGGACCAAGGCGGCCGAAGGTCGAAAGGGCAGGGAGCGCCTCCCGTGGGAGCCACCAGGAGATGACGCGTGACGCGCGACGCGTGACGCAACCGAATGTGCGGCATCTGCGGCATCTACCACCGTGACCCGACGGCGGGCGTCTCACGCGACACCGTGCGCCAGATGATCGCTCGGCTGCGCCATCGGGGGCCGGACGACGCAGGGACCTTCGTCCGCGGTGACCTACCGGCTGATCTCGCATCATCGGACACGGCTGGTCAAGCCAGCCGTGCCACAATGGCGCGAAACGTCGGCCTGGGCATGGCCCGCCTGTCCATCATTGACGTCCTGGGCGGGCACCAGCCGATGCCCAACGAGGACGGCTCGGTGTGGGTCGTCTTCAACGGCGAGATCTACAACTTCCGCGAATTGAAGCGCGAGCTGCTCGACCGAGGCCACGCCTTCCGCTCCCACGCCGACACCGAGGTGATCGTGCACCTCTACGAGGAACTCGGCGAGCGCGTGGTCGAGCGGCTGCACGGGATGTTCGCCTTCGCCCTGTGGGACGAGCGCCGCGAGCAGCTCCTCCTCGCCCGCGACCGGCTGGGCAAGAAGCCGCTGGTCTACTGCGACGACGGCCAGCGCCTGGCCTTCGCGTCCGAGCTTCAGGCCCTCCTCGAAGCGCCGGGCATCCCGCGCGCCCTTTCCCCCGAGGCCCTCGACCTCTATCTCACCTATCAATACGTCCCCGCGCCGCTCACCATCTTCGAGGGCATCCGCAAGCTCCCGCCCGCCCACTACCTCGTCGCCTCGAAGGACGGCACCCGCGT
>Ga0307380_10006250_pt1 | contig 15673 bp, 10 predicted proteins | sample UN3MG_FD_202239 | JGI IMG/M metagenome (GOLD analysis project Ga0307380, IMG submission 202239) | Soil microbial communities from Risofladan, Vaasa, Finland - UN-3 | ecosystem: Environmental > Terrestrial > Soil > Coastal area > Acid sulfate soil | place: Finland: Risofladan, Vaasa | collected...
TATACTTCAGATACCGTCCATAAGAGGAATCTGGATCGAGCGTTGTCTCGAAAGCCATTGAATGATTATCAAGCAATGTGCCTAGCTCATCTCCGTATGCGCATAAAGAACTCTCTTGAAAGCCGCATAATGAATTGAAGCCTGCAAATGTGAACATAGATGAAAAAATTACGAGTAGAGCAAGAGCTATTTTGATAGATTTTTTAACTTCCTCACTCTTTGTGTTATAGCCAACTGCTATGAAATACATAATGAAAAATGGAAAGAAATCCCATCGTTCAACATTCCATGGTTCATAAACCATAACATGAAACATAAGTACGAGGAATGTTGGTAGGGCACATAATGTTTTTAGATTTAAAGAGAAAGATCTGAACAATAAATAGAGAATCAATATAGCTAAAATAAGCCCAAGAAAAGGTGCTCGAGGCATGCTCTCAAGGAACTCCGGACATTTACAGACAAAGGTAGAAATATAACCATAATAGGTTAATTTCATCTCTTCTTGGATTGTTCTATTGGACGCGAAGAACCAAAGTCCGGAATCTCCGTGATAGCAAGATGCTGAAGCTGTAAAGCCCTCAATAAAAGTGTTGAGCCTCCATCCGCGCTTAAGGAATAAATAAGAACAAGCTACCAAAAGTGGTATCAATAAAAAAATTATGGCTACAATTAATTTATTGATTTGTGACTTTGAAAAAGCTATGCTTATTTTCTTTCTTATTCCATCGTTCTCGGAAAATAAAGACAAATTGAGTTTCTGACTTGCATATAACAGAAACATTGGAATGAAGACCTCGCCTTGAATATGCATTAGAATGCTCAAGGATAGAAAGAGTGCTGAGATTGCCCATCTTTCTAAGAATAAAAAGTATATAAATAAAATTAAACATCCTTCTAGCCAAATATTATCCTCAATGGTTGTTAGAAGGAATGTGTACCCAAAGTTAAATAAAAGAAATATGCCCAACAGAAAAGCTAGAAATTCGTCCTCGGATTCTCTGTATGCGAATTCGTATGTGCCAATAATGAGGATAAACATGAATAAAGCTGTAAAAATTCTAAAAGAGTCAAGTGGTTCTATTCCTAGATAAACTAGAGTGCCACCCAATATTGATATTAAAAAATGCGTGACATACGCATCTCTGGCAAATAAACCGTCCTTCAGCCATATGGCACGGGTTATTGTATCCCAATCATAAACGAAACTGAGATTGGTGAAATAAATTATGTAAATGATGCTAATGATAATAAGGCCAATTAGATATTTGATCCTCGCATCGATCTTTATACCTCTTACCAAAAACATTAATTGGCCCCAGCACATCTCAATGTATAAACTTTTTGAGCTAGTTAAGCTCATCCGTTTGGTCACCCCATTAATCTTTTCATATAATAAATACTTTTTGCATATCATTGATATATTGTGAAGAGCTAGGACTAAAATTGTATATATAATAATCTAGATTCGCTAGCGAAGATGATTGCCAACTTGCTGGCCCCGTTTTGCGATGTAAGAACGAAGACAAAGCTAACCGGCTGAGCTCTTAAGGCAAAAGAGTTCGATAGACGCATCAGACCGTATATGCGCTGTCGAAGCTCTAAAATCCTGAGAGGTGCTATCTAGGAAACAGCATTCCGAAAGCACCGGAAAGGCTGAAGAGGCAAGAGATGTGCACGTCTTAATTCGACACCGAGTGTTCTCGCCATATGCAAGACGCGGAACGGTCTCTTCGCCAAGGGAGCTCGTTGCAGGTAATGAGATGAGTGGAGGTATATAAATGGAAAGTTCGGGTGGATACTTACGTGGACTGATAATTTTATCCGTCTTTTTTGCACTTTCGCTGGGAGCCGCTGTTGCTGCAAATGCTCCAGTCAGCGTTGGGACAAATATTACTAAGATCATAGGAGTAAACTATCTGGGCGTGGACCAGTGGGTTGAGATAGCCAACGAGGGAACTGGTTCAATGAATCTCACAGGCTGGACACTCATGAATATGGAGAATCAAACGTACTCATTCCCAGCAAATTTTACCCTGAAAGCTGGTTCAATAGTCAGAGTTCATGCAGGAAAAGGCAATAATACAGCCGCGGATCTGTTCAATAGCACTTTGCTTTGGAACCAGGAGGGAGATACTGCAACTCTGATGGATGCAACTGGAAAGATCGTTTCTGAGTATAAATATCCAATAAAGGTTTCAGCTCCAGGGAGCGTGGCCGAGATCAAGCCCCTCTGTCTTCCGAACACGCTTTCCATCAGCGGGCCGTCTCTGCCCTTCCTGCCAGACTATAGATCGGATTACGGCGCCAAAAGGGGCAGCTTGAAATCGAACTCTCCGGTAAACTTAACAGGTCATCCTTTCATCTGTCACGGAGGTCCGCTCAACTGGGCGTGGACCAGTGGGTTGAGATAGCCAACGAGGAAACTGGTTCAATGAATCTCACAGGCTGGACGCTCATGAATATGGAGAATCAAACGTGCTCATTCCCAGCAAATTTTACCCTGAAAGCTGGTTCAATAGCCAAAGTCCATGCAGAAAAAAGCAATAATACCGCCGCTGATCTGTTCAATTGCGAGTTGGTCAGGAAAAGGAAGAGCGATACCGTAACCCTGAAGGATGCAACTGGATAGAATGTATCTGAGTATAAATATCAGGTAAATGTCTCACCTCCGGTGAACGCGACAAAGTACGTAATCAAGTATCCACTAAAACCCTTATGATCCTCAGGAGCAATTTATGCCCTAAGAATATAAAACATGATTTGCTATCGCTTCTCCAAACGACAATGCTTATAAAAAGATATTTGCATGAGCATTTGGCTCACGCAGTTATCTTAGCCTCTACAATGTATTTAATAAGTTCAGGGCCAATTCGGGCCTTTTGTTGAACCTTATTTGCAACATCGTCTAAGGTCGTGCCGCTATCTGCAAGAGAACGAATCTCCTCGACAGTCGCATCCTCAACGGTGAAGTACTCGTCAAGATCCTTTCTGTGACCCCACACATCTCCTTCCAGCAGTTTGATACCTTGCATCTCCAGGAATACCCCAATTGCTTTGGACATGGTCTTCATGTAGGATGACGGTACTTGGACCATCTGCAAGCGAGGGACTTTCTGCAGCAGGTTGAGGAAGTCTACGTTGGACGCTCTGAATGCCAGATGGACTGCCTTCTCATTCGATCTTATCGAGTTGATCTCTTCACGGGAGCTAATTATTCTTATCTTCATGACATATCACCTACTAAATTCATTATATTTCATAACGACATTCAACGTATATAAGTCTTTCTATTTTCAGCAAATGACGTATTTAATGGTGTAAATGGGTCATATGGGTTATTTTTACTATTATTCGCGCGGGAAAAGAATGTTAATGATAATATTATAATGGTAATGATAGCCCATATCGCCCATACCTATGGAACAAAATGGTTATCTCAAGATATTCTTTGCCCTACTGGTGTGGTTTATTCTCGCCCACCAGTCTCCTGCTGGATTGCGAGTTCTGACTTCCAGTAAACATTGAACCAAAATCTATGACCGCGATTGCTCTGCCTTCGGTCACAAACTGTCATATCCCATTTGATAAGAATCCTGAGAACTCTGGCGAGTCTTCGTTGTGCTCTAATCCAATCCGCGTGTTTGGATGTCGCCAGACCAATTGCTTGCGCAATGTCTTTCAGGGAATACTGGCATAAACCGTCGGCTGAAGAATTTCGAGGGCTTCGACATCTGAAGGGCCATGGATAACATGTTCCATATTTGTGCAGCAAAAGCAACATTTGGCTGCTTGCTCATACTCGGGACATGTAGAATATTTATATACCGTCCCTCCAGTCTAATGCTTGGTACATTAAGACGCATCAGAAGGTATGACCCCATGACCCTATTATCCCTCAGCCCCATCAGGCCTTTCCCCATTCTTCTGGCCCTGGCCTTGCTCACGACACTGATCCTCCAGCCCGGCCTGGCCCTTGATAGCCAGTCCTCTGAAAAGGCCCGGACCCAGTGGACCGTCAACGACACCATGAAAATAACCGTCATGAGCGGCATAGACATCTCACCGGACGGAAGCTTGGTGGCCTACGTGGTCAAAAGGCCCGTCATGACCAAAGACGAAAGCGAGTGGCAGCACCAGATATTTGTGACGCAAAGAGGAGGCAACAACACCTTCCCGCTCACAGAGGGGGAATCGTCTTCCTACTGTCCCAGGTGGTCCCCAGACGGCAGATGGATCGCCTTTCTATCAGATAGATCTGGAGACAACAACATCTGGATCATCTCGACCAAAGGTGGAGAAGCATCCCAGGTGACGAACGTGGATACTGAAGTCCTGGATTTCAAGTGGTCAATAGAAGGAAAGACCCTGAGTTTCCTGGCCCCCGACCCCAGGTCCGATAAGGAGCAGGCGGCAATAAAAGGGAAGGACGATGCCCAGGTGAAAGGCCAAAACGTAAGGATGAACCACCTTTGGGCCGTGGCGTGGCCCGGGGCCGCCTCGAGCAGTTCCGATGGTGGTTACGAGCTTGCCAGGATAACTGAAGGCAACTTCAGCGTCCTGGACTGGGACTGGTCGCCTGATGGTAAGTCCATAGCCTTCTCCCATGCTTCAAGTCCCGAGCCAGCCGACGAGTTCTTCTCAGATATCTCGACCGTCTACCTGGAAACCGGAAAGGTCACGCCCCTGGTGAAAAGCGATGCCATGGAGAAGTCGCCCCTCTATTCACCCGATGGACGCTGGATCGCCTACACTGCATCCGATTTACCACCAGTTGATTTCAGCGCCTTTTGGGTCTACCTGGTCCCAGCCAGCGGGGGCCAGCCGCGATGCCTGGCGAAGACGCCGGACCAAAAGCCCCATCTTCTGGGCTGGTCAGAAGACGGCAAGCGCCTGTACCTTTGGGAGTACAGGGGAACGACGACTGCATTCTCAGCCCTTCCAGCAGACGGCAGCGAGCCTGAGGACGTATCCGCCCAGGGGGGCGTCATGGACGAGATAAGGATGAACCGAGCAAAGACGGCTGTGGGCTTCACCTTCCAGAACAGCTCCGTCCCTCCTGAGGTTTACGTCTCCGACGTCGAGGGCTTTTCACCAGAGAGGGCAACCAGCTTCAACGACGGCCTTCCCCTCCAGGCCCTGGGAAAAACCGAGATCGTGAGCTGGAACTCATCGGACGGCCAGAGGATCGAAGGGCTCCTGACCTATCCTGTCGGCTACCAGCCCGGTGTGAGGTATCCACTCTTGCTCGTGATCCACGGGGGGCCTGCCAGCACCTCTTCTCAGGACTTCATCGGCGGCTCCACCTTCTACCCCCTGTCCTACTTCTACCCCTACGCCGCCTTCTCCTCCCAAGGGTATGCCATTTTGAGGCCAAACCCCAGGGGCTCGGGCGGCTATGGCGCAGTGTTTAGAAAGGCGAACATCAGGGACTGGGGCGGCATGGACTACCAGGACCTGATGACTGGTGTGGACTATATGGTGAGAATAGGGATAGCGGACCCTGACCGCCTGGGAGTCATGGGCTGGAGCTACGGCGGCTACCTGACCGCCTGGACCGTCACCCAGACCGATAAGTTTAAGGCTGCGTCTGTCGGCGGCGGGATTACCGATCTCGTAAGCATGGACGGGACCAGCGATCTTTCCGACCTGGTGTCCGCTTACTTGAATGGAAGCTTCTGGGAAGAGTACGACCTGTACATCAATCGCTCACCCCTCTATCACGTGAAGAACGTGACAACGCCGATCCTGATACAGCACGGAGCCGAGGACACGCTCGTCCCGATAACCCAGGGAGTGGAGCTATACAGCGCTCTCACCGGGAGGGCGGTCCCGGTCGAGATGGTGCTTTACCCGCGTAGCGGCCATGCGCCAGAAGAGCCAAAGCTGCTAAGAGACGTCATGAGCCGCAACCTGGAGTGGTTCAAGAGGTATCTTCTCTAAAGGATTGTAGGTGGGGAATTAAATCTGGTTCGCCAATTTGACTTAATTTGTCTCTAGAAAAAAGAAGGTTCCTCGCTGTATCGAGTAGGTAATGGAATAATAGAGTGCTCTGTGAGTCCTCCGTGCGCTCTGTATCTCTGTGGTGGTAGTATCGTAGGCATTGATTATAACACAGCATCTAACGACGTTTCTACCACAGAGGCGCACAGAGTTCGCAGAGAACGCACAGAGACGAACTAACAACTGGAAAATAACAGTAACCTGAGGTTAGCCACTGGAAATAGCGAAGAGCCAAAAAGAAAAGATAAAATAGGTGTTAAGGACCTACTCGAAGTCCTCTCCACCCATACCGCCCATGCCGCCGGGCATTCCGCCAGGCATTCCGCCCGGTCCACCGGACTTGGAGGCGATGACATCATCGATTCTAAGAATCATGATGGCGGCCTCGGCTGCAGAGTTGATGGCCTGGGTCTTGACCCTCAGAGGCTCAACAACGCCCAGTTTCAGCATGTCCACGGGTTTGCCGGTGTCCATGTCAAGACCAGCGCTCTTCACGCCCTTCTCATGCTGGCTTCTTAGCGACACCAGAGAATCGATCTGGTCTAAGCCGGCATTCTCGGCCAGGGTCTTGGGTATGACCTCCATGCCATTGGCAAAGGCCTCGATGGCCAGCTGCTCGCGCCCTCCGACGGTGGAAGCATAGGCTCTGAGCCTCAGTGCCAACTCCACCTCAGGTGCGCCGCCGCCGGCAACAAGCAGCTTGTCCTGCACAGCTACGCCTACGACGCGAAGCGCATCCTCCATGGCCCGGTCCAGCTCATCGACCACGTGCTCAGTTCCGCCTCGCAGGATGATGGAAACGGACTTGGGATTCTCGCAATCTTCCACGAAGGTCATCTTCTCATCTGAGACCTTCCTCTCCTCGACTAGGCCTGCCTTGCCCAGATCGTCCTTGGAGATCTCGTGGATGCTGGTAACGACCCTTCCGCCCGTGGCGCGTGCCAGTTTGTCCATGTCGCTCTTCTTGATGCGGCGCACGGTGTAGATCCCGGCTCTGGCCAGGAAATGCTGGGCCAGATCATCGATGCCTTTCTGGACGAACAGTACATTAGCTCCCGTGGCAGCGATCTTGTCGACCATGCCCCTCAGCATGCTCTCCTCTTGGTCCAGAAAAGCCTGGAGCTGGTCTGGAGAAGTGATCTGAATCTTAGCATCGACCTCAGTCTTCTCGATCTCTATGGCGGCGTTCAGGAGTGCAATCCTGGCAGCTTTGACAGACTTGGGCATGTTGGGGTGGAGCCGGTCCTTATCGATGACCACTCCGCCCACCATCTTGGAGTCGGTGATTGACCCCCCTACCTTCTTCTCTACGGTGATGTTGTCAGTATCGACAGACCCATCCTCGTCCACTACCGACTGGACTGCTTTAACTGCCATGGCAGCCAGCTCTTCGCGGGCCGATTGAGAGCCCTTGCCAGTCATGGCCGTGACGGCGATCTTCCTGAGAAGATCCTCATCTTTTACTGAGACGCTTACGGCTAAGCCCTTGAGAATCTCCATCGACTTATCTGCCGCAGCTCTGTAGCCTGCCGCAATTATCGTAGGATGGATTTCCTGCTCCAGCAGTTCCTCGGCTTGCTTGAGCAATTCCCCGGCCAATACAACCGCAGTGGTCGTGCCATCCCCTACTTCCTGGTCCTGGGTCTTGGCAATCTCCACCATCATCTTAGCAGCAGGATGCTCGATATCCATCTCCTTAAGTATGGTGACGCCGTCATTGGTGATCACAACGTCTCCCATGGTGTCTACCAGCATTTTGTCCATTCCCTTGGGGCCTAGAGTGGTCCTAACTGCGCCGGCAACGGCCTTGGCCGCCATTATATTCGATCTCTGTGCATCTCTTCCGGCTGTCCTCTGGCTGCCTTCTCTGAGAATGTATATGGGTGTGCCACTGAATTGTCCAGACATTAATTACCTCAACAATACTAATTTAACATTTATCTGTTGTTTGAACTTCTATATAAAAGACATGCTCTTGTATAGCCAATCAGGAGGACTGCGTATATGTTAAATCAACTTTTCCTTCTTTTCGCTTTGTCATTATGATTTATTCATAATAGTTATCTTCTTTGAAAATAGAATTACGCACCCTTCGAATATGCATTCTGCGATCATAATTTATCATAACTTTTAAGACTCGATCTCAAATACCTATAAATTATAAACTTGACTCTTTAGTCTCAGGAGGCTAATAAAATGGCCCTGCAAACTAAGTCAAAAGATGAAGTCTTTGAAGCAATAGACAAATACAATATAAGATTTGTCCGAATTTGGTTTACTGATATCCTGGGAACCCCCAAGAGCTTTGCCATAAACCCGAGCGAATTGGAAGGTGCTTTCTCAGAGGGCATGGGCTTTGATGGCTCCTCCATCCAAGGCTTTGCCCGAATCCATGAATCCGACATGGTCGCCAAGCCCGACCCAACCACCTTCCAACTCATCCCCTGGAGGCAGCAGGAGAACGGCGTGGCCAGGATGTTCTGCGATATTCAGAAGCCTGACGGCAGCCCCTACGAGGGTGATCCCAGGTACGTCCTGAAGAGGAATCTGGAGCGCATCAAGGATAAAGGCTACAGCTTCCTGGTAGGCCCGGAGCTGGAGTTCTTCTACTTCAAAAATGAGCACAGCACAGAGTTCCTGGACACTGGCGGATACTTCGACCTGACCACCGCCGACAATGCCTCTGATCTGCGCCGGGACACCATCCTTGCCCTGGACGCCATGGGCATAGATGTGGAGTACAGCCATCATGAGGTCGCTCCCTCTCAGCATGAGATCGATCTGCGCTACAAGGACGCTTTGAGTATGGCTGATACGGTGATGACCTACAAGATCACCGTCAAGGAGATCGCCAGAAGGTACGGCTACCACGCCAGCTTCATGCCCAAACCCGTCTTCGGCCAGAACGGCAGCGGAATGCATGTGCACCAGTCTCTCTTCCAGGGAAAGAGAAATGTGATGTTCGATGCCGGAGACGCCTACCATCTCTCTGATGAGGGCAAGTACTACATTGCCGGCCTTCTCAAGCACGCGCCCGAGATCACAGCCGTTACCAACCAGTGGATCAACTCCTACAAGCGCCTGGTCCCCGGATACGAGGCACCCGTCTACATCTGCTGGGCCAGAAGAAACAGATCCACTCTCGTCAGAGTGCCCATGTACAAGCCCGGAAAGGAGGCTGCCACCAGGGTGGAGTACAGAAGCCCCGATCCCGCCGCCAATCCGTACCTGGCCTTCTCAGTCATGCTGGCTGCAGGCCTCGCCGGAATCGCCAACAAGTACGATCTGCCCACTCCCCAGGAGCAGGACATCTACCACATGAGCGACGAAGAGAGAAAGAAAGCAGGAATCACATCTTTGCCGGGAAGCCTGAGTGAGGCTGTCCAGCTTGCGGAAGGAAGCAAGCTCATTCGCGAAGCATTGGGTGAGCACGTCTTCAAGGCTTTCATTGCAAACAAGAAGTTAGAATGTGATGCCTACCGCTTGAATGTAACTCAGTGGGAGCTGGAAAGATACTTGCCCATGCTCTAGGGGCCCTTCATTCGGGCTCATCTTTTTATTTTTGTTTGTAAGCTTTACGTCCCGAAATTATCTTGAAAGAAAAGCGCGAGGGTAAACGTGACCGGAAATGTGCCTGCATCGACTAGCTTCGATCATAAGTATTATGAATGTTTCTTAAATAGATATAAAACATTAATTGCGATCACTTCTTGCCCACACATCATCGAGTTGAGCAAGACTTACATCGGTAAGGTTGGCATTAAAGCAGCTGAAAAGTCGTTGGATGGAGTAAAAGATTATTATGCCAAGGATTAGAAGGGAGCTTTACAATAAAGAGATCTGCGCCTGCTCCATCTTTGGGGCCATGAACCGGGATTCTGAGCGCTTTACCGGGGCCGGCGTCATGAAGGCCATAGCCAATATGCACGTTCGCGGCAACGGTTTGGGTGGAGGCTTTGCAGCCTATGGCATATACCCGCAGTACGAGGATTACTATGCCTTCCATCTTATGTTTACTGGCCGTAGTGTCGCGGCCAAATTATCCGCCAAAAAGGAGCTGGATGCCTTTCTCTGCCAGAAATTTGATGTGGTCTACGATGAAGAGATCCCTCATGGCGATGAGGCAACTGTAAGCGATCCCCCCTTAGTCTGGCGCTACTTTGTCCTTCCCAAAAAGCAGGGAGAGGACTCTTTGCTATCCGATGAGGATTACATCGTGAGCAATGTCATGTTGGTGAATACCAGGATTGAGAATGCTAATGTGTTCTCTTCCGGTAAGAACATGGGCTGCTTCAAGGGCGTGGGCTATCCTGAGGATATCGGGGTGTACTTCATGCTCGATAAGCTCTACTCAGCCTATGCCTGGACGGCGCACGGCCGCTTTCCCACAAACACCCAGGCCTGGTGGGGCGGAGCCCATCCCTTCGGTCTCCTGGATACAACCATCGTTCACAACGGCGAGATCTCCTCTTACGGCACCAATCGCTGGTATCTGGAGATGTACGGCTATGCCTGCACCCTGCAGACGGACACGGAGGTAATAGCCTATGCTGCGGACCTGCTCATGAGGAGGCAGAAGCTTCCCATTGAGATTGTGGCCAAAATTCTCGCACCACCCATCTGGAATGCGATCGACCAGATGAATGAGACTGAGAAAAAATTGCTCACAACTCTGAGGATGGTCTATGCGCCTCTGCTCATGAACGGGCCTTTTGCCATAATCATCGGTCAGACGGGAAGGATGATCGGTCTCACGGACAGAATCAGGCTTCGACCCATTACTGCAGCCACGAGAGGAGAGATGTTCTACCTCTCCTCAGAGGAAGCGTCGATTAGACTTATTTCGCCACAACTTGACCGCGTCTGGACGCCAAACGGAGGAGAACCGGTCGTAGGCGAGCTAAATAGTATGAGGAAGGTTTTGCAATGAAATCATTCGTCTTTCCTGAGTTCGAGATCATAAGGGACGAAGAAAAATGTGGCCAGTGTCGGGGCTGCGAGAGACAGTGTGCTTTTGGCACCCACACTTATGATCCGGTGGCTGATCGGCTGATATCCGATAACTACAAGTGCGTCGGCTGCCAGAGATGTGTCATCTTCTGCCCCAAGGACGCCATTGTAGTTCGGCCTACGCAGTCGTTCTACCGGCCCAACGCCTCCTGGTCTCGCGAGAAGCTGGAAGACCTCAAGAAGCAGGCGGAGACGGGAGGGGTGATCCTTACCGGATGCGGGACCGACAAGCAATTCCGCATCTATTGGGACCATATCGTGCTCAATGCCTCTCAGGTCACCAATCCTTCCATCGATCCATTGCGTGAACCGATGGAACTGCGCACCTTCCTGGGCGCCAAACCCGACTTGATGGACATTTCAGCAAAGGATGGAGATGTGGAGATCAAGACCAGTCTCTCTCCCAATCTGATGGTGGAAACTCCCATTCTCTTCTCAGCCATGTCTTACGGAGCCATTAGCTATAACGCCTTCCGCTCTCTAGCGACGGCTGCCTGCAAGTCCGGAACCTATTTCAATACCGGTGAAGGCGGCCTTCCCCAAGAGATGAGGGATGAGTTTGGAAGATGCGCCATTGTGCAGGTGGCATCGGGTCGCTTTGGCATAGACGCCGAGTACCTGAACTGTGCCCAGGCCGTGGAGATCAAGGTAGGCCAGGGGGCCAAACCTGGCATCGGTGGCCATTTGCCAGGCGAGAAGGTCTCGGCTGCGGTCGCGCAGACGCGCATGATCCCCATGGGCACGGATGCCATTTCACCCGCGCCGCACCATGATATCTACTCCATTGAAGATCTATCCATGCTCATCTTCGCTTTGAAGGAGGCCACAAACTACGAAAAGCCCATCTCCGTGAAGATTGCGGCTGTGCACAACTTTGCCGCCATAGCCTCGGGAATTGTGCGAGCCGGTGCGGACATTATCGCCATCGACGGCCTGCGGGGCGGAACGGGGGCGGCCCCCAAAGCCATCCGGGACAATGTGGGCATACCTATTGAGCTAGCCATATCATCATTGGACCGACGCCTGCGAAATGAAGGTATCCGGAACAGGTGCTCCATCATTGCCGCGGGCGGAATTCGTTGCAGCTCCGATGTAATCAAGGCCATAGCCTTGGGCGCCGATGCAGTTTATATCGGATCTGCGGCTCTAATCGCTATGGGCTGTACTCTCTGCCAGAAATGCTATACAGGCAAGTGCAACTGGGGCATATGCACTCAGGACCCGCGCCTGTCCGGCAGGCTGAATGTGGATATCGCCTCGCAGAGATTGTCCAACCTCATCACTGCGTGGTCGCATGAGATTAGCGAGATGCTGGGCGGAATGGGTATCAACGCCCTGGAAAGCCTGCGTGGCAACCGAGACCACCTGCGAGGTGTGGGGCTGTATGAGTGGGAGCTTGATGTCTTAGGAATCAAGGGTGCAGGAGAGTGAGAGAACGATGGTGAGAGCAGCTACATCCCAATCGAGTCTCAAGCCAGATCAAGTTGAGGAGGGCAAGGACGCTCTGATCGATGCTACTGATTTGCAGACAAAAGAGCTGAATGGCCGGCTCAGGGACTTGATGCTCACCGGCGTAAAGAAGGTCAATATCATAAATGTATACGGTCAGAGGTACATCGGCACCCGTCTCTACACTCCCGAGCATCTTAAAATGGAGATCGAGATCTTCGGAACTCCTGGCAATGACTTGGCTGCCTTTCTATACGGCCATAAGATAACTGTGCACGGCAATGCCCAGGATGGCGTGGGAAACACAATGGATACCGGAGAGATAATCGTAAAGGGAAGGGCGGGAGACGTCCTGGCTTTTTCCATGCGAGGGGGCGAGATCTATGTGCGAGACAATTGCGGCTATAGAACCGCACTGCACATGAAGGAGTACGAGGACAAGAGGCCTGTCCTGGTTGTAGGCGGCCGATCGCAGGATTTTCTGGGCGAGTACATGGCGGGCGGAATTGTGATCCTTCTGGATCTGCACGATCAGACTCACGAAGCCAACTTCATAGGCTCAGGCATGCATGGAGGCGTGATCTATCTGCGCGGCAGCGTGGAGCGGTCTCAGGTCGGCGGGCAGGTGGATATATCTCCACTAAACGATGCTGATCGGGCTGTCCTGGATCAATATGTCTCCAAGTTCGTGGAGCACTTTCCTGAGATCGACAAGAGCAGAGAAGAGATCTTGAATTCTCAGTTCGTCAGGCTCACGCCCAAGTCGAAGAGGCCCTACGGCAATCTTTATGCTTACTAAAAAATGCAGAATATTGCTTGAGATAAACTAAGAGTCATTTAGGGATTAAGATGACAAAAGTGCTTGTTCCAACTGTCTGTCCATATTGCGGTGCAGGCTGCGGATTTTTCATTGCAGTCGAAAAGGAGCGCGCCACTGGGATAGAATACATGCCGGATCATCCTGTCAGCGAGGGGGCTTTATGCTCTAAGGGAAATGCCGCTTTGGAGATCCTCTACCACCAGGAGCGACTTACATCTCCTCTGAAGAGGAAAGGCGATGGCTGGGCCAGGATATCCTGGGAGGAAGCTATCGATCTGGTGGCCCGAGGGATCGGTGATGCCATCAAGAAACACGGTCCCGGCAGCATTGCTCTTCTAGCCTCTTCTAAATGCAGCAATGAGGAGGACTACCTGATCGAGAAGCTGGCGCGTCTTTTGGGCTCGCCCAATATTGACAACTGCGCCCGGCTCTGCCATGCCCCCTCGGTGGTGGGATTGAACCGCACCCTGGGCGCAGCCGGAATGACCAATCCCATTCCGGATATTGCCAACTCCAAGTGCATATTCATCATAGGGTCGAATCTGGCGGAAAATCATCCTGTTATCTCTCGCTGGATTCACAGGGCTAAGGATGCAGGTGCCGTGGTAATCGTAGCCGATCCTCGTATAACGCATACCTCCTGGATAGCAGATGTCTTCTTGCAGCTTAAGCCTGGAACGGATGTAGCACTCTTAAACGGCATGGCTCATGTGATAATCAAAGAGGGCCTGATGGATAGAGACTACATCGCCCAGAGTACACGGGGCTTTGGGGCTTTGACGGAGTCGGTCAAAGATTATACTCCGGAAAAGGTAGCTGAGATTACGGGCGTTTCCCCCGGCGACATTGTGCGGGCGGCGCGCGCTTATGCCATATCTCCGGCTTCCTCTATTCTCTATTCCATGGGAATCACCCAGCACAGCACGGGCACAGACAATGTGCAGGCCGTTTCCAATCTGGCCCTCATCTGCGGGCATATGGGAAAGCCAGGCACAGGGGTCATGCCCTTGCGCGGCCAGAACAATGTGCAGGGTGCCTGCGATGTGGGGGCACTGGCAGAGTTTTATCCCGGCTACAAGAAGGCGGACGATCCCGAGACCATCAAGTACTTCTCTACTGCCTGGGGGGCGGATAGCCTGCCCTTAGGTCCTGGCCTCACAGCCACGGAGATGATAGATGCTGCAGCCACAGGTGATATCAAGGCCATGTATATTGTGGGCGAAGATCCTGCCAACTCCGATCCCTGTAGCCGGCATGTCCGAGAAGGGCTGGAAAATCTGGAGTTTCTGGTAGTTCAGGACATATTCATGACGGCGACAGCGCAGCTTGCAGATGTCGTTTTGCCGGCGGCAGCCTGGGCGGAGAAAGAAGGAAGCTTCACCAACACGGAAAGGCGCGTGCAATGGAGCTCCAAAGCTATAGAGCCGCCTGGTGCGGCTCTGGCCGACCTGGAAATAGTGTGCCAGATTGGCAAGAGCCTGGGGCTCGAATTTGATTATCCTGATGCCGCCTGTGTTTTAGCAGAGATCAACCGTACCGTTCCGCAGTATGGAGGCATAACTCGGGAGAGGCTCGACAAAGCCGGACTTATCTGGCCTTGCCCAACTCCTGATCACCCGGGAACGCCCATACTTCACTCTTCCGGCTTCAAGTTTGCCGAGGGCCGTGCCTCAATTGTGCCCGTGCTTTACAAGCCGGCGGCAGAAGACGCTAGCTGGGATTATCCCTTTGTCCTGACCACCGGGCGCGTGGCTGTGCATCACAATGCCGGGTCCATGACCAGAAGAAGTCCCTCTCTCATTAGCCGCGAGCCTGATCTCTATGTGGAGATCAACACAGCCGACGCCACGCGGCTCAAGGTGGCCGATGGCGACGAGGTTACCATAAGCACGCAGCGGGGACAGACCGAGGCTTATGCCCGCCTCACGGATAGAGTGAAAAGAGGAGTGGTATTCATGCCCTTCCATTTCCCTGGAACCAATATACTCACCACAGAGGTTACAGATCCTGAAGCCAGGATACCGGAGTTCAAGGTCTCGGCCTGCAAGATTTCCCGGAGGGATTAAATGCCCGTTTACATTGACATCAGCAGATGCATCGGATGCCGCTCCTGCGAGGTGGCCTGCCAGCGCGTGCACGGAGGCAGCGGACACATCAATGTGCATTTTGTGGGAGACTTTGCCTCGGTTCCCATATTCTGTCATCATTGCGAGGAGGCCAGCTGCACCATGGCCTGCTTTAGCGGGGCTTTGCATAAAGAGGGAGAGCGCACGGCCTTTGATGTGGAAAAGTGCACCGGCTGCGGCCTGTGCCAGCTGGCCTGTCCCTTCGGAGTGGTCCGGGCGAACAAGATCGCTCATAAGTGCGATCTGTGTGAAGGGCTGGCTGAGG
>Ga0307380_10006253_pt1 | contig 15670 bp, 16 predicted proteins | sample UN3MG_FD_202239 | JGI IMG/M metagenome (GOLD analysis project Ga0307380, IMG submission 202239) | Soil microbial communities from Risofladan, Vaasa, Finland - UN-3 | ecosystem: Environmental > Terrestrial > Soil > Coastal area > Acid sulfate soil | place: Finland: Risofladan, Vaasa | collected...
GGCCCGGCACCGTGCCGAGCCCGACCCGAGCCCGCGCCTGCGCCATCACTATATGATGTCAGCGGCGGGAAGAAATCCTTCGGAAAAACCCCCCGGCGCCCGGCCCGCGCCGGGGCAAACCGCCCCCGCGGGCGAAGGCAGATCCAGACCCGAGCCCGCATCAGCGGGTGAGTCACTTGACCGCCCGCACCGTGATGGACGAAGCCACCCCGTTCATCGCATCCGAGACGCTGCTGACGATCGGATCGTCGCAGGCGCAGGATGCCTGGTAGCTGGAGTCGGCGAGGACTTCGATCTTCCGGAAGCCTGCCTCGCCAATGGCCCGAAGGTAGTCCTCCCGGAGCAGAGCACCGGCGATGCAGGCCGCATAGAAGCCCGGGTCGTCGCGGACCGACGGCGGCAGCGGGCGGTTCAGCACAATGTCGCTGACGGTCATCCTCCCCCCGGGCTTGAGCACGCGGTGGACCTCGCGGAACACCTTCGGCTTATCGGGCGACAGGTTGATGACGCAGTTTGAGATCACCACGTCCACGGAGGCGTCCTCGACGGGCAGGTCCTCGATCAGGCCCTGGCGGAACTCCACGTTCTTCAGGCCGGTCGTCTGGCGGAACTTCAGGGCGTTCCGACGGGCCAGATCGATCATCTCGCCGGTCATGTCCACCCCAAGGGCCCGGCCCGCGTCGCCGACCTTCTGGGCGGCCTGGAAGACATCCTTGCCCGCGCCGCTGCCCAGGTCCAGCACCACGTCGCCTTTGTTGATGTATCCGAAGGCCAGCGGATTGCCGCAGGACAGTCCCAGTTCGGCCTCGGGAACCGGCCCATCGGGCACGGTGTAAGCCTTCGGATCGCCACAGCAAGGGCTGCCAGTCCCACAACATGGAGACTGCCTGCGTGCTGCGTCCGCATAGGCTTCCCTAACGAGTTTGTGCGTCCCGTTGTTGTTCTGGTCTGACATGTCCGTCTCCTTCTCACGGATCCGTGGCGTCCGAAGTGGGTCGCCCCACTCGCCGTCCCTCGACCTGCACGGCCTGTCCGCCGGTGAACCAACGCCGCGTCCTCAGACAGACCTTCACCAGCAACAGCATGACGGGCACTTCGATCAGTACGCCGACGACCGTCGCGAGTGCCGCCCCGGACGAAATCCCGAACAGCATCGCCGACATGGCGATGGCGACCTCGAAGTGGTTGGATGCCCCGATCATGGCCGAGGGGGCGGCGTCCGGGTAGCTGAGCTTCAGCAGCTTTGACAGGCCATATCCCAGGCCGAAGATCAACATCGTCTGAACGAACAGCGGGATGGCGATCCACAGGATCGTCAGCGGGTCGCCCAGGATCGTTTCGCCTTTGAAGCTGAACAGCAGCACCAGCGTCGCCAGCAGGGCCACGATCGTGATCGGCGTCAGGACGCGAAGGAACTTGTCGTCGAACCACTGCTTGCCCTTGGCCTTGAGGATCAGCTTGCGGGAGACATACCCCGCGGCCAGCGGCAGCGCCACGTAGATGGAGATCGACAGCAGGAGGGCTTCCCAGGGCACCGGAAGTCGTCCAACGCCCAGAAGAAAGCCGCCGAGCGGACCATAGAGGAACAGCATGGTCAATGAGTTGATCGCTACCATTACCAACGTGTGGCCGTCGTTGCCGCGGGCGAGGTACCCCCACACCAGCACCATCGCGGTGCATGGCGCGATGCCGAGCAGGATGCAGCCGGCCAGGTAGCTGCGCCACAGCGGCACCTGGAGCATCTTTTGCCCATCGTGCATCACGACAGTGCCCGAGCCGTGCCCTTCGCCGACAGCGAGGTCATGCATGCCCAGGGGCATCTTTACGTAGTCCACCGAATCCGGCCCGATGAATCCGTGGAACAGCGTCCCGAGGAACAGCAGCGCAATGGCGTACATGGTGAAGGGCTTGATCGCCCAGTTGACGAAGAGGGTCAGGCCGACGGGCTTGATGCTCTTGCCGGCCTTGACCACCTCGGCGAAGTCGATCTTCACCATGATCGGGTACATCATGAAGAACAGGCAGACGGCGATGGGGATGGACACGATCGGTGCGCCGTTTACGGAGATCGCCATGCGGTCGAGGGCCCCGGCGAACCCCGGGGCCGCCTTGCCCAGGACAATCCCGGCGGCAATGCAGAGCATGACCCATATGGTCAGGTACTTCTCGAAGACGCCCAGGCCCTTGGTCTGTCCTGCTACAGATGTCTGCGTATCCATGGTGCTTCCCGTCGTTCACCGATTGTCGCGGCGTTTCTGGTCGGCCGACCGTTTGACGCGGTCCATCAGGTCCTGGAGCTGACGCATCTGCCCGCGCTCCTCATCGGTCTTTGGTTCCCGCGCGGGATTCCTGATGCGCCAAGTGATCTTCCCGCTGAGCGGCGGCTGCGGATAGGCCCCCGGGTCGTGCAACTCGTAGCCCCTGAGCAATGTTGGGCGTTCCTGGTAGCAGGCGCACACGGCCTCACGAATGACCTCCGGCGAGCCCTCGTTGACGAGGTCGATGACCGCGACCTGCTTGCGGAACCGCTCTATGTGGCCGGCCGGGATGTTATACAGGTAGGGTGTAGGAGCCTTGGCGCCGATGATGCGCCGCTGCCCGTCGACGCCGTTCTTGCCCAGTGCCAGGACTGCGTCACCTACAAGGTGTCCCGGCGATTCAGGCCCGCAAACGACCAGGTAGCGGATGTTCGGGTTGGCCACGACGTTGCAGATCACCTTCTCGAGGCCGATGTTCTCCGTCTGCAACGTGCCGGCCAGCGCCGCTCCTGTCTCCGCGGCCCTCCGCACGAGGTCTTCGATCCCAGGAGGCGTCTGTTCTCGCATCCATTTCAAGATCACCACGACCGCCACGGGGGACAGGTCGTTCCCGCGCAGGTAGCATCCTTCCTCGGGAGGATAGCCGGCTGCGGGTTGGACTTTCCTGATCTCGGCCATCGGCGCTCCTGCGCATTGTGGGCCCGCTCGCCGTCAAGACCGGCTCAAGGCGCAAATGACAGGTCATAGATATACGACAGGCTGTAGTAGATGCCCGCCAGGATGAACACGACACCCGTTATCGTTCGAACCCATCGCTCGATCTGCGTAAGGCGGTTGAATGCCTTCCCGACGTAGTGGCTCGCGAAAGCGATAAGGAAGGCAAAGACGATCACTGGCAGGGCAGTGCCCACCCCGAAGAGGGAGGGCAGCAGGACTCGTGAGCCATTAGCCGCAGACAAGGCAATGAGTCCCCCGAAGAACAGCCCCGCCGAGACCGGACAGAAGGACAGGGCAAACAGAATGCCCAACAGGCCAGACCACCACCAGCCGCCCTTGGAGGCACGCTCCTGCACGCCTTGACCAGCCAGGTTGAGCGAAAGGGCCCCGCCCAGCATGCCCAGCAGAACCATGCCGACGATGATCAGCACCGGCCCGAGTATCTGATTGAGGTACCGCTGAAGGAACCGCGCGATATCACCCGTGGCCAGCAGCCCCGCCAGGACAATGACAGCCAGCACGAGGTAGGTCGCGGTCCGACCGGCCGTGTAGAGCAGTCCCGACAGCAACACTTCGCGCGTCCTGCCAACCCGCCGACTGAGGAAGGAGATCGCAGCGATGTTACTGGCCAGCGGGCAGGGGCTGATCGACGTCAAGATGCCCAGCCAGAGCGCCGAGCCGATCGCCAGCCAGGTCATTGCTCCTTGCCTCCATCGAGTGCGGCCTGGACGGCGCCCCGGATGTAGGCCCGGAGCTCCGCCGGCTTCTCGGCAAGCGGCCAGACCTCGTCCAGCCGCTCGAAGCCCGTCTCCTTGCCGTCGCGGTATCGCACGACAACCACCGTGCTCGTTGCGACGTTGTAGCGCTTGGCCAGCTCCTCGTTCTGGTTGATGTCCACGATGTTCCAGCTCAGGCGCCCTGCTTCGAGGGCGTCGTTGAACTCCCCGTGCACGATGTCATGGGCCGCCTTCTCGATCCGGTTGCACGTCACGCAGCGGATCGTGGGGTACATGTAGTGAACGACCACCGTCTCGCCGGCATCAGACCGCGAGGCAGATGGAGGCAGTCGGGCGTCGCGGGCCTTTCGCAGCGCGGTTTCCTTCCCGATCGCGAAGCCGATGCTGATCAGGACAAAGCCGAGCAGCAGTCTGGAGATCGCCTTCTTCGCCTTCACGGCAGCCTCCGCACTATTTCGGGGCGCACTGGCCGATCTTGCAGGCCTTGGCGATCTGCTGCGGCGTCATCTTCATCTTGTCCGCCAGGGCCTGCTGAATGCTGATCAACTTGCCCGTTTCGTACGGGTGCTGCTCGAGCCACTTCTTCAAGTTCTCGACGCTGACAAAGCTCGCCTGGTGGAAGCAGCCGGCCGAGCCCCATTTCCCGTCGGGCTTCTTCCGCATGCCGAACCACGCCACGGCAGTCTTCGGTTCCAGGGAGGCCACGGTGCCACTAAGCGTCTTGACGACGATCATCTCACCCGTCAGGGCGTCAGGCTGGTGAACCTCGATGTCCTTCCCCGTTCTGGCAGCCACGCCCAGGGCGCAGTGCGGACAGCACCCCCACGTGTACACCCCGCCGGCCTTGACCAGCGCGGCGTCCTCGGGACACACCGCCCGATCGCAGAAGCCGCAGCGGTGCGAAAGGTCCTTACGCCCCAGGACGTCGTACGACATGATGTTCCCGCCGGAGGCCTGCCGCTCCTTCAGGGCGGCCTCCCTGTCGGCGAACGCCTTGACGGTCGGGCGGCCTCTCGCATCGATGCCGCGAAGGTATACCGCCGACGCCGCGGGAATCAGCTTCCCCGTGGCCCAGTCCATGACCGAAAGCTTCTTCTCGAAACCCGTCCTGTCCTCCGTGAGGGCCGAGTACATGATGAAGTAGCAGCGTGGGCCGCAGAGCCTTACCTCGCCCTTTTCGGTCTTCACCGCCACGGTTGTCTTGAGGCCGATGTCCCCGTCGCACATGTAGCAGACGGAGTCCTTGCTTCGCGTGTCCGCCTTGGCCGGCTCCCAGCGCTCCACCTTCGGCAGGGCCCCGCCGCTGAAGTCGTAGCCGAGTTCCTTCCACTTGGCGAGGATGGCATCCTTGCCCAGGAAACCCTCGTGCCGCCACAGCTCCTTGCCCTCCTGGCTGAAGAAGATCTGGGTGGGAATCACGCGAATCTTGTGGGTCTTGGCGGCCTCGGCGTTCTCCCTCAGCCAAACGTCGATGAACTCGACCGTGAACTTGCCGGCGTAGTCCTTCCTCAGCTCCTCAAGAATTGGAGCCATCATCTTGCACGGGATGCACTGCTTGGACCCGAGGTCGAGCAGCTTCGGCAGCTTCTTTGCACCTGACGTCGCTGGCTCGCCCGCGTTCGACGCGGAGCCGCCCCTTTTAATCGCGATCACCACGCCGACGACGATGACGAGCGCAACCACAATCGCGACCTTTGCCATCTTGCTCATCTTTGACACACCTTTCTTTCTCCTCACTGACGCGGTCCAATGGACCACCCACCACAATCCGGCCACGACCGCCAAGCCGACCCAGGGCGAAAGGTCGCTCCCGCCTCCCTCGCCGCCACTGCAAGGGCATTGAGCTAGAGTCGGGACCAACACGACGCGGTTCCATCCGGGTCAACGGAAGGGATCACGCCAGCAGAGCCTTGATCGTTTCCGGCTCGGGCACCTTACCCACGACCTTCACCTGGCCGTCCACGGCTAGCGCCGGCGTCATCATCACTCCGAACTTCATGATCTCGTTGATGTCCGTGACCTTCTCGATCTCGTACTCGATGCCCAGCGCCTTGGCGGCCGCCTCGGCGTTGGCCGCGAGCTGACGGCACTTCGGACAGCCGGTGCCGAGAATCTGGAGCTTCCTCATTGTTTCTCTCCGGTGGGCGCGCCGCTCATAGGTCCTTCAGGACCTTGCGGACCTCCTCGATGATGTCGTCCACCTCTTCGTCGGTGGCGCGGGCGCCCTCAACCTTCTCGATGCCCAGGTCTGTGACCCTCACATGCGTGAAGTTCGTCAAGCCAAGGTCGTCGAAGATCTTCTTGCCGCAGTCCAGGGTGCATCCGTCGATCACAACGTTCGCATCGGCGTCCCTGGCGGTCTGCACCATCGCCTCGATGCGCGCGCCCAGGCCGGCCAGGCAGAACATCTTGCCCTCGCCGCCGGCCATCAGGTCCCGGACGACCCGGTCAGCCACCTCCGCCACGTTCGCCGCGCCCGAGCAGGCGTATAGCAGCACCTTCTTGCAGTTGCCGTCCCCGCAGCACTGGGCGCCGCCCTCTTTCGGTCTCGTGTCTTCGCAGCAGTCAGCCATTGGAGTTCTCCTACAGGAGGGTATGTTCAGAATACCGCACCGAAGATCATTCCACTGAGCGTAGCCATCACGACCACCAGCAGACTGTAGACTACCGTCTTGCGTGTGCCTATCACACTGCGGATGACCAGCATGTTCGGCAGCGACAGCGCCGGACCCGCCAGCAGCAAGGCCAGCGCCGGGCCCTTACCCATGCCTGCCCCCATCAAGCCCTCGACGATCGGCACCTCCGTGAGCGTGGCGAAGTACATGAACGCACCTACGACCGAGGCGAACAGATTAGTCCACGCCGGCCAAAGCGCCCGAACGGGCCCTTCCCAGCCGGTGCCGGTCGCACCAGTCGTTGCCAGGGCTGCGTCCGGCCGCTCGCCCACGAGCGTCTGGACGTATCGACTGGGAATCAGCCCGTCGTGCCTGGGCCGGCCGAGCAGGAAACCCGCCACCAGCACGCCGATCAGGAGCAGCGGCAGAATCTGCTTGGCGAACGCCCAACTTGCGCCCCCCCACTCTGCCAGCTCCGGCCGGCGGAACCACGCCGCGAGCATTAGGATCAGCGCGGCCACCGCCGCGCCGGTTATCACGAACCGGGCCTTGTGGATCGCGACATAGACCGGGTTCTCCAGCGTCCGGAGCGAGCCGATCCAGTCCTTCTCGTAGGTCTTGACCTGACCGTTCGGCAGCCGCAGCGTGATGGCCCGGTCGGTCTCGCTGACCACCTGGCCCTCCACGTACTCCGTGATGTGGCGGGCCTGCGGACTCGGACAGCACCGGATGCCGACGGTAAGCTGGCCGGAAACCGACCAGTTGGCGAAGATCATCGCGGCGACCATCGTCGCCAGCACCACGGCGTTCTTCCAGAGCGGGCGCGATGTTTCGACCTCCGGGGCGGCGACCTGCGCCTGGGCCTTGGCCAACTCCTCCCGGCGGTAGATCAACTGCATCAGCAGCCCGATGACGACGCTGAAGACCACCGCCCCCACCGCCCGAGCCAGGCCGAGCTTCCAGCCGAGCACGCCGGCCGTCAGCACGATCGCCAGGACGTTGATCGCCGGGCCGGAATACAGAAACGCCGTCGCCGGGCCAATCCCCGCACCCATGCGGTAGATGCCCGCGAACAGCGGCAGCACCGTGCAGGAGCAGACGGCCAGGACGCTGCCCGAGATGCTCGCGACGCCGTAGGCCAGCAGCTTGTTCGCCTTGGCCCCCAGGTACTTCATGACGGCCCCGGAGCTGACGAACGCGCCTATCGCCCCGGCGATCAGGAACGCCGGCACCAGGCACAGCAGCACGTGCTCGCGCGCGTACCACCTGGTGAGTTGCAGCGCCTCGCCGACGGCGTTGTCGAAGCGGCCCCAGCCCGCCGGCATGAAGTACAGGGCCGCGAAGACCGCGACGATGATCAGCAGCTTCTTCCACTCTGTCTTCCACGCCGCCGTCATGCATCTGTCCTATGTGGCCCCCGGTCGCGAGCGACCGGGGGCTAAGTATTGCTTGCCCACGATCTCGATCACAGCTTCGCCAGGATCGCGTTTCGTTCGCGTGCCTGCTCGCGGAGCATCCGCGCCACGCAGTCCAGAAACCGCAGCACGCACGGGGTCCTCAGCCGGTACAGCACCCGCAGGCCGTCCTTGCGATAGTCCACCACGCCGGCCTTTGCCAGCACCGACAGGTGGCGCGAGACGTTAGACCGCTGCGCCGCCACGTGCGCGGCGATGTCGCAGACGCACTGCTCGCCGTCCTTGAGGAACTCGATGATCGCCAGGCGGATGGGATGCCCCACAGCCGCGATGATCTCCGCCTGAACCTCGTATAGCCGCCTGGTGTGTCGATCCATGCTCGCCGCCATTCTCGTGACTATGTTACCATCTACTCACATAGTATGCCATCGGCCAGCGCGCTTCAACCTTCCACAGCTTTTTCTCCTGCCACCGATCAGCCCGTGCCCGTCCGACCGCGCACGGGCCCCGACGGTTACGCAGACGTCGTCACATCACACGCGCTTGTGGCCGCCGGGGCAGAAGGGCTTCACGTGGTTCCCCTTGTGCGTGTCGCATGGGTTGACTTTGCCCTCGTGCGTCGGCGCCAGTCCATCCCCGTAGTGCTGAGATCGTTCCAGAAGGCTTGCCAAAAGCCCCCGCGGGCTGTAACGTGCCTGGGCAGACGGTGTTCGCTTTTTCTCAAGTTCGGGGGTTGACTTACCCGAACAAATACCGTACATTGTTGCCCGGTTGGCAGAGCTTGAAGGGAGATGGCCATGGCCAAGTCGTCGACGAAAGCGGCGAAGGACCGCACAGCGGCAGACATCGCAGCGGCGGGCACGCGCCGCGAACAGGCACTGGACGCAGCGCTCAAGCAGATCGAGAAGAACTTCGGCACGGGCAGCATCATGCGCCTGGCAGACGACCAGATCGTCTCGGTGCCGGGCATTTCCACCGGGGCGCTGAGCCTGGACCTGGCCCTCGGCGGCCGGGGCATCCCGCGAGGCAGGGTGTGCGAGCTGTTCGGGCCGGAGGGCTCGGGCAAAACCACCCTGGCCCTCCACACGATCGCCAGCGCCCAGAAGGCCGGAGGCGTGGCGGCCTTCATCGACGCCGAGCACGCCATGGACCCCACGTGGGCCCGCAGGCTCGGCGTGGACCTGGAGCAACTGCTCGTATCCCAGCCGGACACCGGCGAGCAGGGCCTGGAGATATGCGAGCTGCTGGTCCGCTCCAACGCAGTGGACATCGTCGTGATCGATTCGGTGGCCGCCCTGATACCCCGCGCGGAGATCGAGGGCGAGATGGGCGACCAGCACGTTGGGCTTCAGGCCCGGCTTATGAGCCAGGCCCTGCGGAAGCTGGCCGGTGCCATCAGCAAGAGCCGGACGTGCGTGATCTTCATCAACCAGATCCGCATTAAGATCGGGATCATGTTCGGCAACCCGGAGACCACTCCCGGCGGCAGGGCGCTGAAGTTCTACAGCTCGGTCCGCATCGACATCCGCCGCGTCAGCACGATCAAGGACGGCGAGACGGCCGTCGGCAACCGCGTGCGGGCGCGCGTCGTTAAGAACAAGGTCGCCCCGCCGTTCCGGACGGCCGAGTTCGACATCATGTTCGATCACGGCATCAGCTACACCGGCGACCTGATCGACCTGGGCGTCGAGCACGGGGTCGTTGACAAGCAGGGCGCCTGGCTGAGCTACGGGGCGGTCCGCCTGGGCCAGGGCCGCGAGCAGGCCAAGAAGTTCCTAGCCGACAACCCCGACCTGAGCGATGAGATCCGCAAGGCAGTCCTGGACAAGCACGCCGCCGCTGCCGGCGCCGAGGCGTGATCCAGGGGCTCTCCTGCGCCGGCGGCCGTTGAAGAATGCCGCGCCGGCCTGTAGCATGGAGACCGCGAGGTGGCTCAATGGATCTTGCGGTTGGCAGGTCGCCGAATCTGCGGGGCTCGGTGAAGGCCCCCCCCAACAAGAGCCACTCGTTTCGCGCGCTGATCATGGCGTCGCTGGCCGAGGGCACGAGCAAGGTGATCGGCCCGGCCGTCTCCACGGATTGGATGCTCGGCACCGAGGCCTTGGAGATGCTCGGCGCAAAGATCGAGCCGAAGGCCAAGGCCGTCTGGGAGGTGACCGGCACGGGCGGCAGGCTCACCACGCCAGACGACATCATCCATTGCGGCAACAGCGGCATCATCCTGCGCTTCTTCGCGGCGCTGGCCGCCTGCTGCGACGGCTACTCGATCCTCACCGGTGACGACTCGCTTCGGCGCATCCGCCTGTGCCAGCCGCTCATCGACGCCCTCAACGCCCTTGGCGCCTGGGCGATCGCCACCAAGGGCGACGGGCACGCGCCGCTGGTGGTCCGCGGGCGCCTCAAGGGCGGCCGCGCGGAGATAGACGGGATGGACTCCCAGCCCGTCTCGGCCCTGCTGATCGCCAGCTCGCTGGCCGAGGCCCCCACCGAGCTGGCCGTCCGCCGCCCCGGCGAGAAGCCGTGGGTCGGCGTGACGCTGTGGTGGCTGGACCGGTGCGGCGTGGAGTACAGCAACGAGGACTTCCAGCGATATCGGATCCGAGGCAACAGCCGATGGGGCGCCTTCGAGGCGAAGATCCCGCTGGATTGGTCTGCCGCCCTGTACCCGATAGTGGCCGCCGTCGTCACGCCCGACAGCGAGGTGCGCGTGCCCGGCATGGACTTCAACGACGCCCAGGGCGACAAGGCCGTCGTGGACGTGCTGCGCGAGATGGGCGCGGACATCGAGGTGTCCGATGGGCAGGTCGTGGCGCGCTCAAGCAGGCTCACGGGCACGACCATCGACTGCAACGATTTCGTGGACCAGTTGCCGCTGCTGGCCGTCGCGGGCACCTGCGCCGAGGGCGAAACCACGCTCACCAACGCCGAGGTCTGCCGCCACAAGGAATGCGACCGCATCGCGCTGACGCACCAGGCCCTGGTAGCAATGGGTGCCGACATCGAGGAGCGGCCGGACGGGCTGGTCATCCGCCGAAGCCACCTGCGCGGGGCGAGGCTCGCCAGCCACAACGACCACCGCATCGTCATGACGCTGTCGGTGGCCGCCCTGCTGGCCGAGGGCGACACCCGAATCTCCGATATCGAATGCGTCAAGAAGACCTTCCCCGCCTTCGTCGAGCAGATGCGCGGCATCGGCTGCGACATGCGGACGCACTGAAGGCGGCAACTTCTTTCCCAGCAGAGCGCACTTCGTGGTAGAGCCGAGCCATAGCTATGGCTCGGCTTTCCGCGCCGGGGTAGTCCAGTGGCGGGCCCGTCCCTTCCCCGCGAAATGGGGTCGTCCGATCCCGCACAGGCATGTATAATCTCCGACTCGGACCGGTAAACAGGAGATAACCGTGCTAGGCAACACCATCGGCAGGCTCTTCCAGATAACGACGTGCGGGGAGTCGTACGGGTGGCACGCCACCGCCGAGGCCTCCGGCTACGGCGGGGCGCTGCTGACGATCGTCAACGGCGTGCCGCCGGGGCTGAAGCTCGACGTCCAGAAGATCCAGAACGAGCTGGACAAGCGCCGCCCGGGGCAGAGCAAGATCGACTCGCCCCGCAAGGAGACCGACCGTGTGGAGGTCGTCAGCGGCTGGTTCGAGGGCGTCACGACCGGCGCGCCGGTGGGCCTGCTCATCCGCAACATCGACACGCAGGACATCCACATCGACCAGTACCGGCAGGCCAAGGACGTCATCCGTCCGGCCCACGCCGAGGTGAACTTCTTCTACAAGTACGGCGAGCGCGGCGACTGGTGCGGCGCCGGGCGGGCCTCCGGGCGAGAGACCGTCGGGCGGGTGGCCGGCGGGGCCGTCGCCAAGCAGATTCTCGCGCGCGAGGGCGTCGAGATTCTCGCACACGTGATCGAGTCGCACGGCATCAAGGGCCGCAACGTCCTGGCCGGCACCATGACCTTCGAGGAGATGAAGGCCAACTACCGCACCAACGACCTGAACTGCTGCGACCCGCAGGCCGCCGAGAAGATGATCGCCGACCTGGACAAGGTCCGCGAGGCGGGGGACACGGCCGGCGGGATGATCGAGATCGTCGCCCGGGGCGTGCCCGCCGGGCTGGGCGAGCCGGTCTACGACAAGCTGAAGGCCACCATCGCCCACGGGCTGTGCAGCATCGGCGCGATGACGGCGCTGGAGTTCGGCGACGGGCTCGCCGCATCGAACATGCTCGGCAGTGAGTGGAACGATCAGCCATTCCTGGAGGACGGCAAGGTCCGCTTCCGCACGAACCACTGCGGCGGATTCCTCGGCGGCATGTCCAACGGAGAGGACCTCATCCTGCGAATGGCCGTCAAGCCCACACCGACGATCTCCAAGGAGCAGGACACCGTCGACATGATGACGATGAAGGCCAAGAAGCTGGAGGCCATCACCCGGCGCGACATCAGCATCTGCCCGCGGATATACCCGGTGGCTGAGGCCATGGTCGCCATCGCCGTAACCGACGCGCTCTACATGGCCCGCGCCTGGTACGGCGTCAGCCGCCTCGACCCCAAGTGGCAGGCCCTCACCGAACCGCGGAACAAGGGCAACTACACCAAGTAGCAGGGACCTGCCTGCCCCCGCCGGGGCAGGCGGCAGGCAGGTGAAAGGGATACACAGGATCACGCAAGACCGCCCGGCGGGATTCTGTTTCGCTTCGCGAGAACACTTGACCAGGCCGCGCAGCCGGTTCATATTACGTATTGCTCGGCGCGACCTCGCAGAGTGCCCGACGGTCTGGCTCGAGCCGGTCGGCCCATAGCGAAGCGGCCGCAGGTGTCTGTTCAGGGGCTGGCCAAAGGGGCTCACGCCATGGCGGGTAGAAGGGAGAGGAGAATGCTCACTCGGATGTCCATCGTCGCTACAGTGTTGGCGTGCGCGGGGGTTGCCGCCCGCGCCGATTTCATGGCCAGCTCGATCCAGAGCGCGTACTGGGCGTCCGGCCCCACGACGGCCGCCCCCGGCCAAGCCTTCGACCTGGACTACAACACCATACGACAGCAATACACGATCAAGGACATCGCCCAGGTAAACTTGACGTTCGAGGCAAGTGGCCTGGACTTCGGCCACCTCAAGGTGACGCTCAACGCGGACCCCAACATCGTGTACAGCTTCCCTGAGACGGCGCCCGGCCAGCTTGTCTATGCGCTTTACGATCCCAACTGGATCAACCCCAGCACGATCCCCTACGGCAAGTCGCCCATCGACGGCCTGTGGAAGGCAGAGCTGATGGACGGGATTCTCAGCGGAAGGCTGTGGGTTGAGGGCGTGACCGCCGGCACGCCGAGCGGGTGCACCTTCGCGGCCACGACGACGTTCGTGGTCCCGGAGCCGGGTATTTGGGCACTGCTGGCCCTGGGAGGCCCAGCGGCGCTAAGGCGCCGGCGAGACCACCGGAGAACAGCGGCCCCCAGATGAGCACAAGGCGGAAGGCAAGGGCGCATGCCACCCACGGGCGGGACGCCCGTGCTACGCATCTTCCCGCAGGTACTGGTCGATGGCCGCCGCGGCTTCCTTGCCGTCGCCCATGGCCAGGATGACGGTGGCGCCGCCGCGGACGATGTCGCCGCCCGCGAACACACCCGGCATGCTGGTGGCGTGGTGCTCGTCGGTGACGATGTTGCCCCACTTGTTGAGCTTCAACTCCGGGCAGGTGGAGGTGAGCAGCGGGTTGGCGGCCGTCCCGATCGCCACGACCACAATGTCGGCGGCCAGCTCGAATTCGCTGCCGGCAACCGGCACCGGGCGGCGGCGCCCGGAGGCGTCCGGCTCGCCCAGCTCCATCCGCTGCAATCTCACCGCGCGGACCCATCCCTCGTCGTCGCCAAGGATCTCCAGCGGCGCCACGAGGAACATGAACTCGATGCCCTCCTGCTCGGCGTGCTTTGCCTCCTCGGCGCGGGCGGGCATCTCGAGACGGCTGCGGCGGTAGGCCAGCACCGCGCGGGTCGCGCCCAGCCGCTTGGCCGTCCGGACGGCGTCCATGGCGGTGTTGCCCCCGCCGAAGACGACGGCGGCGGCCCCACGCGCGACGGGCGTGCGGCTGTCGGGGCGGTAGGCGCCCATCAGGTTCACCCGCGTGAGGTACTCGTTCGCGGAATAGACGCCCTTGAGGTTCTCGCCGGGGACCCTCAGGAACACCGGCAGCCCCGCGCCGTTGGCGATGAAGCACGCGTCGAACTCGGCCGCGATCTGCGGCACGGTGATCGTCTTGCCCACGATCACGTTGCACTCGATCTTCACGCCCAGGGCCTGGAGGTTCGCCACCTCGGCATCGACGATCGCCTTGGGCAGGCGGAACTCGGGAATGCCGTACCGCAGCACGCCGCCGGGGGCGTGAAGGGCCTCGTAGATCGTCACGTCGTGGCCCATCCGCGCCAGCTCGCCGGCGCAGGTCAGCCCGCCCGGTCCGCTGCCGACGACGGCAACCCGAAACCCCGACGGCGGCGCACCGGGCTTCGGGGCCCCCAGGTGCTCGGTGGCCCAGTCGGCCACGAAGCGCTCCAGCCAGCCGATCGCCACAGGCTCGCCCTTGGCCCCGCGGACGCAGACCTCCTCGCACTGCTTTTCCTGCGGGCAGACGCGGCCGGTGGTGGCGGGCAGCGTGTTGTCCGCTCGCAGGATCTCCGCGGCCGCGGCGAAGTCGCCCTCGGCTACCTTGTCCAGGAACTCAGGGATCCGCAGCTTCACCGGGCAGCCCTGCACGCACGGGCGGTTCTTGCAGTGGATGCATCGCTGCGCCTCCTGGATGGCGGCCACCTCGCTGAGACCGAGGTTGACCTCGATGAAGCTCCGCGCGCGGACGGCGGCCTCCCGCTCGGGCATCTTGACCCGGTCGATGGCCATCCGCTGCTTGGGGGTCAGCGTGTCCTCGGGCATCACTCACCGCCCCCGGCCATCGACTCAAGCTGCCCTTCCAGCTTGCATCGCTCCTCCCCATACATGCCCTGCCGGTCGGCCAGCTCCTTGAAGTTCACCTCGTGGGCGTCGAACTCCGGCCCGTCCACGCAGGCGAACCTTACCTTCCCGCCGACGGTCACGCGGCAGCCGCCGCACATGCCAGTGCCGTCCACCATGATCGGGTTGAGACTGACGACGGTCTTTATGCCGTGCGGGCGCGTCATCTCGGCCACCGCGGCCATCATCGGAACCGGCCCGACGGCGAAGACGACATTCGGCCGGCGCCGCGGGTCGCACACGAGCGGCTCCAGCGCCGCGGTCACGAAGCCCTTGACGCCCTCCGAGCCGTCCTCGGTGGTGATGAGGACATCCTTCGAGAAGGCTGCCAGCTCCTCGCGAAGGATAACCAGGCCTTTCGAGCGGGCGCCGATGATCGTCGTGATCTCGTTGCCGGCGTCGGCCAGCGCCTTGGCCAGCGGGTAGAGCACGGCCGTCCCGACGCCGCCGCCCACACAGGCCGCCCTGCCCCACCGCTCAATCTCTGTGGGCCTGCCCAGCGGCCCGGCCACATCCCGCAGCGCGCCCCCCGCCGGGGTGGCCGTGATGTCCTTCGTGCCGACACCGACGGCCTGAATGATCAGCGTGATAGTACCGGCGGCCGGGTCCGCGTCGGCGATCGTCAGCGGAATCCGCTCGTCCTTCTCGCAGTGCCGAACGATGACGAACTGCCCCGGCTGGCGGACCTTGGCCACCCGGGAGGCCTCGATCACCATCCGATGCACTTCGGGCGCGATCAAATCGTTGCTAAGCACCTTGAACATGTGCGTGTGCCCAATCGCACGTCCCAGCGTGCGTGAAGGCCGTCAGTATACCAGAAGCATGCGCGGCGGCCAAACCGCCCACCCCCCAAGGTCGACGGAAGGCCTCCCGTCGGCTTGCCGCTTGGCAGAACACGGAAATGCTGTTGACACCGCCGCCGCCGAT
>Ga0307380_10006255_pt1 | contig 15669 bp, 8 predicted proteins | sample UN3MG_FD_202239 | JGI IMG/M metagenome (GOLD analysis project Ga0307380, IMG submission 202239) | Soil microbial communities from Risofladan, Vaasa, Finland - UN-3 | ecosystem: Environmental > Terrestrial > Soil > Coastal area > Acid sulfate soil | place: Finland: Risofladan, Vaasa | collected...
CGGGCGAGTGCGTGGAGATCGTCGTCGATCTGTGCGAGGGCGTGGTGTGCGACGAGGGCTCCGAGTGCGATCCTGTAACGGGCGAGTGCGTGGAGATCGTCGTCGATCTGTGCGAGGGCGTGGTGTGCGACGAGGGCTTCGAGTGCGATCCTGAAACGGGCGGGTGCGTGGAGATCGTCGTCGAGCTGTGCGTCGACGATGCGGACTGCGACAACCTTCTGTGGTGCGACGGTGAAGAAACGTGCGGCGAGGACGGCCTCTGCGTGCCGGGTGACCCGCCCTGCGATCCGGACACCGAGATCTGCGACGAGGACACCCAGGACTGCACGGCGATTGGCGTGGGTCAGACGTACAACTTCACCACCCTGATAGACGACCTGACCGGGACCGGTCTTGACGATACTTTCAGGGGCGTAACTGCCGCTGGGGCCACGGCGACGCTGACGGCAGGCGACGCGGCCAACGGCGGCGCGGGCATGGACACCCTGAAAGTATTCCTCACCGATGCGGATCTCGGGGTCGGGATTTCCATCGACAACGTCGAATGGGTCTTCGTCCAGAACACGACGGGCACGGCTCGATCGGTCAGTGTGCTGGGTTGGACGGGTGTCGACGAGCTCTGGTCGGATAGCAGCCTGGGGGCAATTACCTTTACCGGGATGGCCGAACTCGCGGCCGTCGGCCTCCTCGACACGGACCAGAATGTCACCGCCACGTTCAACAGCACGGCCCTAACCGGCACCGGCGCGACCGCCGACACCGTAACCGTGATGTTGGACGGTGCCCAGAATGGCGCTGACATTGTGATCGGCTCCACCAATGCGACGGACGGCGTCGAGACGATCGTCCTCGACTCGGGCGGGACCGTCGCCAACCGGATTGATGGCCTTGATGACAGTGGCGCAAACGATTTCACCACCCTGACCATCACCGGCGATCAGGACCTGAGGATTGACGGGCCGATTGGCACGAGCGTGAAAACGGTCAACGCCGAGGCCTTGGCCGGCGCTGCCGACGTGAGTGTTGCCGGTCTGACCGCGTTCGCCTTCACTGGTACCGATCTGGATGACACCATTCGGGCGACCAACATCGGTGCCACGGACACGATCAACGGCGGGGACGGGACCGACAGCCTTATCGTCTCGGGCACGTTTGGCACCACTACCATTACCGGCGTGGAGAATCTCACGCTGCAACCCACCCTGGCGACCCCGGCGTTTAACCTCACCAACGCCCAGGCCATCACGAACGTGACGATCGAGCCGACCGTTGCCCTGACGAGCCTCAGCGGTTCCGGATTGCCTCCGAACACGACGATCACGGTTGACACCAACCTGGCGGTGGCACTCCCAGGCGCCGGTTCGGCTTTCACGCTGGCCACTCCCCTCGGGCCAGCAGATAGCCTTGCCTTCGTGTTCACGGGCAACACCGTTGCTACGATCACCGGGAGCGCATTGTTTACACTGGCGGGGTTTGAGTCCGCCAGCTTGACGTTCAATAACACCGGGGGGACGACCTTCCCCGCCGGCGGGGCGTTGTTCACCGATGCCGGGAACACCCTCAAGGAGCTTACGCTGGCAGGCTCCGGAGCGGTCAACGTTTCGGCGCTCGCTCTGTTGAACAGTAGCACGGTGTTTGACAACGTGGATGCGACCGGTGTAACGGGGGCGTTCACAACTGCCGCCGCGAACTTCCCTGGTACCATAATGAGCATCGATTGTGGTGGCGGTAACGACGTGATCATCACCGGCGCCGGCCCCACTACCGTGAACGGCAATGGGGGCAACGACACCATCACGGGTGGAGCAGGTGCCGATACCATCGGCGGTGGCGCCGGCAACGACACCATCATTGGTGGAAATGGCATTGACACCCTCACTGGCGGAACCGGGGTGGACACGTTCGCCTTCAACGGGATCATCCTGGCTGCCAATGCGAACAACATCCAGGACTTCGTGGGTGGTGCCGGTGGCGACGTGATGACGTTTGCCAATGCATCGATTACTGAGTGTGCCGCGGCGGCTACTGTTGCGTTCGTCGCCGGCGGTGTTGCCAACGCTAACCTGACGGTTGCCGTTGACAACGTGATCATCCGTGACACGGCCGCCAACATCTTGCTGACCACGCCCGCAGCCGGGGCTCAGAACGTGATTGGTATTGCCACCGATACGGGCGATATCTATTACGGCGCTGGCGGCACCTTTGCTGGTGCCCCGGTCATCGGGAACATCACGGCTTTAGAGGTTGCGAGTTTGGTCGCTGCGAACATCGTGATCCAGTAGCATAGGGTCGGCCCGGACGGCCGGCTGAATCCAACCTGAACCTTGGGGCCCGGTGGCCAAAACCATCGGGCCCCATTTGTGTGGGTGAAGGTTTTTGGGTCCGTGGTGTGCCGGGATGGCTATCTCGACACCACCGTTGTGCGGGATTCCGATCGCCTGTGGCGTCGCGGGAAAGGATTCCCCTGGGTGAAGGTGCGAGACAGGCTCCACGCACCAGTGGGCAAGGGTTCTCGCACCAGCGGTTGAAATCGGCTGGGATGGGTCGGCCCTGGATGGTCCGCTTGATGAGGTCGAAGCTCGGCAGGGCAGCGAATGGCAATCCCACCGCTGGTGGCTAGGTCGAGATCCGCAGACTTGCACCAGCAGGGGAACTTACGCGCCGGCAAGGGCATCCACGCGCCAGGACGGGCGAGGGGCGACGAAGACGTTCGCCCCTGGTCTACGAAGCGATGTGAGTAGACGACACTACGTCGAGGCTGGCTCGGCCAGGGCTTGTTGGATGGCCTTGGCGATCATGGCGTAGACGGAGCTGGGGATCAGGTCGATCTTCAGAATCAGGGCCAGCTCTTCCACGTCGCCCTCGATCTCGCCGAGAATCCTGGCCAACACCTCCAGCTCGATGCCGGCGATCTGCGTGGCCTCGGTGCAGACGTCGGCCACCTGCTCGATGTCGGGAATCTCGCAGAGCAGCTTGGCGACCCGGTCGGCGGCGTTGATCAGCCGGGCGTACACGTCGGCCGGCTCCTTGCCGCCCAGGGTCGCGACCTGATGACAGTTGACCGCGGTACAGATGTGCTCGGGCAGTCCCCAGTGACCCAGCACCATTGCGGAGACTTCGGCGTGCGTGGCCTCGACTGCTTCGAGTTCCTCCTGGTCGGTGAACGGCCTGCCGTGCGGTATGTAGCGTGAGGCGATCGGTCCGTACTGGTCCGGGAATGCCTGGGTCAGCACGGGAATGCCGACGTCGGCCAGAAGGGCACAGACGAAGACCTCGTCGCGAACCCGTGGGATGACCACGTCGGCGAACCGGGCGCTGAGCACGGCCGTGGCCAGCGACCGTCGCCAGAAGTAGCCGCCGTCCAGGCCGGGGATCGACCGGCCGCCCATGGCCTCGATCAGGTACCGCCCCAGCACCAGCGAGCGGGTGCGCTTGGGCCCCAGCAACGTCAGGCTCTGGTGCAGCGAGGTGATCTTTCGGGCCACGCTGAACAACGCCGAGTTGACCAGCCGCAGGATCTCGCTGACCGTTCCGGGGTCCGCGGAGAGGAGCTTGGCCAGTTCGGCGTACTCGAAATCGGGATCCTGGATCACCTCGAGGAAACGCGTGACCACTTGAGGGACGGACGGCACGGCGGCCGACCGCTTCACGGCGTCGAGCACTTTGGCGTTCATGGACGTCTCCCGTGACGAACACAATCCCCCGACCTGCGTTCCCCGCTTGGTGTCATCGGTGGATCGAGCCTCGCAGTGAAGCCCTTTCAGCCCACTTTGGTCCGCTAATCGTCGGCGCCGGGCTCCGGGCGGTACCGCCGCGCCGGCAGCGGGCCGGGCCCGGCCGTGCCGGCCTACGGTGCGGTCAGCTCGATGATGTGGCTGCGCGGGCCGTCCACCTCGCGGAGGCCCAGGCGGACCGTGCGTCCGGCCAGTGCCGTGGCGCCCTGGAAGCGGTATTCGGCCGTCAGAGTCTCCCCGGGGGCCAGTGCGGGGATGACGCGGAACTGGCGGCTTCGTCCCGGTGCGGTGGCGAAGCTGCGCAGGCTCAACGGTTCTGACGTGCGATTGGTGATGCCATGCCGCAGGACCAGACGTTCACCCTCCCAGAACGCGAAGCCCCAGACGTCCACGTTGCGAATGCCCAGTTCGAGGGTCAGGGGAATCTCCACGTGGCAGGCGGGGTCGGTCTCGAAATCGACGACGGCCACGATCCGCTTGACGCCGGCCGGCTCGGTCTGCCCGTAGCGGAAACGCACGGGCTGCTCGAGCTGCCCACGCGGCGGCAGGCGCAGGCCGAACTGCTGGGGCCGGACTTCCCAGCCCGTGGGCGCGACCAGCGTCACCCGGCCGGTCAGCGCGTTCTTGCCCCCGTTGCTCAACCGGATGGTGTGGGTCTGCGGCAACAGGCTGTGCTCGACCTTGGCCGGCACGAGTTCGGCGGAGGCGACGAACTCGACCAGCCACCGCCCCACCTGGTCCACGAACACCGGCTGCGGGAAGAGGCGTACCCGGCGCCGCCCGTCGCTGCCCTCGGCCAGGGGGGTGACCCGCCCGAACAGGTCAATCTGACGCCGGGCCGAGCCGAGCTGGAGTTCGTGGGTGCGCCCTTCCGGCGGCGCCGAAGGGTCCCACAGGGCCAGAACGCTCTGGTCGGCATCATAGAAGGCCAGGGCCACGACGCCGTCGGCGAGTTCGAGACTCGGTCCGGGCGTCAGGTCGCGCAGCAGATCGACAATCGTGCGGTAGACGATGAAGGTCTCATCCGGTTCGGCCACCGGCCCGTTGACCGTTTGTCTGGTGCGCCACAACTGTGGCACGAAGGCCGTGTCCACGGCGGCATGTCGGGTGCGGATGATGCGCTCGGCGAACGTTCCCAGCCACGGGATGCGGGCATACTCCCCCGGCCGGGCGATCTCCACGTAGGCCGATACGCGGTCGTAGTTCAGTCGGCGATGACCCTTGACGTAGGGCCCGATCCAGTCGCCGTGAATCTCTGACCCGATACGCAGGGTGATCTCCTCGGCCGGCAGGGCCTGGTCGCCGGGGGCGTTGGATACGTCGCCCGGGACGACCAGCGACACGGTGTTGACCAGGGGAATCATCTCTCGCCGCACCTGCTGCAACACGCCGGGCAGCGCCGGGTCGTTGAAGGTCTGCCGGTCTCCGTCGGCCCCGATCTGCCAGGTCCGAAACACGCTGACATAGGGAGCGACCACGGCCTCGAGGTGCGGCTGCCAACCCGCCGGATCGTCGCCCAGGATGTCCAGCAGCGTCCGGGCGTAGCGACCGGCGCTCTGGACCAGGCCGGCCGGCGGTGCCCCCAGCACCCCGGTCAGCGCCACGCGGGTCTTGACCAGATCGTGCAACAGGCGGTCGGGATCCAGGGTTTGTGGCCCGGCGGGCTCGCCCGGGCCCGTCCGCGACCACACCGGATACTTGACCGCTCCCACCGACAGGGCCGACAGAAAGGAGAACTCGGTCTCCGGATCAGTGCGATGATCCGCGTCGAGCACGACACCGAAAGGCCTGGCCACGCCGGCGCTCCGATTGTGTTCGGCGCTGAGGTAGGCGAACCGAAGACGTCGGGTGACGGCGACCTCCTGACCGGTCCGGATGTCCAACTGCGAGTGGTACAGCCCGGGTCCCAGATCGGTCAGTGGTACGCTGACCGGCTCGGGCCGGCCGGTGGTCTGGATGGGAATAGCCGTCTCGTGGACCAGGCGCCCGTCGGAGGACCAGACGCTGAATGTGGCCGAGAGGCCCACGGCATCGTTGTCGGCCACGGTGATCTTCAGCACCGCCGGGTCGGGCTCGACGAAAAGGTTCGACGGATTCGAGGTGGCCAGCACGGCCCGCGGCAGCCGGTAGAGGGCGATGTCGTCGAACCAGGCGCCGGCGTCGAGGTCCTGCGGCTCGATGTGGCGGTGCGGTCGAGGCGTGTGGTCCCACACCTCGCGTTGCACCACCCAGGCGGTCAGCCCGATGGTTCTGGCCTGCGGCGGGCCGGCCGGCAGGTGGATCTCCACACGCTGCCATTCCTGGTCCGAATCCGCCCGCCCCGTGTCGCCCACCAGTCGGCCGAACTCCTGCGTGCCCGCGATGGGCAGGTCCCGGTGGTCCAGATAGTATGCGCTGAGGCAAGCCCGGGCCTGGGCCAGGTGGTCGGGACGGATCCAGCCGACGATCAGGTACTCGCTGTTGGGTCGCACCTGGGTGGCCGGTCCGCGATACCACAGAGCCACGTTCCGGCCATTGGTGCTCAGGTGCAGGGACGGCGGTGCCGTACGGCCGAAGTTCTCGTCGAACCGCCCGTCGGCGAAATGCGGGAAGAGCTTCCCTTCCAGCCGGTCCCAGTGCATGGGCGCCGGTTCGTAGTTGCCCAGACTCCGCTCGTCGAAGTCGAAACGGTGCACCACGCGGCGCAGTTGCAGCGACCGATCGGCGTCATCGGGCGACTGAGCGGCGCAAAGGTGCGCTCCGCAGGCCAGCCACGCCGCAAACGCGGCCGTGCAAGCCGGTAGAGCCCGGAAGCGCAGACCCATAGCGCGCCATGTTCGTCCGCACGGTGCCATTATCGGTGTTATCGGCGGACGGCGCTCCCGGATGGAGTGGGGCCTCGATTGTTGCCCGTCCGGTAACCGCGTACACTCCACGACTATCATGAACAATCTGTACGATACGCGGCGATACCTGACGAACTTCGAAGTTTCACGGGTGGGGCACCTGCTCACCGACGTGCTCGTCGTCGGTGGCGGCGTCGGCGGTGCCCGGGCCGCCATCGAGTCCGCCGCCTACGGCGACGTGATCCTCATCGCCAAACAGGGGGCCGAAGACTCGAACACCCTGAGGGCCCAGGGCGGGATCGCCGTCTGCGACGCTCCGGGCGATTCCTGGCAGCAGCATCTCGAAGACACGGTGCGGGTTGGCTGCGGGCTGGTATCGCCCAGGGCCGCCGAGACGATGGTCCGCGCAGGCCCCGCCCGAGCCAAGGAACTCGTGGACTGGGGGGCGCAGTTCGACAAGGCCGGCGGGAGTTGGGCCCGGACCCGCGAGGGCGGACACGGCGTCTCTCGCATCCTCCGGGCCCAGGGCGATTCCACCGGACGCGAGATCGGCCGTGTGTTGCTCGGCAAGCTCCGCAGCCTCTCCAACGTCCGCTTCTTCGAGCAATGCTTCCTGATCGACCTCATCACGGTGGACGGACGATGCGTGGGGGCGGTGACCCATCACCAGCGCTACGGGCACCAGATGATCTGGGCCAGGCAGACCATCCTGGCCAGCGGCGGCTGCGGGCAGATCTTCCGGGAATCGACCAACTCGCCCATCGCCACGGGTGACGGGCTGGCCGCCGCCTATCGTGCCGGGGCCATGCTGGCCGACGTGGAGATGGTCCAGTTCCACCCCACGACGTTGTACATCGCCGGCTCCACCCGGGCGCTGATCTCCGAAGCGGCCCGGGGCGAGGGAGCCTACCTGGTGGACCGTGACGGGCATCGGTTCATGCTCGAGTACCATCCCGACGGCGAACTCGCCCCCCGCGACGTGGTCAGCCGGGCCATCCGCGACCGGCTGCTCCAGACCGGCGGCACAAGCGTCTATCTGGACGTGCGGCACATCGGCCGTCAGCGCTTCGGCGAACGCTTCCCTTTCATCACCCGCCAGTGCGCGGAGTTCGGGATCGACGTCGGCAGCGACCTGATCCCGGTGAATCCCGGGGCCCACTACATGATCGGGGGGGTGGCGACCGACCTGGAAGCCCGGACGAACGTCCCGGGCCTGTTCGCCTGCGGCGAGGCGGCTTGCACCGGCGTGCATGGCGCCAACCGCCTGGCCAGCAACTCTTTGCTCGAAGGGCTGGTCTTCGGTGCCATCGCGGGCCGGACGGCCGGGCGGTCACTGGACATCGGCCCCCAGATCGGCCCTTCCAGCGGCGTCCGGAGTCAGAATCCGCCTTCACCCCGGACGACCCTGGACCTGGTGGACGTGCGGAACTCGCTTCGCAGCGTGATGTGGCGGAACGCGGGTATCGCCCGCAGCGGCGACCGCCTGCGCGAGACCGTCGAGATCATCGACTTCTGGGGTCGCTTCGTGCTGGACAAGACCTTCGACGACGCCGCAGGCTGGGAGACGCAGAACAAGTTGTCGCTGGCTCGGTTGATGGCCCAGGCCGCCGAGCTGCGTACCGAGTCGCTGGGCGTGCATTACCGGGTGGACGCTCCGCCGGACGCGGGCCAGGTGCCGCCAACGCATCTGACCGTCACCCGCTCCGACGACGGGCCGGTGTTCGAGCGCTGCCCCGTCGAGCTGTCACCGGCCGAGTGACCCGGGTTGCTACGGACTGTCGAACAGAATCCCGAACGTGGCCACGTCGGCCAGGTCGAGGTCCTCGTCTTCGTCTGCGTCGAAGGCGCTGAGGCAGTCTTCGGGGCAGCGCGGCGGCGTGGCCGTCACCGGGGCCTGTGGGCCGCCCAGGCAGTCGTACAGCGCGGCGAAGTCGGTCAGGTCCACGTGGCCGTTGTCGTCGATGTCTCCCGGCGAGGTTCCCGAGCAGGAGAACCGCGTCACCCGAAAGTCGTCGATCGCCGCTTCGACCAGTGATCCGCCACCCCGGTCCTCGGCCACGAAGCGCACCTTCAGTTGGTCCGACAGCGGGACACGATCCGAGACGACGAACTCGTGGTAATGCCATCCGCCGCCGGCCTCGGGGCCCGTGGGGCCGATCGTTTCGACCTCCTCCCATGTAGCACCGTCGTTGTTGGAGACCGAAACGACGAACTTGTCTTCGGCGGGGTTGGGGCCTTTATCGTTGCTGAACCAGCGCCAGTACGAAACCAGGGCCTCGCCGCACGTCACGGCAAACCTCGGCGAGGTCAGCGTCGTCTTGCCGTCGTCCACGTCGTAGTCACCGCTGCCGCTGCCCGCACGCCCGTCGGTCACCCGGCATAGGACTCCTGGAACGGGTGTGTGGTCGTCTTCGGGCTGGGCCAGTGTGCCTTCGGGGTCGGCCCGTTCCCAGATGCCCTTGGTGGCGTCATCGTCAATGTCGCCGACGGTCCAGCCGGTCTCGGTCTCCATCGGGTCCGCGAACAGAACCGTGCTGGAGACCAGCGCCGTCGCTTCGTAGGCGAACGTCGGGGCCGACGGCGGATCCAAAACGGTGCCGAAGGCGACCTCATCTGCACTGAGGTAGTATTCGTACCGGCTCAGGCACGGTGCGCCCGGCAGCGTGGCCTCGTAGGTGCCCAGCCCCGTCGTGCTCAGATCGACGCTGACGAACGGGGCAGCGTCGATCGAGTAGTGAAGCTGAGCGCTTCCGGGCACCGGCTCCGCCGCACCGAGCCCCTGAATCTGAACGGGGAACGTCGTGTCGGTCAGCGGCGGCACCATCTGCGGCCGACCGTCGGGGTAGCTGATCAGCAGCATGTCGGGCACATTGAAGTCCTCGTCCACGCCGCCGGCGCCGGTTCCGGGGGACGTGGCTCCCAAGCCCATGCCCCGCTTGGCGAACGCGCCCCAGAGAATGTCCAGGTTCACCGCGCCGTTGTTGACCATGTCCGCCTGAAGGAGCGCGTCGCGGGCCTGCAGGAAGTTGGGATTCACCACGCAGAGCTTCATCCCGTCGACCACGAGCTGCAGCATGATCTGGTTGCCCGCGAATCCGTAGCGGTCCATCAGGTTGGCCCGGCACTCCATCAGGGCCGCGCACCAGATCTCACCGGCGTTGTGCGGCTCGTCGGCCGTGTTGTCCACGTGGGGGTTCCGCGGGACCTCGGGCGGGTAGGCCTGTTGCGCGGGGTCGATGTCCTTGAAGGTCTGCGGGCACTTGTCCAGGTCGGTGCAGTACGGGAAGCGGCGAAGCCCGAAGTAGTAGTTGTCCACGTACTCCGGCCACCGCTGGTAGGCGACGAACGCGGCGAAAGGATAAGGCCCGTGTGGATCGTCGCCCGGTTCGGCGTTGAGGGCGATGGCCATGAAGTCGCTCCAGCCCTCAGCCAGAGCGGCCGGCTGCTGGCCCGCCGGACCACCCAGCAGCCGGATGGACAGGCCGTGCGTGAGTTCGTGAAACACCAGATCGGCGTCGAAGGCGCTGTCCCGGCCCGGATCGGGGTTGGTGAAGACATACATCTGCAAGCGGGCCGCGCTGCCGTCGGCCGCGCCGGTGCTGAAGTTGGCCGAGCTGGTGCCGCCGCCGTCCTGGGCATCCGCCTGGATGCGATCGCCGCCCACACCGCCCAGGCCGAAGTTGTCGAGCTGGAAGTTGCCGGCCGCCTCGTCGAAGCCCAACTCGTACAGGCGATCGTGGTACACGTTGCACAGGTAGAACAACTGGGTGACGGACGCGTTCGGGAAGGCGGGCGGGTCATGGATCTGGTGATCGGAGGGGAAGTCGAACGTCCGCCAGGGGTCGCCTTGCGGTCTGGGCACGTCCGGCTGGTCGTTGTTGTCCCAGTCCGTGTGGGCATCGACGTTGTTGCCCTGAGTCTCGTTGACGCCGTCGCCGATCCAGCCGGACGGGCTGAGCGGTGCGATCTCGGCGGCCGGTACGGCCTGCAGGACGCTCGAATCGAACGGGAATTGAAAGCCGTCCGGCGTGGTCGTGCCGGGTGATCCCGGCGCCGGACTGTCCGAGGGATAGACCCGGTAGCTTGCATCCTGGTTGGTCACCGAGTGCAGCCGGTCTTGCCGCCACAGCAGCGTTCCGTCAACCGCGTCAACGATGACCTCGTACACGTGCCCTGCGCCGCTCACCGGAAGGACGGCCTGCCAGGCGGGGCGCAGGTTCGTCCGGTTCAGCGGGAAGTAGACGGGCCGCAGTTCGACTTCCCCGGCGAAACCCTCCGGTCGCTCAAAGCGCCATGGATCGTCGGGCTGGATGGGTCGCTCGACCGCCTGCGGGTCAACGGATATCGTGATCCCCGCGCCGGATGCGGCCGCACGGACGGCCTCGATCGGCGAGAGGGCAAAGTCCGACACGGCAAAGTCGTCCGCGGGCCGATCCAACACCGTGCTGCCTATGCTGACGATCTCGCCCCATGGCGTCACGCCGGTCCGCAACACCGCGCCGAAAACACCGAGCCCCTTGTGCCGCTGCTGGAAGGTCAGATGGCGGACCCCGTTGTGCCGCGTGACGAAATCTCGTGACAGACGCGTGTCACTCAGCTCGGCCGCGTCAAACCCGAAGAGGTCGCGGTGCTCCGCGATGTAATCCGTGACGATTGCAATCGCGTCCACGGCGCCGGCGTTACGCCGACCGGTCAGGAATCGCGCCGTCGAGCCGACGTAGGCCGGCGTGCCGAGGAACTCGTGCCGGTCTGCGCGGGCGTGCGGCGGCAACGCACCCGGCCGCCCGGCAATGCGTCTGGGGACCTTCGGGGCGTCACGCCGGATGTCGTAGTCGGGTAGACCCCGGCCAGCGCTGTCCCAGCGATTGTCTGCCGGGTCGCAGGCCTGTGCTCCAGGTCGCGGCGGCTCCTCCGCGCTGGAGACCGACACGCCCACCGACAGCACGATCAGCGCAGATCGCCACAGTGCGCCCCGTGCTCTCCGACGGGCGGATTGCACGCCGTTCCCGGCGATTGCGTCTTGCCGGCACATGGCCCGACCGCTCTGCGGCTCGACGTCGGCGAAACGCCGACTCCGAGCCCTTCGCCTCGCTCAAGCGAACGTTAAAGAACATGTCGGCCGTACGTCCTGTCAGCAGAAAGCGTGCGATGCCGCGCACTCGCAGCCCGCTGAACCCGACCTACAGGGCGTATCATTCGGCCAGTGGGCGCATGCTAATCCGGCCCCTGCCCGGATTCAAGCGGCAAAAGGCCGACGGCCCGGCGGTACGCGCGGTATTCGGCCAGGGCGCCCAGGTCGATGTCGGCCCGGACGGCGCCGGTCTGACCGTCCGGCAGGACGCGTTGGATGCGGTCGATGTGCGGCCGGTGCCCGGGGTCGCAGATCGACCCCGCCCCGCAGGTGTAGTACGTGCGGCGACATCGGTGAGCCGGTTGCGATGCGTCGTCCCGGGCCAGGAAGGTCTCGTTGTGCCGTCCCTCCGCCCAGTCGCTGACCACGACCGCCAGGGCGCTTTCCATCGCCCGCGTCAGGGCCAGACTCAGCCACAGCGTGTGGGCGTAGGGAATGTGTCGGTCAGAGGGGACGGCCGTCATGGCCGGCACGCAGAGCACGTCCACGGCGCCGACCAGCTCGCGGGCCAGCTCCGGCCGCCACAGATCGCCACAGATCAGCACGCCGACGCGCACGCCGTCGAGCTCGAATATCCCCGGTCCCTGGCCGGACGAGCGGCGGTCGGCCTCGAGCGAGAACAGTGTCCGCTTGTCGTACCGACCGACTTCCCGGCCTTGCCGATCGATCACGAAGCAGGAGTTCCGCGGCCGGCCCGGCGGCATGGGTTGCTCGACGCTGCCTCCGATCACGTTGACCTCGCAGGCCCGGGCCAGGTGGCCCAGAAACTGCCGAACGCCGGCGGCGTGGTCGGCCACCGGGTCACCGGCCCGACTGCCGACCCCGAGGGGCACCGGGGCGAAGGCTTCCGGCAGCACGACGAGATCGAGCGGCGCGTTGGCCACCAGACCCTCGACTACCCGGCGCAGCATCAGCATGTTGGCTGTGGCGGCCTGCGCCCCGCCCGCGCCGCCCTCCGGTTTGAGCTCGGGCTGCAGGGCGGCGATTCGTACGTGGCGGGGTCCGGGTTGGGCAGGCACGGGCGGTCGCCCCCCTTCCGTGCTGGGGCAGGTCGGGAAATCCTGCTACAATTCCGGATTATGGCTGCCTCGGGGCCGGCAGGTCAAACGGGAAAGCGCTCCAGAACGGTGGCTGACGCTCGCCCGAGGGTGCCTGGCGACGACGATCGGCAGGATCGGGAATTCGCCGACCGAGTAGACGATTGTACAGGGTGATGACAGAACTACCGCTGCCAGAGCGACAGACTGTTTCCACGTGGCGTCGCTACGGCTGGCCCGCGCTGATCCTGCTGGTGGCCGCCGTAGTCTACGGAACCTCGCTGCGCCCCTTCGCCAAAGGGCTGGACTGGTCGGACGACTATGCCCAGGCCCGTCGGGAATCCGCGGAGTCCGGACGGCCGTTGCTGATCGAGTTCTTCTCGCCCAGTTGCCCCTATTGCAGCCACATGGAGCGCGACACGCTGGTCCGTTCCGAGGTCAAGGAGCTGCTGACCTCGTTCGCCCGCGTCAGGGTCAACGCATGGGAAGCTCAAGAGCTCTCGACCCGCTACGCCGTGGACGCCGTGCCGGCCTACGTGGCTCTGGATGCCAACGAGCGGCTGATCGCCCGAGTCGAAGGATACCTGCCGGCCGACGAGTTCAATGAGTTCCTCCGGCGAGCCCTCGAGGCCGCCCCCACTCCGCGGGCGCCGTAGCTCCGCTCGCCCGATTCCCCTCGCGTTACCCGGTGCGCGAGGCATTGCCATGCCGTTTCCTCCGTTTCAGTGCCCGGCTCCGAATCCGGCTTATTCGAATTCGTCCACCGCCTTGAGCAGCGCACGGGTGATCCCCGGTTCAGCCTCGCCGTGTCCGGCCTCCTCGACGATGATCAGTTTCGACTTCGGCAGCAGCTTGTGCAGCCGACGTTTCATGTGTTCGAGCAGCGCGGTCCTCGCCCAGCCGCCAGGCGCAGCCGCATTCAGGGCACACGGTTGCGCCGTCCGCCGCGTCGGTCGGCAGCAGCCGCAGGTCGTACCCGCAGTGCGGACAGCGGGAGTACTTGAGCATCGCCGCCGCCACCTTCCCGAAGCGCGACCGCTTTATGCCATACCAGATGATGAAGGGAATACAACACAGATACGCCAATCCCGCGAACCTCGCCAGGGGGTCGCGGCCGATGTCGCCAGTGATGACCGAGTGCACGAACAGACCGATCACCAGCAGCGCGCCGGCCATCCCACCAATCAGCGCAGCGCGTTCCCTGGTCTTGATCCTGACGCCTTCCTCCTGCGCGATTGCCCGCAGGACGTCGGCTTCGATCACGCTCGGTTGATGCAACACGTAGATCGCAACCGGGTCAAGCTGCGTCACCCTGCGCCCGCGGGCGTCCCCGATATGCCCGGCCCGCTGGGGTCGAGGTTCTTCTTTCTCAGCCACTGCCCTGACCTCCGGCGGCCTGAATATCGTCCAGTCGCCAGGCGCAACCGCATTCGGGGCAGACGGTTGCGCCGTTCTCGGGAGCCGTCGGCAGGCCGCGAATGTCGTAGCCGCAGTGCGGGCAACGCAGGTGCTCGAGCATGATCGCACAGACGCGTTTGGCCCGCGCCCGGCGACCGCTGCGCCAGAACTGCACCGCGCCGATCGCGAACACCGTGAGGTTCACCGGCCACAGGACGCGCTCGACCGCATCGACGCCGGTGCGGCGGACGATCTTCCAGACCACAAGAAACACGACGCAGCCCAGAAACGCGGTCACGCAGGCCACGTACCCGATGCGCTGCCACCTCGGCATCCCGAAGCCCACCTCCTCGGCGATGCCGCGCAGCACGTCGGCCGGCATCACGTCATGCCGGCGAAGCAGGTGCAGCTCCCACGGATCGAGCAGGGTTACAGACCGCCCCCGAGCGTCCCGCAGGCGCGACTGCCGTGAAGAAGTGGACTGTTGCTCCTCGACCATACGCCGCACGGTCACTTGGCGGCCCCAACACCGAAATACCCCGACCTCGACGCCGCACGCCCGCCATGCGACCGGTCGGGCCTGTCCGGGATTATTATGCCCTCTTTCCCATCCCGAGATGTTCTACTTCACCACTTCTTACCCAATCCGACGCTTTCAAACGGCCACCGGCTCCACACCGGGCGACTCGGACCGCAGACCCGACACATCGGGCTTCACGCGGTCCCCCGTGTCTTCGGCTTCGGCAGTCGTTTGGCCAGAAATCGACCGGTGTAGCTTTCGGGCTTGGCCGCCACCTGTTCCGGCGTGCCCTCGACGACGATGTGCCCGCCGCCGTCGCCGCCCTCGGGGCCCAGGTCGATTACCCAGTCGGCCATCTTGATCACGTCCAGGTTGTGCTCGATCACCAGAACGGTGTGCCCCAGGCCCACCAGCCGGTTCAGCACGTTGAGCAGGTGGTGCACGTCGGCGAAGTGCAGGCCCGTGGTCGGCTCGTCCAGCACGTACAGCGTGTGGCCCGTCGGCGGCTTGCCCAACTCGGCCGCCAGCTTCACCCGCTGGGCCTCGCCGCCGGAAAGCGTGGTGGACGACTGGCCCAGCGTGACGTACCCCAGCCCGACGTCCATCAACGATTGCAGCAGCCGGCGGATCTTGGCGAAGTTCTCGAAGAAGGCCGTCGCCTCCTCGACCCGCAGGTCCAGCACGTCGGCGATGTTCCTGCCCCGGTACCGCACCTCCAGCGTCTCCCGGTTGTAGCGTGTGCCGCTGCAAGCCTCGCAGGTGACGTACACGTCCGGCAGGAAGTGCATCTCGATGCGCTTGGTGCCCTGACCCTGGCACTGCTCGCACCGCCCGCCCTTGACGTTGAAGCTGAACCGGCCGGCCGTGTACCCCCTGATCTTCGCCTCCCGCGTCCGGGCGTAGAGGTGCCGGATCAGGTCGAACACACCCACGTACGTCGCCGGGTTGCTCCGCGGCGTCCGCCCGATGGGCGACTGGTCGATCTCGATTACCTTGTCCACCTGGGCCGCGCCGACCAGTCGCT
>Ga0307380_10006256_pt1 | contig 15669 bp, 15 predicted proteins | sample UN3MG_FD_202239 | JGI IMG/M metagenome (GOLD analysis project Ga0307380, IMG submission 202239) | Soil microbial communities from Risofladan, Vaasa, Finland - UN-3 | ecosystem: Environmental > Terrestrial > Soil > Coastal area > Acid sulfate soil | place: Finland: Risofladan, Vaasa | collected...
AGTTGGAGCATTTGATAGGCATCTGCTGCTCTCGTCGAAACACTGACTGACAATTACCCTCAGAGACAACGGACCCTGGTATTGTGCAAGTGATCAATTCTGTCGCCATCGCCACGGCGTTGTTTCGTCAGCACATGGCAGTAGCCACCGGCTGGCGATGAGTTCTTTATGCAGCAGTCATATGCGTCGCCGTCGTCATTGTGGGCCATCCCATTCCAAAGAGGGGGCAAGAACGGTCGAATAGCGGTCGAGGCCACGCCCCCAACGTCTATCGTCAACATCGATCTTCACCACATCGCCTGACTGTCGCCCTTGAACATAATAGTCCGGATCACTAGGGTTATCAATCTCTCCCCAGGTCGGAGACACATCTCGACTCCATAGGACCTATAGTCAGCAATGGGCGTGCGTGTTGATTGCGTCAAACTGCAGGCCGTACTCCGCTTTGGCGGACCTGGCACTAGCCCGCACGGCCTGACGATCCAGATTCTCTTCACGGTACCTAGTTATTGTCTTTGCTCCAGTCGCAAGCCAGCTATTCCCTAGTGTCCAGAAGGAACCACCAGTTGAAGCCTTACGAATCAGGCTTCTCATGTCTTTCGTACCCAAGCCTGCTTGTCGGCTCGCCGAACTGAGAACCTCGGCGTGCTAAACGCCCTACTAACCGCACGAATAGCAATCCGGATGCTGCCGCTAACTATGCTCTGGGAGGGTGTGGCGAGGTCGATGCTGCAGCCTGAGTGCAGGGTGGTGCAGCAGAACCGGACATTCCTTCCCTCCCTCACCAGCGTTGCCAGGTCTCATCTGCATAGGCGGAGAAGAAAAGCGGGGCAAAATCCGGATGTGTCGCCCAGTTGTACAACTCATCCTGGCAGAAACGTACCGTGCTGCTGTGGAATATGATGCCCTTCTCAAAACGCTGGATGTTGGCACAGAACCCCTTCTCCTGGTCAACTGCCCAACCAATGCCATTTGCCACACTGTCGTGCGTGCCCCAGATGTAGCCGAAGCCTCTGATGGGCGCAACTAGGCCGGGAGGGGCATCGCCGCGCGATGGGATAGGCGATCCTTCAACCCATTGTTCCGGGAATTCCGTCCACGTCCGGCCACCAAAGAACACGATAACCCTCCGCGTGTCACTGGGCCAGAACATATAGCCCCGCTCGAAGGGCTGCCAGGCTGCCCAGATAGTCTGCGCCTGCTGTGTGGGGCAGCCAAGTCTGCTTCGGTTCCATCCACTGGCCAGCTGGCGGTCCACACCTAGGTTACACGTTGGCGTGGGGGTGGGTTGCCCCACCGTTGGAGACGGAATTTGGGTCGAAGTAGATGTTGGCGCCCGCGTCGGTGTCCGACTAGCTCCCGGAGTAGACGTTGGTGCTCCCGCCGGAATCGGGGCAGGGGACTCGGCGATGGTTTGTGTGGCGGTCGATCCGACCTCCGATTCGTGTTGAAGGAGTGGCCAGATGATCATCGAAACCGAGAGGCCCAATCCAGCGAGGAGCATCGCAGTGCTCGCCACCAACACTACTTTCCCGATCCGGCTCCGAATCCAGTGAAGAAGAGTTGACCGAGAGCTACGTCGCACTCCAGCGCCGCAGTAAGCGCAGAAGCCAACGGTATCTGGTATTGTCTTCCCGCACCGAGGGCATTTCATGATGAAACCTGCCTAGGCAATGAGACGCTGGAAATCCTCGTTGCTCTTCCCGACATAGAAGCGAGTGCCCTGCGCCGGGATGCTTTGCCATACGCCTCTGCCCTTGCAGTCAGAGAAGGCCACTCTTCCTCGTCAAGGTAATCTGTGCGATCCGGCACAATGGCTACATCTGGCACCCTATCCTGTTCTTGACAATCCGTCTCTCCCGTTCCCTAGCCGCTCACTGATCTTCCGGGAGGCTTTCAATTCTGACATAGTCGATCTGGAGAGTGTCCCAGCGACAACCAGTACCTAGATCGGCTGGGTGGCCTATCCAGATAGCTCGAGGGCGATGAGGTGTCTCCAGCGAAGCATAGGCAAGCCTGCCATTCAGATACAGGGTATACTGACCGTCAGAGCGTCTGATCGCCATTTCATTCCACCTTGTGTTAGGCCCCGGAAAGGGTATGTCGATTCGGTCCGGGCCCGAACGGTACCAAAGTTGCAGGCCATTCACGCGGTCTTGCCAGACGCCTGCTTGGACTCCATGTGCCTCAGCGGCTTGCTGACGCGCGGCTGCCTCGTCTTGGCTAAGCCCAACAGGGACCAGATAACTAGTCATGATGATACCCACACCGCAGTCTTCCACCTCTGCGTAGCGGAAGCGAAACGTGATTTGGAAATCGGCCTCGGACGGGAAAGGATCAACCTGGGTATGAACGTACGGATATCGTCTTCCAGAGCTCTGCAACTGCAACACACCGTCGACGAGGATAGCACTGCCCGAGCCGATGTCTAGTGCCCATTTGGCAGTCTCGAGGGCTAGGCCATCAAACTCGTCCTGAAAGACAGCGACTGCGCGGAAAGGCGACTGGGTCGGTGATGGTACCATCAGTGTCGGAGTATCAATGGGTATCGAGGGGACCGCAGTCGGTAGCACGGGCGTCGCAGTTGGTGGCACCGATGTATTGGCGGCCAAAACCCCAGGACTCGGCAGCGATGTTGAAGCGACAACTTGTGTGGGTGTTGCTGGCTCCTCGTCCGAAGAGATGATTCCCCTGTCCCAAAGGTACGTCACCCCGATAAGCGTCATGGCGGTTGCCACCAACACGGCCACTCCGATCGCAATCCGACTCCACTCAGCCAGAGCTAGCCAAAGTCTCGGTCTTGTTCGTGCCCCACAGTACGCACAAAAACCAGCAGTATCCGGAAGCATGTGGCCGCACTTGGAGCACTTCATGGTTAAACCTTGCTGAGAGAATCAGACTCCGACCTGCATTATCCCCTCTTCTACGAAACCACCATACAAGATCGGTGGCGGACAATCCTATCGCACATACTGCATGCGGGATTGCCGGCCTGACGAACGCAGAGAGAGGAACGTACGTTACGCACATCGCTATCTCTATGACAGAGTATCGAGCCACACTGCTGCCTTCTCTGGATCTGCGTATCCAGCACACAAAGCATCCACTGCTCATGCTCGGGCAACACGCCATCGCCCGACTCTTCACTCCTCACTACCTTGATGGCTACGTCTGCATCAAGATGCTGGACTCGCATGGGGTGTATCTTGCCAAGCTTATCCCAAGGCGATCGAGAATGGCTCCAACTGGCGCCCGAAAGCCTGGTTGGGTCTCTCAACTCGGAACCATTAGGGTCCATCACACAGATATCCCATTTCCCTCGGGCCGCACGCGAAGGCGCTGTGCGTGCGCCCCGATGAAGACTCACCGCCTATTCGACGAGGATCATGTCCTTGACGACAATGCGGCCATCAAGGCGCGGCGTCCACTGCAGGCGCCGGCTCAGGCAATAGATCTCATCCAGGTTCGGCGGGGAGATGCAGGCTGCCATATCGGTGTACACCGAGTCCTCCACCGTGGCTAAGCCCTCGGGTGTCAGTACCGTGATCAAGTCCGCTTCGCCTGCTATGAGAGACGCGACTCGGTAGGCTTCTTCGGGCATAAACCGAATCCACACCTCGGCAATGCTGGGAGCCCCGCCCCAGTAGCCCTTGTTCGCCTCGAGGGTGACGTGGTGACCTCTAACCCACTCCACAAATCTGTACGGTCCCGTGCCAACAGGGCTCTCACCGAACTCGTCCGGGTTCTCCTCGGCGTACATCGGCGGAACGATCTTCATCCACGTCATACGGGCCGGCAAGGTGGGATCGGGGCTCGTCGTCAAGACGTCCACAACATACTCGCCAACGGCCCGCGCGCCGGTGACGGTTTCCACGAATGAGATCTGCTCCGAGTTGAAGTCAGGGTCTATGATCCGCTCCACGCTGTAGACGACGGCCCCGGCGTTGAAAGGCTCCCCGTTGTGGAATTGCACATCCTCTCTCAAGGTGAAGCGCCAGGTTGTATCGTCAGTTTGCTTCCAGGCCTGGGCCAGACCAGGCACAATCTCGCCCGTCTCCGCATCAGCGAAGAGCAGCGCTTCATAAACGTTGTCGTTAGCTGCCCTCTCGTTCCGGTCATCGGCATATTGCGGATCCAAGGTCGAAGGATCGCCGCCTACGGCGATGACGATGGACCCGCTAGGTACCAGTGGAGTGCGTGGGGGCGTGACCGTCTCATCGGGCATCGTCCTTTCTACTGACGGAGTCGGCGGCGGACCCTGAGGCCCGGCAGTCTCATCAGGCATCGTCCTTTCCGCTGACGGAGCCGGCGGCTGACCCTGTGGAGGGTGTAGACTGATGATCCTGGCTGCCAACGAGCCCAGCGCAAGTATCACAGCAAGACTACCCACTACTAGAACAGTGACCGTAACAGTAGGGATAGTGCCACGTGCACCACCTCGGCGACCCGATGGACCCGGTTGTGAAACGGTGGGCAGTACGCGGGTGCCGCAGTACGCACAAAAACCAGCAGTGTCCGGTATTGTTCTATTGCAGTTAGGGCACTTCATCTTCAGATCATCTCAGGAAGGTCGGCCAGCCGCGCGCTTATCGAATCTGTCAGTTCTTTCGAATCCCCAAACGATATAGTTGGTCAATCGTACCTCCGCCGCCGCTTATCCATCTTGGTGCCCTACATTTCCCCAATCTCCTGTTCGGGAAGTGAGCCGTTCCTCCTACCCAGCGATGCCATATCCGTCTCCGCCGCGGTGACGATGAAGCTATGCAGCATTCACCTCAATGTGGTCTTCTTTGAGCCACAAGAACAGATCCGATACCAACGCCAACCGCTGAGATGACAATCACTAGCAAAAGTCCCAAAAGCAGAGCATCATCAGGAAGAGTTGTCGAGCGGGAGGCTGCTATCGGGGTAGCGGCTTCTTGAGGCACTGGTTCCTCTGTCGCCCCAAAATGTTCCATGCTGACAGTAACGCTGGTCATTGTCACCGTAGGTGGCGGCGCCATAGTTGGTTCCGTCGGAGTGACCATGGTACAGGGAGTAGTAGTTGCTTGGGGCACACTGGTCGAGGTTGCCGTGCTAGTTGGCTCAGGTGATGGGAAGTTGATCGTGATCTGATCTCGTCCTTCATTCAGGGCCTCGTCGTAGCCCACAGCTCGAAGCGTGTGCAGACCGGTGTTATGCGCATAAGGTTCGAGTGCAAACTGATACGGTGGTTCCCGGTCAATCCCCAAAAGCAAGTCATCTATGTATAGCTCGACTTTGGCCAGGCCCATGTCATCTATGGCCTCGACCATAACCTGTGAAGGCTCTGCCAGGCTCACGCCGTCCTGAGGGAAGGTGATCTCTACAAGAGGCGGCTTGCTTTCCGCCTGCATGACAGGAAGCTCACCGTAAGGGGCCGGAAAGTACCTTCTAACCCGAGTTACTGATTCGCCTACTATCTGGATCCACGCGGCATCCGCATTTCCCAGGTTCGATTGTTCAGCCATCTGGAGGTAAGGCACTGACGCAGGGTCATAGCCCATAATCAAAGTTCCTACTGTGTCGACCGCCACCACATCTCTACCAGCAATTATCAATCTCATGGGAGGATCTATGATCTCAGAGCCGATTGGCCCGTCGGTCATGCCGCGGAGCCCGTCTACGACTACATAGTCCGGTTTTCTGGCTAGATTCAAGTCTACAATGTGTTGATGCAGTTCCACATCAGCGTGTGATAACTCCTTCTTCTCACACACCTCCCCAGGGGCATGATATATATCGTTAGGGGCCATACCGATCATGTTCTTCATTCCCAGGGTTATCCCGGCAAGATAGTGATTCTTCAGAACGGGCACGCTGATCAGAACATCGGCCTCCAAGATGAGATTGGGTAGCCAATACTCCTTGCGGATCAATCCCATCGCTACATTGACTGACGTGACATAGCTGGGGTCTCTGGCATCGATGGTCTCCCCGCTGATGTTCAGATCGACCAAAGGGACGCCTGTCTCATCGTCCACCATATCCCCGTCCAGGTCATAACCTGCCACCTGAAAGGCGTGGCGAGTCACATAGCGATCCCTGTTAGGATCCCCCACGGAGTACCGCGCCGAACCCTCGGCTATGTAGACCTGTCCAGCGTTCAATTCCTGAGCTAGGCGAACAAGCGCCCGCACTATTCGGGCATCGGTGACCATGCCAGTCTCAGGAGACTCGTCCAGGACAAGATTAGGCTTGATGACCACCACGTCGCCTGCCTCGATCAGGTCCTCCAGGCCACCGGTGAGTCGAACCGCTTGACGCACCATCGACTCAATGTCTCCAAGGTCAGAAGCTGTGCCATCGCTCTGCACGATGGCCACCGTTGCGGAAACGTTATCTGCCGTAGCTGGATCCAGGGGCATGGCCTGGCCAAACCTCGCCAGGAACAACGAGGCAGACAATGTCCAGAAGAGCGCGCGACGAGCAAGTCTCATCTTATCCCCAATAACCAGCGAATAGGTCGAAACCATATCCCGACATCACCGCCGCCACGACAAGGAGCACAGTATAGACCGTGAGGGCCTTCTTCCTCAACAGGCAACTAACGTTGGCCAAAGCAGTGGTCCTGGTGGCCTGCCCGGAGACCAAGAAAGCCAACATAGCCCCTTCGCTGATCCCTACCTCTGTCAAGCTCTTGGCCAAGGGAACGGCGCCTCCTCCACAAAGGTAGAGGGGAACGCCCAGCGAACCAGCCAAGGGCACAGATAGCCAGGGGAGACTCTGCACTGAGTGCAAAAGTAAGGCTCTAGGGAAGAATAGCTCCAGACCTACACCTAGGATTACGCCAAGCAGATAGTATGATCCCACATACTCCAACATCCTGAGGCACTGAGCAAGATAGCTTCCAGGCACTTGCTCATCACAGCTATTGACCACATCCTGTATGTACGACTTCCGCAGAGACCAACGCCCTTCCAGCAACGAGGCTCCAGAGCCCAGAACCAGTGCGATGGCAAAGACACATGAGAGTTGGGCGTAGGCGAACTTGGTACCCAAGAGCCCCAAGGCCATCAGAAAGAGTTGAGGGTTCATCATGGACGAGGCGGCCAGAAAAGACAGGCTGGGTCCCAAGAACTCGCGTCGGGATGACAGACTCACTATGAATGGCACAGCGCTTGTGGTGTGCAGAGGCGATATCATCCCGACCACGGTGGCTAGCGGGATCTGCAGCCACAGGGGCAACGATGATAGCCTATTCCAGTGCTGTTTCGCCAAGGTGCGGGAGAGGAGGGTGGCGACAAGTATCCCTCCGACTACAAAATGCCATGACTCGGAGACGATGCGAGCACTACGGAGCAAGATCGTTACGCCGGCTGAGATGATATCACTCGGCATGGCGCTTCGTATCCCGGACTATCCTACTCGCTTAGGCGGATGGCATCTACGTAGATCGTGCCTTGGCCAGTTCCCGAATGGCCCACATAGATGGAGTAACCGGTTATCGAACCTAGGTCTATCTGGTTGTTGACCGCCGGCGTCCACTCTGCGAGATGGAAAACGTTTGTGCTGAGACTGAGTTGCAGGTCTTTGTCGACGAAGCTTGATAGACTTGTCGTGTATTTCCAAACTTCCCCGCTGGCTTCGTGAAACTGGACCACCAGATCCTTGTTTGATCCATCGCTCCTCACCCAGAGCCTGAGGTAGTTGAATCCTCGCCAGTCCTGGGGGGCAAACTCGCGTATCAGCCCTGCGTAGTCTGTCACTGTGTAGCCACCAGCCGGAACGATGGTGTGGATAGTGTAGGCAAAAGCCAGTGCTTGGCTCCCGCGGTAGACATTAGGGGCCACAGCCAGCGAGATAGAGCCATTGTTCTCAGGAGCGTTGATCGAATAGGGAGCCCGCAGTGCTCGATTGCTGCCATAGGACTCGAAACTCTCGATCATTCGTTCCACTGGTAGCGGTGTTGGGATCGGCATGTGTGTCGGCGTCAATGTCGGAGTTGGTCGGGGTGGTGTTGGAGTTGGCGGTACGCTGGTTGGAGTCGGGATCGTTGGTGTGTTAGTGGGGAGTACCACAGACGTTGGCAAAGAGGTCGGGCTGACAACTTGTTCAGGTGTTGCTGCATGTTCCGTCAACTGTGGGACCTGTGGAGCCCGTGGCCCGATAGTCGCTGCAACCCATAGGCCCAACCCGCCAAGAAACATCACACCGCTGATTGCCAGGATGGCCACTCCGATGCCTGTCCTGCTCCAGTCAGGCAACCTCTGTAGACGCCCAGGTTGTATTCGCGTGCCACAATAGGCACAGTAGGGGGATGAATCGGGTATTGCGTTGTTGCAGTTAGGGCATTTCATCAGCGAACGTGCTCAGAGAATCGGGCTACAAGCAAAATGTTCACACGTATCGCGGTGCACTATGTTGCGACGGGCAGTCCGTCTCCCTGTCCTGACGTTGTCTTCCCGTATACGGCTTTCCTACCAGTTCAATCATCATGGTCTAAATGCCCACGCAGGCCCCTGTCACCTCGGCGACCAAGAGGGATGCACGTCATCGGCCGAGTTGTGTGTGAGGCGGTTTGTCCCACTGCCATTAGCGTTCATGACGTAGATTTCCCAGTTTCCATAGCGGTCAGACGCGAAGGCAATGCGCTCGCCGTCCGGCGACCAGGCAGGGGACTTGTCAACCGCTGGATTGTCAGTCAGGCGGATTACTCGACTGCCGTTAGTGCTCATAGCGTAGATTTCGTAGTTTCCATCTCGGTTGGATGTGAAGGCTACGTGTGCGCCATCCGGCGACCAAGAAGGTTGTGCGTCATCCGCCGGGCTGTTTGTCAGGCAGGTCACACCGCTACGATCGGTGTTCGTTACGTAGATTTCCCTGGCGGGGTAGGGAAGCGATGTGAAAGCGATGCGTGTACCGTCCGGAGACCAAGAAGGGAAGTCATCATCGGCCCACATGTTCGTCACACGAGTGACCTCGCTGCCGTCAGCATTCATAACGTAGATGTGAAAGTCGCCGTCGCGATTTGACTGGAACGCGATGAGTGTACCGTCAGGAGACCAGGAAGGCTTCCTGTCCGTGGCCGGGTTGTTGGTCAGGCGGGTCAGGCCGCTACCATCAGCGTTGATCACGTAGATTTCATAGTTGCGATCACGCCCGGACCGAAAAGCGAGACGTGTACCGTCTGGTGACCATGAAGGTTCCCAGTCGTGGGCCTGGTTGCTTGTTAGACGGGTTGCCCCAGTGCCATCGGAATCCACGATGTAGATTTCATCATTGCCATCGCGTTCGGACTGGAAAGCAAGACGCGTACCATCTGGAGACCAAGCGGGGAACCAGTCTCGGCCTGGGACGTTTGTTACGTTGGTCATCGCGGTGCCGTCGCTGTTAATCACGTAGATATCAATGTCATCGGGTGGGAAGGAGATGAAAGCAATGCGCTCGCCGCCTCTGGGCGTGCGCGTTGCGAGCACGCGGGTACGGGTCGATGTCAGTGTGGACACTGGAGAGGTAGGCTTAGCGTCCGGGGTCAGAGTTGGTGGGACTGCAGTTGACATCGGCGTCAGCAGCACTGACCTGCTGGTGGCGGATACAGTGGGCATTACCGATACTGTTCGGGTCACATTTTGTTTTGAAGTTGCTCTCTGCGCCATCTGTTGTGCCACCTGCGGAGCGGACGGGCTGATGATACCCGCTATCCACAGCCCCGCGGCACCGATGACCGTGAGGCCAATGAGCCCCAAAACCATCAGCACGCTGCGCGCCACAGTGGTTCGTACTCTACCCCCACTTCGTGGTGGTAGTGGCTTTGGAACAACAGGGCGTACTCGCGTGCCGCAGTAGGCACAGAAACCAACAGTATCCGGAATCCTATTGTTGCAGTTAGCGCATTTCATCAGCAAACCTGCTCAAGGAATCGGGCTACAAGCCATATATGTTCATACGCATCGCCGTGCACTATGTTGCGACAGGTAGACCGTGTCCCTATCATGACGATATGTTCCCATTCGCGGCTCGGCTTCCAGTTTCGCCACCATAGTCTGAATGCCCACGCAGGCCCCTGTCACCTCGGCGACCAGGAGGGATGCACATCAGCGGCCGAGTTGTGTGTGAGGCGGTTTGTCCCACTGCCATCAGCGTTCATGACGTAGATTTCCCAGCTTTCATCGCGGTCTGACACGAAGGCAATGCGCTCGCCGTCGGGTGACCACCAAGGCCACCAGTCTTGCGCGGGATTCCTCGTTAAGTTCACCTGTCTGCTGCCGTCGGCATTCATCGCATAGATCTCCCAGTTCTTGTCCCTGTTGGACACGAATGCGATCTGCCTGCTGTCAGGCGACCAGCTGAGATCATAGTTCTGCCCATTTGTCAGACGGGTCTGGCCGCGACCGTCAGCGTTCATCACATAAACCTCCGAGTCACCATCGCGGTCAGACACGAAAGCGATGTATCTCCCGTCAGGCGACCAGGCAGGCCACCAGTCCTCTGCCGGATTGTTCGTCACGTTCCTTCGGCCGCTGCCGTCGGCATTCATCGCATAGATCTCATCGTTGCCTTGCTGGTCGGACACCAAGGCTATGCTTCTACCGTCCGCTGACCAGGACGGACCCCAGTCACCGAAAGAGTTGTTGGTCAAGCGTGTGACTTGGCCGCCATCGGGCTCCATGACATAGATCTCATAGTTCCCATCGCGGTTGGAAACGAAGGCAATGTGTGCCCCGTCGGGCGACCAGCAAGGGGATGAGTCATCGGCTGGATTCCTGGTTACTCGAGCAATCTCAGTGCCATCAGATTGCATTTTATAGATCTCATTGTTGCCGTCACGATTGGACGTGAAAGCGATGAGTCCAGTGATCGTCCCGCCAGCGGAAGGTACTGTTGGTGTGTCCGTTGGCCTTGGTGGCTCAGGAGCATACGTCGAGGGGCCTTTGGTACCAGCGGCAGATGCAGAAGGCGCGGCTGGGGTCCTCCCAACGGAGACCAGTCCCTGGGCATCGGAGTCTGCCAGATCGGTTGACGCTGTAGCCTGCTCGGTACTGTGCCGGATCGCCTGCACTGCCCACAGGCAAGCTCCACATATGAAGACGATCCCGCTCAACGCCAGAACGACTGCCGCGACAGGGCTTCGGCCGCGACTCTGACCAATCCATCGCAGGAGAGTTGTACCTCTTGGTGTCTTCTTGCTCCCACAGTAGGCGCAGAAGTCAGCAGTATCGGGTATTGTTCGGCCACAGTCTGCGCATTGCACTCGCAACCGCCTTGCCGCTGTGCTTCCGATTCGAGGCGAGGCGTGCTTGACCTCCCCCCGGTTCCTTAGTCGACACGTTGGGCACCTTGGACGACTACCTTGGTTGGTGCACCAAAATGACGATGACTCCTCAAAGCTGTTGCTGGTTGAGTACGCAGCGACTGATGTGGTCCATTCCAAAGCCTGTGAACATCCCTCAACGTGCCGAGCTCGACCCTAGTCACGGATTGTATAAGCCACCCTCGTGCCCTCACCCGTCTGCATCGAGACATCGTAGAAGAGCGCGAAAAGCCCACCGCCTCCGCCCAAAGCGCCCGAGAGCACCTCGCCACGACCATAGGGATGGCATCCCAGAACGGATGTGCCGGAGTCCGAATCGTCTCAACATCATTCGATGCGCCCAGATCAATCTCAGTCAGGAACTGTGTATACCACACTCTTTCTCTCTCCGACCTGCACCGAGACATCGTAGAAGTATGTATAACCGCCACCGCCGCCCCACCAATCGTTGCACTCCAGGACATACGTGCCTGCGGGCAATACGAGCGTAACTACGCCTCGTGCGTCCGTCCTGTCATCATCGGCCGGAAAGCCGAGGATCTTCTGCCCTGCGATATCGAGTTCTTGCACAGAGGCGCGACATCCTCCCTCCGTAATCGCGTTTCCTTGTTCAGTCAGGAGCCCTACCTCCAGAACTGCAAACGAGATTTCTATCTCGGTGACTCTTCCTGCTTGCACAGAGACGGGAATCAACTGCACGCTCTGCTGGCCGGCACGTCCCTCGATGCCGTAATTGCCACCGGAGCACCAGCCAAACCAGTCTAGCCATACAGCGTAGTCCCCTGGTTCCCGCACGAACTCGACTGTGCCATCCAGTTCACTTGGATCCCGAAATTCACCAACTCCGGTACCAATGTTCCAATTTCCAGCGATATCCCTGGCGGCCGCAGCAATCGCCACAGTCTCCCTCAAAAACGGCTCGCCTGCTGCCAGGAGTCTCACGCGTACCTTGCCGCCCCCTGCCAGGGCAGGCTCGTCATACATCGTTATCGAAACCATAGGATTCGGGAAATCTATCTGTTCGGGCTCAGGTGCAGAAGTGCTGGTAGGAGTAGGGATAGCTGTGGCCGTTGGCAATGCTGTTGGACTTGCACCTTGTGTGGGGCCTGCTACTTCGCCAGTGCCCCGTCCTACCGGTGCAACTTGTGTGGGGCTTGCTTCTGCAGTGGCCTGTTCCACCGGCGAGGCAGTCGGGCCCCAGGCCCTGGCTGCCCACAACCCCACCACACCGACGACAACGAGAGCACAAACTATCAGCGACATCAGAGCTACGAGCGTGCCCTTCGCGATCCCACCAGCCGTGGGTCCAGCTGGTGGGCCAGGACGACGTGTTCCCCTCCCACAGTACGCGCAGTAGTCAGTAGCGTCAGGTATTATCTTGCCGCAGTTGGGACACTTCATCGGCAGCCGTCGCTCAGGTGATCAAGTGGCATATCGTATGGAATCCCTTCTTCATACAGCGCCGCACCATCCCACGGACAGTCGACTATCCGAGTGCCTATGTGTTCGAGTGCGACCCTGTTCATGACCAAGTGCCTCGTTGCTGAACGCTCTGCCACTTCCTGCAACAATTGTGGCTTGTTGAATCGCCAATCTCCTTTGTCGAAAGTGATGCCTGTGAGCCGGCGCGGGGCCAGATCACGCGGCTTTCCCGCAGCGAGGGCAGTAGCGGGAGTTGGCGGGAATGAAGTCGGCACAGTGGCTACAGGACCGTGGTGTGGTCAGCAGCACCATCGCACACTGTCTGCAATAGATCAGAGAGCGCTCGTTCTCCGCGCCGCACTTCCCGCACCGAAGGGTAGAGGTAACGCGTCGTTGCTTCAGGTCCTCCCGCATTTCGTCTGCCGATTCGTAGCGCTCGCGAGGTTCCTCACTTAGATTGATGTCGATGAGATCGCTGAGCCACTGTGGCACCGCCGGGTTCAACCGGCGGGCTGCCGGAAACGGGGGTGGGTCCTCGGCCGGATCCCTGTTTGTCAGGAGTTGATGCATGCACACTGCCAGCGAGTAGAGGTCGGACCGAGTCTCAGGTTTCCCCGAGACGGCTTGCTCTTTCGGCGCATACCCCTTCGAGCCGGCAAGCCGCGTTGCGTGTCTGCCCGTATCAACCTGCCGGGCGATGCCGAAGTCCAGCAAGACGATGTCCTCGTCGAGACTGCCTGCGGTCCTGAATACGATGTTCTCCAGCTTGAGATCACGATAGATGATTGGATCCGGCCTGTGCCTATGCAGCACATCGAGGACCTGGCACAGCCTTGTGGCCCACTCTACAACCAATTCCCATGCAAAGGGCTTGTTCCGTCGCTCGATTACATCCAGCAGGTTGTCGCCTTCGATGAACTCCATCACGAAGAAATGCCGTCCATTCCAGCGGCTAACACCCTCGAAGAGCTGTGGCACAGCTCTGATCATCTGGAGCTCCGTAAGGATTCCAGCTTCTCGCTTGAAGGTCTCAGTGTAGAGCTGGCGCTTGTCATTCTTCCAGTCTCTCTCTTCAAGACACTCCTTGATAGCAGCAGTACGCCCAGAGCGCTGTTCGATGCCCTTGTATATGCGGCCCATGCCCCCCTCGGCGACAAGTCGTTCTATCTGGTATTTGCCAGCGTAGGTGCTGCCAGTGGGCACGATTGCCATCATCCCACAACGATCACAATAGAGACCATCGGACGAAGACACCCGGCCACATGCAGGGCATCTAACGACATGCCTCGTTGGACTACTCACCATTGGCTGCCTCCACACCAGGGTTGTACGCGGTGACGATGAGAGTCACGTTGTCCGGTCCACCGCGCCTATTGGCAAGATTGACCAGTTCGCGACAGGCTTCTTGACGGGTATCGGCATCCAGTATGATGTCTTTGATCTCTTCGTCGTCAATCACGTCCGTCAGACCATCACAGCACAACATCAGGATGTCTCTACTTGTCAGTTTCTGGTGGTGGAAGTGAACCTCGGCTCTTGGTTTGGCTCCAATGTTGCGCGTGAGTTCGCCCTGTGCTGGGTGGTCCCCTGCCTTGTCTTCGTCCAGATCTCCACGCTCTATGAGCTGTGCGATGACTGTGTCGTCCACGGTCAGACGCTTCATGTCGTTCGGATTGATGAGGTAGGCTCGGCTGTCACCGACGTTGGCGAGATAGAGATGCGGCCCCAAGATCACAGCGGCGATGAGCGTTGCCCCCATGTGCCGGAGTAGCGGATCCTTGTGCGCCCGATCATACACGACCGTACACGCCCTGTTGACGGCGTCCTGCATCAAGGCTCTCATCTCTGTCGACAAGTCCCGTCCAGAATCTGGCAAGCGATACTCCTGCAACACAGGGAGGATCGCCTCGGAGAACTCACGAACCGTCATCCTGCTGGCCTCGGCCCCCCCAGCTTCCCCGCCCATGCCATCAGACACCAGATACAGCCCGCAATGCATGGAAGCATGTTCGTCGTTTCGGAGGGCAAACTCCTGTGCCAGGTAGGTGTCCTCATTGGCGTCGCGAGCCAGTCCAGTGTCGGAGTAAGCACCGTAGGCTGCCGGTGGCTCTTGGCCGAACTGCTCCTGGATTTCCTTCAAGGCCTCTCTCAAATATGGCACGCTCTTCTGACGTCGTTCGGGCAATCGTTGCATCGCCTTGGCAACGACTCTGTTCACGGCCGGCAGAATGTCGTGTTGGAACTCCACGGGCTGCTTGGCGAGAAGCTCCTCCTCGAACTGGTCGGAGGTTAGCGGACTGCCCAGGAGAAGCGCATACCATGTTGCGCCGAAGCCATAGATGTCAGACCGGGCGGACACCTCCGTAGGCGACAGGAATACTTCAGGAGCACTATAGTACTGCCAGCCAAGCAGCCTGTCGCCCTCCCTAACGGGTAAGGTCCGAGCGCGAGAGAAGTCGTCCAGCACCAGTTTCTGCTCAACCGTTATCAGAAGATGCTCAGGATGCACAGCTAAGTAGACGATATTCTGCTTGTGCAGTTCATTCAATGCGGTACACAACTGGATCAACCAGTCTAGTTGCTGCTTCTTGGTGGCATACTCCTCACCCCAGGCCCGGTCCGACGTGGTTCCTTCCAAGAACTGGAGCATGAGGAAGGTGCTGTGCTCCAGCTTGCAGAGCTGAACTGCCTGGGGTATGCTCGGATGGGAGAAGACACTCAGGACAGAATGTTCTCTTTCCAGTGCGTCAGCTGCGGGGGTTCCCGATATCGCCTCTTTGACTTTGACAGTCTGACCGCCTACTTGATCCTTCGCCAGATACAGACGTGTGGCATGCCCAGGCTCGGTATCTAGAGCCTCGGTGATCACAAAGCGGTCTGCAATCAAGTCATCAGGAGACAACTCCGGGCGCTCGGCGTCAACCCAGGACAGCGCGCTTCCGACCCATCCGCACTCGCTGCAACTTCCTTCAGGT
>Ga0307380_10006258_pt1 | contig 15667 bp, 9 predicted proteins | sample UN3MG_FD_202239 | JGI IMG/M metagenome (GOLD analysis project Ga0307380, IMG submission 202239) | Soil microbial communities from Risofladan, Vaasa, Finland - UN-3 | ecosystem: Environmental > Terrestrial > Soil > Coastal area > Acid sulfate soil | place: Finland: Risofladan, Vaasa | collected...
CCGCACCGACTGTTTGTTCACATATTAGACTGGAACGATCAGCAAGTGAAAATAGAAGAGACGGACAAGATTCTGGAATCGTATTTAGACACTGTGCATAAGGTTTATATGCTTGCCGATAATCAGAAACGGCCCCTGGAATTCCATCTGACTGATGGGACGCTGACCATCAATTTATCCAGTTGCCCGTTTAGCAAATCTCAGCGTAACAAATATGCGGAAGTTATTGTTGTATCCGATGGTAATCAATAATCGCCCGGTTTTACCTCACGGATTCCGTTATGGATAAATTTCATGCGATTGCCCTGGCGGTTGCCCTGGGAGAGGGTTGTGTTTTCGAGACAGATGTGATATTCTATCAGAAAAGAGGCTCAGCGGCGTAGCTGAGCTAAGATATATAATGGTATATTGGGAAATCCCAGATTAAATAATAATGAGAAAATTAATGATCAAAAATAACAATCAAAATAAAGATATTGAAAAAATTACAAGTTCGTTATTTCTTATTCTAATCGCATATTTATTATTCACTCCAGGATGTAAGCAAGAGTCAATTAGCTCGAGCGGTACTGTGCATATCAACCGGTCTATGAATGTTGCAAAAAAAGAATTTAAGGATCCTTCCCTGCGATATAAATCAAGGCCGCTATGGTTTTGGAATGCTCCTTTAAGCAAGGAGCAAACCCGTAAGACCATAACCGAAGCAAAAGAAAAAGGATACTATGGCCTTGGTATCCTGCCTTCTCATGGGATGACTCCTGCATACATGAGTGACGCCTTCCTGGAGCAATACAAATATGCGTTGGATGTCGCTGCTGAGATGGGAATGAAGATGTGTCTTTATGATGAGTTTTATTTTCCAAGCGGCTATGCGGGCGGAAATCTTGTAAAAAAATATCCCGAAGCTGTCAGTAAGAGACTCGATAAGCTTGAATATTCATTCAAAGGACCGGGCCTGTTCAACCAGAAGGTTACCGAAGATAATATCATGGGAATTGTCGCGATGGAATCCTCGAGTCTTCAGCGGATAGATTTGTCTTCAAAAATCAAGGATGGTATTGTTAACGCCGATTTGCCCGCAGGCGATTGGAAGGTGATGGTGTTCCATCTTAATCCTGATATTGCAACTCAAAGGCATCATGTCGATTATCTGGATCCTGTGGCAGTTGGAAAATTTATTGAACTGACCTATGAGAAATTCTATGCCGCTTTCCCGGAACATTTTGGAACCACTATCGATTCGGCATTTTATGATGAACCATGTCTGCGCTGGGTAGAAGGAGGCAGAACCTGGACCGGGTCTTACAATCGTAAATTTAAAGAACAGCATGGTTTCAATCCGGTAAAATATTATCCTGCGTTATGGTATGATATCGGTGAAGAAACCGCAACAGCAAGAAACCTTCTTTTTGGATTCCGTGCAGAACTTTTCGCTTGGAGCTTTGCAGGAACCATCAATCGCTGGTGTAGAGATCACGGTATAGAGTTGACCGGCCATGTTGACCAGGAAGAAGTGCTTAACCCGGTCAGTGTTTGTGGAGACCTGATCAAATCATTTAAATACCAGGATATCCCCTGTGTCGATCAGATCGCTCATTATGACAGGGCTGCAAAAATATATAAGGTTATCAGCTCGGCTGCTCAGAATTACGGCAGGCCGCTTGTCGCGACTGAAGTTTATGGGGCCATCAGAAATATGCCCGTTGAAAATCTTTATAAAGAAGCAATGGACCAATTTGCAAAAGGAATAAATCTGATTGAGCCCCATGCCGTTTGGTATGGTCACAAAAAAGCAGATATACCGCCGGACCTTTCGCCGTCTAACAGCGTTTACGGTAAGCATCTCGAAGATTACAATAAATATGTAGGCCGGATGCAGGTTATACTCCAGGGCTCGCAGCATATTGCGGATATTGCTGTATTATACCCGATCGCGTCTCTGCAGGCTGGGTATTCGTTCGGGCTTGGTGATCCAGGCAATGGAGGCAAACCCTCCTACGAAGCCGATTATTTCGATATTGGCGAAATGCTCATGCTCGATATCCGAACAGATTATACTTTCATCCATCCTGAAGTGCTGGATGAAAAATGTACAATCAAAAATTCCTGCATCAGCCTGGATAACAGCAGTGAATCATCTTTATACAAGGTTGTTATCCTGCCCGGATCGAAAACAATTAAATGGAGTAATCTGCAAAAGATCAAAAAGTTTTATGACAATGGAGGAGCGGTAATTGCCACTACAGTGTTTCCTGAACATTCTGCCGAATCTGGTCATGATGCCGACGTTCAGAATACCATCAAAGAAATGTTCGGAGAAAAGGCCTTAAATATGACCGGGCTAACCAGTGCGAAGGCATCAAGTATTTGGAACACAGGAGGATTTTTGCCTGCCTATGCAATTGACGGGGAAATGGATACCGCATGGAGGCCCTCACGGGACAATCCGGAAAAAGAGTGGCTTGAAATTGAATTTGGCAAGGAAATTAAAACAGATCGTATCGTTATTGCCGGCGAAGACAGTCTTCAGTATTCTTTTGGAAAAGGCTGGGCCAAAGTTGATGAGGACCAATCTTTTTCATTTAGTCTTTTTGTCAAAATTGGTAATGAATGGGTAGCTAAAGGTATCTGGAAAGATAAAGGAAAGAATAAGACCATCACTTTCGAAGCTCAAAACATATCAGGAGTAAGGGTGGTCATTGAATCGGGTAAAACAGATAAAGTATCAATTCCCGAGATTTTGATCTTTGATCCGCAGGGTAATAAAATCAATATCGTTCCTGAATCCTATACTTTAAATAGTAACGATAAGGACGGTAAAGCATTCTTTACGGCTACTCCCACTGCTGAGCTTTTCAGGGAGATAATGAACAAAGCATTGAAAATCCGGGATATTCATATAGACCGCCAACCCGATCTATCCAATGGACATCTTACATGTATGCATAAGAGAATGGATGGAAAGGACATTTATTTCTTTGCAAATTCGTCGGATAATGACGTAGAGACGCCCGTTCTTCTAAGAGGGAAAATGAACTTAAACAGATGGGATCCTGTTTCCGGTGATATAGAAAAATACCCATCTGCTACAATCCGTCAAAATGGATATGATCTTACCAGGCTTAAATTAAAGCTTGGTCCTGTACAATCAGTGGTTTTTGTATCGAATTGAAAATGAATCCGAAAGAGAGCGGAATGGAAACCATGAATGGAACTCTAAGCCCTATTTAAATCTTGGGATCGAACTCTCAAAAAAACTAATTGACCTTGCCAGCAGGCAGCAAATGCTCAGGGCGGCAGGATTAACAAAGGAAATTGTAAAAAAGTATAGGTAAGCTCATTATCATACAGCACCTGCCTTAAAAAGAGAAATCTTGACAGTTAAAGTTAGTTGTATCTGTTTAGCGTCTTATAATCCTCATGATTGGGCCGCCACTTTGCCGATATTGGGATGATGGCTGGTGATACAGATACAACAACGAAGTGTCCCAACTGTGCCCGGCTGGAACGGCGTATCCTCGAGCTTGAGGAACGAGTGGCTCAGTTGGAGTTACTGCTGGAGAACGCCACGCGGGCCCAGAAGCGCCAAGCTGCTCCGTTCTCCAAGGGAGTTCCCAAACAAGATCCAAAAAAGCCTGGCCGCAAGCCGGGCAACAATTACGGTCCTAAAGCCCATCGCCCGCTTCCCGAACAGAAGCCCGACGAGATCATCGACGTGCCGTTGCCCGAGCAATGCCCCGAGTGCGGCGGACAGGCCGAAGAAAACCATATCGATCAACAGTTCCAAGTCGAGATTCCTCGCCAGCCCATTGTGCGTCGATTCGACATCCATGTGGGCCTATGTCGTCGTTGCGGCCGGCGCATCCAGCCACGTCATCCTCTGCAAACTTCCGACGCCATCGGGGCCGCCGCGTCTCAGTTGGGCCCGGACCTGCAGGCCCTGATTGCCATGATGAAGGACAAGTACGGGCTCAGTTATGGCGATATCCAAGGCCTGTTGGACGAGGCCTTTGGAATCTCAGTGAGCCGGGGCGGAGCGGCCCAGGTGGTCCTTCGTGTGGCCGAACGCCATGAGCCTGCCTATGAAACGATTCAGCAGATTGTGCGACGCAGCGACATTGTCTATCCGGACGAAACCGGCTGGAAGATCGCTGGCCGGTTGCAATGGCTGTGGGTGTTCGTGACGCCGACCGCCACGCTCTGTGTGATTCGTCCCAGCCGGGGCCATGACGTGCCCGAGTCAGTCCTGGGAGCGGACTATGACGGACGAATGATTCACGACGGCTGGTCCCCCTACGATTTCTTCAAGCAGGCCACCCATCAGCAGTGCCTCGAACATCTGCTGCGGCGCGCCAAGGGGTTGCTGGAGCGAGCCACTCGTGGCGCAGTTCGATTCCCACGGAAGGTCAAGGAATTCCTGAGCAATGCGTTGGCTCTTCGGGATCGCCGTGATCACAGCAACATCAGTCCGCACGGTCTGGCCGTGGCACGCGGCCGATTAGAGAAGAGGCTGGACCGGTTGCTGGAAGGGAACCTGTCGCACCACGGCAACCGCAAGTTTCAAAAGCACTTGGCTGGGCATCGCGGTGAGATCCTTACGTTTCTCTACGAACCAGACATTGAGGCAACGAATTGGCCAGCCGAACAGGCCGTTCGCCCGGCGGTGGTCAACCGCAAGGTCTTTGGCGGCAATCGAACACCCTCTGGCGGACATGCGCAGGAGATTCTGGGCAGCGTCTTTGCCACCCTGACCAAACGTGGGTTGGACACACTGTCGTTTCTCTCCAACGTCATTCGTTTACCAACCGACCAACGCGCACGCCTCATCCATCAACTCTTACCCGTACCTCCCAGCTAATCCATCAACGCGCTATACAGATACAGTTAGTTTTTGTAGAATTATTGACATCGAAATGACTGAATGATGTTTTGTGAACGTTTAAATGTGAAATGTCAGTCTAAGAAAAAACATTCGATATGAAGAAAGGAAGTTTGATGAAAAAAAACAAATTAATAGCGATCATGGTTCTGTGCTGCATAGCCACATCCGGGCCTGTTTTCGGGGCACCAAAGACGATACCCAACCCGGACTTCACCCAAGGCGAGAAGATCCCTGAAAACGCGAAGCGCGACTGGAATCTCGGTGCCACGGGCCTGCGCGGCTGGATGTTTTGCGACAAGATGGACACCACCGACGCCCGCCAGATCGCGATCACCCAGGTGGCGAAGGGGTCTCCCGCTGACGGCGTTTTCGTGGTCGGCGACGTGATTCTCGGCATCGGCGGCAAGCCGTTCTCCTATGACCCGCGCACCGAAATGGGCAAGGCCCTGACCCTTGCCGAATCGGACGCGGGCCAAGGCAAGCTCAGCCTGACCCGGTGGCGTGCAGGCAGCGCGGCGGAAGTCGTGGTGAAGCTTCCGGTACTCGGAACGTACAGTGCCACGGCTCCCTACAATTGCCCGAAGTCCAAACGCATTCTCGAACAAGGGTGCAGGGACCTCGCCAGGCGGATGGCGGATCCCTCGTATGTCAAGCAGCCATGGTATCTTCACCCCATCCCCCGCGCGCTCAATGCCCTCGCCCTGTTAGCCAGCGGCGATCCCGCCTATCTCCCGCTAATCAAGAAGGAAGCCGAGTGGTTCGCGAACTCATCCAGCTCAGGTATGGGCTCATGGACTTACGGCTACACAATGATGTTCCTGTCCGAATACAAGATCGCGACGGGCGATGATTCGGTCATGCCGGGTTTGACGCGGCTCGCGCTCGAAGCCGCCCGTGGTCAAAGCGGGGTCGGCTCGTGGGGCCACAGGATTGACGCCCGGCCCGACGGCCGACTTCACGGCTACGGGATGATGAACGCCGTCGGTGTGCCACTGACCATTTCGTTGGCGATGGCGCGCAAGGCGGGCGTGAAAGACCCGGCCTTGGATCTGGCGATCGACCGCAGTACCAGGCTGCTTCGCTTTTACATCGGCAAAGGCGCCATCCCCTATGGCGATCACAACCCATGGCTTGAAAATCACGAGAACAATGGCGTGTGCGGGGAGACTGCGGTCATGTTCAACCTGCTCGGCGAGGCGAAAGGCGCAGAGTTTTTCTCCCGCCTGTGCGTTGCCGCCCACGGGCCGGAGCGCGATTACGGGCACTGTGGCAATTATTTCAATATGGTCTGGGCCATGCCCGGAGTGGCCCTGTCGGGCCCCCAGGCGACGGGGGCGTGGATGAGCGAGTTTGGGACTTGGTATTTCGATCTTGCACGCGGTGCGGATGGAAGTTATCTCCATCAAGGCCCGCCGGAGCGGGAGGCGGACAGCTTCGCAGGTTGGGACAGCACCGGCGGCTATCTGTTGGCCTACGCCATGCCACTCAAGAAAATCCTGCTCACCGGCAAACAACCGAAACTCGCGCTGCAGCTTGATGCCGCCGCCGCCAAGGCTCTGATTCTCGATGGTCACGGCTGGACCAGCAGAGATCGCACCAGCGGCTACGACAAACTCAGCGTGGAGCAACTGCTGGAACGACTTGGCAGTTGGTCACCGACTGTGCGCGATCGCGCCGCCGCTGCGCTGGGTCGCCGCAAAGGCGAGCAACCGGTCGCCACCCTTGTGAAGATGCTTTACGGCCCGCGTCTGGAAACCCGCTACGGCGCCTGCGATGCGCTCGCCCAGTTCGGTGGTGCCTCTGCCCCCGCCGTGCCGGAATTGACAAAACTTCTCTCACACAGCGACCTCTGGCTGCGCATCAAAGCCGCCGAGACATTAGCGGGCATTGGTGCCCCCGCCAGGTCCACGGTGCCGATCCTGCTGGAACGACTCGCCCTGAAACCCACGGCCGAAGATCCGCGCGGTATGGAGCAACGCTATCTATGCTCCACTGTCTTTGGAAAGATGCTGAAACAGTCACTCGCCGGCGTGGACCAGGCATTGCTCTGCAAAGCCGTAATCGCCGGACTGCAAAACCAGGACGGTCGCGCCCGCGGCGAGATCAGCAGCATCTATCCGCAGTTAAGCTATGAGCAAGTCAAGCCTCTGCTGCCCGCCATCCTCCAGTCAATTAAAGAGCCGGCACCGAGTGGAGAAATGTTTGCCGACGAGATCCGCCTGGAAGGTCTCCGCCTCCTGGCCAGGCACCGCGTCAAGGAAGGCATCAGCGTCTGCGTGCAATACGCCCTCGATCAGAATCAATGGTGGAGCGAGGGGCGGACGCCGCAAATCATGAAGATCCTCCTCAGCTACGGCACCCACGCCAAGGCGGTCATTCCGGAACTGACCAAGATCGCGCATTACTTTGAGAAGGAGGAAAAAGACTTTCCTCCGGATCTGATGGCCATGAAGGCCAAGTGCGTCCGCGATACGATCGCTGCGATTGAGGCCTCGACGGACACTCCGGAACTCATCCGAATCAAATAGGAAGAGAGTCCCCGCCGAATCATCTAACACACAAAGTGGACGCAACTGCAAAACTGATAGGAAGAAAACTAACATGAAAAGAATACGCTACACCGAATGGCTGGCTGGATTGATCTCGCTACTGGTTTTGTCGCAGGCCGGCGCTGGCAACAACGTGGACTTCCTGGGGTGGGAGCCGGGACGTTATGAGTTGAAGGCGGCCGACGGCAAGACTGCCGTGGTTGAGGTGAAAGGCATCCCGGCGATGCCAAAAACCGGTCCCTGGGAATTATCTTTCCTGACCAACTTGGGTGCGCCTGATCGCCTGACGCTGGACAAACTGATGTCCTGGACTGAACACAACGATTTGGGCGTGAAATACTATTCAGGCACGGCAACGTATCGAAAAAACATCCAGGTGCCGCCGGAACTGTTGGGTAAGAATCGTCGCCTGTGTTTGGATTTGGGCAATGTCCAGTTGATGGCGCAAGTGAAACTTAATGGCGAAGATCTTGGTATTCTTTGGAACCCGCCGTTCCGTGTGGACATCACCGCTGTTGTCAAGCCGGGTGAAAACGCACTTGAAATCGTCGTGGCCAATGTGTGGGCGAATCGATTGATCGGCGACATGCTCTTGCCGGCGGAGAAGTGCATCACGCAGGGCGGGGTTAAACTTAAGCAGAATGCGCCATTGGCGGAATCAGGATTGCTCGGCCCTGTGTGAATGCGTCCGCGACGGCGTGGCTGCCCATATCCCAGCATCGTCAAGAGCCCGATATGTGGCAGATACGAGCGAACGGTTTGCATGGAAGCTCGGGAGATTAGTCTGGAATAAACTTGACGAAGAAGCAAGGCGGGTGCTGACCAGTAACAGAGATATGAGCCGGATGGTCCTTGGGGAGACTCAAGCAGCGCTTGGGTGGATGAACCAATATGTGGTTCCCATTCAAATTGCACTGAATGTCGTGAATACCCAAAGCTCAGCATCAATGCGAAAGCGTATTACGACGATGATCGATATTCACAGAAACGGATGATTCGAAACCTGTGCCAAAAACCGTCCAAATCGTTGAAATGGCCAGGCAAGTAGCGTTGTCTATGAAAACACCGGCATACCTGGCGCTTGATGCCTATTTTTCGGTAGGGCCGGTCTTTTTGGCTGCGGCCCAAGAGCTGAACGGCTGCAAAAACTTTTTCATATTCTGACGCGAGCCAAGAAAAACATTGTGGCATATTGTGACCCCCCCAAAAAAGAAACAAAACCAAAGAGGTCGGCGAAAAAAATATGGCAAAAAATTAAAGTTGAAAACCCTCTTCGATTCAAAAGCCAAAGGTCATGCCTTTGAGAAGACCCGAGCCAATATCTACGACAAAGATGAAACCATCCACTATCTTATCCTTGATTTACTTTGTAAACCAGTCAAGTCAAAATTACGCTTTATTCTGGTTGAAACATCGCGTGGCCGTATTGTTCTAATGACCTCCGATTTTAATCTGGATGCGGCGGTGACGGCCATACAACTGTGCTGTCGGCGAGTCACGATTGAGACTCTGTTCGATACGCTCAAAAATACCCTTGGCGGAATGCATTATCATTTCTGGTCACTATACCTCAGTCCCGCATCCCGCCGTCCCAAAAAGGAAAAAGATCAAAACCAAAGTTCTTCGAATCTTACAGAAACCAAAAACACTCTGGCGGCTATTGAAAAGTTTGTCAATGTCCAACTGCTCGTGGTAGGTATGTTGCAACTGATTGCAAAGCAGTTTCCCAAAGAAGTCAAGAAAAAAGCCCACTGCTGGCTCAGGACCGTTAGCTCCAATACCCCGTCGGAATTTGTCACGCGAACGGCCTTGGCGAATATGCTCAAAAACAATTTAAACGGTTTCGCCAAAAGCTGGATAACCCATTTAATTCAAAAGATGCAAAAAACACGCAAAAATGGATCTAAAAACAAGTTTGTGGCCTAATAAAACTTATGACTGTCGAGAGACTATGTACGCGCTCGGTAAAGGTTCTTCCGATTTTAGCGTTTCTGCACTGGAACATGGATTACCACATCGAACATCACATGTACGCCGCCATTCCATATTACAACTTACCAAAACTCAACAAACTCATTCGGGACGATCTGCCCCGCCCCAAGGGTTTATTGATGACCTGGATTAAAGATATCTTCCCGGCCCTCAAACAGCAGAAACCCAATCCCGGCTATGTCGCCCGGCCAGTCCTGCCTGACACTTGAGAGCACCGCAAAAAAAAGGGTGCAGGTTTGATTTTACGTAGTTTGCTTGCGAGAGGTTGATGTAGCTGGACTCCTTTTTGCTACAACTTAACTTGTTATATTAAAAAGAGTTGTAGCCATGAATAAGGAGTCCTAAGATGATTATAACTGATATTGTAAAACTTGCAACAGAACAGTTTGAACAACAAATGTTTGAGTTCGGCAAAAAACTGAATACTCAACAACTAACCGCAGAGTTGGCTGATCAGGTCAGCATGGCTCTGCAAAAGTCCCTTTCCGGCGCCGGTGCTATTGCTTACAAAGCCTTTCTGGAATCGTATGACCCTGAGGATCGTGTTATTGATGCAAACGGCCAGAAGCTTCGATTTAAGATGGTCAGCCCCAAGACTTTCCTTAGCCCATTTGGAAAAATCAACGTCCATAGGAGGCTCTATCAAGCAGATACCGGTGGTGTTGGTTGCGTACCTCTGGACCATCTTTGGGATATGGATGGGCATTTCGCTACAGTGCAGGTTCGAGAGGCGATATGCTTGTCTATGGCTCATATGACTGCCGAAGAGACAGAGCAGTTGTTTAAAAAGTGTACATTGTTCCAGCCCTCGGCAACCGCCATTAAACACATTGTAGAAAAAGTCGGCGAGGAAATCAGCCATCACAAAGAACAGATTGTTCAGCAGATTTCAACCAAACAATCGGTGCCGGACGGAACGCGAGTGCTAGTGGCCAGTATGGATGGGGCCAATGTTCTTTTGCGAGAGCCAGGTTCTCGTCAAAGGCGTCCCGTAGAGCGTCCTTCTAAACAGGATGGAGCAGACAAGCAGTCCAGCTATAAGAATGCGATGGTTGGCAGCTTCTCTTTTTACGGAGATACGCATCAAAATCAGGACTGCCCTGAGCGTCTTGGTAGCTATTATGCGGCTCGAATGCCGGAAGATAGAGCAGTTAGCTTTAAGGGGGATTTTGAGCGGCAACTGGAGTTTATACAAGCCAAGGTCACAGATAAGGTGCCCAAGATATTGCTGTTTGATGGTGCCCGCGGGTTATGGAAGTATGCTGAGAATAGTGATCGTTTTAATGATTATGAGAAGTTGATAGATTTCTATCATACCAGTGAACATCTTTCTAAAGCTGGTGAAGCTTTGTTTGGCAAAGGTAATGATAAAGCTCAAGCCTGGTATGACAAATATTGGGCTAAACTTATCGAAGATGATGATGGAGCGGAATCTGTGCTGCGTTCTATGGATTATTATAGTCGCTCAGAACGTCTTGGTAAAAGCATGCGTAAAGCCTTGGAAGCCGAACATAGGTTTTTCCGACGCAATAAGCATCGCATGTGCTACGCATCATTCCGTCGTCGAGGTTTTCCGATAGGTAGTGGTCCGGTGGAAGCAGCCTGCAAGAGTATTGTTAAGACAAGATTGTGTCGCAGTGGTATGCGTTGGTCCCGTCTTGGAGGGCAACACATTCTTGATCTACGATGTTATGCTAAGAGCGGCTTATGGAATGAGTTCTGGGAGACTTACAAATATGTGCGAAAATCAGCTTGAAAAACTACGTAAAATTAGACCTACACCCAAAAAAAACACGTCGATTTAGTTTTTCTTACTTAACGATAATTCAACCGGCTCATCCGATTGATATTTAATCCAAACCACCAGATTGTAATCATTCACTTTTCGCACATGTCCATAACGGAATGATTCGCCTTTCGGGATTGTTTTACCGTTAAGCTTCAGTTCAGCATTATCATGTCCCCAATTATTTACCACAAACGCCGGATTGCACACCGGATGCTCCGGATCAGCTTTTAAGGTAAACCGGAGCGGTTCTGCCGACTCCTTTTTTACCCGGTCTATTACATAACATCTCTGGGTTACATCATATTCACCGCTGCTGCCCCCAGAGTGTATAACCAGTGCAGGTGCCATCGTCCAGGACTTTGCCAGCCCCACCAGCAAACTGGCCTTATCCTGCGTCGCCCCATACATCCAAGCCCACCAATAGGTATTATTTTCACCCTCGTGCGGACGCGGGCTGGCCCAGGCCAGCGAAAAACTCGACGCCCGATCAGCCGCCTGGCAATACCGCCCATCTGATAAAACCTGCGCAACCGGCCAATGATTCCACCACGGGAACCGCGACACATCCTTGCGATGCTCGTGGGCAAAGGTAGTAAAATTACATTCCAATTCAAAGATCTGAAATGGCTTGAATTTTGACTTCAAATTCACCAGCAGAATATTGGGCTTCTCCCCCAGCTTATCACCAAAATCAATATACCCGCCGAGTTCCCGCCGTCCTTTATTGCGGATCACCGGCGATTTCTCCGCCCAGCTATAGGTATGTTCATCACCGCACTGATTGGCCAGGGTCATCGCCTCAAGCTCGATCACATCTTCGGGCCGCTGTCCCGGCTGACACAAAGCGATCACCTCTTCTGGCCATAAAGCCTGGCCGTCGGTATGTTGAATCACTTTGCGCACCCCGATTTGATCGGGATAAAACGTATAATATTCATCCACCCAGTCTTCCCACCCGGTTACCTCGTTCACCTGCGAATGATTCTGATTCGCCGAGGTCGGGCAATACCGCCAGTGCACCACTACCCGCGCCGGCATATTTTCCACGATCCGAACATGCGACATCCGGCACCGCGGATCGAGCATGTGTTCGATACACCCGTCTTTCATATTAAAATTCTCGATACTCTGATCGGCCATCCACATATCGTTTTCCATCACCCACGCCGGGCTGTAACGCGTCCCCCGCCAGAACACCACCCGCACCGGCGAATCGTCAAACTGAACCACGATATCCGGATCCGAAGAAACCCGCCACAGCGCATCCCACTCCGGATAATATTTCAGATGCATATACGACGCGCCGAACGTCCCCGGCCCCTTAGGTCCCGAAGGCATCACCCGCTTAGGCAGGTCCGGCTCGCCGGACGGTTTGTTCTTGTCGTATTCACTCTTTATGGTTCCTGCATCCAATACACCATCATAAACTTTTACTTCATCCAGCAAACCATCCAGACTGTACCACGCCGCCAGTGTCGCGAATGCCCGCACCGGATGCGACGGCTCGATCTGCTGGTGCGGCATCCCAATCCGTAATCCCTCCGATTTCGCCTGGGAAAAAGCGGCTCCCCCTTTTGCTTCACTTACCTTCACCCCATCCATATAAAAAATCACACCCTCTTTGGCATCAAACGAAACCGCCACATGCATCCACGTCCACAGCACCACCTTTTTCTCCGTCTGATACACCTGCCAATTATCCTCATCCCCTACATGCAAGCCCAGGTATCCCTGCGGGCTTATCCCGAAAAAAAAACCCGCCTTGTCAGAATTAACCGCAATATCGTCCGGCCAGCAGATCTTATCCTGGTTCGAATTCATACTCCGGGTATTTTCCTGGGCCGCGATCGGTGCCCAGTTCCACGGATAAGCCCCCAGCGCCACCCACGCCTCAACCCCAAACGCACCTTTTAATTCCGGCACCTTCTCCGGCTCCACCATCACACAGGTCGTATAGCCATCCATCACCATCGCTTTGCCTTTTACCCCGTCAACCAGCCGGTAATGCCCCGTTAGCGCATTTTCCCCACCGCCAACAGATTCAACCACCTTCCCCTCTGCCACCTTATCAAACCCCCACCCCAGCACAGGTTTAAGTGTTGCACCCCGCACCTGAGAAATCCCCAAAGCAGCCACTAACCCAAAAACCACCCACATTCCTCGACGTTCCAACATATCTATCTCCTATCATTAGGTACGAAATATATATATTAAACAATATGTAATGTATCAACGCCCGCCCAAGCCAGCAAAAGCGCAAGAGCGCAAGGGCGTGTTGCCCAATAGCCTGTTTGCGACGGCATTTTTAATAATATTATGAATTAAGTATTTTTGGCAATTGTTCTTTAAAAATCGAATATTCGCTCAATGTTGGCTTACAATTCGTCCGAATTCCCAAAAACGGCTTAAGCGGGCTAAATTATCGCAAATAATGGTCGATAGCGCTTTATTACAACCGGAGACAGCCGGTTTAAGGCTGACATAACGCATCAGTTTGCGCAGATTCTGTATTGCCGCTATCATCAGGTTTTGCATCCTTGCCTTTTCAATCCCTCGAAAGCGCATCCGTTTAAATCCGTGATTGTTGGCCGCGTCGGCAAACGATCCCTCGGCCTTATACTTTCGTCGGGCCATCAAACGTTTTCGTTCGTGTTTCGGCAGACAATTTACGCCCCAATCAATATAGTCTTTGTTAATATTGCGTTGCACCTGGCGCCCGGATATCTTGCTGGTTAAGCATTTATCCATGTGTTGGCATTGTTCACACACCTTACGCTCGGCGATATAAGTGACAGCGTTTTCAGTCCTGTTATTATGCTTTATTTTAAGGGTTTTGCCTGCCGGACAAATATAGCAGTCATTCTTACGGTCATATTTGAATTTAGTGTGGCTAAAATCTGGGTGACATCTGCTATTACCCGACCTGGGCTTCATACAGGGCTTTATGCCGTTTTGATACATATATTTGAAATTTTCGCCGGTGCCGTAAACATTATCAGCGACGGCGGTTTTAACTTTGGAATCGGTATTTGATTGATGCTCTTCAATCACTTTGGTTAAAGTATTTTCATCGTTTACATTGGCCGGCGTTGTCACCGTTGCCGTCACAATGCCGCACTTGTCATCTACGGCCCTGTGGTCTTTATAGCCAAGGGTAGTGTTTCCGTATTTTCGCCCCAATCTGGCGTCAGGGTCGGTCGGTGAGGCGCGCTTAGCAAGTTTTGGCGGCTCTGCGCTGTCTTCAAGGTCCCGGTAAAGGTCGTCGCTGACCTGGCGAAACTGACATTTAAGCGTATCTCTGGAAGCGTTAGCGTCTATCATGCTGGCGTCAACGTGAATAATTTCACCGTCAACAAGACCGGCCTCTATGCATTGAAACAAGATGATTTCGAAAAACTCGGTAAAAACATCGGCTCCCCAGCGACGCCTGGCCTTGGATATTACGCTGTGATCGGGTATTTCTTCATCGATGTCATAGCCGCAAAACCATAACCAGTCAAGACGGAAGGCCAGTTGTTTCATCAGACGGCGTTCAGACTTTACATTTTCAAAAAATGTCAGAAACATCAGTTTAAGGATGACAACCGGATCTACGGAAGGATTGCCGACGCCGCCGTACAGATCAGACACTTTTGAGCGAATAAAACTGAAATCGACTAACTGGTCGATCTTACGCAATGGGTGATCCTGCGGAATTCGTCTTTCAAGCGAAACTCCGTGGTAGAAAAGCTTTGGCTCCAGTTTTTTATTTTTACCCATCATAATTAAAGCCTCCGTGCTATGACGAGAGGATTATAACATATACAGTATAAACTTACTATGGAAAAATCGGATTTTACGGCTAATTGGGCAACAAGCCCGCAAGCTCTCCGAACTTAAAATAGTTGTGAGCGCAGCGAACACCACACCTTCTACCTGATACCTGTTACCTCATTTCGCTTCTTCCTGCCGCGTCACAATCGGCACATACCCAACTTCCATCCCTTTCGGCGGCGTCACAAACACTGCCGGGTCCAGCCGCACCAGTTCCCCACTCGATGGCGGCGCCATATAATCCTTGTCAATCGTCCAGTTGGCATGAATATTCTCAACAAACTTCTGCAGCTTGTCTTTCTTGGCCTTACTCCAGTTATACTGCTGGAACGACGGCTGATCGACAAACCGGTACCAGTAATAGGTCACTTCCGAACCATCCACCAGTTTTACCTTAAACGGCCCCGACGCCGGTCCCGGATTGGTCCAGGCACCTGATTTTGGCGATGTATAAGGAGACCCGGGATTAGCCAGCCGAAATTCCTTATCCAGTAAATTCGTCTCCTTCGGCACATCAGACGCCGAAACCGCTTTAAACGTGTCGCCATCTTTCTTGAAATATTGTGGGAAAAGCCCGTCTTTGCTGATGTTATTGTCCAGCCACTTCAATCCCCACGAAAATTCATCATACACCTTGGTATT
>Ga0307380_10006259_pt1 | contig 15666 bp, 22 predicted proteins | sample UN3MG_FD_202239 | JGI IMG/M metagenome (GOLD analysis project Ga0307380, IMG submission 202239) | Soil microbial communities from Risofladan, Vaasa, Finland - UN-3 | ecosystem: Environmental > Terrestrial > Soil > Coastal area > Acid sulfate soil | place: Finland: Risofladan, Vaasa | collected...
ACCTTAGATAAATCCGATTCATATAAAAATCTTCCATCAGGGTGTTGTAATACTCTACGCCCATTTCGTCTTGTAACGATCGCCCCATTAGCAACAGCTTCCTCTACATATTTAGCCTGAGTGTTATCGCCTATTCTTTTTGTACCTGCTGCAATACGTTCTGCCTCAGTTGTTACGGCTTTCTTGACCGCTCCAAAGACACCCAGCGGGTCGAGTGGGTTAAATCTTCCCTCCATCGTAACTCCTTCTTCAAGAAATCTTACTCCCTCCGCTACCTCCTCTTTCCGACCTTTGCCACTTTGCGTATAATATTACTTATACGCAACAATGTCAACACTCTTCTTCTCCAGCACCTCTACCCTTGATTTCAAGCTATCAATCTCAGCCGGAAAGTCGAGTGGAGGCGTTAGGGTTTCAGGCTCCTTATAGGCTAAAGGCAGGTCTGACTCCGATAAAATACTCTGTAGGGCTGGCGGTACACCGTTTACTACCTCAGGGCAGTTGTGAGCTTTAGCGGCATCAATGTCTGACTTTTCCACTTTGTCTTTCCTTTTTATTATCCATATTCTACGTGCCACACTCATCACCTATTCAAAATACTTATTAGGGTACCGTCCACACCATCCGAGCCTGCATCTGCTCCACCTGCACCTGCTCCACCGCAACCATGCACGTAAGATGTGGTCCCATGGGTGGCCTCATTATAGACTAACACGATAAGGCCGCCACCACCACCACCGCCGCCGCCGCCATCTGTGCTTCCCGACCCGCCGCCGCCACCACCACAGCCACCAGAGATTTTATACAAGGTAGTCTCAATCTCTTTAAGAATGATAGAGAATGGCAATGCTTTGAATCCACCAAAAGGTGGTACGGCAACACCAGGGCCTGCACCATTTATTTCAGTACCATTTCCACCAGCACCACCAGAAGACCCGAGCGCATGGCTAGCGTTATCTCCTACCTCTGCCTCCCGACTAACCGTACCTGAAACTACTGAACCATTTGCCCCATCCCCACCTTTAACAGATATAATTCCATCGGGGTAGACCAGATTCTTTGCACAGATAAAAACTACTCCACCTCCACCCCCTCCAGAACCACCCTTACCAGTGACGGCACCCCAACCACTGCCTTTGCCTCCTTTTGAACTGCCACCTATAGTGCCAGATGCTAATGCAGCGCCTGGATTATCTTGACCTACACCATCGTTCCCTTTATTCTCTATGGTCCCATGCGGGAAATATGCCGTCTCCTTAACGAATATACGATACCCTTTAGTAGAGAGGGTCACACCGTCGTTTATGGTAAGGTTGAAGTAGAACATGTCTCTGGTGAGCTCTGTATCCTCTACCAGCGTTACGAAACCGTCTTCACCATTACCAAAAATAGCCAAACCACCCGGACTTACACTGGAGGTTTTCTTCACCTCCAACCTCCTTATACTTCAGGGACATCGTCGTAATCGTATTCCAGATTACCGGCGGCGTTTCTATGCACTCCAGTAACCTTGAACTCGCCGACGGCAGGCGCGGTGATGACTAATTGCCGCTCAGTGTCGGATAAGGCCACTACCAAGTCACGGACCTCCGCTCCGGTCTGATCGTCCTTGGCACCCTCCTCCACACCAGACAGCTTAGTCTGTTCCGTACCAGTGTAGGCTTTGTTAGTTGCGCCATCAACGACAGCATCCGCATCTAACTTGTCCCCTGGGTCAAGAGCTTCTAACGAGCCCACCATCTCTATGCCAGTCTGGTCAGCAGTAGCTTCTTCCTCAATGGCTGTTAGCTTCGTCTTCTCTGCGGCGAGAAAATGCTTCTTGGCAGTACCTTCCGTAATGTCATCCAGGTCATCGGAACTCTTGATGAAGTCAGCGCCCGAAGCTCCAGCCCATTTCTTAGTAAGGCTCTCTGGCAGGTCGTCAGCATCCTTACTATCTGCTCCACCCATGTCTTTGAGTGATTCGGTAGTTGTACCATACTTGGCATCCCACTGTGCTTGAGTTACCTCACCCGGTACTATTTCCTCAGTTTGCTTTGCCATGTTTTTACCTCCTACTTATTCTTCGTCTTGGTAATCGTATTCGAAGTGCCCGGCTGCATTTCGTCTTACAGCTATGACACGATATTTTCCATCCGATGGGTCAGTAATAACAATGCTCCGTTCGTTCTCGGGTAATGCCAGGAGAGCATCACGAATCTCCTCCGGGGTAGGAATACGTTGGCTCCACACAAATCCTGCCATTAAGTCTCCGTCCAATAGTCTACGCCTTCTCCATCCACCGCGGCATAAACCCACACCTGGTTGGCGTTCTTGACCTCCAGGGTGGGGCCGTTCCCTTTACTGAAGGTGAGCTGGTCTGTCGCGCTCTCGGCCTTTGCCTTAGTCTTTCCCAGGTAGATATTATCAGTATTATCAGGAAGGGCTCTGACCACCAGCGCGAACCCATCTGGGACAAGAAGGTCGGGGAGCTGCAAGGCGTCGCCAGGTATAGCAACCGTCTTGTGCCCATGTTCCCAACTGGGGCGATTAGCTTTCCAGGTCTTCTTCATCCAATCTCCCTAAAGAATGGCTGCCTTAACTAGCGTATCAGCCAGGGACGCTCCTGGTCCTGCTGGAGCAGCTACAGTAGTCTCCACGTCGAAGGTAAAGAGTAACCCATTAGTACCTGCCTGAATCCACTGAGCGTATACTTGGTCACCTATATACACTAGAGAGTCACGGTCACAAAATGCGGGAGCAGCCAAAACCATCATCTCGGAGTCAATCACCGCTCCGATATCTCCAACATTGTCAATCGGGAGGGTCTTCATATAGTCGTCATCACCTCCGACACCGTCATCACCTCTGAAAGCGGTAAGGCAGACATCGCCGGAAACGGGTAGAACACTTAGGTACTCAGCCTTTCCTAACACGCTGAGCTCTAATGTCTCGATAACCGCGCTGATGTTTCCAGCGGAGTCTATCTCGACTGTGCAAATGTAACCAGGGGCAGCAGCGGTGGCTAGGTTGTATGAGATAGCATAAATATCCCCCTGGATATGAGTGATAGATGGCTCTCTAATCTGGTCAACAGCATCATAAAACTTCTCGGTATCTATGATTGCCCCGATAGTCCCATCCCCAGCCACACTTAAAGTAATGACGGTTCCTTCAGAAGCTAGTGTCCCACCGTAAACTATGGCCATTATACTTCCTGTAATGGGAAGAATATATGGCAGATAGCCCCTCGTTCCGTCAAATTCGAGGCTGTCCAGCGCACCAATATTCCCTGCGGCATCAATGGAAACAGTTACAAGCCAACCATCAGCACCAGGGCCTACATACACAATTGCATAGGTATCTCCAAGCACATGGACAATGCGAGGATATTCGATGGTGTCACCGGTGAATTCGAAGCTGTCGAGCACAGCACCGCCAATATTCCCTGCGGCATCGATGGAAACAGTTACAAGCCAACCGGTAGCACCAGGGCCTTGATAGGCAATGGCAGCCACCCCGGAGGATACTTGGATGATATGGCCGTAAACACCGCGAACAAGATCGAACTGCAGGGTATCAGTGAAAGCTCCCCCGATACTACCATCGCTGTCAATTTGAACTGTAGAAATAGTGCCCACGAGGGCACCAGTATAATAAACAACCACGTAAATGTTACCCGACCATGGGATAATGTTGTAGGGGTACATTGCCCCGAAATCCTGGGAATCTATAACAACTCCAATATCTCCCTCTGCCATTTCTCACCTCATTGCCTCAAATAATGGCTGCCTTAACTAGCGTATCAGCCATGGACGCTCCTTGTCCTCCTGCAGCAGGGGCAAATAAAACTAACAATACCCGTGCTGGTTGCAGTAGCGACCACTGGAGTACTGTCAGGGTCAACCTCAAAATCTACGCCATCATAGTCAATGAAAGCTGCCTCGTTTACAGTGTCCTCCCCAGTCTGGTCGGCGCCGGCTATTGTGACTACTACCGGGGTAGCCGCACCTACCCCACCTATCGGGCTAACTTTGCGCAGGGTGAACTGATAAGAATTGCCAGCACCGGGAGCATCATGAATCCAGACATAAAATCGCTTAAGGGTCATAGCCCAAAGTATTTGACTCCGGTTACCTTCCACGTTAAGGGGGAGAATACTCCAGCAAGCCAGGCAATTGTACTCAGTATTCACATTGTGCAGGGCGTCACTAGAGTTTCCCAATATAATGCTCTCCCCATCGGTATCCGGCACAAAGCAAAATCCCCAGTATAAATAGGGTTCAACCACTGGTGCCCCAGTAGGTCCCGCTGTCATCCGGATAAGGTCACCTGCAGCTAATGTGATGTCTCTAACATCATTCCCGGAGACGTCATCACCGGTAATGGTCACCTGAAGAGGGTTACCTAATCCATCATCGCTATTTACACCATTCACCTGGAGTGTAACTACGTAGCCATCGAGCCCACCCGGGTCAGGGGCCTCGGACATATGACAGTATAGCCTTGTGATTTTTCCGGGAGTGGGGACCGGCTGATTGCGGAAACCGGCAGCCGAGAGCCTGGCACCTCCCGATGCCGCAGGCAGATATCCCAAGAAGCCATCGTTAAGAGTTTGCTCCCCATTCGACAATAACAGGCTTTCACCTGTGTTACTGCCAGTAAAGAGAACTGCCCAACAAGCTGTGCCTATCACTGGGGCACCAGCGGGAACATGCTGTATGCAGATACGGTCTCCTGCAGAGACCGAGACCTCGTTAGTGACGTCCTCTTCCCGAGTATCACCCACGCCAGTTATGGTGACTGTTAAGGCCGTAGCGGCACCATTCTTATAAAGGGTAAAAGTACGGGATTTCCCAGCACCAGATGGCGTCGAAATCCATACAACTAGCTTAGAAATCTTCCCTGGCGCGGCTACAACCTGATAAACCTTATCGGTATCAGCAAACCAGTCAAAACCGCCGAAAAGAGAAGTATACTCAGTAGCTGCGTTATCAGCAAGGTACTCTCTACCGCCAAATATTATCTGTTGCATCTCACCTCATTGCCGGGACTTAATCAAAGAACACTCTCAGCCCCACCTGCACATCATATAACTCCAGGCTGTCAGCAAGAACGGATATGGCATCGCTCCGGACGCTCTCATCACTACGGATATTATAGGTCGCATCCCCATCAACTTCTGCCTTCACATCATGAGCTCCGAGTATAACGGGACCAGCCTCTTTAGCATCGGCAGCACAATAGAGTGAGTCGACGGAAAATGTAATCGCTATCAGGTCGTCAGTACCCCAGGCCCCGGTTGATTTCTTTACCCTGAGGGTCTTGCTAGCCACATCGATATAGTTTGCAGCAGCGGAGGTATCGAGAATGGCTCTACAGGTCATCATGAGGACGGCCCTCCTCAGTGTGGCCGTTGCGGGTAACCCGGACACTACAATATCGGGAAAGGCGAGGTCGGCCGCTGCCGCGGCTAAGGTAAGATTGTCTTCAGGTGCGCTCCAGAAGTCCATAAATGAATATTTATTGGCGAGTGAAGCTTGCAGCAGTGTCTCATCAGCCGGGGCTGCGGGCAGGAGATCCGTCTTTGCCTTTATCGAGGATGTTGAAATAAGTACACTCATCTTACATGTCCTCCGTGTTATAGTTATAGGTAACAGCCAGGCCATTGTCGCCAGCCTGATTGCTCTGAACCTCACACCTGAGCAGGCCATCAATTTCCAGAGTACCGTTGATCACCCATATCCCGTCAGGATCTGTCCCAACGATGAAGGGTTGGTCATAGACCTTGGTATCAACGCCATTTATGAGCCGGAAGAGCTTAATGTTAATTTGGGCGGCGGGCGTGAGAGCGCCTATACCCACGGTAAAGCTGTGGACCTTCTTGCGGTCGCCGGCACTCCCGATGGTAACAAGATCGGCACCGGGTTCCGTAGAGGTACCCGCTCCGGACTGCCAGTTGGCGAGGACAGACGAATCTCCTGGGGTTTCTCCAGCGAGTTTGTCGGTCTGAGACGCTACCTCTTCCTCAATGATAGTGCGTATCTGTGCTGGGCTGATTCCAAAACCCATAGTATCACCTCCTCGGTTTAGCCTTCTCTGCGTATAATCTATCTTATGCGCACCTGTTTGTCAATATCTACTGGTGCAAATATTTCTAGCCTCCTCTCGGAAGAAATAAACCGTGATGGTCTCCACCTGGCGGCACAGCCCCAGGGAAGCCCTTCATCTTGTCCCTGGCTGGTGTAGAAGACACCGCATCTGGCACAACTGGCCCCGACTGCCATCAGCTTTACCTTACAGTTCGGGGTATCGTAGTGATATTCAAATCCAAAGAGGGCAGGTTCCTTCCCCAATATGTCCTCCAGGTGAAGATCCCCCTTAATAGCCTCGACCACGAAGCGGGCGGGACATCCACATACGGGACACTTAGTAAAAACCCTAGGGGCTATCTCGCAGGGGCCATGCTCACATTGCGTACACTCCGACTTGCCTTCTTTCTTCTGCCTTCTACGCTCAGCCCGATCTGGGCCTTTCTCTTCTACCATGGTGCCTCCTATCTATCATTTTATTATCAACAGTCCTTGGGGAGCGCCTGCTCTGCTCTCGCCAGCCAGTTATGGATATAGTTCCGGGTCACATCACTGAACGGGAATAGCTGAAACAGGGCACGGAAGAATACCAGGTCTGACTCCAGAAAGGCTTTGTATGCCGAGCTAGCGGGGTTCTTTAACTCACGGATAAGGTTCTGGGCTTCAATCATGGCATCCTTATCCTTCTTTAGGTGGTGAACGAGGCCCCACTTGGCGGTGAGCTTGATAACCAGCTCGGTCCAGCGGGCATCAAGGGACAAGATTACATTAGCCGGAGACCCATCAACTTCTTCGAGAGGCTCCGGCGGACGGCCTGGTCTGAGATATTGGGCAAACTGCTCATGGGGATACACGACATATTTACCCCACTCTACCTGGTCAACCTTCATGGATAACCCAAATGCATCAGACCAAGCCACGACTCCCCAGGCAAAGGCATCTGTAGCGGGCTCATGGTCTGGACAAGGACTATCCTGCCCCCAGGCTTGAGCACAAGTGAGGCACTGCTCGGCTATCCGATTATAGAGGGAGGTCATGGTCTCCAGGCCAGCCACCTTACCCGCCGGGAGTCTTATATATTTGTGATTTACCTCCATGCACTTGAGGATAATTTCCTTAATATCCATCTGCCACCACCAGAAGTGCCCTCCGACTTCGCCAAGAGCATCGACCTGTATCAGTGCAATTACCACACAGAGACTTGCCTTGATCTTTATCGAAGTGGAAAACACCATAGTAACCACACGGGCATACCACTCGCCAGCCGGTATCGTAGTGTTCAACCTCTGTAGTTTTACCGCAGTCGGGACATTTTTCAGGTTCAAACATATCTACCTCTCTCATTGTGGCCAGCCTTTCGTCTTTTCTCTTAATACCTGCAGGTCGAATTGGGCCTGCCCTTCTTCGGTCCATCCGGTCACTGCCAGGTCTTTCTCCATCTCCTTGAGATGGGCTGCCAGTTCCTCAGCCATGATAGCGAATAAGTCGGGTTTAGTGTCCTCTTTACTTTCATCGAGGAAGCGGATGATTCCCGACAGCTGGGCATTGGCCAGGTTCTTGAACCCCTCGAGGCCGGCCAGGTAGTGAACCCTGGGGTCTTCAGGCTCACGGGTGCCCATGAATTCCCTCACGTTAAAGGTGCTGAGGAACATCATCCTCCGGACGAGGTTACGGTAGTTTTCCAGGTAGTCTTCCTGCTTCTGCTTGGTGTCTTGCTTGTTCTTTCCCAAAGCTACCTCCTTTATGAGCCGATGACGTCGAGTATTCTAAGATGGTGGTCTAATCCGTCCTTGGCCCGGCATACCTCGTAATGGTGGCAAGGCGTACAAGTTTCGAAAGAGAAGTCCGAGCCACAATCTTGCCGGTCTTTCCAGTATGCCTTCAGTGCTATCTTGGCAACCTCTTTTAATGCCTCGACAGTCTGTCTTTCGTACTCACTAATATCCAAAGCTAACCTCCTTTCAAATCAACAGGCCGATGGCGCCGACTACCACCGTCCAGGTCATAAACTTAAGGGCTCTGTCTGCCGGACCGATAATGATGTCTCTGGTGATGGGATGGGGATTGCCGATGCCCGGGGAGCCAGGTGTTAATGGCTGCTCACCTTGCAGGTAGTATTCACCCTCTATGACTCCGACCTTACGCCTGAAATACCTGGCCTGTGTGGAGAGAACCCGCTGCGTCATGCTGTAGAGCAGGCAGGCGGCAGCCACAAGGATAATAGCCGGTGATACCGTGTGCGTCTGAGCAATGTAGGCGGTAATTATCGGGAAAGTTCCCCAAGCGAAGCCAAACCAGAAGTCATGATGAAAGAAGCCCTTAAACCACTCCAGGTTATACGCAAAGACGATAAACCCGCCAAACATGATGCAGGGAATCACCCACACCGTCTCTCTGACCCCGACAACGATACCTATTGAGACGGCGCCGGCAATAGATACGACGGCCAGCGTCCATAGCAACGCCCCAGGAATCTTTGTCCGCAGCGGGCGTCCGCAAAGCTCATCCAGACAGTGGCCACCGATTCCCATGCCTAGGAAGAAGGCCAGCAATGTCCAGCCGAGAGTCACCCAGTTAAGCTGTGGCGACAGAGCTGCACCGATGAGCACGTAGGATAAGTGCCAGAGCGTATAAAAAGGGTGAGTTAAGATCCATATATCTCTTAGCCATCCTGAGCCGGGGATATCGTACCACGCAACTTCTTTTGATTCCTTTCCCATATTAACACCACCTTTCTGCGGCATCTCTGTCCCCTGGGATAATGTTGGCGCTCACCAGTCGATACCCACCGCGGACTATATTTATCCATTTGCCGCCGGCGGAGAGCATATGATTCCACGTCTCCGAGAAGATGCCATTCTTATAGGGCTCAACCGAAGTCCAGTGCAGGCTCGACTCGTAGATATTGAGAAAGGCGGCATTATTAACGAACTTAATACCTTCCTCCATAAACTCCACACTCTCAACGTCATGAGTTCGCCCGAAGATCTTGCGCCGGACCTCCCTGTATTGCTTGTCCAGTTCCTTGATCGGAGCAATTTCATCCTTAAAGACCAGGTGAGCTGCTCCAGGTTCTACGAATATTGCCACCAGGTTACACTCTTCAGGCTCATGTTTTGGCTGGTACACGATGACGTCCCTGGTTGTACCGACTTTTTCCCTCTTGGCGAAGTAGTCGCTCTGCATCTTCTGATGCTCTACCTCGGTGGCTATTAACTTCTCCCACATCAGCTAGCCCTCCTTTCCATGTAACACATTCCAGTCTTCCGCCTCTATCCAGCCCACATCTATTAACGGCTTCCTGGGGAAGTATTCGTGAATCTTAAGATAGAGCTCCGGCCCCTCAATGGCATAGGTGCGCCAGAAGCCGGCGGAGTCGCGGCCGATATCCAGGAGATTCCGCTTGTTCGGGAGATTGCGCAGGACGACAATCTGCCCCAGGCCCAACGTGCCGGCAGTGATATCCAGCAGCACGTCTTCCCGGTTCCTTGCCAATGGAATCTCGGTGCGGGCGATGCATACAATGGTCTTCCCGCAGATGAGATTAACCAACCTCCGAATCTCACCGTCCCTCTCCCTCTGGTCAACGAGCTGAACCCTATTGGGCAACCCGAAGATTAGGGAAAGCATGGTCTGGTTCGTACCAAAGTTGGCCAGGATCACCCGCTCGCCCCTCTGATATCTGTCAGTCCCAAACCGGTCTAGTAGACTCTTAACGTCAAGTTCCTCCATATTATTTCCTCCTGTCTTTCTTTTTATTTGGGCTAAGCTCCCAAAGTGCCTTGGTGACCTGAGACCTTCTCTTTCTTCTTACCCGGGCGGTAATTCTCCCAGCTATCAGCCATCCAGAGCCATGGTGTCTGATAGTAAGCGGACATGCAGCGCAGGAGGTCCTCAGTCCAGCCCGGAGCAACATAATCACGCTTGAGAGCATTAAGTGGCCAGAACCTCATACAGTATGGGTTCATGCCCAGCCCGATGAGGGTCTGCAGGCGGTAGTGACATTCTTCTTCGGTCTGCCCAGGAAAGCCTATCAATGCATAAAAGGTAACATGGTGCCGGTCCAGGCCATTAGACCTCATCATGGCAGCCACCCGGCGCACATCATCCTCGACAGCCATAGAGTCAAATGCGAAACGCCAGGTGAAGATACGGAGCTGGGAGTAGAGCTGGTAGTGTTTCTCCTGAAAGAACCTCACGTCGAACCCCGAGTTGATGTCTATTTTTCCGGGAAAGTTGACCATTTTGTTGACCACGAGCTCCTGGTGGGCCCAGCTGGTGGCCGTGAGGTTGTTGTCCCCGATCATCGGGGCCAGCGGGAAATCGTCGTACTCGATGGCCACCGGCTCCACCTTCTTGACCCCACAAAAGGCACAGTGATGTGGGCAGCCGCGGCTGCTGAATGTCATTTCATAGTCACCGGGTATCCGCTCGAAGCGGTCATCTAACCCTAGATGCGGCTCTATCCCGGTCTGTGTATGTATGTATTTATGCATGAAGGTGGCTGCCGGCCCGCCTATCTCTACCTCTTTGCCCCAGTCCAGGACCTGGTTAACCTGACGTATCAAGGCCGGCAAATCCCAGGTAAAAATACAACTAAAGTAGAACTTGTCAGCCTCCCTCATTTCCATTGGATTCCAAGGTCCTGAAATAACCTCATCACCGCGGAGCCGGTGGTACCGGGCAATCTTGTCAACACCGAGATTATATATCCGGTCGCCGGGCTTCATGCCCAGGTATGAACTATTGATTACAGCTACTCTCATATCTTCATCCTGTATGAGCCCCGGGGCTGCTTCCGGCGGCGGTTATCGTTACGGGGGCCATATTTAATATTCATCTGGATAACCCTCTCGACCTCGGCTTCTGTAGGTTCCCTCATGATCTGCCAGACACCCCGAGCCTTCCGAACGTCACCGAGTCCCATGTCATACACTTTTATACCTATGGTTCGGGCAATGTCCTCCGGGCAACCCTCTCGACGGGCAAGCATACCAATGACCACATCTATGAACTCATCACGGCTATACTCGGGGAAATGAGGATGAAAGGCGAACCTTGATAGAAATTCCGGGCTCATCTTCTTCGAGCTGTTACAGGCAGCAATAACAGTGGTCTCCAGGATGATACCCCTGGTCTTACCACTCTTGGTCTCAAGTATCTCTCCCTTCTCCATAAGCCCTAGTAAGACCGAATATACGTCATGTCTCATTTTATCCGCCTCATCGAGCAGTAGAACATTTGGATGTAGCTCGAAGAGTACCTCACTCAACCCGGCGGCTGATGTCCTCGACCCAAAGGCTTGGTAGGAAGAAGGCACTATTGACCTTATGCCATCTAAGATAACACTCTTGGCACATGCGGGTGGCCCTTCAAGCATGAAGTTAATCTTGCGCCGGGAAGCGAGAGCCTCCGCTATAGTCAGCTTTATATCATCAAAGCCCACTATCAATTCTAGAGCCTCCGTAACTTCACTTACTGAAACCGCTTCAAACTGTCTCTCCATTGATTCAGCCCAGACAATATTTCTTCCTTTATCTGTCAGTATGTATTTGGTGATTGTACGATCCCGGGTAGAGACACAGACATAGCCTTGGTCCACGAGGCGTTTCACGTCATCCCGAGTAGCACCGACGGCATGGAATTCCCAGTGACGCATATTCGGGGGTCGCCGTGTATCATTCTCTCGGTCAAGAGCCCTCCTCATTATCTCTATATCAGTCAAGGTACCTCCTTATGACGAAGTCCGTAACGGAATATCCGTTACAATGTTTAAGGTATCTTGTGCAGGCGGCGGTAACTGGTTCCAGTTACCTCCACCGTTCTTCCCTGGCACATACCATATAGCCTATCTACAGTGTCCACACCCATGAGCTCGTTTAGACCACCCTCACCATGCAGAGGGAGACGGGTGTTCATCACGACAGGCAAGCCAGCCGCTACCCTCTCATTGATAATATACCAGTAAGTCTCCCGGGTAAAGTCCGAAGCCTTCTCTTTGCCAACATCATCCAGGAGCAGAAGGGGTTTGCCTGTCAACTCGCGGTAGACCTCTTCTTCTCGCTCGTGGACATTATCCTCCTTGCGGATACCGTAGGTCGACCGAATACGCCTGACGAGGTTGGGACCGCTGATGAACCGAATGGGGCAAGACCTCTCAGACGGTTCGCCCATCCAGTTATCGAAAATAAGGTTAGTAATGCACGCCATCAGGGTTGTTTTCCCGACTCCAGGCTCACGAGAATATAAAACCAAGGAGCCCGACTCCTTTGCTCTATCTAGGTCGAACCTAGCTGCCCAGTCCTGGCAAAGCTTCTGTGCCTTCGGATTATAGCTGGTATCGAGGTTGCTGAACTGAACATTCTGAAGGTGAATGGGCAAGCCGCTTTCCAGACGCCATTGTGTCCTGAGTGCCATCCTTTTGGTCTCGGACTGCTCTTCGTGTCGCTTTCTCTCTTCGGCCTCTCTCTTCTCCTGGCACTGGGGGCACTCTTGGGTCCGATATTCCTTCGGCGGGTTATAGTACCGATAGATGGTTACCTCACCCTGAAACTTGGCCCCACAGCTCCGACACACGCACTCTTCAGGTCGTTCCTCGACCTTCGGTTGGCTCGGGAGCGTCTGGTCGGATAACGTCCCACCCCGGCCAGGCTGACTCTCCTGAGCTCGGCGTAGTATCTCCCCGATTGGCTCTATCTCTCTGTCCTGCTCTGCCATCTGGTCCTCCTTCTTCAATAAATCTCTCCAAGATAGCCTGTACGTAAGGCCATCGGCGCTTATTTACAGGTGCGTTCTTAAACGCCTGCTCCACCCAATCTATCTTGCCCTGGTGACTTTCATAGTATTCCAAAAACTCTCTCATCCTATCGGCGTCCATAGGATTGAGCAGGCCAATATATTTCTCGTAGCATCTTGAGAGTTCTTTAGTCAATGTAACGGAATTTACGTTACCACTTTTTCTTCTTTGTGCCTGAGTAACGGATTTAACGTGACAATCTTGAGCCTGAGTCTCTTCCTCTGCCTCTAACTCTAACTCTAACTCTTCTTCTTGGGGAGGGGAGGGGTTCTTTTCTGCTTCTCTTTTCTTAAAGTCTCGAAGTTCACGTTGCCGTCTCCTGCGGTCCTCTTTTGTATCGGTGAGAGCTCTCTGCCGCTCTTCATAGTGCAGCACGTATAGAGTATTTGAGTCCCACTGTAGGCTGCCAGCGTTGACCATTTTCTCAAGCATCTGAGCAAAGATGGCTTTGTCAAGTTCCTCAAAAATCTTGAGGCTCTTCATTATTTCGGCCAGGGATAAGGGGGAGCCAGAGTCCGCCAGAGCACCATCAAGCTTGCCCGTGCCATCTTTGTGTTGGCACTCATGGCATAGGCTGATCAGTCGCCACCAAGCGCCCTGCTCGGCCAGCGATAGCCGGTCCATCTTGATATCACCTAGCCAGTCGGTCCACATCTTAAGCCAGGGTCTATCTTTTGACATAGAACTCCGTCACGGAAAATCCGTTACTTCTTGCTGCCATCAGTGCCAACCACCAATAACGGGGTCATAAAACATTGCATTAGCCACTTGATGGTTGTTCTTCTGTGTCACGGATTTCCTGTTACACAAATTCTCTAGGCCCACCTTCTCTACTACCGTCGGGAAGTTAGCCTTGAGATGGGTGAGCAACTTTTCTACCTTATCCCACGGTGGTTCGGGCAAGCCTTTATGGTAATTGTCGGCTCCGACCTCGATAATATCGGGATTGATCTCAACTATCCAAGACAGCATCAAGTCCAGGTCGAAGTCACAGATGGGTTCAATGCTGAGGAATTTCTTGGCATAGTCAATCGCCCGCATCGCCATGTAGCGGTACATGGGAGCGGGCGCTCTGGTTAGTTTATAGTCCCGGTTGGTTTCTATCGTGGAGCCAAGGTAAATGTTCTCTGGCCAGTGAAGGTTCCAGTGCCCGTAGATGGAGGGATTCTTACTACAGAATAGGAAATTGACCGCGGACTGCTCCTGGATGATGCGGCAGATGTCGATTATAATGGGACGGCTGGCGAAGCAGATATCTCCCATATAGCCGACGAATACGAAGTCGCCGGGCTTGAATCTTCGCCCGAACTCTTCTCTAACCATGTGGGGAGAAAAGCCGTCCTTATAGCGCGGAGAGTGCTTTAAGCGGGTAGTTGCGAGCCTCCTGGCATTACAGTAGGTACACTCGAAGAAGCATCCCACGTGGCAATTCCATGTCCTCATCGGTCTCCCACCGACATGAAACATACGACTTCTGGGCTGAACGGTATCTCCAGTCATAAACACCCCTTTCTCAAGATGACAAGCTATCCAGTTGGTTCTAGTGGAGCAAACCGGTCCTTCAAAGTCAGAAAGGCTTGCCATGCAGGGATTGTCATGTCGTTACGGGTACCTCCGCCCAGCTCAACGTATATATCATGAGGCTGTAGCTTGCAAAGTTTCCAGATTAAAGGCTCAAGGTGAAGATAATCGGGTACCTCGGCTTCGGTGACGTTATCCCATTCCGCTCTCGGCTTTACCGGAGCCTTTGTAGGGGTCTCTTGTTTATCGCCTTTACCCGTGGATGCCTTTGGCCCTTGCGTGATGAGTGGTGTCTTACCCGAGGCCCGTAGAAATCGGTCCATCATCCTGGCTGCGTACTCACCAGGAATACACAGGGTAAGGGCATTTCGCTGTGACTTACTGAGTCCCTTCTGGAAAGCGAAATCGTCTTCCTCATAGTGGTGACCAGTAATCTCGCCGGTGACCTCGACGTCGTTGACCTTCATCATCTTGGGCTGGTGACAGCCACCGAATACGGTAAAGTTCCGTTTCAGGTCGGTGGCTCGGATAACAAAGCGGAGGGCCGTGTCAGTTTCAGTGATAATCGGAGGGTCAAGGATGATGTTACCTCTGGAGCGGGCTACTTCTCGGGTGCCTACCCAGGACAGCTTGACCTTGCGCTCTTTCTGTTTGGTCTTGGGGTTTTTACGCCAGATCTCGTAGACATACTCTTCGATGGTCTCCCCGGCGAGTTCAGCGATAATCTGGGAATCATCTTTCTGCTCAATATCGTGGATTTGTGCGATCATGCCGGCAGTAAGTTCATCCATGAGTCACCTCCGCTGGCTCAGCGTGGCTATTTTCCAGCTCTGCCTTGAGCAGCTCCACGGCTTCCTGAAAGACCAGAGCCACCGAGTAACGCCTGCCCGCTACGTCAGCCCGGCGCTTGGCTTCGGCCTTGACCCAGTCGTGGAGTTCAGGTGGCATGTCTGAGATGCAGATTACATTGCGATGTGTCGGTATCATAATGGAACCTCCTTTCTTCTCAGTACCTCTTTCTTGAGTTCGCTGAGTTTTACTATCAGAATACAAACTTACCAATGACAAATCCCAAGGCGAATGCCCCCAGCCCCCAAAGAAACCAAAGTGCGGCAACCACCTTGCCCCGAGTAATAAACTCAGGCTTCGGTGGTGGGTAATCCCTGGACTTTGTTCTTCGATACCACTCTTTCATGATACTTGCCTACGCCAACGGTGGCATCCCCGGAAGTTGAAAATATTCCATAGGGCACCCCTTTCTCCTCAGGTAGCCTCGGC
>Ga0307380_10006260_pt1 | contig 15666 bp, 17 predicted proteins | sample UN3MG_FD_202239 | JGI IMG/M metagenome (GOLD analysis project Ga0307380, IMG submission 202239) | Soil microbial communities from Risofladan, Vaasa, Finland - UN-3 | ecosystem: Environmental > Terrestrial > Soil > Coastal area > Acid sulfate soil | place: Finland: Risofladan, Vaasa | collected...
TTGCACTAGCATTATTAACAAGGATATCTATACCACCAAATTTGTCAACTGTTGCATCAATGGCAGCTTGAACTTGATCTTCAAATCTTATATCTGTTATACAAGGGATTGCATTACCTCCAGCAGATTCTATATCTTCTACTGCAGTATAAACAGTCCCAGGTAATTTTGGATGAGGTTTTTTAGTCTTAGCCACTACAGCAATATTAGCTCCATCTTTAGCTGCTCGCAAAGCTATAGCTTTTCCTATCCCTCTACTAGCACCGGTAATGAAAAGTGTTTTTCCTTTTAGAGTATTCATTTATACAACCTCGATTAATGAATTTATAATTTAATATGTATTGCTTTCTTTAATTTAAAACAATTTTAAATAGTTTATAGTAATATTTCATAAAAAAAATGTTTAAACTTCATTTTTAAATATTTTAGAATTAATAATGGTAGGTTTCAATCCTGAAAAACTAAAAGTAGTGTTTAAAGCATCGGTAGAATCTAGCGTTTTCAAAATTCCGCGTAAATATACTTTAACTCATTCTGATTCAACGGGAGATCTATTCTTGACTATAAGCAATGATTATGACCTAAAGCAAATATCAAGGATTTACACCCGCTTTATGAGAGATGAAGTGTTAGCTGAATGGCAAAAGGAAAATGATAGCTTTGAATTACATTTCTATGTGCATGTGAGTGGAGGATTTGTATTTGGATGGGCGAGTATGCGAGATAGAATATTTCGTAGTCACTTACCACTTGTTTTTCGAACAATTATATATGGAGATAAGAGATTATTTGAAAATTTTCCGCAACTTAAGGAATCACAAATTTTTGTCCATTTTCAGTCGAAAAATAAGAAATACAATAAAATTGAAAATTTTGGAAAAATAAAAGAGATCTTTGTTAATAAAATAAGTGGTGAAAGGAAAAATGAAATTTAACTCCGCTGAAAAAGTGATTTTATTCTCTGGTATTTTATTAATAATACTATCGTTTATAAGTGAACTACATTTTCACTATATTCAAGGATTTATGCCAGAATTAGTAGAATCTGAGATTTTTTGGAGAGCTGAAGCAGCGGAAGTTTTTAATTCTATGAGTTTTTTAATTTTAGGTGTAATATTAATAATAATTGCTTTAAGGTTTTCAAGAAACAGGTTATCAAGCGAAAAATAAAAAATTTATTAGATGAGTTATTCAAAATCTGATTCTAATTGAATTAACAAATTATTAGCTTTATGTTTAAATAATCCATATCATTTCATTGCTTTGATAGTTTTTAAAATAAGTTTATTAAACAAGGAGAAGGCTAGGAATGTTAAAATTCAGCATTAAAAATGCTTTTAGAAAAAAATCCACAGCGATTTTATCGAGTATAGGCGTTGGAATTGGTTTAATGTTAGTATTTGTTATTGGTGCATTTACAGCAGGAGTAACCGCTCAATTTCAGGAAAATTTATCTGAGACGATTGGTATCGTAGAAATCCTCGAAAAAGATGTGCTAGGAAGAGAAAATAGCCATTTACCAATAAATTTTACTAAAGATCTATACAATACACCTAATGTAGGAGAAGACATATTAAAATTAACTCCTGAAACTCAAGCTCCTTTCTTTTATACATCTAATTATTCTGGTGAAGATAAACTAGTAAATGTTCAAGATACTTTAACTTTAATAGGAATAAATTTAACTTTAGATCAAATATGGGGGGGTCCAACAACTAAGATTCTGCAAGGAAACATTTTCAATTTGGAGAAAAATGAGACGATTATTGATTCAAGATTACTAACTGTAGCACAATTCCCTGTTTCTATTGGTGATAACATTAAAATAAAGTTAGATCTAGGTGGAACAATTTTAGTGAACTTAACTATAGTAGGTGTTTATCAAGAAGATGATATTGGTGCACCTTCATTTGTTCCAAGGCAATATTATATTTATACAGATATACAGACTTTATGGAATTTACTAGATAAATCCGGTTTAGAAACTAACACTTACTCCTCGATAAAACTTAGATTCAATGTTAAAACTACACAGGAGACTGAAAAGTACGCTGAAGAAATAAATACTTATTCTGAAAGTGGAGGATATGCTCCTGTTTATGTTACTGCTACAGCTTTATCTGCTTTCCTTGAATCTATTGGGGAAACTTTTGCATTATTTGATGCGTTTGCTGGAATAATTGGGTTTATTGCGGTGTTAGCTGGGGGAACTGCAATCATAGTAACCCAATTAATGTCAGTTACTACTCGATTAAAAGAATTTGCAATATTAAAGTCTACAGGTTGGAAAAATCGTCATATCTTCACAAATGTTATCATTGAATCATTAACTCTTGGAATATTAGGAGCCGTAATCGGATTAACTCTAGGAAGTATTTTGGTCCTATTTTTCAGCAGTGGTGGAAGTCCTTTTGGAGGGGCATCAGCTATAATTACTTTACCGGGAGTAATTGAAGTTGTGGCCTATGCTTTAGGCTTAGGAATCCTTGGAGGTTTATATCCCGGTATTAAAGCAGCCAGAGTAAGACCTGTAGTCGTTTTAAAAGGAGAATAAGGAGGTGAAATGATTGTCATTGATTACTTTAAAAGATGTAAGTAAAGTTTATGGTGAAGAAAGAACTCTAATTAAAGCATTATATCATATCGATTTAAAGATTGAAAAAGGGAAAATTATAACGGTTATGGGTCCCTCTGGTAGTGGAAAAAGTACTCTATTAAATATTCTAGGGGCTATGGATACTCCATCATCAGGAGAAGTTTTAGTTAACGAAATTGATATTGGAAAGCTTCCTGAACGTAAATTAGCAAATTATAGAAAAGAACAAATCGGATTTGTGTTTCAATCCTTTTATTTAATTCCCAACTTGGATGTGCTTGGAAATGTTCTATTACCTAAAGTACCATATGGAATTAAAGATAAAGATCGTAAACGAGCTCAAGAATTATTAGATATTGTAGGTTTAGGAGATAGAGGGCATAGTAAGGTAGGTATATTATCTGGGGGTGAATCGCAAAGGGTAGCCATCGCAAGAGCGTTGATAAATGACCCAAAGGTTATTTTAGCTGATGAACCCACAGGTAACCTAGATTCAGAGACGGGTAAATCAATCATAGAATTGTTGATTAAGTTAGTAGAAGAAGGAAAAACTATTGTTATTGTTACACACGATCCTAGGATTGCTCAAGTAGTTTCAGAACATCCGCTCGGTAAGAATATTTGGATTAAAGATGGGCAACTCAGTGATGAACCAACCTATGATATGTACTGTTGGGATTCACCTACATAAAAATACTTCAAATCTTTTTATGTTTTATAAATTTTGAAAAATTCCTCTCCAAAAACATTTATATATTAAACCAAACTAAATTCAATAGAAAGAAGCGACAATATTGTTGAAGAAGAGGAGCTAGAATTTTGATGTATAGCAACCCAGAGGATCATAGGCCTGAATATGAAGATATGCTTAATAAATTGTCAGATCAGATAACAGAGTTATTTTCTAAAATCCATTTTTATCAAGCGCTTGTTGCTGAAAAAGATCATCAAATAGCTCAACTAGCTAAGGAAAATCAAAAATTGCTTGTTAAAATTCAAGAATTAAAGCATAAATCAGCTCCAACTCCTCCGCTAAGTCAGGAGTCTTATACACCCCCACTTCCAGTTGAGCAACCTTATACTCCACCATCTATTCCACCAAAACAGCAATCGCTTACTCCACCTTCTCTCTCAGAAAAGTTAGAGGATTCATTTTCTATAAGCGACGATTCTCGAATTAATAAAAGAGTATGTCCTAACTGTGGTGCTATGGGATTCGCTATAAGAGAAATCCAAGGTAATTAGTTATACTCCAAGACGTATCTACGCAAAAAAAAAAGCTTGCACTAAGTGTAGATATGAATGGTGAATGTTTGCTATACCAGAGTATTAATTTAGTTTTCGAAAACTCATTTTCTAGAAAATTATTTACTGAAAGCATTGAATAGTTTTCCTTATAAAGTTTAAATTCAATCAAAACATATGAATATTACTCTGAAATCTAATTTTTAAAAATACTTATTAAATAGAGGTGAAATTAATGGTTATAATTCTTACAACATCCTATATCCCCTACGGTAAAGAAAAGGCTATTGCCGAAAAATATCTTGAGATCCTGAAAAAATATCCGATGGATAGATCGCTAGAAAAATCACTCATACGTGTAGCAGTTAAAGCCACTCATAAAGGAGTCAAGGCAATCTCTGCAACTGAAGTCAAAGAAGGAAAATATGATGAAATGCTTAAACGCATTACAAATATGAATCTAATATATTCAGACGTTCCGGGTTATAGTTACAAAATAGAGACATTCCTTTCGGGAGTAGATGCTTTACCAATGATCGGTTTATCAATGCCGGAAGAATAACTAAATAATATACCAATCTAGATTAATTTTAACCTTTTTTTTCTTAATTGGTTCTTAATTATAATTTTATTTTAAAGAAAAATCTGTATAGGCAGATATTTTATTTCCTTATAGTTTTTCTAAAAAAGGATTTAAATTTCTGGGAAGAACTTCATAATATTTAACTAAATCATATTTTTCAATTTTTTTCTTGAGTTCTTTAGGGACATCATCAAGATTTATGCCATCTAATATTATTTTTGTTTCTTTTTCACTAAAATCAGGTCCTTTTTCAGTCCAGTTCTTAACGTTCTTATTTGCAGGGCAAACTTTCTGACAATGAAGACACCCTACTAAGCAATTATGCCAGGAAGAATCTATCCACTCTGGAAAAGGAACGTCTGGTGGATGTTCATTATGATATGTGAGACAACGCTCCACTCGTAAAAGAAAGCGATCAGTAGGAATTGCTCCTGTGGGGCATTTACGTGTACATGCTGAACATTCCTTACATAAATCCATCATATGTAATTCTCTCCAATTATCTTCCTCAGTAGGAAAATCTGAATATAATGTAGTTAACCGATGAAAACTACCCATTCCCACCACGTAAGTGATATTATTTCTGCCGTACTCTGCTAGTCCACTCCGTACTGCCAAAGTTTTTTGCGGAAGTTGAGCGTAAGCTACTTTATAATCACCGGGTTTTATTATTTCACTAACAAATTCAATCATCGAGTCAATTATTCTTAGACCATACAAATATGTAGGAGGGATAATTAAAGATATCTTTTTATTATTCCAGTGAAAAATCGCCTCAAATTGAGGTACTGGAGTTGATATAATAAAAAGAGATTTTATTTCGGAAAAATCCACATCTCGTTCAAATTCAAAATAAGGTTTATAATCCTCATAAAATTCCGGATCTAGTAGCTTTTGCTTGTGATATTTTGGAACAGCTTGTTGTAGGTCTGGAATATGTTTTGCAGATACAATTTTTCCTTTATAACCTTTCAGTTCTAAGTTTTTATAATATTTCTGTATAATTTTTTTTTCATTTGTTATAGCCATCACTCTCGTAAAATAGTTCTAATTTTCTTTTTAATTTATATAATGATTTATTGATCAAACCTAATATCTCGAATCTTATACTGAAAAATGGATTCAAGAAGAAGAGAAAAGGTTCCTTTGTCCAAATTGTGTGGAACAAATGTTTCATGGGGCTAAAAAATGTGAAAAATGTAATTTTATAGTAGATTTAGATTGAATCTACATAATTCTATTCTCTTTTTAAATTATAAGTGGATTGTATTTTGTACCCTTCAGGTATCCTATCTTCTTTATATGGAATCTCTTGTAATTCAAACCTAAACCCGACAATATCTTCTCCTTCTAACATATATACAGGGGGAATATTTGGGCGTAGATCTTCGGGATTTAAAAATTGAGTCCGATCTACACGTAATTTAAATAGCGTTTTGAGCCCTTCTTGCTTAAAGGTTTTTGCTACTTCTGTTACATCTTTAACATGAAAATTAAGATTGTGAACTTCAGGACCTTTCTCTTTCAAATGGTCTGCCCATAGAGTTCCTTCAGTTAAAGGTTCAATAAATTGTAGAATAACATTTCCAAGTTGTACATGCACAACCTTCACCGCAGGGCTACGAGATAAATAATTAGCTAAACCTTTTTCAACTTTTTTTGTTCCAAATACTCTCTTTAAGAATTCATAGGCTTTTTGCGCATCTGGAACAACAATTTCAATATGCATTAATGGAGAAACTTCAATAACCATCCTAATCACTCAATTTTATCTTTTTTTATTGTATTTTTTTACTTAAAATAATTTATGAATTTATTAATTATAGGAATTATCAATTTTTTTTAATTTTTTGATATTAAATCTCACGATTATAGAGAAATCTTAAAATTGATTGAGAAAACCTAACTTTCAAATTAGGTAATATTTCATTTTTCTCAATTTTAAGCTAATAAGTTAAAACTAATAATTTATGTGTTAAAACTTTAAATTCTTAATTTTGATAATTAAATTTAACAAAGTTAAATCAGTTATATCTAATTTAAAAGACATAGGGTTTCACATGACTAGGATTAATAAATTCTTCAAAATATTAATTATCACATTACTAATCCTATTTACCATATATCAAACGGGAAATAGAGTTTTTGCTCAGGAGAATGAACAATTAGAAATAACAAACTTAAAATATCCGATGTTTGAATATGCGGAGAAAATTAACCAAGAAAATAGTACCCAATCAATTGGAATTGTTTTACCTTCAGAGACATGGAAGGTTACGAAATTTGAATTAAATTTTACTGATATAAAATTAGGAAAAGAGATAAAAGAATTTGAGACATATGATACTGGTTTTAAAGTAATTGAAAAGTTTGGTAGTCATTATGGATACGGTGTTCAAATTAACATCTCTGAACCTACAGCTGTTTATGGTACTTATATTTATGGTTTTAAAAATGAATGGGCTAATAAAGTATTAAAAGTACAAATCAATGGATATGATCCTGTTAAAAATGCTCCTAATGATAATATTTTTGGTACTCCAATTTCACTTAATATAACTAAGGATTTGGGATGGTTTTATCAAAAATTTGAAAATCCAATTAATTTATCAATTGGAAAATATTTCTTGGTGGTTGAAGGTTCAAATATATTTACAGCACAAGATAAATACTATTGGGGATATAATGCGTATGGTCAATTTCCAAATCTACACGTCTCAACATTTGATGGGAATACATGGAGTGATGGAGTAAAGAATTCTACTCTATTATACAAGTTGGTTCAAAGCACTGAACGAATATATAATCCTCAAGAAATAAATATGACACTAGAAATCGAAAATACGCATTATGACATCTTGAATGGAAATAAAAGTGGAACGGGTTATGTTAAAATACCCAAATTAAATTATTCACCTAATTCGAATCTTCTACTAATTCCAATTAAAAGTAACGCTTCAGCAACACTTAATTTCAGTTATAGTTGTTCTTTAAGGATAAAAAATAAATTTGATGCAGATGGCTCTGCGATTTTAGAATTAGATCAAGAAATTATGTGGAGAATTGAACCCTTGATAAATAGAATAGAAGGTAATTACTCAATCGAATTCTATTATCCTGACAATTGGTATGACATAAAAATATACAGGAATGGATTGGTAATTAATTCAGAATTAAATATTGTAGTAAATACAGATGAAAAGTATATTTTTTTAGGAAGTGATAGTATCATAACTGGAGCAACTTGGTTGATAACAGCATTATCTTCTCAAGAAATATTAGACATAAATTTACCTATCATAAAATTTCAACCTAATCAAGAACTAAGGTTTTCAATAGAATTACCTCAAGTTAATGGATATATTTCTTGGAAGTTAATTGATCCTTGGGATTTTGAAGAATTTTCTGAGACAAAAGAGGTTAGTTCGGCAATAATGTCTTTTTCTTATCATATTCCAGAAAACCCATACGAAGGAGATTATATGGTTGTATTTTTTTGGTATAATGATCATGAGGCAGGTGTAGGTTCACTAGATATAAAAATTACTGTTCCATTTACTTTAGATCCTCAGATTATTATTCTAATTGTATTAATTATAGGTATAGTTTCAATTGTAATTACAACTTCATATATAACGACTAAAAGAGTTAGAAATAAAATTCAGCGAAATAGGAAAACGTTAGTAGATAAATATATGGATGTGCTTAGCATGAATTATTTTATGGTTATAGATAAGGAATCTGGACTATGTGTATATGAAGAAAGTTTTTCAGGTAAAAATATCGATTCTGCATTGATTTCTGGATTCTTAGATGCCATACGTTCATTTGGAATCGAACTAACAGGCTCTTATCAACAATCTAAGACAATTAAATTAGAATATAAAGATTCAAAAATATTAATGGTTGAGTTTAAGAATTTTAGGTTGATACTTATAATGAAAGAGAATCCTTCGAATGATTTTTTAAGATCGATTACTGACTTATCTTATGACATTGATAAAGAATACGGTCATCTCCTTTCAAATTTTAATAATGATATTACGCCTTTTATGGAGATAAAAATGCTTGTAAAAAAACATCTAAAAACCTCATTTTTAGCACCTTTAAGGGTTATAGAGAATAAAAATATAAAATTAAATTCAGCAGAGAAAAATGAATATACTAAAGCATTGGATTTTATGAAGAAAAATTACTTGGATTATTTTTTTACCAGTTTTTTATTAAATCAAAATGAGTATGAACCAAGTAAGATAAAAGCTATATTTAATTTAATTGAAAAAAATATATTTCAGATTTATAATATTGAAAAAGTTAAAATTTCAAAAACGAATGATGAAATAAATAAAAATTAAAAAGGTTTGAAAATTGAGAGATAAGAATAGCAAAATTCTGATATTAGGCTTGGATAACAGTGGGAAAACTACTATTTTATTAAGTTTAAAGGATGAAACCAACCTATTATCTTATTTATCTTTAAAACCTACTAGAGACGTAAACATAGAGCAATTCAAAGAGAACGATTTTAATATATATGTGTGGGATTTTGGAGGTCAAAAAGAGTACCGCTCAGAACATCTCATAAATTTTCCTAAGTATTTAAAAGAAGTAGATGAGATTCTATATGTTATTGATGTTCAAGATTATAATAGATATCATCAAGCGTTAAAATACTTAGAAGATATAATAAAATCTATAGAAAAAGAAGAAAAAATTATTGACTTGTCTATATTCCTACACAAATATGATCCAAACTTGAAGAATAAGACTGGATTTAAAGATATTGATGAAAAAATAAATATTTTGATAAACAAACAAATTTTTGATGTAATCCCTGCTAAATTTAATTATAAAATTTACAGATCCAGCGTATATACATTATTTGAAAAGAATTTAATATTTTCAAATTAAAGGAGTACAGTCACGGTAAATATGAGTAATATCAGCAGTATTTATGTAATTGATAATAAGGAAATCCCTATTTTCACTTTAGAGATACATAAACAAGGTTCAAATGCAATTAATAAGATCCTATTATCTCATTTTATATATTCCTTGCAATCTATTGCTTCACAAATAGAAAGTGATGAGGGTCGAGTAATAAAGATTGGTCATGAAAATTATTTTATTATAAAAGATTCAATAATTAATTTTAAATATATAATCGAATATAGTACTGAGACTACGTTTGACCAAGTATCTCTCGTTTTAAATAAAATTAGACAAAAATTTATTGAAAGTTTTGAAGGTAAATTAGATTTACCCGTATCAATGAAAATTGAGCTTGTAGCCTTAATAAAAGAGTATATCTTAGATATTGTTTAAAATTAAGTTAAGTCAAAAAGGAGATTATGAAGGCCTAAATGTTACTTTTTAGACTCCTTCAAATTTTTATCTGAAAAAGCTTTTTATCAAAGTTCAATATTATTTTGGGCAAATCGCTGAATCTGGTGGAACTTCTTTTTGAAGCATTTTGAATGCTCTTTTAGAAGAGGAGAATGTTTTAGCGTTATATTTTTTAACTAAATCTTCAAGTTCTTCATCAAAGACTCTTACAAATACTCTAATGAATGGATAGCGTAAATGGAGCTTAGCTGTCAGATAGAGCAATTCATCAAATTCAGATTCCCGTTTCCAACAAATAAATAATTGGGAAACGTTTTCGAGATTTACATGAGCACGTAAATCACTCAAGAAGCAAGCGAACTCATTGATGATATGTAATCTTTCATTTACTTCAAACTCGATGCCATCATGTTCATCATCAAAAAGGAAGACTTCGCGGTCTGGTTGTGTAGAAATATGATAAGCAATTCGGTGAGTTAAACTGTCGCGACCAATCACAACAACGTTTCCAGATTTATCTTTTGTCCACTTATCAATAGCATCCATCGTCCATTTCGATGTGGAAAATGGAAAGGCATTTAACGGGGGTTCTCTGAGATACTCTTGCACATGATCTTCAAACACACGTACATATATTGGGACTTTAGGATTCATTTTGCGAATTTTTTCAGTACAAATTATCGCAACTCTAACATCTCCAACATTGATAAAAACTTCTTTCGCTCGTTTTATATTCGCAACTAAAAGATTAGTTGTTTCAGTAGCATCACCAACTATTATCGGTTGTCCCGAGTTAATTAGATCTTCAACTGCTTCTTCATCGTCTTCTATAAGACAGAAAGGTTTTTTGCATTCGAAACATGATTCAATTATTCTTTTAGAAAGATGATGATATCCAATGATTATTGTATGATTTTTCTTGTGACTAGCAAGAATTCTACTTGTTATAATCGGATTATATTTTTCTAGTAATTCTCCAATGATAAAGCCAAAGACAATCACTTCCAATAATATCGGCCACAATAAAGCATAAAAATTAGCAAAATCACCTGCATCAATCGGAGAACGCACAGTTAATGAGTATAAGAAAATAATTACCACGTTTTCACCGGGTTCTGTAACGAGAAAGAAAAGAAAACCACCAAACCAAAATAAAAAGAGGAATACGAACGCTATTTTGTACTGCTTTAGTTTAAGCCGGAATTCAATGAAAAAGTTTACTAATTTCATAACATAAGATAAAACACACCTACATAAAAAAGATTTGATCTACACAAAAAGATATCATACTAATATTTTTTAATAAGTAAGAATAACAATTCATCATTAATGATGACATTCTTCGAAGAAACACGAGCAGCGGACATAACTATAACAGAAGTAATTGATGCGATGTATGGATTTTTCCCGGATCTAGAAAAAACCGATATCAAATTCTTCTATCATGGAACTTTTAATGTATTCGAAGTAAAAAACCAATTTATTTTCCGTATTCCTGATAAGGTTTTTCGGAATCGTAAGGGTGTTGAACTGATTCAAAATGAGCTTAAAATATTGCATCATATCCAAAAGTATGTTTCTGTGGCTATTCCAGACCCGATTTATCTCTCTATAGATCCAGATTGCCCATTTATGGGATACGAAAAAATTGAGGGAATTCCATTATCCAAATGTTATTATAGAACTTCAAATTATGAGAAAATCGCAATTGCCAAAGAAATTAGTAAATTTCTCTCTGAACTTCATTCAGATGAACTGTTTAAAGATGCGGTAAGTAAACAGATAGTTAAACCTACCTTCTCATGTGAGATTTATCAAAAGAATTGGGAAAAATATCTTGAGAAAATCCAGTTGACTATATTTAAATCGATGAATTCGAATCAAAAAAAATGGATAACAAATTTATTTAATTCTTTCCTAAGTGAAAAAGAAAATTTTAAATTCAAATATACAATAATTCACGGAGATTTTGATATTAGTAATATCTTAGTCGATGATAAAACTTTTGAAATTACGGGAATAGTTGATTTTGAAGAATCAAGAATCTATGACCCTGCTGCAGATTTTCTTTTCTATGAAGAGGGAGATCTTTTTTTAAATGAGCTTTTATCCAATTATAAAGGTTCATTAGAAACTAACTTCAAAAAGAGAATGAAATTCTTATATGGACGATCTAGCTTGGGATATATTGAATTTGGTGTTGAAAATAACCTTCCTAATATGATAAAGGCAGGTTTTCAAAAACTTAAAATCACGATGAGTAAATTTCCACTATAATAAGTATTTGATAATTATTGTATTGAATTTGGTCCCTCTTTTAGAGTGAAATAGTAATTAATGACCATGCCAATAACAGCAAATAAAACAGAACCTATCCCAAGCCCTATTAGAATATCCATCCATAGGAAATTTAAAAGGTACACGTTATACAGATACCCGGGTTGAATTTCTGTTAAAATTTTAAAATGAATCGCCGATATGATCAGGATGCTTGAAATAGCACACACAATAAAAAATATTACATACATCGCCTTTCTCGAGTTTGATATTTTTTCCTCTTTAAATATCATATTTATCTCCTCTTAGACTTAATTATTTTAATTTTATTGGATTAAAATTGATATTTATTAATGGGTTTATAACATTCACAACATAAGATAAAATACTTCCTTATAATAAAAGTTCTATAATTTCATATTTTTTTCTTTTGAACAATATAGTCAATATAACTATCATTCAAAACTTCTCGATCTTCAAACCAACTAATTGATCTAAATCTATTACTATAATTCTAATTCAAGATGTAATTTTTTAAACCAATTATGCAAAACTCTGAAAAATTCATCTGGCGTCTCATAAAAAGGATAATGACCACATTTTTCAAATATATAGAGCTCAGAATTGGGAATACTATCATGCATAAGTTGAGCTTGTGAAGGGGGACACACAAAATCGTCTTTTCCTACTAAAATTAATGTTGGTACTTCAATTTTAGTAAGCTGTGATGATACATTATATTTTGATATCAAAATCTCATTGAGTGCTGCTAATTCGGGATTTAATATCATTTTATCAATAATTCTATTAGACATCTGTTCTACTTCAGGAGTAAATTCGTAGAAATACAACGGTTGCATAATTTTAAATTGATTTCTAAATCCTTCTATAGTAGGATCAACTGGTGCATTTAAAGTGTCTATAAGTTCTGGTGGTGGATTTTTATTTTGGACACACTTCATTATCTCTTCCATATAATCAAAGGCTGGAGCTGTATCTATAAGTATCAGATAGCTTATATGATTTGGATGACGAATTGCGTAGTTTAAGGCAACGTATCCGCCAGCAGAATTGCCGATAATTCCCAATTTATCATATCCTAATATCTCACGTAATTCATTAGCATCGTCGGCAAGTTTTTCAAATGTAATAGTATTAATTGGTGGTCTACCTGAACGCCCATGTCCTCTATGATCATAAAAAATCAATTTGAAAATATCTCCTAAAGGATCAAGGGTGGGATGAAGATATGTATGATCAATTCCTAAGCCTCCATGCATAACTAAAAATGGAAATCCTGAACCAAATTCATCGTAATATAATTCAGTATCCTTAAGTTTTGCTATCGTTATTATTTCACCCATACTGACATAATTTTAATTTTTAAAGTTTAATAAAAGAGGATTAATACCTAATTATTTAATTAATTCTTTATGTTTTATTAGTATTTCAACTTGGTATATTTTTCTTTAGCCATTTTGGAACTCTAAAATCTTCAACTATAAAACATATCCCGTGCTCCCAATCTGGATAAGGCTTAATATCCAAGACCGGAGTATTATTATATGCATCAAGACCATTCACCCAAAGAACATTTTCCTCACGCTTCATTAACTCAACTAATGTCAAACCAATAGGATTTGGATGAATTGGTGCCCTCGTCGCTAAAATTCCAACTGGTTCTGACTCCTGTAACCTACCAGGATGATGTAAGTATCCAGAGTCCTTCACTTTATCCATCCAAAAAATCACATAAATATGTGAAAAACCCTCAATACCATCCAGTGCCTTGGTAAGACTCTTATTAATTACAATCTTCGAAGCAGGATTTCGCCCTTTAACTTCCGCATCGTTAAATTCTGATTCTATAAAACCTATGGGCGTAATTTGGATTGCTTCTAAAGATTTATGAGAATTCGCATGCATAAGGATATCTAATAATATCATAAAAAAATAATTTTCTAAATTGTATTTCTGGAGAAATATTGTGTAAAAAAGGATTTTTGATTCTTATTCGATCTTTTCAAGTACTATAAGATCTCCATCCCATTCGGGAATAAACAATTCATTATTATAGTAATCCATGCTGCAAATCTTAGGAAGATTTAATTTGAAAGGATCAGTCTCATTAACAGAATTTCTTTTTGAGCGCACATAATCTGGATTTCCTGCAATGGTTGAGATAATGTACTTTTTTTTCTTTTTTTCAACCATGCGAACAACATGATTATGAGTATCACCAATAAAAATATTTCCTTTTTCATCCAAAGATATTGCCCATGGTCCATCAAACTGTTCATTTAAATCGGAACCAAGCTTGGCTTTTTTAGCTGATCCACCTTCGCCAGAATAACCAGGCTCTCCTGTGCCAACAATTAGATTAACAACTTCTTCTTCAAAATCAATCATTCTAACTGCATAATTCCGACTATCAAGTATGTATAAATTGCCATCTGGTCCTAATCTTATATCATAAATCCAATTAAATTGTACATTCTCGAATTTAGATGGTTCACTTTGAAAACCAGGTTTTCCGTTGCCTAATGTAACTTTCTTCTGACCTTCTGGATCAAATTGCCATATCCTGTATCCAGTAATTTCGTTTATCCATATATTACCTTCCTTATCGAACACACAATTCCCAATATCTTTTAAACCGTATTTTTCAGTATCTATAAAAACATCGACCTTATCTACTTCAGGAAATAGCTTGAATATTTTATTATTGCCTCCACTTGATATTATTAAAGACTCATCTATAGGGGATTTTGAAATGTATCTGGGATTTTTTAAGTCAAAAGGAATGTGTTTATTACTTAATTTAGGATTCGTGGACCCCGCAGTCCAAAGAAATTCATTATTCTTAGTAAATTGTCCAAACCAATGATTACTATGCTGCAAAACATAGAAATTTCCTTTATAATCATGAAAACCAAATTGAGCGTAACCACTTTTCCAAGTTATTTCTTCTGTAAAATTAAAAATATACTTAATTTGCCATTCCATTTTAAAACCTCCAAAAAATTAAGATATCATAGATCAAAGAATCTCACTCTTATTTTGAATTATCATCTTTCAGTAATTAATCTTATTAATAAAAAATAAAAGCGTAATTTTATACAAATTTTTATATTTTTTAAAATGTGGAAAATATTTTATAAAAATAAAATATGAGTTATTTAATTACAAGATGTGAAAAATTATGAACAACAATAACCTAAATACAAGTCAAATTTTAGGAATTCTTCTAATTTACCTTGCAATCCAAACACCTATATCGACTCTTATAAACAGTCCAGAAGCGTTTACATTTACAATATTTGTATCATTATTTCTAGCTCTTTTCGGAATTTTGGCAATCTGGTATTCTGGTCAATAAAAAAACAAAATCTAATTAAAATTTTTTTTTTTTTTATTTTATTCAGTTGAATATTTTAAAATTATCACTGTATTTCATATTCACCCAAAAAGTTATTTTTAAGTAGGATTGATTGAATAATTAATTTGCATGAAGGGTTTATAAGAAAAATTAAGAGAAAAATTACCGGATTATCAAGGAAAAAGAATATTCAAATTCTTGATTATTGCAGGGGTTTTTTTTCTTAAGCTCCTTAATATT
>Ga0307380_10006262_pt1 | contig 15655 bp, 9 predicted proteins | sample UN3MG_FD_202239 | JGI IMG/M metagenome (GOLD analysis project Ga0307380, IMG submission 202239) | Soil microbial communities from Risofladan, Vaasa, Finland - UN-3 | ecosystem: Environmental > Terrestrial > Soil > Coastal area > Acid sulfate soil | place: Finland: Risofladan, Vaasa | collected...
CTCCAGTCGCTCCAACAGGGCAGCAGGGGCAGCAGGGGCAGCCAGAAATGTCTGCTAGTGCGCCGCAACAATCGCAGAGCCTTGTCCCGGCGGCACCAACGGCGAACCCGGCGCAGAACTATAGTCCTACGCCGCAGGATCCGCAGGCCGCTCTTTTCCCTGATCGTGAATCGAACCCGGTTGCCGCTAACGGCGATATGAGCCAGGGCAAGATGCGGCAGAACATTCCGGTGCCGAATAGTGTTGCGTCGGCAGCGCCCGGCGTCCGATACGTTGGTTAGGCGTATCGACATCAACTAGAGAGGTTTTGTGATGGAAGAGTTATTTCAAGAGGGACAGCCGTTGCCGGCAGCGGTCGGGCCACAGGCTCAGGCTCAGCCACAAGGACAGCCCGGAAGTGCTGGCATGATGCCTACTGGCGTAGCACCTGGGGCAGACCCATCAATGCTGGAATACGACGAAGAGGCGGTCACGCCAGAAGAACAGCAAATCTACGATCAATTTGTTATCAGGGCGAAGGAATACATGGCAAAGAGCGCCCCAAAGGTGGTTGCTCAGATGAACAACCGACAGATGCCGGTGTTCCAGAATGTCGGCAAAACGGGGCTGATGATTGCTCAGGGTGTTGCTAAAACCGCGGAAGCTGCGGGAAAAGAGATAACGCCAGACATCATGCACGGAGCCGGGCAGGAAATCATATCAATGCTCATGGATATGGGCGACGCGGCGAGTATTTTCCCCTTCAAGGCTGATTCGCCGGAGTTCGATGAGGCGTCGGCAATGGCATATATGTACGGCGCTGAGCTGGCTGGAAAGCAGATGCTCGGCGGCAAGGATGCGGCCAAGCACACGGAGGAAGCCGGTAGTTTTTATGCCATGCAGATAGCCGGTGAACAAGCGCGTGGTGAAGTGCCGCCTGAGTTTTGGGATCAGGTGCAGGGTGGCGTGGCTGGTGGCGTGAAGCGGGCGCTCAACGGAGGAAGGTAATGGGAAGTTCTCGAGCTGGTAAGGCATTAGGCGCTCTTTCGGAGGGTCTTGGTCTTTTTGCGGCGAAGTCTGCAAAGGCCGATCAGGACAAGATTGACCAAGATTGGGACTTGGCGATGGAGAATCTACGGACAAAGAACAACCAGGCATCGCAGGCGGCCGGGTTTGCCCATGACGAAACGATGGCAGCACAAAGAGAGGCTGGCGATCTGAAGCGGGACGAGCTTGCGACTGAGCGGTATACGGCCGACCAGACTGCGAACGCAACCCGCCATAAAGAAACCCTAGCCCTGAACGAGTCGCAGTATCAGCGGGCTCGCGTTGACTCGCTGAAGAATGATATGAACCGGCAAATAGACAGGATCAACAGAGCCGCCACGGAAAGGATTAAGGCTCTCGGTGAAATGCCTTCGGAGACGGATAGGCAAGGAATCCTAATGGAAGCCCAGAACCAAATAGATGCAGCCGTTCAGAGTGGTGTTGCGTATGGAAACGCACAGGGCATAGATAGCTTTGATTTTGAAAGCGAGGGCGAATTAGCCGGAATCTTATCTCGAATGGGCCACAGTAACGCTGATGCTGCGGCGGCTACGGTATGGAAGCAATTTACAGGCGAGACTGACGATACGCCTGATCCGTACAAGCCAGACGGTATAATCGACGCAACTGGCAAGCCGATGGGTCCTGATGTAGATAAGCCGCTACCTAAAAAGCCCAGCTGGATTAGTGAGGTTTTTAGTCGCGATTCAGAGCCAACCGAAGGTAGTCAGGTAGGCAGTCAGGTAGGCAGCCAAGTTGGCAGTCATGGAGCGACGCCGAGCGATAATGAGCCACTGTTTAAGCCGCCAATACAGAACCCAGATGGAACACCAAAGTATCCGATGAACAACGAATCGCCATTGATGAAGGGTTGGGACTTTCTTATGAGTGACTCTTCCCAGACGTTTGCGCCCAAGAAACAATAATGGGCGAACGGTCCTCTAAATTAGGCAGTTGGGATAATGTCAGAATATGGCAGCAGCCCTATGACCCGTATGTAGCGGCTGCGAAAGAGATACCCGACGAGGGTATTGGCTTTACTGATTACGTCAAGGCGGTGCTGGGCGATGGCGCTGATCTGGTTTCTTCGGTCGCATGGTTCGGCGCCAAAGGTATTGGTGCCGATAGCCTGGCCAACGACATTAGTGAGTTTGGCAAGAACGCTGTTGATTACTGGCACGACAGTATGAGTGAGGAAGCTCAGAACGAAGCCGCAAAGGACATCGTTAGAAAGACTGAGGATGGCAGCGGCTTCATGGGATACGAGTGGGCCGACCCAAGTTTACACACAATCGGGCTTTCCGGGGCCGGGTCCCTGTACGGTACGGCTATTAGCATGGGCGGCGGCGCTCTGGCAACGAAAGGGATTAGTGCAGTACTGACAAGGTATGCGGCACCTGCTGGAAGGAAGGTACTCGAGACCGCGGTAGCCGCTGGGGCCAGTGCTGGCGCCTCGGAGGCGACCGTCGCCACCGCGATGCAGGCCGCAAAGAAACTCAAACTGATCGAGAAGATAGCGATTGGCTCTGGCGCTGCCGGCTTCGGTTTGGGCGAGGGCGCGATCAGCGGTATCAGCACGACGAAGAGCGTATTCGACAATGTAAAGTCGCTTTCGCACGATCAGCTGTATGAGAGCGAGCGCTACAGGACGATCTACGACGCCGCAGAGGGCATGGAAGAGTTTGAGCGGCGTCAGTATGCCGCGGATACTGTCGCGTGGGAGGCGGGCACACAGGCTGGCCTAGAGTCAGGATTGGTGACATCGCTGCTCGGCGCCCCGATGGGAATGTACTTCGGCAAGATACTGGGCGGTGCGAAGCTGTCCAGTACGCTCACGCGGGCTGTAGCGACTGGTGCGGCCGGCGAGGCAGGGCAAGAGTTTTTCCAATCTGGATTCGAGCAAGTGTTCTCAAATATCGCCCGGCAAGAGTTCGAGCCTGATCTGGATACGTTTGAGGGCGTACTCAACGCGGCGCTTGGCGGCGCACTGGCTGGTGCCCTGTTGGGCGGCGCTACTGGTCCTTCGGCCGTTGGTCCAGCGAAGCGGGAGATTGCAGCTGAAAATCAGAATAAAGCGGCGGCGGCTGAACAGGCACTGGGCGGCCAGCTAAGGGATGCTGGTCTATCTGCCGCTAGAGCTGGGGTTCCAGAGCCAATCGTTGCAGAGGTTCTGGCGCGGGTATTCGGTCAAAAGACCGGCGTCGAGGAAGGCATAATCGAGATAATGGACCTTGAGAACAAGGTTCGGAACAAAGAGCCATTGCCCCCGATGCCAAAGGATCGCCCGGCACCAACCGAGGTATTAGCCCCAGTCTGGACCACCGGGACCGCGCTGGGTAGCAAGGTGCAACAGGTCACACCCGTTAAGCGTGTAGATGAAGTTCGCAACGGCCACCGAATCAAAGGGATATTCATAAAAGAAGGTGGCGGTAACAGTCAGACCTTCATCGAAGATGAGTACCTGTTTGAATCCGAAGAAGAAGCAACGAAAGCCAACCTTGCCGACGAAGCTCGAAAAGCGAAAGAGGCGGCAGCAGAGGGACAGGCTGCCGAGCGCATAGACAAAGAAGCCCCTATTCAGACGGAGCGGCCAGAACCTAACCAACCAGAGATAACTTCCCCCAAAGAGGTACAGGCCGCTCCTGTTCTGGATATGTCGGTAGCGACCAGCAAAGCTACAACCACAATGCCAATAGACGAGGTTATCAAGCTCAGCGATCCAAACGTCTCACTGGAAAAGCTACGTGCCAATGAGCGTCCCTATCTTGACAACCTGAAAAAGCAAATACAGGAACAGGGTTTACGTGAGCCACTGGAGATTGAGTCCACGGCTGGGTCCGAGGCAGAGTCCTATCAGGACGAATATATTTCAAACGGTAATCATCGTTTGGCTGTTTTACAAGAACTTGGCGTAAAGGATATTCCGGTACGTTATAAAGAGGTACAGGCCGCTCCTGTTCTGGATGTTGAGGAAGATGATGGGCCGCCAGACATAGAGCCGGCGAGTGGCGCCGAACTGATAAAGGCTACGCGCGTGGCTCTTGATGAGGGTGTGTCGAGCAACGTAGACGATGATCGGCAGTCAATCTTTAAGGTTCCCTCTGAGAATTGGTTTGACGATAACGAGGGGATACATGACGCCAGCATCGCCAGCTTTAAGGAAGAAGCCGCAGCAAACGGCTGGAAGCTGCGCGGCCAGTCGAAGGATGGGAATAAGCTGGGCTACGAGGTCAATGGTAAAAAAGTTGAGGTTTACAAAACTGGCAAGGGTATGGGCTGGAGTGTTGCTGTTGCCCCGCCCGCCGCTGACTGGAAGAAAGCGACACAGAAACTGATAGATGAGCCAGGACCGCCGCTGGTTCCAGATGATGCGGTAGTTACACCGTGGACTGACCTATCTGTTACCCCGGTAGAACAGGCCACACAAAAAAAAGAAACCTTTGCTGATGTAGCCGCCAAGACTAGGGCCGACGAGCTGCGCGGCAAGATGGATGATGGCGGCACATTAACCAGCGCAGAGGCAGAGGAACTGGAACCACTGGAAGGTGCCGAGCGGGTACAGGAGCTGCGAGCGACTGGCAAACCTGACGATGCGCTGGTAGCCAATGTCGAAGAAATACACAATGCCTGGCAGCAAATTAGGTCAAAGGACGATCTAAACTGGAACGCTACAACGCTACCGAAAGATGAGATTGCCGCCAGCAATGAACAGATTGATAAGCTAGTTGCGGCGGGCGACAAGCGGGCGTTTGATCTAGCGAAGGACCACGACCATTGGGTTAATGGCGAGAGCATTGCCATAAAGACCAATGATCCGAAATTTGTAAAGAGCCGCAGGCAGAACCAGTGGGGTTCTGTTGAGGGCGGCTCTATGCTGACCCCAATGGGCGTATCCGTTGAGGTGGGGGGGATTAGCTGGACGGTCCCGGCTGACACGGTAACGCCAAAGACACCAGCCGATGCGGCTCGCCTGAAGCGCCTGATTGATGTCTACAATGCGACCCACGATAGGCAGGTAAAAGGCTCTGTTCCCGCTGTAGAAGCCCCTATTGAAAAAACACCAGTTCAGGCGCAGGATGAAACTGAAGAGAAGGAGAACCAAGATGAACGCGAAAAGGAAGCTCAGCAAATCAGCCTGGGTAGGAATGACGGAGGAACACTGGAAGGAACATCGTCCGAAGATGTACCAGGAGCTGAAGGAAGCCGGGATACTGGAAGAGACGGTATCCGACGCGGTGGTACGGACAACCAACGAGATGAGTTCGATGATGGGGAAGGGAGCGACTCGGGACGAGGCGTGGCAGACACTGAGGGAACGGTACATGATACTGCCACCGGAGCAGTCGGAGTTCGAGGACGATTAGATTCCACCGCTACCGCGGGTCAGGACTACCACCTAACAGACGATGATCTAAGCGGCTTTGGCGGCGCCAAGACCCGCGCGCGCGCCAACATGGCTGCGATCCGTTTACTCAAGCAGATCGAGGGCGAGGGCCGAGCGGCCACCGCGGCAGAGCAGCGCACCTTGGCCCGCTATGTTGGCTGGGGCGGCCTCAAGCAGATATTCAATAAAGAAGATAAGTCTTGGTCTAAGGATTATGACGAGCTAAAGGAATTACTGACGCCCGAGGAATATATTGCGGCGAACCGCTCGGTCCTTAATGCTCACTTTACCTCGCCAGATGTCATTCACGGCATCTATCGAGGCGTCGAGGGTCTCGGCGTACAGGCCAGCAAGATACTGGAGCCGTCGGTCGGTACGGGTAACTTCATTGGTCTCAGGCCATCGTCCCTGGCTAATGCCAAGTTTACGGCGGTCGAGCTGGATTCGTTGACCGGACGTATGACGCGGTTGCTGTACCCGAAGGCCAAGGTATTGGTTCAGGGGTTCGAGACGCTAGAGACGCCCGACAATTACTTTGATGTTGTGATCGGTAATCCCCCGTTCGGCAATACAAGGATATACGACCCGAAGCGCAAAGAGGCCAGCAAGCACAGTATCCACAATTTCTTTTTCATCAAGTCGCTGGAAGTCACCAGGCCGGGCGGCGTGGTGGCGATGGTGGTTTCTAATAGCCTTCTGGATAGCCAGAACAATGCAGCTCGCACCGCGATGGCAGCCCACGGAAAGTTCCTCGGTGCAATTCGCTTGCCGAACAACGCCTTCAAAGAGAACGCCGGGACGGAAGTAACGACCGACATCGTGTTCCTGCAAAAGCGCCTGCCGGGTGAAGCCCCAACAACAATAACGGCGTTAGCGAGAGACCGTGAATGGCTCGGCCTTGATTCAGTTCCAGACCCTTTGGGTGGAGATCCCATACCGCTGAACAGCTACTTCGCTGACAACCCCGATATGATGATCGGTGAAATGCAGCGAGCGGGTTCGATGTATCAAGCGGATTCTGCGGCGCTGATATGGGACGGTAAGGGCAGCTTTGCTGAGCTACTTAATGAGCGCGTTGACAAGATTGTAGAGAAGCACAAGGCAGCATTTACCAACGACCAGTCGGGCGACACCAGCAAGCTCGATGATGCGGTAGTAAAGGAACTCGACCCGACGCAGATTAAGGCTAAGGTCTGGGGTTTCTTTGTGGCCCCGGATGGCACCATCCACCAGCGCCAGCCAGACCTTCTTGGCCAGGCGGTAAGTGTAGATCAAGAGGTAAGCGATACACTCAAAGATAGGTTCTTGGCGTTTATCGAGTTGCGTGATGTGTTGCGCGCCCAGCTCTCCAAGGAAATGACCGACGATACCGATGTCGAGGCTAATCGCAAGAAGCTGAACAAGGCTTACGACGCCTTCAAGAAAAAGTATGGCTACGTCAACAAGACCTATAACCGCACTCAGTTCTTGCAAGACCCTGACTATCCGCTGGTGGCGTCACTAGAAAAGGATTACACGCCAAAGGTATCGGAGAAGCAGGCGGCCGCCCGCGGCATCGAGCCGACTGAGGAAGGTGCCGGTAAAGGCGCCATTCTGTTACGCCGGGTACGTGAGCCATATCAGGGCATTAAGCGCGTCAACAGTACACACGACGCACTGATAGCGTCGCTGGCCGAGCGCGGCAAGATCGACCAAAAATACATTGAGAAAATCTACCCGGAGCAGCCCTTTGATAAGGTAATGGGTGAGCTGGGCGATCTGGTGTTTGAGAACACTGACGGCAAATCGTGGGTGACTCGGGACGAATACCTGTCTGAAAACGTCAAGGCGAAGTTGATTGACGCTCAGGAAGCGGCGAAGCGGGAGCCAGAGCGCTATAAGCGTAACGTCGATGCGTTACAGGACGTTCAGCCAGCCGACACTCAACCAGAAAACATTACCGTCAAGTTCGGCACTAACTGGGTGCCTGACAAGATGTACGAGGATTTTGTCAGGCATCTACTGGGCAACAATGTTGAAGTATCTATTCAGCAGTATCCAACGACCGCCAGCGCCAGCGTGAAAATCAACGCATGGCAGGTCAATTACGTGGCCAAGACGGAAACGTGGGGCACTCGTGATATGCCCGCTGACGAGATAATCAACAAGGCAATGAACGCCAAGTCACTGGTTGTCAGTGACAGAACGCCAGACGGTCCTCGCGTAAACCCGGAAAAGACGGCTGCCGCTAATCGCAAGCTGGATGCTATTCGGCGTGAGTTTTCGTCCTGGCTGTTCTCGGACACTGACCGAAGGATCGAGGCTGTACGGCTGTGGAATGACAAATTCAACAACTCTGTTGACCGGACCTTCGATGGCTCGCACTTGGGCACTGATGGCAAGGGTATGCAGGTTCCGCTGCGCGGCTCGTCGGCGGGTATCAACTTACGACCGCACCAAAAGAACGCCGTATGGCGGTTCATCCAAACCGGCAAGGCATTGCTCGACCATGTTGTTGGAGCCGGTAAAACCTTTGTGGCGATTGCCGGTGTCATGGAGCGCAAGCGTCTCGGGCTGATTAAGAAGCCGATATTCGTGGTGCCGAATCACCTGGTACTGCAATGGCAAAATGACTTTTTGGAGCTATACCCAGGTGCCAACATCCTGTCGGCCACCAATACCGACTTTGCAGCACCGAAGCGCCGACAGTTCTTGGCTCGTGCGGCCACCGGAGACTATGACGCGATCATCATGGCTCATTCCAGCTTCAAGTTTATCCCGGTGCCGACCGAGTACAAGAATCGCTTTATTCAGGACCAGATCGCTGACTACAAGGCCGCCGCAGAGATAGCTAAGGCGGGCAAGCGCGGTGCGGTTCGGGACATTCAGAACCACATAGCGGATCTGGAAGCGCAGCTACAAGCTGCGCACGACGAGCAGGGCAAAGATACTGTTGTCAACTTTGACGAACTTGGCGTTGATGCGCTGATTGTCGATGAGTCGCACGAATTTAAGAATTTACGTTTCAGCACTTCCAGAGGCCGGGATGTTCAGGGGCTTGGCGCTGGCGCCAGTAAGCCGAGCGCGAAAGCTGACGATATGTTCATCAAGACCCAGTTCATTCTGGAGCGCAACAACAATAAGAATCTGATGTTCCTGACTGGAACGCCTATCTCGAATAGCGCCACCGAGCTATATACGGTGCAGCGTTACATGGATAACCAGCGTCTCAAGAGTATGGGTCTCGGCCAGTTCGATTCATGGTTTTCCGAGTTCGCATGGGATGAGTCGAAGCTGGAACTCGATGTCTCAGGTCAGCGATTAGTAGCAAAAACGCGGCTTAGGAATTTCGTCAATGTTGGCCCGTTGATGGATATGTACCGCGAGTATGCCGATGTTGTCACGCGGCCCATGATTAACAAGGCTCGAGCTGAGCAAGGCAAGCCACCGCTAACGCCGCCAATCAAGGGTGGCAGGCCGAAGGAAGTGGTAATCCCTGGCACCCCGGCGCAGAAGGATTACATACAGATAATCATTGCTCGCATGGACGCGCTGAAGAACGGGGGTAAACCCGAGAAGGGTCAAGATAATACGTTGCGCGTTTATACGGACGCGAGAAAGGCTGCCATTGATGTTCGGCTGGTGAACCCAGCCTCGCCCGATCATCCTAATAGCAAGGCCAACGTGGTCGCAAATAACGTCAAGACCCTGTACGACAAGTGGAACGCTCATAAGGGTACGCAGCTGGTGTTCCTCGATTTGGGTACGCCAAAGGGACTGCACGACGATACCACGCGCGAGATTCTGGAGTTGATTGCTCTGGCTGAAAACGGGGACGAGAAGGCCGTGGATCAGCTGGAAAAGAAATACTCGGCCGAGGAGCGCATTGATGCTCTTGTCGATTTTGACCTATACAACGATCTGCGGGACAAGCTAATTAGGTCTGGGATACCGGCCAAAGAGATCGCGTTTATCCACCAGGCCAAGACGGATAAGCAGAAGTTCGCGATGATTAAAAAGGTGAACTCTGGCGAGATCCGCGTACTGCTTGGCTCGACCGGCAAGATGTCTACTGGCATGAACGCTCAGAAGCGGTTGGTTGGTCTGCACCACATGGACGTTCCGTATCGTCCGTCCGACCTGGAACAGCGTGAGGGGCGCATCATTCGGCAGGGAAACCTGCTGTACGAGGGCGACGAAGAGCTGGGCATAGCGCCGGTAGAAGGCTTTGAGATCGAGATATTCCGCTACGCACAAGAGAGTACGTTCGACTCTACCTTGTGGCAGATGCAGGAAGATAAGGGAATCATCATAGAGTCGGCCAAGAGTGGCGCCATTCGTGGCGAAATGGGCGATATTGGTGGCGATGTGAGCCAGTCGGACATGGCGGCCGGGATGAAGGCGCTGGCGAGCGGCGACCCGCGCATTATGGAGCAGGTCCGTCTCGCCCATGAATTGCGGGTGGCAGAGCTAGAGCGACGAGATTGGCTGGCATCCAAGTACCGGATGCAGGACCACCTGAAGAAAACCGAACGCTTTGAGGAAGAGGCCACAAAGGCCAAGGCGGTTGTGCAGCGAGACATTGATCGGCGCGTGGACCCGCCCAAGGGAGAGTTTGCTGGCATTACGGTCAACGGCAAGAAACACGCCGACAAGACCGAGGGTAGTACTGAGCTTGCGGCACAGCTGTTACAGGCTCGAAAAATGACCGCTCTGGCTCGCGCCGGCGCCGATCAGAAGATAGCGGATTACCGTGGCTTCCCCGTCAAGGTTGAGGTTGGGCCTCTGGACGGTTCGCTGTATATGATGGTCGAGACTGGCCATGACGTTTATCCGACCATGTGGGCACCAGGCGCAAAGGTTACGGCCGCTGGAGCTATCTCAAGGCTCGATAACATCCTCGACAAGTTTGATGGCGCAATCGAGAGGATTGAGACCCGGCGAGCCGAGACCGAGGCGTCTCGGAAGGAAGCACTGGCCAACCTTAATAAGCCGTTTCCGGGTGAGGTTGAGTTTCAAAAGAAGAAAGCTCGCCATGACAAGTTGGTTGATGAGCTGTCGGCCACGCAGACCCCGGCAGAAGGACCAGCCAAAGAAGAGGAAACGCTATACAGTCGCTCAGCTGGTGGCCGGCCAGTCAATGAGGTAACGCTAACCGATACCGCGATGATTGAAGAAACTGGCGAGGTCGTTGAACTGGAAGAAAATGCAGGCAGTCTGTTACGTGCGCTGGATCGGCGCATCAACAACATGGAAATGATACGGGAGTGCTTGAGGTCGTGAAGGTCGTATCGCAGAAAGACATAAACAAGATGGCCATGACTGGCGTGAAGGTGAAGAAGCTGACGGAAACGTCGAAACCGGCTCCAGTCGTTCCTGATAATTCAGCTCAGCTTTCGGGTATTGAGTTGCGCCTGGCACAGAATGTGGCTCGCGTATCTGATGTGGCGCTTGTGGCGGCCACCGAGCAGAGCAAGTTACAGCGCGGCCTAGAACACCTGAATGGCCAAATTCACTCATTGCAGCATGAGTTATCCACGCGGCGGGCGCCGCCTCAGATGCAGATACAGCGTGGCCCGCAAGGATTTATTAGTGCCGTGTTGTGCGGTAGTCTGGTGTTTAAGTTTATCCGAACCCAGATCGGGACGGTTGAGAAAATCGACATCATAACTACGCGAAATTAAGGGAGCAGCAATGAAAGAGAAAGACGGCATGATTACTTATGACCAGGCTGATTTAGCAAAAATGTCGCCTGAAGAAGTAAACAATGTTTTTATGAAACAGGTCAAAATTGAGGGTGTTGGCGTTGTGCGAAGCGCCAGTGGCCATGTGAAGTATGACAATCCGGCCTTGGCTGGTTCCTATGGAGAAGAGAAATGAGCTTGATTCTTGAAACGGCGTTTAGGACTGCGCTCGCAGACGCTATTGATGATTACATCAATGCTGGCACAGCGCCGGAATTGGTATTTGAAACCTCGGGCGATGTTGAAGTTGCAACGATTGTGCTGGACGCGACCAATGCGTTCGGAGCTGCGTCTGCCGGCGTTATTACCATGACCGGGCAACCAAAGACCGATGCCAGTGCAACGGGCGGTACGGTGGCACAGTTCTCGATCTATCAGAACGTAAGTCAAGGTGCGTCGAAGGTGCTTGAGGGAACTGTTTTAACTTCTGGTGGCGATATTAACCTGTCAAGCCTCTCGGTTGCTGCTACTGACTCGGTTGAACTGACCACCTTTACGATTACCGTTCCGGCTAGCTAACCGCGGCCGGGAGGGTGTTATGACTACCCGCACAAAAACAATCGAGTTCTGCTCAACTGTAGATATTACGTCACGAGCCGCTGCTGCGAACGTCGATAAGAGTATCGCCATCTACATACCGGAAACGGTTGTGGCGTTCCGTTCATGTACCGTGATGTGCTACTGGCGCGGTGATAGCACGGCTGCGACGAGTGCTGGTGCTATCAGTATGGCGATTGCAACAACGTCAGGATTTACGACGCAAGAAACGCAAGCCAGCGGGACACCAAACGCAAACTCCGGCGAGCATCAAACATTTTCCAACGCTTTTGATGCTGTCGCTTTCTTCACGACGAACTGGTCTGGTACAACGCAAACGTGGTGGGTGCGACAGTCGGTCGCTACGATCCTGAGTATCAATCACAGCTTCAAGCTGATCATAACGTATGACTACGATGACGCCAGCACGACGCACATTAAGACCATTCGCATACCGATTGAGTCAACACGACAGGTTCTAAGCGGGGCGATGCAAACGATTGGTGGCGCAACTGCCATTCCCATACTGGCTGGTGGCAGCACTGTTCTCCCTGAAAATACGCCAGTCGTTCGTCAGGTCTTTCTCGAACTGTGCGGTAATGAAGCGGCTGCCGCTGTAACAGATTTCACATTGCAACTGCGCATCAATGGCGGAACAACAACATCGGTTTGGGATGTCGAGTCGGCACTGAACTCGGCTTGTTGGGCATACTTCTGTTATGACATTACGGCAGAGACATTGACCTCGGCATCGTCGTTGGAAATGCAGTCAACTCTGACGAGTCGCGGAGATAATATGGGTGGTTGGATAACCGTCACCTATGAGTTTGTTCCTGCCGATACAACAGTGGTTTGGAACTCACTCGTTCTCGGCGCGATGGATACGACCGGGCAGATGGGTGGAACAACAGCCGCAGATGCCGATGCGTGGGGTCGCAGTATCTACATCATGGAACCCACCACCATTACGCTGAAAGAATCTGCCGTTGTTATTTCCTTGAATGACCAAGCCAACGTGACAGCTCTTTTCGCCTGTGGCGATCAATCATCCTATACAAGTTATGCTTGTTCTGGCGGAACCGTTCAGTGCGGCCAGTTTAGCCTTGTTCACCGCATTGACGCTGGCGGTCAAAATGGTGTTGCGTTTGAGGCACTGGCGCGCGGTGAGAATTTATACCAGTTGAGAACCTATGCGAACGCGGCATCCGCTGGATGGGGTGTCAACGGGATATTGCTTCTCAACTATACGTCCGGCAAACACGCCGATGGTGTCGGCGCTCACGCACACAGTATCTTCGGCCTGATTGAAGAAACCGCGAATGATGGCTATACAACCACGAGTGCCGCCAAGAGTATCGCCATTGCCGAAACTGATTACTGGCTGCTCGGCGTGGTATCGGATGGGGTCATTCTTCAGGATAATCTTGATCGTTGCATCGCGCTACAGGCTGAGAGGGCTGCTGGTGAAGGCGAGGGTTTAGGATGGGAGAACTTCGGAGTTTCCAACTACCGTACTGACGGAGAGAATCATGCCATAACGTGTCGCTACGCATCTCGCAGTACATGGAAACGACACCCCGGTGAGACAGATACATCGCGATTGGACATTGAGGTTAGCCGCAGCTTCCGTCGCGATACGATGCTGTCATCAGGATGGTGGGGACTCTGGGCGACGTACCATACGATGATCTGGGACGTTGCCGGGACAATCTCAGGATCAGGCGGCGGCACTGTCAATCTCGATGTGTTCCGTGACTCAGACAATCTGTGGCTGGCATCAAGCTCGCGATCTGGCAATGGCGCGTACTCAATCACTATTCACAATGATACCGAGAACGTGTATGTCGTTGCTTATGAGGACGCTACTCACACCGGAGTTTCCGCGAAAGACGTAGGCGCATAACATGGCGCAGGACATTGCGCTCAGGAGTCCCGGCAGCGGCTTTGATATAGCACTGTCGGCTACGGGTGGTGCAACCGCAACCGGCGCACCGTCGATAATCCTGCCGACCAGCGCCGGAACCGCGACGGTTACTCGCAAGGCGACTGGCGCACCAGCGATCATTCTGCCAACCAGTGCAGGAACCGCAACGGTTACTCGCCATGCAACAGGTGTGCCGAGCATTATATTGCCGACCGCAGCTGGTACGGCAAAAGTCACGCGCCATGCAACCGGCGCACCATCAATCATTCTGCCGACCGCGGCCGGTGTTGCACAGATAACGAAGCCGGCGACTGGCGCTCCGAGCATTATTCTCCCGGTTGCGGCTGGTGTAGCAAAGGTAACGAGACACGCCACTGGCGCACCATCATTACCGCTGATTACTTCTGCCGGATCCGCGTCAGTCGCCGGGGCGATTACATCAACCGGCGCACCGTCGATTATCTTACCGACAGCTGCCGGTGCCGCCAAAGTAACAAGACACGCCACCGGCTCGCCGTCGCTCATTTTACCTACATCGAGCGGCGCTGCCGTTACAGGGCGCCACGCCAGCGGGGCGCCGTCGATTATCTTACCGACCGCCGCGGGTGTTGCTCAGATAACAAAACCGGCGTCTGGTAGTCCGTCGATCATTTTACCGACAGCGGCCGGAACGGCGAAAGTCACTCGTCACGCTACTGGCTCGCCTTCAATTATATTGCCGACATCTTCCGGCACGGCCAAGGTCACGCGCCACGCCAGCGGCGCACCGACCCTGCCATTGATTACGTCTGCCGGCCAGGCAACTATACAAGGGTCAATTACAGGGACTGGCGCTCCCAGTATTATTCTGCCCACATCGTCGGGCGCGGCCAAGGTCACTCGCCACGCAACAGGGTCGCCGTCGATCATTCTACCGACAGCGGCTGGCGCCGCAAAAGTTACAAGACACGCAACAGGGTCGCCGTCGCTACCGTTGATTACCGCGTCAGGGCAAGCTCAAGTTGCCGGGTTCGTGACGGGCACTGGCGCACCAATCATGCCGCTCGTTACCGCCTCTGGTACTGCGGTGGTAACATCACAATCAACACAGCTGCCAGGTGGAAGCAGCGACGCAAAGAAGCAACGCGATGCAGCCGTGATGGCACGGCGCAATCAATTACGACAGGACGATGAAGATTTGTTGCTGGTCATTGCCGCAACAGTGGAGCGAATAAATGGGTTCTCTGACTAACTGCCTGGGTAAATCGGGCAACCTTATCTCTACCGAGGATCGCTCGGCGCTGCTGGTTTTGCGAGAGAAGATTATTGCTGGTGGTGTTGACGATAATCGAGCTGACGCTCATTCAGTAACGACCTTTATTGGAGACCTGCAAGCGGAACGTGCCGCCCTTCTGAAGCGTATAGCCGAGGCTGGTGGAGACGTAGCGAAAGAGGGACAGGCTCTGTTCTCGCGCCGGGCCGCCGAAGTGGTCTCTGATAATCCGCAAGGTAGGCCGCCGGCCCCGGCCGACGAGCCCGATCAGGGCATCCCTCACAATCTCTCACAGAACGCCAAGTACGATGTGGCGCTGGCGATGGCAGAAGAGAACAAGGCTCTGATGGACCCGATACTCGAGCGGATCAGTAACCGCATGGGTATTGCGATGCGGTCAGACATCAAGAGTCGCGAAAGCAGCATTGGTAAGGCGAACCGCCCGAACATTATCAGGGACAAGGGCCGACCGTGGTGGAACGTCGAGTACCTGAAGGACATCTTCAGGTTCAATGCGGAGCTGGAAAACTATGAACACATGCCAGCCGTTCTGGAAATGCTTAGTCAGGAAATGCAAGCCGCTGGCGGCATGGTCATTATTAAGATGGACACAGAGAAGGTTCTGGCCCCTGGCCTGTTTGGCTGGCGACCTATTGCTGTTGACATTCAGATGCCGAATGGACAGGTCGCTGAGTTCTACGCCGCGCCTAAAGAGCTGATTCGCGACCTGAGAGGCAGCGGTCACAACCTATTCGAGCGGTGGCGCTTCCGTGACGTTGAAGAACTTAACAGGCGAGAGGTTAGGCGGT
>Ga0307380_10006263_pt1 | contig 15654 bp, 18 predicted proteins | sample UN3MG_FD_202239 | JGI IMG/M metagenome (GOLD analysis project Ga0307380, IMG submission 202239) | Soil microbial communities from Risofladan, Vaasa, Finland - UN-3 | ecosystem: Environmental > Terrestrial > Soil > Coastal area > Acid sulfate soil | place: Finland: Risofladan, Vaasa | collected...
TAATCCTGTGAGTAGTTATTTCCAATCATTGGAAAGGTAAAAAGTATCCACACAAGTATTGATATGGCCAGTATTATCGTACCTGCCTTCTTTATATACATCCAGGCTCTTTCCCAGGTATGGATCAATATTCCTTTAAGAGTTGGAATACGGTAAGGCGGCAGCTCCATAACAAAGGGTTCCGACTCACCCTTAAACCTTGTTGTCCGCAGCACCTTGGCCATGATAACAGCCATTAAAACCCCTATTAAATAAATTGAAAATATCACATTCCCCGCAATAGCAGGAAAAAATGCTCCTGCAAAAAGTATGTAGACCGGTAGCCTGGCACCGCAGCTCATAAATGTATTTATATGCATGGTAACCAGCCGGTCTTTTCTATTTTCAAGAATTCTTGATCCCATATACGCCGGGACCGTACAGCCAAATCCAATAATCAAGGGAATAAAGGACTTTCCGTGAAGCCCGATTTTATGCATTATCCTGTCCATAACAAATGCTGCTCTTGCCATATACCCTGAGCCTTCAAGAAGAGCTATTGCAAAAAACAGCAGTATTATATTGGGAGTAAATGTAATTACTCCACCCACCCCACCTATTATTCCATCAACCAGAAGCGAGCTTATGAGTCCCTGCGGCACAATCTCAGTGATAAGAACACTTAATTTCTCGAAACCTAACTCAATCCAACCCATGGGGTATTTCCCAAGTGTGAATACAAATTGAAACATAAGCCAGATTATAAGGACAAATATTGGTATCCCCAGTATCCTGTTGGTGAGCACTCTGTCAATCTTTTCGCTTACATCTAATTTTCCCGAATCAACTTCTTTATATGCCTCCATAAGTGCACCATTGATAAATCCATACCTCCCGTCCGCTATTATTATCTCGGGAGTATCCCTCAATATGCTTGTTATATGATTTATTGAACCAGTGACTGCATCTTCAATTTTTGAGTATTCTGGACCTGAAGCTTTTTTTAAAGTGTCTATTATATCCCTATCCTGCTCCAGAAGCTTTACTGCAATCCACCTGGCATCAAACTTCAAAACAGGTACTTTTTCCTTTTTTAAAACTGATATGATCTTACCGATCTCATTTTCTACTTCTTCACCATATTTTACTTCTACTTTTTTTTCTTTCCTTTTCCTGCTACTTGCTACCTTGATTACTGCTTCCAGCAGCTCGTCACTACCCAGGCCTCTGGAACCCACAGTCTCAACAATGAGTATACCGAAAAGTTCAGACAGCAGATTAATATCTATTTTCTTGCCGCTCTTTTTTGCTACATCAGCCATATTAAATGCTAAAATCAGGGGTACGTCCAGTTCCATAAGCTGTGTTGCAAGGTAAAGATTGCGCTCCAGATTGGAAGAATCGATAACATCAACAACTACGTCAGGCTTTTGGTCAATAATGAAATTCCTGGCTACAATCTCCTCCAGAGAGTAAGCAGTAAGGCTGTAAGTACCCGGGAGATCAACAACATTTATCCTGTATCCTTTATATTTAATAACCCCTGTCTTTTTTTCAACAGTAACACCGGGATAATTTCCTACGTGCTGCCTCAAGCCGGTCAGATTGTTAAAGATAGTTGTTTTACCGGAATTCGGGTTTCCGGATAGGGCAATGGTTATTTCTTTTCCTATCACCATTATATCTCCCTGATTTGAATTCTTTCAGCCATTCCTCTTCCAATTGCAAATTTCGTACCCTTGACCACTACACATAATGGTCCACCTCTGGAAGCACCGGAGACATAAAAAATTTCGTTAGGAATAAATCCCATCGCGCAAAGACGGGAATTAAGTCTATATCCGCCATCAATTCTTACTATTCTGTACTTTTTTCCTGGAACCGCATCAGCCATACTAAAAATCCCGTTATCAGCCAGCGGTGTTTTCCTGACATCTCCACCTCTATGTCTTAAGCCCCATCTTTTCATTTTTCCTAGCCTTATTAATAAAAATTAGTCTAGTCTAACTTTAATAGGTTTATATATATTTGTCAAGGCTTTTTTTAAAAATGAAGAGAAAATATGTGAGGGAAAACTAAGATTTCTTATTTTGAGACGTTATTTTTGGTACAATTTGAAGGATGCCTGCCGTGCTTTGCATAATAATTAAAGTTCTTCAGCCACTCTGGGTACCCTTCAGGACAGGTGTCTACAAACTTGGTAAATTTTATCATCCTATCCATTGCTTCCTTGCTTATATAATGTTCAATATTGCAGGCATCTTTTTTTGAAATATTATCACTTACTCCAAGAACCTTATTAAAGAATTTATATACCTTTTCGTGTTTATCATTTACTTCCTTTGCCAGCTCATAACCTTTATTAGTTAATTCCAGATATCCATATTTTTCATGAATTACCAGTCCTCTTTTAGTAAGTCTTCCAACTGCATCCACTACTGATGGTGTTTTTACATTTAAAAATTTTGCAATTTCTTTTACCCTGATTACCTTACTGGTAAGGCTGATCACATATATTGCCTCAAGGTAGTCCTCCAGGCTCTGGGTTAATTTTTTCATATTTTTTCCACTTTTTATTTCATCTAAAAATGTTAGATTAATCTAACTATAAACATAAATAAAATCTTTGTCAAATTGTAAAAATTAAGTCTTATATTTAGGTAAGCAAAAACTAAAGCAAATTTTAACTTCTGGCTTTTTTGATTTTCTTTACAATCGCATCTGCAAACTCGCTTGTGCCAACAGCTGTAGGATCATCCCTGTGGGGTTTTAAATCGTAAGTTACATATTTCCCCTCTCTAATGTTCTCCGCAATGGCGGATTCCAGCAGGTCAGCATAATTTTTTTCTTCTATATGCCTTAACATCAACACTGCAGATAGCATCATTGCAGTTGGATTTACTTTATTCTGACCCTTATATTTCGGAGCACTGCCGTGAGTGGGTTCAAATAATGCAATATCCTTTCCAATGTTCCCTCCAGGGGCTACACCCAGTCCCCCGACCAACCCGGCAGCAAGGTCAGAAACTATATCTCCATATAAATTTGGCAAAACCAGAACATCATAAAGTTCCGGTTTCTGCACCAGTTGCATACACATATTATCTACAATTCTATCTTCTGACTCTATATCATCATACTTTGATGCAACTTTTTTAAATACTTCCAGAAACAGGCCGTCGGAGTATTTCATTATATTTGCCTTATGCACACCGGTAACTTTCTTTCTGTTATTTTTCCGGGCATATTCAAAGGCAAATCTGACTATATTTTCCGATCCTGTTACAGAAATCGGCTTGATACTTATTCCACTATCACTTTTAATCTGAGTATCTTTTTTTTCTTTTATGAAATTAATAAGTTCTTCTGTTTCCATTTCCCCTTTTTTAAACTCTATCCCTGCATACAGGTCTTCAGTATTCTCCCTGATTATCACCAGATCTATATTGCTGTATCTGCTTTTAGTTCCCTGGTAACTCTTACACGGCCTGACACACGCATACAGATCGAATAACTTTCTCATAGCCACATTTACACTTCTAAATCCGGTTCCTACCGGGGTGGTAATGGGACCTTTTATTCCCACCTTATTTTTCTTAAGTGATTTAATAACCCTATCGGGCAGAACTGTACCTTCTTTCTGGTAAACTTGAGCCCCTGCATTTACCGTATCCCACTCAATATTCACCCCCGTTGCCTCAACCACCTTAACTGTAGCCTCGGTTATTTCGGGACCTATGCCGTCTCCTGGTATTAAAGTTATTACATGTTTCATAGATTAAACCCCTTATTCCTGGTAATATGGCTGGTCAGCCCGCCATCATTTAAAATTTTTATCATTACTTCCGGCAAAGGATTGAATTTTAATTTTAAATTTTTAGTTTTATTATTAATTATTCCTTTTTTTAAATCTATCTCCAGTATATCTCTGCTATCGATTTTATCAGTATCACATATTAAAGCAGGCAGCCCCACGTTAATGCTGTTTCTAAAGAATATACGGGCAAAAGATTTAGCCAGGACTGCCCCCACACCAGCAATTTTCATAACCAGAGGTGCATGTTCTCTGCTGGAGCCAAGCCCAAAATTCCTGCCGCCAACAACAAAATCTCCAGGTTTTACTTTCTTTGCAAACCCTGGATCTGCATCTTCCAGGACATGTTTTGCCAATTCAGGTAAATTGGACCTCAGATGAAATAACCTTCCAGGAGCGATCAGATCCGTAGAAATATCATCACCAAATTTAAAACTGCTTCCAATCATAATTTCCGCAGTTTTCTTATTTTTAAGCATTATCCTAGAACCTCCCTTGGATCGGCAATATAACCCTTAACCGCACTCAATGCTGCTGTTGCAGGAGAAGAAAGATAAATAAAAGAGTTGGGATTTCCCATCCTCCCTTTAAAATTCCTGTTTTGAGTTGAAAGGCATACCTCTCCATCACCAAGTATCCCCTGATGTACGCCCACGCATGGACCACAGCCTGGAGATTGTACTACTGCGCCGCTATTTATCAATGTTTCTAAAACTCCTTCCTTTAAAGCCTCAAGGTATATATCTTTTGAAGCCGGAACTACAATAAGCCTAACCCCGCTTGCTACTTTTTTACCCTTAAGTATATCAGCAGCAATCTTCAAATCACTGAACCGGCCGTTGGTGCAGGTTCCTATAAACACCTGATTAACCATAATCTTTTCCAGACTACTTACAGGTAGGGCATTGTCTACAGTGTGAGGCTGGGAAACCATAGGCTCAATAACCGAACAGTCAATATCTATGATTTTTTCATATTTTGCTCCTTTATCTGCAGATATTTCCTTGAAACAATCCTGTCTTCTCTGGCTTTTTAGATATTCCCTTGTAATGTCATCAGAAGGAAAGATTCCTGTTTTTGCCCCTGCCTCTACCGTCATATTTGAAATAGTAAACCTGTCGTCCATACTTAGCCTGTTTCCAACTTCGCCCCCGAATTCCAGAGCTTTGTAAGTTGCTCCATCAGAAGTAATCTTTCCAATTAAATAAATAATTAAATCTTTTGCAAATACTCCTTTATTAATTCTTCTGTTAAAGTTTACCCTGATTGTCTTGGGAACCATAAGCCAGGTTTTAGCCAGTGCATAACCAACAGCAATATCTGTCGAGCCCATCCCGGTAGCAAAAGCCCCAAGCGCACCTGAGGTGCAGGTATGAGAATCCCCTCCGATGACAATATCGCCGGGGCATGTATATGATTCCACTAAAATCTGGTGACAGATCCCTTCTCCCACATCACTCACTACTGCTCCCGTTTGGGATGCAAACTCCCTTAAAACAATATGAGAATTGGAAAGCTCACTTCTTGGACTCGGTGCAGCATGGTCAATAAAAAAAATGGCCTTTGAAGGATTTTTTACTTTATTGAAACCCATTTTTTTAATCTGGCTTACTGCCAGGGGGCCGGTCCCATCCTGGGACATAACTACATCCACATCCACCACTGCAATGTCTCCGGCTTTAAGTTCTCTGCCGGCATGCTTGCTTATAATCTTCTCGGAAATTGTCTTATGCAAAAAAACTCCTTTCAAGCCTAATTCCCAGGGTTCTGTTCTTCTCTTTTACTCTCTTTTTTCTTTGTGTATTCATTATAAATATACATAAGCTCCTTATCAAAAAGAGACCTTTTTAGATCTATAGACATGGTCCTTGCCTGAGCAAGTATTTCATTTGCCTGCTTATCGGTAAGTTCTATATCAAACTCCTTGAATTTGTGAAGAATGGTATGAGAGCCTGAATGTTTGCCTACAACCAGTTGCCTGGTTAACCCTACTTCACTGGGATTAAATACCTCATAATTTTTTGGATTCTTAATAACACCGTCTACATGTATTCCCGATTCATGAGCAAATACATTGGTTCCAACAATTGCTTTCCAGATAGGAATAGCTCTTGAAGAGGCTCTTGCTACATATTCAGCAATTTCCCTGAATTTCGAAGTTTCTATTCCAAGCTCTATATTCTCAAGATACCTTAGAGCCATTACAATTTCCTCCATTGCCGCATTTCCGGTGCCTTCTCCCAGGCCACCTACACTGACCACAAGACTCGATGCGCCGCCTCTTATCGCCGCCATCCCATTAGCGGTTGCCATTCCGAAATCATTATGGTTATAGACTTCCAGAGGAAAACCTGTAGCGCTGCAGATAGTATTTATATACAAAAAAGTCCGGAAGGGATCAAATTTGCTTACAGTGTCACAAATTCTAAATCGGTATGCTCCCTTTTTTTTGGCTATGGAGATTAACTTTAATAGAAATTCAAGATCGGTACGGGTAGCATCTTCAGCACTTATGATAAAATTAAGATCATTCTGCCTGGCAGTTCTTATAGTTTCCCTCAATTTATTTATAACCCATGTTCTGTTTTTCTTATATTTCTCCTTAAGATGTATATCAGAAGTAGAGATGTTTATAATCACATTCTTAGCTCCACACCGGGCAGCATATTTTATGTTTTCGGGTTCAGCCTCACAATATACAAATATTTTACAGTTAAATTTATCCTCTGTAATTTCCTTAATTATTTCTCTTTCAACAATCCCAAGTGAGGGAGTTCCTACTTCGATTTCCGGAATCCCTATTTCATCCAGCATTTTAGTTATTCTAATTTTTTCATGTTTGGAAAAAACTACTCCGGCTGTTTGTTCGCCATTTCTTAAAGTTGTATCTATAATATTTACATATCTTTTACTTTTTGCTACTGCCATCATTTCCCTCCCTTTTTATCTGATTTGCTTTTATCTGACCGGCCTTTATAAGATTTATAGGTATCAATTATTTCACTATCAAAAAGAGCCCTTTTAAGAGATACCGTTTTGTTCCTTATAATTTCAACTAATTCTTCTGCTTCTTTCCTGCTGATTTTAAAACCCAGCGTATTGAGTTTATAAATTATGGTATTGACTCCTGAATATTTTCCCAGTATTACTTTTCTTTCCAGACCGACATCTTTTTCTTTAAATAATTCATATGTCTCGGGGTTGGCCAGTACACCAGAAGCCTTACTTTCGCTTTCATAAACAAATAAATTTCCGCCCACTATAGGTTTCCAGGTGGGAAGAATTCTATTGGAAGCTCCGGCTACATATTCAGACAGCGCTCTGAAAAGAGTGGTATTAAATCCCATGTCCACACCCTCAATATATTTTAGAGCCATAACCAATTCTTCAAACGCGGCATTCCCTGCCCTCTCTCCCAGTCCATTAATAGTAGTATTAACATAAGTTGCTCCTGCTTTAATGCCGGCTATAGCATTGGCAATTGCCATCCCAAAATCATTATGGGTATGCATTTCAATATCTATTCCGATAATATCAATAATATTTTTTACCCTCATAAAAGTTTCAAAAGGATCAAGAATACCCAGAGTATCGCAATACCTTAATCTGTCCGCACCGGTATCCCTTGCCGTCCTTGCAAACGAGAGAAGAAATTCCATATCGGAACGGGAAGCATCTTCGGCATTTACTGACACATAAAGATTAAAACCCTTGGCATAATCTACACTGGTTTTAACACTCTCCAGTACCCATTCCCTGCTCTTTCTAAGCTTATGTTCAATATGTATATCGGAAGAAGATATGGAAACAGCCACCGCATCAACGCCGCATTCTACTGAAGCATCTATATCTGATTTAACCGCCCTGTTCCAGCCCATTACACTGCAATTAAGGTCCAGTGAAGCAATCTTTTTTATTGCTTCCTTTTCATCCCCTCCCATTGCAGGTATACCCGCTTCTATCTGATGAACTCCCACTTTATTCAGCATTTTAGCGATGTGTATTTTTTCATCATTTGCGAATACCACCCCTGCAGTCTGCTCCCCATCTCTTAAAGTAGTATCATCAATTTTTACATTCTTTAGATCAATTTCTGTTCCTGCCTTCTGTGAAAATTCAGTAAGTAAATCTATTTCTCTCATAGCCATCACTCCTTAAAATTAATAAAAATTATAAACATTTGTTAAAAATTTAAAAAAATAGTAAATAATTGTCACTTTTTTAATTTTTTCGCAATAATTATATCATTTTTTTAAAAATTATATTATTTACAATAAAAAATTACAATATTTCAAAAAATATACATAATATATTAAAAAGAATCTCACTTGTTAAAAACAAACAATTACAAATATAAAAATTTTTTAAAATCAAACCCACAGGTCGGGCTGCTCAAAAAGATTTTTATTATTTTTATATTGGCCTTTGTTCTTGGATTATCCGTAGTAGATATGGTTGACCTGGTAAAATATCCTTGATCTGTTTTATAACAGTCATAGGATTGGGTTTGTTATATGAATTTATAACCAAAAAGCTAAAAGTTGACCGCAGACTCTCCAGTTGCATAATACTCCTAGGAACTGTAAAAACCGCCGGCTTTTCTGCTGCTACCGATCTGGCACTTTTCGGGGATAAAGCATCACTTCCCAGCGCTATAGTAAGTGTGTTTATAATCATTTTTCTGCTTTAACTGAGCTTCAGGGCAAGAAAGAAACAATATGATTGATATTATTAATATCTTTATATTACATATTTTAGCAGCAACAAAAACTTCAAGATAACAACAGATCTGCGTACTAAATTAAGCCTGCCATATAAAATAAATAGCAAGTAGTATTAATATTGCTCCTGCTACTTTTTCTATAATACTCTGGTATTTTGCTAGTGCTTTTATATTTTTTAAAATTCCAGTAAATGTTCCAACTACTAGTAATGGAATGCTCCTACCAATAGCATAGGTAAACATCAATACCATTCCATAAGGTACACTTCCTTTTATTGCAGAATAAGCTAGCACTGAAATGGTTACTGGCAAGGTGCAGGGTGAAGCTGCAAGACCAAAAGGGATACCAAGTAAAAAAGCACCTATAATTCCACTCCCTCTCTTTGGGCCATATTTTAAAAAATCATAGTTCATATTGAATTTAAAAACTTTTAAAAGCCATAATCCCATAATAATAAGTATGCCTGAAATAATATAGTTAAGTATTTTTGTATTTGTAAGTATATGTCCTAAAAATCCTGAAAACATTCCAAGTAGAGACAGCATTAGTGCTATTCCAAGAATGAAAGCTAGGGATAATATAAGCCCTCTTTTTTTAGAATTAACTTTTTCCCCGCTTACATAAGCGGTAACAAATACCACAGTAGGTAAGGTACAGGGACTTAGACCACTTAGAATCCCGGTAGAAAATATTATAGCCAATGTTGCAATCAAAGTGGCATTTGCATCTAAACTTATCATTTTTCCATCCCATCTAAAATATTTTTTACAAGACTCTCTTCAAATTGTCCGCCAATAACTTCATAGGCTTCCCCAGCTGAATCCAGTATTAGAATGGAAGGTAGAGTGAGTACTTCGTTTTTGCTAGCAATATCCAGGGCAGTATCCATATCTTTTTTATCAAGGATTCCAGTATTTATAAATAAGGTATCAAACTTATCCTTATTTTCTTCCATTAATGCAAATACTTTTTTATTATAATCGTCAAAAAAGATCCTGGTTTTTTCACAACAGTCAGCATCATAAGAAAATACAATAATTGAGGGCTTGCCTGATTTTAAGATTTTTTCATATTTTGACTTAAGGTCTTCTAAACTTTCATAACCAGAAGTACTGCTGCTGCTCTCGGAACTCTCTTCATCCTCAAATCCATTATTTTTATTATTTTGGAAAAAATCCTTAAATACTAGAAATGAAGCGACTGCAATTAGGACTACAGCCACTGCTAGGGTAATGATTATTTTTGTAGTTTTTTTCACAGCACCTCCGTTATTTTAATCAAATACCAATATCTGCCTCAGAAGTAATTATTTATTCCTCAGTTTCTAATTTCCCTTCTTCTTTCAATTTCTTTTTAACTTTTGACCAAATCTTTTTCTCTTTATATATCTTTTTAACATTTGCAATATCAGGGAATGTAATTGCATTTCCTTCACATAGATTTATTTGCACACGTTGAACAACCAACCACACAATTAAATGGGCGTGCAACTGTTGGACCAGCCTTGGTCCAATCATAAACATTCTTTCCACAATTCATACACATTCCGCATTTAATACATTTGTTTTTATCAATTGTGGGATACCATTTTATTTTTTCTATAGGGTAACCTATCAACCAAGGCATTTTTCCACCTTCTTCCTTAAATAATCAGACAATTATTTTAAATCCATTCTGGGTCCTTTATCAGAAAACTTGATATTTAATCTTCCTTGTTCGCCTCTTTCTATATTTTTAAGCCATTTCTTACAATAAAACATTGCTTCTGAATCTTTGATCTTTAGCCCGTAACCTGATAAAAAATCTACTGCTTCATTCTTATCTGAGTCCAGGACTATCATCTCTAAAGCTATTCTTTCTTTTGGCTTTAAATATATTCCCATTAATTCATTTAACTTTTGATTATTATTTCTAACCAAAATAATTCTTCTTTTTTTAAAAAATTTTTATTTTGCTGATACTTGCGGAAACCAGCCCTTTGTATTATTGGCAATCCTTACCAGAGTGAGCATAACCGGCACTTCTACAAGTACTCCTACAACTGTAGCCAGAGTAGCCCCGGATCTAAGACCAAATAAGGATATGGCCACTGCCACTGAAAGTTCAAAAAAATTACTTGCTCCAATCATTGCCCCGGGTGCAGCAATATTGTGAGGTAGCCTCCAGGCTTTAGCCCAGCCATAAGCAATGATGAATATAAGAAAAGTCTGGATTACCAAAGGTACAGCAATTAAAGCAATATGGACAGGGTTGCCTAAAATTATTTCTCCCTGAAAAGCAAAAATGATTATCAGGGTCAAAAGCAACCCGGTAACAGTAACCTTATTAAATTTTCTTAAAAAAACATTTTCAAAATACTCGATTCCCTTTCTTTTTATTATGAGTATCCTTGATATGTAGCCAGCAGAAAATGGAATAACCACAAACAAGACTACAGACATAAATAGTGTACTGTAAGGTACCATCACTTTACTGACCCCCAGAAGGAAAGCAACAATGGGAGTGAAGGCAAAAAGTATGATTAAATCATTTACTGCAACCTGGACCAGAGTATAAGCAGCATCTCCGTCAGACAGATAACTCCATACAAAAACCATTGCGGTGCAGGGTGCAGCTCCCAGCAGTACTGCACCAGCAAGGTATTCAGTAGCAAGGGAAGCAGGTATAAATGCTTCAAATATAACTTTAAAAAACAGAAAGGCAATTCCATACATGGTAAAAGGCTTTATTAACCAGTTAGTAACAGTAGTTACGGTGAGACCTTTTGGTTTTTTAGTGGCATTGACAATACTTGCAAAATTTACTTTTAACATCATGGGATAGATCATAAGCCAGATAAGAATTGCTACTGGTATGGAAACATTTGCATATTCGAACCTGCTCAGAGTATTAGGAACAACTGGCACAAACTTTCCTATGGCTACTCCTGCAATAATACAAAGAATAACCCATACTGAAAGGTATTTATCAAAGAAACTGATTTGCCTTCTTACAGATTGTTTATTTCTGTATTTTATTTCGTTATTAACTTTTTCCATTAAAACCCCTTACTTGTGTATAAAAATTAATCTCTCCAGGTGTTAGTATCAAATACACTGTTTTAATAATTTTTCTATTTCTTCAACTGAAGGTATCCTGCCTGAAAATTTGACATCTCCATCCACTGCTAATGCTGGAGTTGCCATTACTCCAAAGTCAGCAATTTTATTTATATCTGTAATCTTTTCAACTTCCGCATCCAGCCCTAAATTCTTTACTGCTTCTCTTGCATTAGCCTCAGTTTGCTTGCATCTGGGACAACCTGGCCCTAAAATTTGAATTTTCATCTTCTAACTCCTCTTAAAATTTATTATTAACTTAAGTAAAAAAATATCCAAAAACCATTCCCGTAAAAGTGGCCATAATTATAACCAAAGCCACATAAGTTAAGGTTTTCCTGGCTCCCACAATTCTTCCAATTACAATCATATTGGGAAGTGATAGTGATGGACCAGCCAAAAGTAGAGTTAGTGCAGGTCCCTTTCCCATACCCAATTCCATAAGAGCCTTTATTATGGGAACTTCTGTTAATGTAGAAAAGTACATTAGAGCTCCGAAAATTGATGCCAAAAAGTTTGACCTGATACTATTTCCTCCAACCCAGGTCTCAACTACACTTTGGGGTAAAAAATATTTAATAATTCCTGCTATAAACACACCGGCAAGAAGAATAGGAAATATCTGCAAGGCAAGTTTTCCTGTTTCCTTCATCCAGTCTTTAAGCTCTGGCTTCCTGTAGCTTATTGCTACAATTACTATTAAAACCACCAGAGCAACACCAGCATAAATCCACATCCTGGCTGCACCGAATACTAGTATTGCAAGTAGAGATAAAAAGAATATCACACTTATATATACAGGCTTTTGGTGTTCACCCTGCCCGTATGCTTTAAATAAATTTTCGTTTCCTTCAAGTTTTGCCCTCTCTTCTTTTATCCAGATTAGAGACATAATAAGACCTATAATAATTGAAAAGGCAATAGCACCAATTGCTCTTGCTATACCAAGATCATAGCCAAGAAGTCTTGCTGTATAAACTATAGCTAATATATTTACTGCCGGTCCTGAATACAAAAAAGCTATCGCCGGGCCAAGCCCTGCACCTCTTTTTCTAATTCCTGCAAACAAAGGAAGAATGGTGCAGGAACATACTGCAAGAATAGCTCCGGATACGGAAGCAACGCTATATGATAGCCATTTCTTTGCCTTTGGACCAAAATATTTTAGAATTGCTCCTTTGGAAACAAAAACTGCAATAGCTCCAGCAATAAAAAAGGCGGGTACCAAACATGTAAGCACGTGGGCTGAAAGATATTCAAGAAGTGCATACCACCCGCTTTTTACCGCTTCTAAAAATATTTCCATATTATTATTTCTTCCTATTTAAAAAATCTTTGATTTTTCTATCAATCTGGTCCCTTACTTTCCTGAATGCTCTAAGCCTTTCTTTACTGCTGCCAATAGTCTTATCAGGATCGGTAAAGCTCCAGTGAAGCATTTCTGCTTTTCCGGGAAAGATGGGACAGTATTCCCTTGCATCATCACAGACAGTTATAACATAATCAAAACTCTCTTTTAAAAACTCATCCACGCTTTTAGATCTCTGTTCTGATATATCAATTCCTACCTCATTCATTACCTCGATTGCCATAGGATGGACTCTGCCTGGGCTTACGCCGGCACTATACACCTCCCAATCATTTCTATAGTGTTTGAAAAAACCCTCCGCCATCTGACTTCTGCAAGAGTTTCCTGTACATAGAATTAAAATTTTTTTATCCATTTTTCTATAGACTTAATTTTTTACAGATTTTATTCCTGTCTACCTTGTCGGCCCTAACAATATCATTTTTTAGTTTCTTATCTTCCTTGAGCCGGCTATAAATCAGATTGATTAAGCCCCTGAATCCTTCGCTAGTATTGCTGTTTAAACTGTAATTAACCCACAAGCCCTCCTTACTGGACTCAAGGATACCTGCATTTTCCAGCAATCTAAGATGGCTGGATATGGTAGGCTGGGAAAGACCTATCAACTCTTTTATTTCGCATACACATAGTTTTTTCTTTCCTACTAAAAGTATAACTATCCTCAATCTCCCCTCATCTGCCAGGGCTTTAAGTATTCTGGTAATATTTTTTAAATCTGACATTTTCACTCCTTTTTCTGGTATTATAACTATATATTTAAATATGTCAATATGATTTACTCCTGTTATCTTTCATTGTTTTAAAAAGATTTTTTGGTATTGAAAAAATTTATAAGTATTTTTTAAGTCCATTATTTATATACAGAAAAAATTCTACTTACTATCCTTCTTACCAAACTTTAAAAATAGCAGCATTAAAGATGAAACAATTGAGATTAGTGCCCCGGTTAAAAAGGCCGCCCTGAAGCTGTAGGCTTTCCAGATTAAACCAAATATTACAGAAGCTGGAAGAGTAGTAATACCTAAGGATAAATTGTAGAAGCCATATGCAGTGCCAATATTTTCTTTGGGAACAATATCTGCTACAAGGGCTTTTTCTACACCCTCGGTAAGACCGAAATATAATCCATAGATTATAAATAATAAGTATATAAGATAGTATTCATTAAAATAAGCAAAACCCAGATATGTAAGAAAATAAACAAACCAGCCTGACAGAATCATTACTTTTCTTCCAATTTTATCGGATATATATCCACCTAAAATACAAAAAAGAGCTTTGGATATATGTAGAATTGCCCAGAGAAGCGGGATAACTGTAATCTGGAATCCCACCTCGGATGCCCTTAGCAGTAAAAACGCATCAGTTGAATTTCCTAATGTAAAAATTACCAGAACAACCATGTATAGTGAAAATTGCTTGCCTAATTTTTTGAAATCAGAAAATTTTAAAATTTCTTTTTTGCCGATAGTATTTTTATCTCTGGTAAGATATTTTTCGGGAACTTCTACCCTATTCTTTAAGATACCATCCTTTTTATGTATACTTCTTACTCCAAATATCATAAGTAAAACTGCTATAATGCCCGGTATTACCGATAGCAAAAAAATGGTTTTTAATTCAATTGTAAAAAAATATAAGAGCAGGCTTGCGGTAATTGAACCCAGCACAGCACCCGTATGGTCCATGCCTCGCTGGAATCCAAAGGCAAAACCTCTCCTATCCGTTGGTGAATAGTCAGCTATCATTGCATCTCTGGGGGATGTCCTTATCCCTTTTCCTACCCTATCCGAAAACCGTAAAAAAAGCAGGACACCCCAGGATCTGGTTAAACCGATTAGAGGTCTCAATAAGTTTGATATAGCGTACCCTCCAACCGCAAAAGGTTTCCTTTTTTTTATCTTATCAGAAAAGTAACCTGCAAACAGTTTGAGAATACTATTGGTGCTTTCTGCAATACCTTCGAGTATGCCCAGAAATGCCGGGCCTAACCCAATGACAGATTTGACAAATGATGGTATTAAAGGATATATCATTTCGGAAGAGAAATCATTAAACAGGCTTACAGCGCCAAGAACGTAAACATTTTTTAATCTATTATTTTTCTTAATTCTTTCTCTTCTAAGATTGGAATATTTAAACATTTTTTTATGAATCTTTTTAAAAATTAATCCAATAAAACTGAAAAAAAGTATTAGAAAAAAACTCTAAATTATATCCTTAACAATAATATTTTAATAAATCTGCCCCTGATTCAGGGTGATGGATCCCATTAATTAAATACCAGGACTAATTTTATATTAATCCTAGTATTTAATTTAACTTTTTGGTTCCAGTCTTTAAACTGCTTATTTTTTCTTTTCTGGAAAGGTTTCTTTAAATCCGGCCGGATATAGTCTTCAGTATCATCATCTTCACACCTGTCTATATATCTGGTGATCCAACTGCTCTATTCTTTTTTACGAAATTCAAAGACCAGAAGAACTATACACCCGGCAACAACCAATAGTAGTATTGCTCCGGTAATGTAGATATTTAGATTAGCTATTGAACCTATAACCTTATTTGATACATCGGTCCAGGTAAAAAGATTAGCAATCTTATTTACCACAGCGATAATGGAAAATAAGATTATTTTAAATAGCACTATAATCACCACTACCCGGTTAA
>Ga0307380_10006266_pt1 | contig 15654 bp, 13 predicted proteins | sample UN3MG_FD_202239 | JGI IMG/M metagenome (GOLD analysis project Ga0307380, IMG submission 202239) | Soil microbial communities from Risofladan, Vaasa, Finland - UN-3 | ecosystem: Environmental > Terrestrial > Soil > Coastal area > Acid sulfate soil | place: Finland: Risofladan, Vaasa | collected...
GGTCCTCATAGGTAATTCCGCCTGTGGTTTTTAGGTTTGAGAGTTTATTTTTCCCGTCCTCTGTTTTTTCAAGCATGGCTTCTATACAGGTTGCGGTCACTTTGGTTTCCTGACCGTATTGGCCATTGACGATGGGTACGTAACCGATAAAGATTTCATTTATATCGGAATCGGCTACGATTCGGTTAGACTCGAAAAAGTACTCGAGCGTGTCAAAATCGCGCACAATCACATAACACGGTCCTTGCAAATTAAATCTGCCCGTTGCTGCTTCAGGTTCCGGGGCCTTTGAATTGTCGACGGCGATAAGGCCGGGGCCGGTAGCTGAAAACACCTGTTGAGCTCTGCCATAATCGAACCTGGGGCACTTTAGTTTGGTAAAACCGAGCAGTTTCCCCCCCTCCCATTTTGAATTGTCAAGCTGGACTACACCTCCGTCTGCAGTAAAATGTTCAAGGCCGGTTTTGCCGGTATCGTTGCTTGATAAAGTAACGGTAAATTTCGGGCCCGAGAGAGTGTATTTTGTTTCGAGGTTCGGGACCTTGCGCGACATCGTGCACAGGCAGTCACCTTCAAAGGTAGCCTTGTTTAATGTTGGCATGAAGGATGCCTTTTCCTGCGAGGTTATTTTTACCGGTACAGGCGACGGGTCGGCTTCATCGGCAAATACTTCCTCAGGGTAAAAAATCAGTTTTGATGGGCCGGTAGCGGTGATGTCCTTGTTTGCGGCGCTATAATCGTAATCTATTCTCTGGGCGATGAAGATATTGCAGCCGGCGAAATCCTCAGCGTTTTCAAGGCTTTCATTTTGAGTCACACTTTTATATGACTCGGGTTCAGATTTAATTTTGAAGGTTCTGGCCGAATCCATCTGCGTTATTAAGATACCATCATCACAGGTGACTATGACATCAACAGTCTCTTGTTCTGCCTGTCCTAAAGAAGGAACCTCCGGCGAACTTTTATTATGGTCACCGGCATCGACTTTGCTTGCTGAAAGGCCGGAGTTGCTTTTGGTACCCTCGGATTTTTTATTTGAAACTATGTTATTAATGGAAAGTTCATCAGCGAAAATAACCTGCTGTGGACTTTCTATTGTCACATTCTCACTGAATATACATCTATAGTATTGTGTTGCTTGCTGTGGTGAGTTTTGGTCAGTGGTGTCGGCTCCATGTTTGACCTCGTGGGTTTTTCGGTTCCCTTTTCCTGCTGAAGCGGTGCCTTCGGCTCGGTCTGACGAAATCAAGGACCGTTCCGATGAGACCTTTAGCCTTAATGTATCTAAGTGGGTTATTCTCAGATATTCGAGGTGGTCGGCTTGGTCATCATAAACAAACTCCATCCCCCTGCCGAGCATTTGGGCGTCTTTTGAAACAAATTTGACGGGCCCGGCGGTCGAAAACTGTGACCTTTCGCTGATATAAATAATGTCGTCAAGGTAGATGAAACTTTCCTGGACGCTGCTGCCCTGTTCGGGCAAAATATGAATCAGCACGTTTCCCGTGAATGTTGCGTCTTTGGGACTGGGTTCGCCGACAGCACTTTCAATTCGAACGTTACCTTTGTCTGCTGTGATATAACATTTGAAGGTGTCCCTGAAGATATTCATATATGGTTTTTCGATTTCCCACTCGTCTCCCTGCTCATGCAGAAGTTTCTCGAACCCAAGCTCCCTGTCAATCTGCTTTTGCTTGTTGTAGTGTGGGAACCTGGCCTTTTTGACCGTACCAAGGCCTACGTCCCCTACTATGCCAACCTTTTTGTCAAACTCGACCGTGGTGTCGGTGGGCTCCACGGAAGCGCCAATTTCTATCGGAGGTCGTTCACTTAGCTGCAAATACAACACATATGCAATGAGTACAGCAGAAAACGCAGCCAGCCATATAAATAATTTACGCGATTTAAAACCCATACAAAAGCTACCCTGACATCAGGACAAGTATCTTTGCACAAGCTCCGACCATCTGCCTGAATTCTTGAGAATATATTCAATTACTTCGCGTACGGCGCCGTTTCCTCCGCAAACTTCGGTAACGTAATCAGCCTGTTGTTTGACCTCATCGACAGCGTTGGCGACTGTTGCTCCAAAACCAACTTTTCGTATTACCGGCAGATCCATTAAGTCATCACCTATATAAGCGACCTGCTTGATGGAAAGTCCCATCATTTCAAGCAATTTTTCAAGTGCGGGTAGCTTATCATGGCAATCCTGAATGCAGTGGTTAATATCAAGCTGTTCAGCCCGGTATCGTGTCGGTTCAGACAACCTGCCGCTCAGAAAAGCTATCTTTAGCCCCGCCCTTTTCCACATCCTGATTCCGTGACCGTCGAGCGAATTGAAAGATTTACTTTCACTGCCGTCAGCATTAATCGTAATGGTACCGTCTGTTAAAACACCGTCGACATCAACTATCAATGCCTGTATGTCCGCCAGATTTGGTTTGGATTTTTTTGCCACTTATCAAAATCCTGATTAATAAATTCATTGGAGCCTTTGCCGAAAAGATGCCCCGGCTCAACACACCCGTTATCCAACAACTTTTATTGTTAAAATATCCTGTACGTCAATCAAACCGATAGGCCTGTCGGAGGCATCGACCACCGGGAGCTCGTCAATCCTGTATTTATGGAAAAGGGCGGTTGCCTCTGCTGCAAGAGAATCTGCCCTTATCTTTTTACATTTAGTTGTCATGATATCGCCGGCTTTGAAATCGAAGCTGTCAGCTCCGTGCTCGGTCATGAAACGTCGAAGGTCTGCATCGGTCACTATTCCCGCAAGTTTGCCCTGTTCGTCAACCACCATTACCGCGCCGTGTCGTTTTACATCCGCAGTTTTTTCAAGCAGTTGTTTGACCGTATCGGCAGCTTCCACGATTGGTAGTTTCTCCCCCGGCTTGAACATCATTGACTGTTCGACCGTCATAAGTTTGGCACCGAGTGAGCCGCCGGGATGAAACCGGACATAGTCCTCTACACTGAAGTTCCGCGCTTTCATAACTGTAAAGGCAAGGGCATCACCGATGGCCAGCATGCACGCCGTAGTAACACTTGGAGCAACCCCGAGTGGACATGCCTCGGATATCTTTCCCATGCACAGCACCACATAGCTGTGCTTGCTTAAAGTTGAATCGCTGTCGCCGGTAATAGCCAGAAGTCTGATTTCCAGTTGCTTGACCAGGCTTATCAGGCGGGTGATTTCATCTGTCTCGCCGCCATAACTTAGAACCAGGACAATATCATCTTTACGCACTCTGCCTAAATCCCCGTGCACAGCTTCGGCAGGATGGAGAAAATGGCTCGGTGTGCCGGTGGATGCAAGAGTTGCGCTTATCTTCTGCCCAATAAGACCCGCCTTGCCTATGCCGCTTACTATCACAGAACCTGTGCAGTTGTAAATCATTTCCACGGCTGTCTTAAAAGACGAGTCGACAATCGGTGTAACAGATTTTATTCCCTCGGCTTCAGCTTCTATTACCTTCCGTGCGTAATCAAGGTCAAACTTCACCTGTCATATACTCCTTAATTTCTAATGGCAAAGTATGTCAGTCTTACAACACAGTATTATAAAAGCAGTTCGTCTCGTCAAGTGTAAATGTATTATGGCAGGGTTTTGAAAAAAGCGTTCAAACCAAATTGCGAATCATAATTTCACGACGCTTCCCCGGCTGTTATAGCAGACCAGATTGTGTTTTTCGCTGGTATAGTTCGGTGCAGAGTGAATTATTACACTTTTATTGTTGAATTGCTCTATTTGTGCGATTGCTGCTCGTTTTTCATTCTGCAGGTAGTCCGCAACTACGGGCGATACGAACAACTCAATGCGTTTTATCTGGCTCTTGGCGGCTGAGAGGTTCAACAGCCGGACAATCTCGATGGCGAGCGATTCCGGGCTTTTGATAAATCCGCTTCCAGCGCAGTGTGGACACGCCAAATAGGTGCTTGATTGTAGCGAAGGTCGCATCCGCTGGCGTGTCATCTCCACTATGCCGAATCTGCTTATTCTCAGTATTTTCGAACGCGCACGGTCGGTCTTCACGGAGGTTCGAAAGGCCCTTTCCACTTCTTTGCGGTGCTTTTCACTGCGCATGTCGATGAAATCGCAGATTATCAGGCCGCCTAAGTCTCGCAGTCTGAGCTGACGGGCGATTTCTTTTGTCGCTGCAATATTAATCTTGTAGGCAGTTTGTTCTGCGCTTTGCTGTTTGCGGTATTTCCCGCTGTTGACGTCTATTGCAACCAGCGCTTCGGTTTGTTCGACTACAATCGAACCGCCGCCTTTTAATTCCACGACCCGGGACTGAACCTTGGTTATCTCGTCCTCAATCTGATATTTGTGGAACAGCGGGACTTTGCTGTCATAATAAACTACTCTGCGTTTCATACGTGGATAGGCCTGTGAAAGAAAATCCTTTATTTTGCGAACCACGTTTTCAGAATCGCATATTATCCTTGATATCTTGCTGTTAAAAACGTCCCTCATCGTTCGTATAACCAGGTCCGACTCCTGATAAAGCCCGCAGGGAGCTTTGTCAACTTTCATTCTTTTCTCAATGATCCTCCAAAGTCGCTGCAGGTATTTTAAATCGTTTTGAATGTCTCTTTTTGAACAGCCCTGCCCTGCTGTCCTGATAATGAATCCCATTGCCTTAGGAGGTTTGGTTTCTTCGAGGATTTTTCGCAGCCTTACCCGTTCGTCTTCGTCTTCAATCTTGTGCGAAATACCCTGTTTTTGCATCCAGGGCATCATTACGATGTATTTGCCCGGCAGCGCAAGATATGTGCTGAGTGTCGGCCCCTTAGTGTTTATTCCCTCCTTGGTTACCTGAACAATTACTTCATCACCCTTGCGAAGACATTGCTGGATTGGCGACCGTTCTTTTAGGGCTTTTCTCCGGCCTATGGTCTCGGTATCTTTGACCGCTTTTTTGGAGAAATATCGGGGATGCAGGTCGCTGATGTGGAGGAATCCGTTTTTTTCTATGCCGAAGTCAATAAAAGCGGCCTGTATGCCGGACTCGATGTTTACGACTCTTCCCTTGTAAATGTTTCCGACATGACTGGTGAGGCTGGCTCTTTCGATGTATAACTCTTCGAGTGAGCCGTCTTCGACAATCGCGACCCTGCACTCTTCTTTCTCGGCCATGTTTATAAGCATTTCTCTTGCCATAGCATTCCTTATCGGCTTATTTCCTTATATATAAAGAGTTTAGGATTAATCAATTTTTAGTTATCCATTTTACATTTTTACGCATAATGGGTGCTGATAGTTTATCATAATCGAGTTGTAGTAGGTTTAAAATTTCGTCCGGCCGGATGGTTCCGGTGGGTGTGATTTTGCATTCGACAGTTATGTCATTTTTGCGTAAGTCGATTGCTTTAATGAACTTGCGGACGTTTATATCGCGGGTTTTATAGGTTTTCTTTGTTCGGCGTTTTACGGGAAGGTTTTGGCTTTCTAAGGTGTTGTGAATACAGGACTTAAGGTTCTCGGTGATGTATTGTTTTTTTATGGGCAGTTCGTACGCGGCGGCGGTCGGCTGGATGGAGGTTTTTGAGTCGGTGATGGTGACATCAAGGAGTTCGCAGCCTTGCGGTAACTGTTTTGTCAGCATAGATTTAAGGAGATCGGTGTCGAGGGAATCGGGTTCGGGCGATTCGATTTGCAGGACGAGGATGTCATCGGTGGATTCGATGCCGACGGTTCGCGGCAGGGGTAAGGAAATTCTGGGTCTTGGGTTGTAACCTTTTGAATAGCAGAGGTTTATGCCGGCACGGGTGCAGGCTCGCTGAAAGAGCGTGAGCGTTTCAGCGTGGGAGAGGAAGCGGAGGTTGCCGTAAATCCTGAATTTTACGAGGGTTACAATGGTTTTTTGGGCGGTTGTTATGTTTTTTCTCTCCATATTTTTTTGCATATTATGGTAATTTTTGGGTAAAAAACAAGGATTTTTTTAAGAAAATGGTGATTTTTTTATCCTTTTTTTGACATTTTTGGTCAAAAATGAACAGGTGTGTCAGTCGGCGGTATCTGGTATTTATGGGCGGGCTGTTAGTGTCCGGAATGACGCATTTGGGTAGGTTTGGGGCGCATTTGCCCTTCGAAAAGCTCTGGGTAAACTCTCAAAAAATGGTATTTTTTGTAATTTTTTGTGATTTTTTTGTAAAAAGCGCGCACTTTTTGTCATTTTTTGGTAAAAATTCGTATTTTTTGTGCTTTTTTTGACAATTTTGGGCGGAGTTCGCGCTTTTTCTCTCTCTTGGGTCTGTGGGGGTGAGCGATTTCTTAAAATGGGTGAGTTAGTTAAAATGGGGGTTTTTTTTGTTTTGAGAGGCTCTTTTGTTTTTGGTGGTTTTTTTCGCGGAGGTCGCGCAATCTCTCTCTCTTTGGTGGTGGGTGTGAGCGGTTCCTGAGATGGGGGATTGGCGGTTTTGGGTGGTTTTTTTCGCGGAGGTCGCGCAATCTCTCTCTCTTTGGTGGTGGGTGTGGGCGGCTCCTGAGATGTGGGTGGGGCGAGACTTGAAGTACGAAGAGCGAAGTACGAAAGAGGAAGTAATTTGAAACGACGGCCCAAGCCTTGCATATGCGGCAAAACTTCTCTCTCAAAAGACAATTGGATATATATAATTTAGAATTGAAAATGGATTGAAATGTGGAGGGGTGAGGGTATAATTTCCGGGACAGGGAATTGATTCGTATTTAGTATATCGCAATTATGAGGTGATCTGATGCCAAACTTCCTCTGGACGGCAAAAGATAAATTCGGAGAGCCGGTAGTCAAAGAAGTGACGGCAGAGACGATTGAACAATCAAAGGCTATTCTACTGGCCGAAGGCTGCACTGAGCTACAATTGAAGACTGATGAAATTATAGATGCAGGCATTGCTGCTTTCCCAAAAAAAATGAAGATATTTGGAAAAGATATAGACGCAACGATGCCACCGGAAGAAAGGCTCAAGTATTTAGGCAATGTTTCACAAACAACTTTAGGGCAGATATGTGAAAGAGTCATTCAGGATAAGATGATTTACTTGTTGGGGATTGCACTGCTGGTTATTGTAGTTCTTCGTGGGCAAATAACAGTTGCGATTGCTATTGGAGTTGCGGTTATAGGCTGGTTGGCCTTCAGTATTTGGATGGCCTTGCCAGAAATTTACTATGTCAAACTGAATAAGGCTATGGATTGGCATAGATGGACAGATGTTCTGGAACTGATCAACAATCCCACAAGGATTCGGCAAAACCATCCTGTTAAGTTACCCGAATTGGAGTTGGTAAGATTGCGAGCCCAAGCCTTAGCGGGTTTGGGGAAATTGTCTGAGGCACTTGAAGAATTTAAATCATGCGAAAATCAGCCTGGAATGCCAAGCTGGCTCTATAAAGCATTTACGGCAAACATCTATAGTATCGCCAAGCAATATGATAAGGCTGTGGAATATTTAACGAAAGCAATTGCAGAGAAACCTACGCCTACATTCTATCTCGATCTGATTTTCCACCTGTTGCATTATAAAAAGGATGTGACAAAGGCACGTGAGGTGCTATCCACAATTGAAAAAAATGCAATCATGGATATGGCAGTTCCTTTTCATTTGCGCTGCCGTGGGATCCTTGCATATTTAGTAGCGGATTATGCTTCGGCAAGACAGCAACTCGAATCTTCGCTGGAGATATTTGCGAGAAAGAATCATTGGCCGTTCAGAGACGGGAACATCAGTTTGACAAAAAGCTATCTTTGTCTCACTCTCGCCAAGCAGGGTGATTTAACTGCGGCAAAAAAATACTTTGCAGAAGCAAGGAAGTATCTCGCAGCGACCGATGAGGCAGAACTGTTGGATGAATGCAAAAAGGCGGCAGTAGAGTAGTGACGGATTAGTAAATTTTGTTTCCGTCGTTAAGGCTATGGCGGACAAGTTTGAGTGGTGAGGGAATTGAAAGTGATATGGTAGAAAAGTCTTTGAGCTATGGAATTAATAAGAAAGAATGGGGCAGTCGCTTTTCTTCGCATTCCGGCACACTTGTATTTTCCGGGTTAATCCTGATTGGTTTTATTATTGCCTGGCTGTTTGGCGGTTTCCCTTCAATTCTTTTGCCAAGTTTTATAATATTAGCGATTGGCCTACTTGGTGATCTTTTTAGCACGATTAGTAAATCTACACCTAAGAAAAAACCTGAGCCCGTGAATTTGCTGGAGGCAATCTTTATAATTGTCATGATCTATTTTGCTTTCGCTTTCCTTTGCCCGTTTTTTTTGCGAGGTTTCCAAGGTCCATATTTGAACAAGATATTGAGCAAAGTAGAATACCCTTTTTCAGAAGCGGACCAGGTCATAGCTGACTCAGAAGGTTCCATATATGTTTTTTCGGTCTTCAACTGCCGGGTCCAGAAGTACAGCAGAGATGGGAGATTTCAATTTGGCTGGTTTTCGGGTGAGTGGAGGGCCATTGAGGTGGCCATTGACGAAAATGACTTTATTTATACATATCCTTATGATGGATCTATTATACGGCAATACGACCGAAACGGTAATATGATTCAAAAAGTCAGCCGCTCGGAACAAGATGAAGGATGGTGGCGATTAAAAGAGAATTTCGTTGTTTGGGAACGGAGTGCAAAAAAGGCTGGACACTATGATAAGTATAGTGAGGTGGCTAAAGATGGAGATTTGTTACCTTTAAGAAGGTTAAGGGAAACCGGTTTCAAAGCCGCAGATGCAAGATACTATAAATTAACAAGATTGTGGTCTTTGTTTCCTGTTGTTTCTGTTGAGAGAAATCTTTCGGAGTTTGAAGGCTACATAATGCCGAATCCGCTATCTTTTGTTTTCACTTTTGTTTTCCCGGGATTTTTACTCGGTTTTGTATTCTTCATGATCGGAGTAATCATGTATGGAGTACATTGGTCTGCTCCTAAAAAACCGGTCAAGTCACAAATTGAAGAAAGCGGGCAAGATTCCGGAAAGGACCAATCGATGGCGTTTGGTGGTCAAAATGACCATATACTGAGGAGCTATGTAGTTGGATTTTTTACCATCGGATTTGCTATCTTTTGGATTGTGTTGGTTATCTGGGCGACACGTGGATATGTAACATCAGCAGGCTATAATGCCAAGAGAGCAAGGTCTGCTGGGGACATTGAACTCGCGACTCAACTTTTTGAAGAAGCTGTTAGAGAAGATACCAGGTCATGGTCATCTAGTGCCCTATACGCACTAATGGAAATGGACGACCTCAGCGCGTTGGAGAAAGTGATACGCCTTATAGATCTGCCTGATCTAAATTATATTGCCGGCCAGAGTCGCGAGAGGATGTGCGAAGCAATCCGTTGGAGAACCGCCAGCACGACGGCCGATTCCCTGCCGCTTTCACCTTATGCATCTCAAGATGTTCGCGCCCATGAGAAACACCAGTGGCAAAGCTGGCTGGTCAAGGTCAAAGAACAATATAATTGGCGGAACGGCAGATTTGTTCCAAAGGAACAGGAATAATACAATGCAGGAAGATGAATAAACTAAACAAATACATTATTTTTTTGCTTGTTATACTAAGTCTGCAATTACAAATGGGTTTTGTATTAGGCGAAAAAGCAGTTGACATTTCCTCGTCCATATCGACTATGATGGAACAAGCCAGGCGCAACGAAGCAGTAAACTGGATATCGGATGCTCAATTAAAAGGAGCAGACCCTCAGACGGTTCTGTCGAAATTAGCACTTTACGAAAAAGATGATTTGCCACGAATTAGACAGTTAGCGCTAAGATACTGTGTCCGCCTTGCACATCAAACTTCCGAACCAGAGGTAAGACAGGAAGTAACGGAACGCTTGGTAAGCAATCTTGCTGATCCGAATCTACATTTAAGTCCACACCCTTATGAATGGTTATTGACATTTAAGGCCGAAGATTTCAGTTCCTCAACAAAAGAACTAATTCGTCAAAATTTTCTAAGAAATACAAATATACGACAGAGTCGTTTTGCTCTCATTGTCGGAGTCGCCAACATCACTGAAGAACTGCCTCGTTTGGAGAGACTATTAATTGATGAGTTAGCCTACCAGACTGTAGCTGATAAGACCGGCGACAAGAAGTGGTATTACACTTTGGGATGGTATGCTCGCCTTGCTCGGGCGAGAATGGGGATTCAATCTGATACTGATAAGTGCATCGAGTTAGTTAGAGCCGAAGGGGATATAACTGAAAAGGTCCTTAGATTGCTTCCTAATATAGGATATATCCGGCAACCAGAGGCCATAGAATGTCTTCGTGAGTATCTGAATAGCGATGAAAGGCTTCAACGCGTGAATCCTAATGTGCCAGGCGAGCCGGTTGCCTCTTATATTATCAACATTTTAGCTGATTGTCTGGATGAGTTCCCGATCGAAAAAAGGGAAAGACGCGGATATACAGTAGAAGAGATCAACCTTTGCCGCCAGTGGATGGCTGCCCAAACTATGTGGCGGATTATCAGATAGAAAAAGATAAGATCGCAAGATACAGAGTATTGACCCCAAGGACGTAGGGTGGGGGAATAAATTGAAAGAATTGACTCGCGGCGTGTGGGGTGGGTGAAGAAGAGCCTGGGTGGGGATAGCAAGGTAAAATTGACCCCCAGCACGCGGGCTGAGGGCTAAGTCCTAACGCCTAAAGGACAGGCGTTAATGGGGATGTTGAAGTATGGGTGAAACTTACGGATATATGGTAACGTGGACGACGTATGGTACATGGTTACAGGGAGACAAACGAGGGTTTGTGAAAAAAGGAAAGGTGTTAAGCGGGAGCGAAGGGTTACAACAAGCGAACGAGAGGAGGCGAATGGAAGAAGTTGTTAAACTTAAGAAGGTTGAAAGTGAGGTCGTTAGAAAAGCGATGTTGGAGGAGGCGGTCAGAATCGGCGAGGAGATACTTGCGTTGTCGCTCCGGAGTAATCATGTGCATGTGGTTGTCGGGAATGGCGGCAGGCCGGTAGAAAAAGTTGTGAGCCGCCTTAAGAGCGCGGCGTACTATGCAATGCGAGAGCGCGGATTCAAGGGACGGTTGTGGACGAGAGGGTATGATAAGAGGTATTGTTTTGACGAGGAATCTTTGCGAGCGAGGGTGGATTACGTCAAGAGGCATAAATAGCGGGAATGACGAATTGTAAAGCAGACGGGCAAATAAATTTGGTAAAAAGTACCTGCGGGGTGGGGGCAGAAAATCGTTTCTCTTGCAATAAAAAAGTATAAGGGTAAAATAATGAAAACGGGAGTTACAGTAATTTCGTGAATTATAAACAAGGGGGATAGAAAGGAAACTTGATATGCTTTTAATGAGTACTTCTGTCTGGGTAATTATTGGTGTGGCAGTTGTGGTTTTGGCTGTGGTGATCGGAACGAAAATAAAAGATAGATTTTATTAGAAAAGAGAGGGAGAAGAGGGGAGTAGATAAGTAAACGAGGGAGAAGAATTAAGACATGAGACAAAAGACTAAAGTGCGGGAGAAAAAATGACCCGCAGCGCGCGGTATAAGCAAATCAAACCTAAGACTCAAGACTAAAGACAAAGCAGGCTGGGTCTCTGCCCCCAAACTACAAAAATCGGGGGCGAGCAGGGTGGTAAGATTTTGAATTAGGTTGTTGCAATTGTGGTGAGAAGTTGGTATCACAAGGGAGCAGAAAGGCTGGGACATGTTAAATGCGGAAAATCATGGACCAGGCAGAAATTATGTTTGTTAACCGTTTAAGTGTGAAATCCAAGTTAAACTTTTTTAGGAGGAATACGTTATGAAGCAGGTAACATCTCACAAGGCAGTCTGGTTTATTACCCTTTTGGTTTTATTAATGCTCTTAGCAGAGGTATCGGCCCAGCCATCCCGGTCTGGCAGAGGGGGTTTATACGGTGACTGGCAGGTCAAGGTTGATTTCGAAGGAAGACAGACGGAATCGATTCTGTCATTTTCCAGAGACGAGGAGGGCAACCAGACCGGCTATTGGATCGGTTTCCGGGGACTTAGCGAACTGAAAGACGTTAAGTATGAAGAAGGACAACTGAGCTTCGTACGAGTCGGTCAAAATCGTGAAGGGCAATCCACCACGTCAAATTTCACGGGAACAATCAAGGATGAAAAACTGTCCGGAACCCTGTCGAGCGACCGAGGGGAGTATAAGCTCGAGGGCGAGCGGAGCAAACGAATACCGAGGGCTGTTGGTAGCTGGGAAATGAAGCTCAAAATGGGCGAGCGGGAATTCACACCAACGCTTGTCGTTAACGCTGACAAGGAAGGTAAGCTCACGGCCGAATGGCAGAGCCAACGTGGCGAACATGAGATCACTGATGTGGAGTACGAACGGGGTAATCTTACCTTCAAGCGAAAAAGCAAAGTTCAGGACCGTCAGTGGGAATCCACATTTGAAGGAAGCGTCCAGCGGGACACTCTTTCCGGCGTGATTAAGTCTGAGAGGGGAGAGATTACAGCCGAGGGAAAACGGATAGGTGCTTGCCTTATCGGCACCTGGAATCTTGAAGTCACCTCCGAGCGAGGCAGCCGTAAACAGAGACTGAAAGTCAACCGAGATATGAGCGGTATGTACGGGGCCATTCCCATCAAGAAGGTCAATCTGGAAGACAATAAAGTGAGTTTCAAGACCGTTGTGGAATTCGGTGAGCGGAAATTTGAAATGAGCTTTGAAGGGAAACTGGAGGAGTCGAAGCTTACAGGAGAGTTGACGACTTCCAGAGGAAGCCAGAAAGTAACGGGTGCGAAGGTTATCCGTACATCCAGAAGAGGCGATACAATGTAAGGCATAGTATATTGAGCCTGCCGGCAGGAGCAAGCTTTTCGGCGTTTTCTTCGTTTTATCTAACCAATTCTTGCGTTGACACGATAAATGTATATAATCATAGCGGCTTATGTGGCTCTGGTAGCTGTAAGATTTGTTGGAGTATACAGTTTGACTGAAGGGAAACAATAAAAGATGAGTTTTAAGAAGCCGCCCGCACTGCGGATAGGGGATTGGGAGGCTGATATACCAATTGTCCAGGGAGGCATGGGGGTCGGAATTTCGCTATCAGGTTTAGCTTCGGCGGTTGCAAATGCCGGCGGGATAGGAGTTATCGCTACTGCTGGGATAGGGATGTTCGAGAAGGACCACTTTACAAATTTCAAAGAAGCAAACAAAAGAGCCTTGCGGAAGGAAATCCAAAAAGCAAAAGCCAATACGGACGGGATTATCGGTGTAAATATAATGGTTGCAATTTCAGATTTCGACGAGCTTGTGCAATGTGCAGTGGAAGAGGGAGCGAATATGCTTTTTCTTGGTGCAGGGCTTCCAATAAAGCTTCCTGAGACATTACCACTGGATAAATTAGGAGGGCTGTCTACTAAATTTGTCCCTATCGTATCTTCTGCCAGAGCGGCGAAGATTATATTTAGATCATGGGCAAAACAGTTTAACCATATACCTGATGCAGTGGTTGTAGAAGGACCGTTAGCTGGGGGGCATCTTGGCTTCAAAAAAGAGCAGATCGACAATCCTGACTATGCGCTGGAAAAGATACTGCCGGAAGTAATCGCTGCGATAAAACCTTACGAGGAACAATTCAACAGAAACATCCCTGTAATTGCCGCTGGAGGAATATATACAGGTGCGGACATTCATAAATTTATGCAGTTAGGTGCTCAGGGTGTGCAGATGGGAACCAGGTTTGTAGCAACCTGTGAATGTGACGCTTCGACGGAACTTAAGAAGGCATATTTAAACTGCAAAAAAGAAGATATAGTCATAATTGACAGCCCTGTTGGATTGCCTGGAAGAGCCATACGGGACAAGTTTCTTGAGCGGATTTCGTCAGGAGTTAAGGAAACTTTTAAGTGCCCCTGGAAGTGTTTGAAAAGTTGCGATTTTGAGAATGTGCCATATTGTATTGCTCTTGCGTTGACGAATGCAAAAAAAGGTGATCTTGAAAACGGCTTTGCTTTTGCGGGCGCTAATGCCTATCTGGTAGATAAAATCATCTCTGTTAAAGAGCTTATCGAGACGTTAGTTGGAGAATATATGGCCGTAGCGATGCAGCGACCGATGGCAACCGGAAAGACGTCAGTATAGACCTCAAGCAAATCCGCCCACGCTCCTATCAGCCAAAATTCTCAATATTCAGTTAGCGGTCCTTGCAGATACTGACGATAAATTTGGCCGCGGCGAGATAGACGGATTTAGAAGTATGAAGAGACCTTCGGCAAGCTCAGGGTAAACTCACCTTGAAGTACGAAAGTACAGATTCGGGGACAGGCGAGAAACATCTCACAGTGTAAAGTTGCGGGTTGGGGGAAATCGGCGGATTTGGCAAAAAATGCGGTCATCCATTCCCTGATTTTGTGCTTCGAAATCCCTTAGACGAGGGTAAGGGATTGAGGCGGCTATTATGTTTATGGGGGAGTATCCTGACGAATTTTCGCAATTCCTGTGGTAACGGTATTGAGCTTAAAAGTGGGTTTAATGGGGTTTTATGGCCTTAAAGTCGGGGAATGTGAGAATAAAAGTGCGGCGGGCAGATATGATTTTATCTTTCGCATAAGGGACATCGGCTGCAGACGAGAGATTCTGAAGGCAGAAAAAATAAGGGAACACTTTTGACGTTTGCGCATATTATAAGGCAAACGGCAAATTCACAAGGGCAGGAACAAGGCATGTCACTAAAAGAATTGCTGAGGTTGGCAGGGAGCCCTGCCGTCATTTTGAAAATCATGGAGATGAAATTAGAATGTCGCCGAGGATTTAAGCCGGTCGGGCCATATATTGTCACGGAGAGCGTACGAGACCCACCGGGCGGGTCTATTTGAATATTGTTTTTAATGAACGTATTTCAATTAAGGAGTAAAAGATGTTGAAAAAAATTAATTTGTCGATTGTTTGTTTGTTGTTGGTAATGTTGTTTGCAGTTCAGCCGTGTTTTGCAGAGGAAGTAAATGTTTCAATCGAGCCTGACCAAATCATCCTTAACGCTGGAGGCAGTGGGAATTCGGCAGCAGCCCAGACGATACAGGCGAGTATTGGTGGTACTGGGAAGGTTACGGAGTGTATTGCTGATTTGACCATAGATGGTGCTGACGGAGCAAGTACCATAGCAATAAAAAACTGCGGTTCCCATTACTGTGTTATTGATGACATACTGCATATATATTTTGACAGAGACGCCGTTCTGGCCGAACTTGAGGCTGAGGGAATAGGGTCGCCAGAAGGTGATTTATGTACTGCGACTGTTGAGGCTACAATTAGCTATACAGATGAAAATGGCGAGCACAGCAAGGACATTTCAGGTTCTGACGACGTAACGGTAATCAACCCCGAAAAGAGTCCGAAGTAGATAGTTTTCAAGGGAATCGCCTTGTTAGTATAGATTGGGCGTTATGTACTTTAATTTAAAGCGCAGAGTTAATGATAGCTCTGCGTTTTTTTTATTAATAACCGCGCCCGGCAGGACTGGAACCAAAATTTGCAGGGGCAAATTTCCATAGGGGCCCTGCCCCTCTGGTGCTCGCTTTGCTCGCTAGTCACCCCGACGGCCCGGGGGAGCCTCTCCCCCAAACCCCCTCGAGGTTCGAGTCCGGTTTGGCAGTGCGGAGAGAAAAAGATGTCACAAGGTGGAATGTTTTATTGATAATCGCGCCCGGCAGGACTGGAAC
>Ga0307380_10006268_pt1 | contig 15651 bp, 16 predicted proteins | sample UN3MG_FD_202239 | JGI IMG/M metagenome (GOLD analysis project Ga0307380, IMG submission 202239) | Soil microbial communities from Risofladan, Vaasa, Finland - UN-3 | ecosystem: Environmental > Terrestrial > Soil > Coastal area > Acid sulfate soil | place: Finland: Risofladan, Vaasa | collected...
ACACGACGCCCAACCCTTGCCCGCTGAAAGCTTCCTCGAGGGTGAAGGCCGGCATGGAGTGGGCCAGCTGGACCAGTGGCGGGTAATAGACGAATTCGTTGCCACAGATGTGATCACCTTCGCACAACGAGCGCGTCTCGATGCGCGCCAGGTTGCCGGCCACGAGCTTCGCCGCGCCGTGCGCCGTGCCCTTTCCCACTTCCAGTTCGATGGCGGCGCTCTCCACGCGCACAACGTTCGTCAGCAACTCTCCGGCCGCCGACTTCGCAAATCCTTCCAGAGCTGTTCGCTGCTCGGCGGTGGGGCGCGAGTCCACAATCAAAACCGACTTGGGCGGGATAAGGGTTGTGGAACGGATCGCCGAGCGTGGCGCTGGCTTTTGCCACCGCCACTACGCCGAGCCCGTTGAGAGTGACGCCGTTCCAACTGCCCTCGGTGACTTTCCAGGCCAGAATGGCCTGATCGCCCACCAATCCAACTTCGCCGTTGGCAAAGCACGGTCCGGTATAGACGTCCGCGCTCCGCACTTCCAAGTAGTCGCCCTTAATCGCCGCTTTCGAAGGGATGGCTGCCCCGGCGACGAGAAGCAACGCCACCACGCCTGCGGCCAGGAATCTCCGCATCTCCCAATCCTCCTTACAACTGACGTTCCGTACGCCCTGATGCACATATTCTACCCCATTCCAGGACTTCATTCAATCGGGAGTGGAGGGTTCCTTGCGCCAGATGAATCCAATCCCCTTAAGTACGTGTGTTTTCCGCCTCCTTTCTGCTAGAAACAGCCCCGGCAATCGAGAGGTTTTGTGCCCATTCTGTGCCCACGTTGATCTTGTTGACCCGGGTTCTATCCGCCTGACCGTCCATCTCTCCCCAGAGGGGTTATGTACCAGGAACGTGAAAGAAGAGCACCTTCGGCCTGATCCAACGGTCGATGGACTCGACGTCCTTCGCGGAGATGGTATACGAGGGATCGATGCCCTTGACCAGCCGTGGGATGACCTCGGGGTCGTCATGAAGGTGATAACTGCACACGGCCATTGTCGGATGAAACCTCTGGATCGTCTCGCGGGCACCGGCAAGCGCCCGCCGCTCGGAGCCCTCGATGTCCATCTTGATGAAATCAACTCGCGTAAGTTGAAGCTGCTCCACAATCTCGTCCAGGGGAAAGACCGGAATGCCTTCAACCTTCCGCCTCCCTTCACCGCTCCCCAGGAAAGTCATTCCCGCTGAATTGCGCTCGACGTTCTCGTGAAGGACCAGCCGACCGCGAGCGTCCCAGACACCACCTTCGACGACGTTAACAGCGTCGGACTGAATTTCTTCTGCCAGGTTGCGTTTCAAACAGGCAAGGTTCACCGGATCCGGCTCGATGGCAACCACCCGCTTAGCTCCCAAGCGAAGCGCGTACCGGGTGAAGAAACCAACATGCGCCCCGCAGTCTACGACGACATCTCCGGGTTGAACGACGGCCTGCCCGTTGGCGTACACCCGCTGATCGAGGAGTTCCCAACCCAAGGATCTCACCAGACGCCCCCCTGGCGCGGGAACCCAAAAACTACCCAGTGGGGTCTGGAAGAGGTCGCACTGACGCATGGCCAGCGTCTCCGTGGCGACCGGAGTGGCCACGCCAACGCCAAAAGGTTGGTCGGCATGTGAGCATGCCTGGGTCGCGGACCGGAGCCCATCTCTCAAGCTGATGTACGGCAACTGTCTGCTTGCCGCTTTGAGGACGATTCCGGTTCTCCACCAAAGCGAGCAAGCCTGGGCATCGGAGTACGACCACATAAGACCGCCGACAAGGAGGGAAGCGGCAACTAGCCAAGCTTTCCAATCCCGCCGCCGGACCAGGAGGGAAACCGCCACCAGTGACCCAGCCAGCAAGATGGAATCATGGAATGCAAACAGCACTCCAGCTAAGCTGCACGCAGCGGCCAGCATGAGCATGAGTTCAGGCAGTTCGATGTGCCTAGATGCCATGTTCTTTGCCTCGATGCGACTGAGTTAAAGTCTCGCCGCTGAGTTTATCCGACCAGAAGATGTCTCACAAGCGAGCTTCTGAAATCTAGGTACTGTGTCCGCAAAAGCCGAAATTGGAAAATCGAAACTCGAAACTCGGCACTTTCCAACCAGGAACCAGTCGCCCGAGGGACAATCGGCGATGGCAATAGCCTCTCTCCCCTGTGACCTGTCACCTGTCCCCTGAATTTGGCTTCGTTCGGGGTGAGAATGGGTTCGTTTGGCGTTCATTCTGAAGAACGGACCCGAGCCAGACCCTTTGTGTTCAACAACTTGGTGGCTTCGTTTTTGCATTTTAACATCTTTAACCTTTTTTCGTGTTTGGCGACCGTTTCCTCCCCGCGGGCCTGTGGGTGGCGCCGCATCGCGCGCGTTGAACCGCCGCAACTGCATTAGGAGTTTCAGCTTCCGCTCGATCTGGCGCTCCAGGTAGTTGTCCATGCGCAGCATCCAGGTCCAGCGAGAATCGGTGGGGGCGAGGTAGGAATCGCGCACCGCGTCCGACATATCCACGTGCTGGCGGAGGAAGACTTCGTGCTGGCCGTAGAGGTCGCGGGTTTCTTCCAGCAGGAGCAAGCGTGCGTTGAGGCGCGCCGAATCCGCGGGCGAAGCCTCTCCGTCGGGCGCGCCGGGGAGCACCGCCGGGTCGGTTTCCTCCGGGTCTTGCTCGCCAGCGGCCTTAGCTTCCGCGTCCTCCAAATCATTGAAAGCGGCGACGACCATGCCGCCGTGCCAAGAAGGTTTCTTCCCGTAGAGCGCCTGGAGAACGCCCTCGACGTTCTCGCAGCGCATTCGCCCTTCGACGTGGGCGCGCAGGATTTCAACCAACCGGAGAGCGTCCTCGAATTTGCCGGTGCAGTCCCGGGCGCGCAGCACGCCCTTCTCCATGATCTCTTCCTGCGGCTCGTCCAGAGCGTCGCGGTTGACCTCGTGGATTTCCTTCAGGCGCGCGGTTTCCATCCGCTCGACCTCGCGGAGCTGGACGCCCGCCTGGGCGCGCTCGGCGCGGGCCTTTTTCCACCAAAGCTTCGCCAGGTCTTCGACCAGCGTGGACTCGAGGGCGTTGTGGGGGGCGAGCGAATCGACCAGGCCGCGATGCAGGCGGTCGAACTCCCTGGGGTCTTCGCGCAGCTCGACCATCACCTCGCGAAATGCCTTCGTGCACAGCCCGTGGCGCAGGGCGTTCATCCGCGAACGCCGCTTGCCCTCCGGCGTCCGGGGCCCCGTAGAACGCCGGGCGTTGCGGCGATTGGCGGCCCCCTGGCGGGGCGTGAGACTTCTTTTTGTTACTCCCATGGGTCCTCCTGTTCGGGTTGACGTTGGGGTGCGGTCTGGAGCGCGCTCGCGGGCGAGCCTTGGCGGGCACGAGGCCGCTTCTTCCACTCCATACCATCCTAATCAGGCCCAATGAGAAGCTGGCGAACAGTGAGAACATTGAGACAGATTATTCTTTCTGCTGTAGAATCAATCTGATGCAGGGAACGATCGACAGTATTCTGGGCGAATTGCGCTTGAATCGGCACGCTTGAGAGTCGCTGAACGTTGACAAATCCGCGCCTCCTGCGGTTTTGCCTAAGGGCACCCAATTGGTGCTGGTCAGCATCCACAGAAGTTGACCGAGCGACTTAATGTCAATTCAAGGAGACTCTCATGCGAATGCTTCTCAAAGTAAAGATCCCGCACGACAAATTCAACGCCGCCGTAAAGGACGGCAGCGCAGGAAAGAAAATGCAGCGCATTCTCGCCGAGCTGAAGCCTGAGGCGGTCTACTTCACGGAACACGAGGGTCATCGCGGGCCGATCTTGATCGTCGATGTCGCTGAACCCTCGAGGGTCCCGACCTTCACGGAGCCGTGGTTCCTGCAGTTCAACGCGGATTGCGAGTTTCATATCGTCATGTCCCCGGAAGACTTGGCAAAGGCCGGCCTGGACGAGCTGGGCAAGAAGTGGTCATGATGCCCGAGCCCGGCCGGGCACGCATCTCACCCGCCGGCGCTCGCTTTATTGAGATTGACAGAATATAGTGACATCCATCCCTTGTAGCGGCGCTGTCTCAGCGCCGAAAAACCGGCGGTCGGAGACCGCCGCTACAGCAAAGGTCGGCACGATATTCTGTCAACTTATGTAGGTGGCACGGGCTGTTGCGATGATGCTAGTGCCGTTCCAACTGTTTCGCCCTAATTCGGTGAGGGGCGTCTTCGAGGATTTTGCCGAGACCTTGTCCGTCAGTTGACGGACGAGCCTTGGTGGATTAAGTTGGAACGGCACTAGGATATTCGGCCATCGAAGCAGCGAAAGCGTGATTGCACCCGGCGCGGGCTGAAAGGCGCGTAGGCACCGGCAGGGAAGGGGTCTTCATGTTGACTCTCGGGGTCTTCGGGAACCGATCGGAGACGGTCGCGGCCGTGTTCTTGTTGGCGGGGTTGATTCTCCTCGTTCCGGAGCTTCGCGGGCAGGCGAATCCTCCCCTGCAACTGGGAGACCTCGAGAAGGCCCTCGAGACAACCGACGGCGCGATGACCTCGGAGGAAATCATCACCCGAATCCGAGAAAACGGCGTCGCTTTCCAAATGGACGCCGATGCCAAAACGGCGATTCTGATTTCCGGGGCCAAGGGCCGGCGCTCGACGGATGAGGTGCTTGAGATCATTCGGGAGGTTGAGGACAACTGCGCGACCTGCCCGCCGCTTTCGAAAATGGATATCCTGGGGCTCGCTTTCACCGCCACGTCGGGGGAGCGCATCGAGCGGATGGTGAAGTGGCGCCGGGTGGCTTTCGAATGCAGTCCCACCGATATGCACGAATTGCAGACCGCCGGCCTGGGGGCGGAGCTGATGAAGACCATCGCCGCGAGCTGCCCCCAACCGCCGGCTTCCTTGGATAAGCCCCTTTCCAAGGCGCAGGTTCTGCGACTGTTGAAAGACCGCGCCCCCGAGCCGAAGATCCGGGAGCTGATCGAGGCACGAGGGGTGGAGGATTTTGCCTCCGACACGGCGAGCCTGTTGGAGTTGAAGCAGGCCGGGGCGACCAACTCGCTGATCGGTCGAATCGCCAACGTCGACCTGCTCGAGGGCTACGTACTGGCGCCCGCGGTTCGAGCCCGGGACTACGATGCGGCGAGTCCGCACGGCCGACTGGAGATTCTCGCCCATGTCGACCAGGAAACCGTCTTCCGCTTCCAACGCAATCTTCTCTCCTACAAGGTGTTGAAAGGGAAGCCTCCCGCCAACCCCACCGGCCAGTACACACAGCTCCTGCCCAGGCTTCCAGCGACGGAGTGGGAAATCAAGCACCAGCGCGAGAAAGGCCGCTCGAAGCAGGTCCGCGTTACCGCGATCAATCCTCCGCCCGGCGGCTTCGCGGGTCTGGAGATATCCATCGACGACGACAAAGGCGGGGCCGATCTCTACGACATTCGGGTGGAGTGGGCGCTGAAACCTTTTTCCCCGGAGGGGGTGAGAAGCGCCATCAACGAGACCAAAGACGGTTCGTGGGAAAACTTGATTCGCGAGGTGCAGTTTCGCGGAGTGAGTTTCGAATTGGATAGCAACCTGGAGAACTCCTTCCGGCGCGCCGGCGCACCCAGCGAACTACTCTGTGCCATCCGCTCTTCCAAGCGCGAAGATAATTTCTGAAGTTGAATCGCGTTCTCTCCTTCGAGAGTTTCAAAGTCGGGGTGTCCCGCTATGGGGATGGATCTCTCTACCGGCCGGCGGCTCGCTGCCGAATCTTCCCTTGCGACGAACTCTTCATGCGGGGAAAGGCTTCCGTCCGGTAGGGGCTGTGGCTCAGCTTCGGAATGTGTGCGGAGCGCTCCCCAACGGTTCAAGCTGCGGTGGTCGGGGGAGGGTCGGTGGCGCGGATTTCGACGATGCGGGAAGTGATGATGGTGTGATAGTCCGGGTGGCGGAATTCCAGGTGCATTCCGCGTCCAATGAAGCGGACCTTCAGCATCGAGCCGCCCCAAGTGCAGCCCTCGATGCTCACCAGAACAGGCTCGGGGCAGAATTGCGGGTGGCCCGAAATCAGCGCCTTGCCGCGGCCGAGGTTTTGGATTCGGTACCAGCGATTCTGCGTCTCAACCTCCAGGACGGTCCCCTCGAACAGGTTATCCAAGTGGACGCCGCCCTCGATTTCCGATTGCACAATATTATGGTTCACCTCATCGCCCAAATTCGGATGAGGGACAAAGGGCTTGCGATAATGGCCTGTCGCCTGTGTGCCCATACGTTGCGAGATCCCTCCGCCTGCGAACACTAGGCCCGTACTCTATTATACCCCTCCGGCGCGCTCGCCCTATTCGCTCTTTCGCTCTTTGCATTCCCGGCAGACCCGCGTCCACGGCACCGCCTCCAGCCGCACCTTGGGGACGGGATTGCCGCAGACCTGGCACACTCCAAAGGTGCCGTGCTCGATGCGGGCCAGCGCTTCGCCAATCGCCCGCAGCAAGTGGCTCTCCGTCTGCCGCAAGCGGGCTTGGACCTTCGCCTCGGTCTCGACCGTCGCCTGATCGGCAACGTCCCCTTGCGGCTCATCGCTTTGCCTCGAGGAAAGGGCAATTCCGTTCTTGCCCGTCAACACCTCTTGCTGCTTGGCCAGTAACAATCGCTTGAAGCGTTCTTTGTTCTTGGTATCCACGATGGTTTCCGACGAGCCACTGAATTGTACAACACGAAAAAGCCGGTGTCTGCAAGCAGCTTGTACCGGATGGCCGGCGCGAGGCTGCGGTTTTGGAAATGCGGGGCGCGATTTGGTAGGGGAGGGCCTTCACGGCCCTCCCGTCGGGGTAGAGACGGCCCGGTGGGCCGTCTCGGAGATGCTCCGCCGGAGCGACTCCACGGTGGAAAATTCATGCGGCGCTTTCGTAGGGGCATGGCGCGTCATGCCCCTACAAGCCCGGCGGTTCACGGGTGGCAGATCGTCTCGGAGTGTCAATCAGTGTGCCGGGGCGCGCGGATGTGCGCCCCTGGCTACGGGTGTGCAAAAGTGAGCCTAGACCGGGTCGTAGCGGGCGCGGACAGACAAGAGCATCTGATCCTCGCTCTCGGGCTTCCACGCGACGGATGAGGTCCTGAAACCGCGGGTCGTCGTGCAGGAAGTCCAGTGCAGGGTCGATTCGAACATTTGGCGCCAGGCAGCCCTCCTGATAATACCCTCCAGCATGCGAAGCGTTTCTTCCTTGTGCCGGCGTGCGAGAATGAAACTCCAGAGCAGAGGCTCGCGGGAAGCAATAATATCCAACTCGAGCCCTCGCTCTGCCTCAAGCCAAAGTTCCCCCGCGCTTCCCATACAAGCCACATATTTGGCAACAGCCGGATTCGACCCGGACATAAAGCCCTAGTTTTTGAAAAGAGCGCCCCGGGCATGTAATTAAGGTGCACTTAAGGTGCATTCAAGGCCTGGTCTATAGACAGGCTTGTCCATGAACGCCTAAGGTTCGCGGCAGGGGGGACGTGTGCGCGTGCGCTTAACGCCGAGCAAGATCCAAAGAGAGGGGCTCTGATGGGTAATCTTCTCAGGCGGTTACCGAGAAGATCATTTCCCACTACTCGGAGGATGGCGGACTCGCGGAGGTTTACAGTGGCTCCTTCGCCTCTCAACACGTCGAAACAGTCTTCCCGCCATACGGCGAGTAAAGAGGCGCGGAGGTTGCGGTCCGAGCATTTGGGTGGTGCCGGGCGCGCCCGGAGCCAAAAGGCTGCTCTGCCACGCTCCTTCAATCCCACCGACCCCCTTCGTCCTGGGTGTAGGCGGAGGCCGGCGTCGACTAGGTTGCCAAATTGGAGGAGTGCGGGAGCAGGCGGCGCACAGGGGTTCACCCGCTCCTGTGCGCCAACTGAAGGTGACGCTCAGACTGGGTCGTAGCAGGCGCGGCCGGATTTGCAGCTATCCGGTTCGGCGACGCGCCCATCCGGTCCGAGGCAGTTCTGAGTGTGGACGCACCAGAAGATGCCGCTGCTGGAATTGGGAACCGTGGGGTCCGGCTCGACATTGATGAACATCTCTTTCGAGCGCAGGCAGCGGCAGTGGCTTACGGCGACTCCGGGCTGATGGGTGGTATCAGGCATGATCAAGCCCCTCCTTGCGCGGCTTTGAGAACGGCGCGTTTCACCGCCACCCGCGCGAGCTGGACCTTGTAGCCGTTCATGCTGAGTGGCTTGGCCTTGGCGACGGCGGCTTGGCCGGCGGCGTCGGCTACGGCTTCGCTGACCGCCTTGCCCGCCAGCGCGGCCTCGGCTTCCGGTGAGGGCCAGGGTACCGGGGCCACATGCCCCAGGACCACGCGCGCCGACTTCACCGTCTGGCCGTCCATGTTCAAGACCACCGCGGCGGCGACCAACGGCCAGTCCAAAGCTTCCTTCTGCCGCACTTCGTAAATCGCCATCTTCGCTCCACCGGCCGGCGGAACCGTGATTCCCGTCAGGATTTCGTTGGGCTTCAGGTCGTACTCGCGCTGACCCTCGGCACTGGGCGTGGAGAAGAACTTGTCCACGCCGACTTCGCGCGAGCCTTGTGGTCCCTGAATGCTCACCTTGGCGCCCAGGGCGATCAGAATGGGAGCCAAGCTGGAGGGATTCACAAAGTAGGCCGGTCCTGCGTTGCCCAGGATGGCGTGATAGCGGTTGTCGCCTTCCGGGACGAGCGGCTTGCCGTTGTAGGTGGCGAGCAGCCCGTATCCCGCTCGGTAGTACCAGCAGCGCGGGCGCTGGCAAAGGTCACCGCCCACCGTCCCCAGGCTGCAGATCTGTGGACTCCTGATTGCCTCGGCGGCTTCCGCCAGGGCGGGGTAATGGCCGAGAACATCGTCGTGGCTCATCAACTCGTCCATTGTCACCATGGCGCCCAGGCGTAGTCCCGAGTCTTCCTTGTACTCGATTCCGCCCAGCCCCTCGACGGATTTCAGGCTTACCAGGCGTTTGGGACATGCGGCGCCGTCCTTGATCAAACTCAGGAGGTCGGTTCCGCCCGCCAGGATTTCCGTCTTTCCCCATTCGCCGGCGAGAAGCTTGATTGCCTCTTCTTGGGATGTCGGGTTTGCGTATTCAAAAGCTTCCATCAGGCCTTCCCTCCTTTCTGCAGGGCCGCAAGAACCTTCTGGGGAGTGATGGGTATGGTGGGTACACGCACCCCGATGGCGTTGGCGACGGCGTTGGAGATGGCCGCGCCGGGCGAGATCACCGGAGGCTCGCCCAGGCCGATCACGCCGCGCTCGTCGTACCCCGGTCCGGTCATCATGTGCACGATGATTTCACCGATGTCACCGATGCCCGCCAGCTTGTAGAACTCCATGTTGGGGTTCAGCATGCGGCCCGTGACCCGGTCCATAATCTTCTCTTCGAACAGCGAGTAGGTGATGCCCATGATGATGGCCCCGTAACACTGGCTTTCCGCCGTCTTCATGTCCAGGATGAGACCGCAATCCTGCACGGCGACGAACTTGTTTATCTTGACGAGGCCGGTTTCGGTGTCCACCGAGACGTCGGCAATTTGCACACCGCCCACGCCGCTGGAGATGAGGTTGCACGGCCCCGGGTTCTTCCCCGACGCCTGGATGGGCGTCACGCCCAGCTTGGCGCAGGCCTGCTTCCAGGTGAGGCGTTGAGAGGGGTCAGCCTTGACCCGAACGTAGCCGTTCGCGGCTTCGAGTGCGCTCGCTTCCACCCCGAAGCTCGGCGCCAGCTTGGCAAGGAATGCCTCCAGAGCGTCCACGCTGCCGCGGCGCGTGGAACTGCTCACGCCGCCCACCGTGGTGCTGCCGCCGGAAGCGCCGGAAGCGGGGTCCTTGCTGTCTCCGATACGGACCGTGATGGCTTCGATCGGCAGGCCGAAGGTTTCCGCGGCGCTCAGGGCGATGACCGTGCGCGTGCCGGTGCCCAGGTCCTGACTGCCCAGGGCGACCTCCACTGAGCCGTCAGGCTGGATGGTTACCGTGCAGTTGCTGTTGTGGCCGCGCCCGCCCCAGGTGTGCATGCTCATGCCCAGTCCGCGCTTGATGGGGCCGGGAGTCTTGTCGCCTCGCGGATGCCAGAAGTTCTTCCACCCTGCCAGATCGGCGGCGATGCGCAATTCCTGGCGATAGATTTCGCCGCGTTCGCCCGCCAGGCCGGCGTTCTTGTAGAAGAATTCCAGCGCGTCCATGTTGAGCTTGGCGGCCGAATCGTCGAGCGCCGCCATGGTCAGCAGGCATGCCTGGGGGTGGTTGGGAGCGCGCCAGGCACGCGTCGGCCCGATGTTCGTGGCCACCGACGTGTGCCGCATCACGCGGTTGGGAACTTCCAGCACGTAAGGAATGGGAGGCATTCCGCCGCCCCCCGGACCGCCGGTGCTCCACGAATCGGACTCCCAGCCGGTTACCGTCCCGTCTCTCTTGGCAACCACGCGAATCTTGGCGAAGTGTGAAGGCCGCCCGCCCGCCAGTTTCAATTCCGCGTCACGGGGCAGCATCAGCTTGACCGGCCTCCCGGCTTCCTTGGCGAGCTGCGCTCCGACCATTCCCCAGCGGTCGGGACCGAACTTGCTTCCGAACCCGCCGCCCATGTAGTTGCAGATCGTCCGCACGTTTCCCGCCGGAATTCCCAGCGCCTCAGCCAACTGGCCGGGGACGCCGGAGACGTTCTGCGTGGAATGCCAGGTAACGAGCGTATTCTCGTCCGGCCAATCGTACACGCCGCCATGCGCTTCCAGGCAGCAGTGGGCGATCACCGAGGCGCCGTAGGTTCCCTCCGAGATAACGGAGTTCTTGTCCTTGAAGGCGGCATCGGGATCGCCGCTCTTGATTTCCGCCGCCGGCTTTCCTCGGTCGCCCACCTCGGTCAAAACCTCTTCGTGCACCAGGTGCGGCAGTTGCTCGTATTCCACCTTGATCTTGCTCAGGGCGTCCTCGGCGATTTCCTCGGTCACAGCCGCGACGGCCACAACCTCATCGCCCTCCCACTGGATCTCCGTGCCCGGGCCCTGAATCACGCGCACCACCTTCACGCCGGGAAGTTTCTCAGCTTCCGAGGTGTCGATCGAAACAATCTTGGCGTGCGCATAAGGGCAACCCAGCATCTTGGCGCACAGCATACCGGGAAGGTTGACGTCGTAGGAGTACTTGGCCCGCCCGCTGGACTTCACGGGTCCGTCGATGCGCGAGATTCGCTTGCCGATGAGCCGACGTTCGCCCGCCTCCGGCCAATCGTATTTGCACTTAGGCATGAGACCGCCCTCCCTTCATCGCCTTGGCGGCGTCCATGACGGCTTGCCGGACGCCCACGTAGGTTCCGCAGCGGCAGAGGTTGCCACCCAACCCCTTCTCGATCTCTTCCGGCGTGGGATTCGGATGCCGATCCAAAAACGCCTTGCACGACATCACGAACCCCGGCGTGCAGAATCCGCATTGCTGCGCGTCGTGTTCGACGAAAGCCTCCATCACCGGATGCAAGTGGTCGCCATGCGACAGCCCTTCGATGGTGGTGATGCGGTGCCCCGCGGCTTCAATGGCCAGCACGCCGCAGGCATACACCGGCTTGTCGTCCAGGAGCACCGTGCAGGACCCACAGGTCCCCCGGTCACACACCTTCTTGGCCCCCGTCAGGTCCAAGTGGTTGCGCAGGGCATCGAGGAGCGTGACCCGCGGCTCCAGGTTCACCTTGTAAGCCTTCCCGTTGATGTGCAACTTGAAGGGTACGGGGCCGGGACCGAGAACTTGACCCGCCATCTCCGGGGCTGCCACTCCGACGGCGTCACCCGCCAGCAATCCGCCTGAGACCGCGACGCCGGCGCCCTTCAGGAAATCGCGCCTGCTTAAGGCGGCAATCTCCTCTGCCGTCTTCCGCGGCTTGTCCTTTTTTCGACTCATGGTTCGCTCCTTTGTTTCTTTGTCGCAAAGATGCGCTGAAAAGGCTCAAAGCGAAACAATGGTGCGCATTGCACAATGCTTGTCCGGGAAACTTGCAGTCCGAAGCACGCATTATATCACTCGAAAACGAAAATCACTACAGTTTCGAGAATTCAGGCGCGAGCCAAATTGGCGTGTTGTCACGGGGAATGTATGTCGCGATTTTCAAGACGGCTTCTTGCGAAGGCGAGTTGACCTTGGCCGCTCCCTGGCCAAGGCAGGGAAGGAGACCGATGACGGATTGACCTACGGCGTGACCTGACACCTGACGTTCAGGGACATTCCAAAACCAGGCTGAGGGGTATACACTCACCGCGAGCCAGGGATTCCAGAATGGGAATCGTGGTTTATTCTTGGGCACGGAACTTGCGCCTGGTGGATATGCAGTCGGATGGAGGTACTCCATGAAGCAGGTTGTCGTACTCGGCGCCGGCTTTGGCGGCGCCACCTTGGCCGCCGAGGTCGACTTGCCGGCCAAGGCGGATTTGCTTACGCCCGAAGGTTCTCGCGTCACCTTGAAGCCGCCCTCGGAAGAAGGCCTGGAAGGGAAGCGCCAATTCGAGCGCGAACGCTTTGCCAAGTGGTTTGGGGGCTAGCGAGCGCCGGGACGCGCGCAGCTTCGCAGAGCTCGACCTTTCTGTGCAGGTCAAACTGGTTCGAAACGCAAACCCAGTCCGTGACAAACAATCATTTTGAATGCGAGGTGTATTGAGATTATTCTTCCTGTGAACGAAAACGCCGTTATGGGCCAGGGCCCGGAAAGCGCCGCATAGCGGACGGCGCGGGAGAACGCAGATGGACAGCCGGAAGGCGATTTTGGATACTCCCCGTGCCCTGCGTGAAATGCTAGAAAAGGGGCGCCCCCAATACGAGGCGGTGATCCGGCGAACGCGCTGGGGGGACGGCCCGCTGTTCATCGTGGGCCGTGGGCCGAGCCTGTTTGCGGGGATGACGGTGGGGCTCGGGTTTGAGAGCCTGGTCGGATGGCCGGTCGTTGTCCGCGAGGCAACGGAGTTTTCCGCCCACGCATTGGGCGTTTTGCGGCCCCGGTCGGTCGTATTGGCGATCTCCCAGTCCGGTGAGAGTCCTGAAACGCTGGAGGCCGCGCGGGCGGCGCATTCGCGCGGAGCGACAGTACTGGCAGTCACGAAGGCGGCCCAGAGCACCCTGGCGGCGCTTGCCGACGGAATCTTCCTGGTTGGTGCGGGCGGGGAGAGCGGGAGCGATGGAACGAGCTCGGTGTGCCGGCACGCCGCGCTTGGATACATTTCCCTGGTGGCCGCGCAGGTGCTCAAGCGGCATCATCCCCAGCTTGCCACCCTCGAAACCGAATTCCAGAGAATTCCAGAACACATCGAATGGGTTCTGACGCAGCTCGGCGACGCCGTCCGGCCGTTCGCCGCCGAATTGAAACGCTGCGAGGACATAACGGTCGCGGGCGGAGGGTTCTTCCATTCCATCGCGGCCGAGTGGGCGCGACAGTTCAGCAGGGAAATGCGCATTCCCGTCGAGTCCCCTGCCTCCTTTGAAGACGAGTTCGATTGCTTCCGCAACCCGGCGGCTGGGCGCGCGATTATATTTCTTTCAAATTCGCGCTGTCGTTTGAAGAGAGCCGTGCACAAAGCAGCCGCACGGGCCGAAAGGGCGGGGATCAAGAGCCTGACGATCACGGACCGCGACGATCGCGAGCTCCAGAACCACTCCTCGCTCGCCATTCTGCTGCCCACCTTGCACGAAATGACGGGTGCCGTCTTGACGCTCGCGCTGCTCGCGTGGGTGACGTATCATGCTGCGGACGAGCGGAAATCTGACGCGCGCCGCCCCCGGCCGCATTCCTCAAGCCGCAGCCGCCGGGCGTAGAAACGGCGCAAGCGAAGTGACCGATAGTGCGCATCGCGATGCTGGGCGCCGGATTTGTGGAGTGGCGGCGCGGTCCTCAGCGGTCTGCCGAGGGGCCGTCCCGAACGCGTCCTGCCGGTTACGAGGTTCGTTAATTCACCGGCCTGACTTCGTTGACGAACCATCTCACTTCTGATTTAATGCCCTTATGAATATCGGCAAGCGGTTACGAGATCTCCGCGAAGCCAAGGGTCTGTCGCAGGGCGACATCGAGAGGCGTTCCGGTCTCTTGCGGTCCTATATCTCACGGGTGGAGGGAGGTTATACCGCGCCTTCGCTTTCCACGCTGGAGAAGTTCGCCAAGGCCCTGGAAGTGGAACCGTATCAGTTGCTGTTTTACGGCGAAGGTCGTCCCTCAGCCCCCCGGGTGCCAGAACAGGGTGGAACCTCGAAGCCGGTGAAGACTCTGATCAAGTGCTTCGAGGGGATGTCAAGCTCAAACCGAACCCTGCTGTTGACGCTGGCCGCCAAGCTCGCCAAACGCTGATGTCGTGGGGACTTAGGGCCGCCGTGGTTTCGCAACAGCACATCCTGGCTTTCCGGCAATCCCGGTGACGGGCAGGGGTAGTTCTTCCGAGCGGGGCGGCTGGGTGGACTTCCCCCACATAATCGGCCGAGATGTGAGATAATATGAACTTACGCCATTGGGCGTTCGGTTCCGGCGTCTCTTCATTCGAGGCTGTGGGTCTTTTCTCCTTCACGCCACTGATTGACTACACCGGCACTGCATTGCGGGGGAGCAGAGCTCTCCCGATCACATCAACTGCAAAACTCAACGTATTCTCAACCCCTGAGGAGAATGAATGAAGAACATTTTTGTAGGTAACCTGCCGTTTAGCGCGACCGAAGACGCGCTCCGCGATCTCTTTGGCCCGTTCGGGGAAGTGCAGCAAGTGCGGATCATGACGGATCGCGACACTGGCAAATCGCGCGGGTTCGCCTTTGTCGAGATGGCTCAGGACGACGATGCTGCGAAGGCGATTGGCGCTCTCAATGGCAAGGAATTCGAAGGGCGCGCGCTCACCATCAACGAAGCCCGCCCCAGACCGGAGCGCAGCGGTGGCGACGGCGGGAAGCGTCGCGGCGGCCGGGACGGCTACCGCGGACCTCGTTCACCGCGTGAACCCCGCTGGTAAGTCGCGCCCCCTGCGCGAAGCCTCAGCCCGCGATTCCACACTTACCGGGGCGTGAAAGGAGCCTGTATGGCAGGTCGACAGAAGGGTACGTTCCAGAAACGACAAAAAGAGGTAAAGCGCCTGGAAAAGCAGAGATTGAAAGCGGAGAAGCGCGCAGCCCGGCAGCTTGAAAAAACTCGAAACCTCGAAGTGCCGCCGTCCGAAGATCAGTCACCGGTTCCGGGGCCGGAATAGGTTGCCACGCGCGGTATGTCGGCCGGTTTGGCCGGCGAAACGGAATGCCGCCGTGGCCCTTCCTTTTCTTTACCGGTCCTCTGCGAGCGCCGCTGCTTGAGGGTGCCGCTTTGCAGGACCATGGCCACCAACGGGCCTTCGGATTGCTTTCCAATCCTCAGGAGAACTTCTGCGATCCTGTTTCCGGACGGAATCAGGGCATAGCGCGACAAGTGCGTTTTCTGACCTGGCTGCCCAGTGTCTTTAAAGAAGTCTGGCGCGCCTGGAGGGGCTCGAACCCCCGACCTACAGATTCGAAGTCTGCCGCTCTATCCATCTGAGCTACAGGCGCGCGCCACCAGTTTACCCCAGTTGAGGGCATTCCGAGAAGGCGAACGACGCTTCGGTAGTGGGTCAAATTGCTGTAGCGGTGCTCTCTGAGCGCCGGAAGTCCTTGAGAACTAAGATTCGGCGGGCAGAGACCGCCGCTACAAAAAGCCAAACTGG
>Ga0307380_10006271_pt1 | contig 15646 bp, 34 predicted proteins | sample UN3MG_FD_202239 | JGI IMG/M metagenome (GOLD analysis project Ga0307380, IMG submission 202239) | Soil microbial communities from Risofladan, Vaasa, Finland - UN-3 | ecosystem: Environmental > Terrestrial > Soil > Coastal area > Acid sulfate soil | place: Finland: Risofladan, Vaasa | collected...
GTCTTGCCTATTCATCCTCCATCTCACCAAACACTTCTTTTACCAGCGGCACTTCACACGCTACAAAGTTTCCCTCCATCACCAACTCCCTACACCTCTCCAACATCTCACACTTCATACAGTCATCCTTCCCCTTGTAATGACACATCTTCATCCCGCTTCTCGTTAGCAACGGCATCGTATACTCATCCATCTTCATTGGCCTATTATCCCCAATAGACCGACTGTAATCCCTGGCATATGTCTCAATTGTTCTAGGATTACAGCCTAGTAGTTCAGCTATTTCGTCATTGGTATATCCATCTACTTGCCCTGATTCAATCATATGTATGAATCGGATGCGGATAGTTGGATGTCCTTTGTATGTCAGTTGTTTCAACTTGCCTCAATGTGATGTCATTGGCATCAGCTTTCTATTTCATGGCTACCTCACAGTTTACTTCTGCTATTATACCACTGTTTGCTGACATAGCTACTCATACCCCCTATACCAGCCTGTCATGAGGATACACTGTTGACACATTCGGATATATCCCCGGCATGTCAAAGCGGCCAATGTGAGCGTATCGCTCCATCTGCTTTAGTTGCTCAATCAATTCCGGAATAGATTTCGCATTGACAGAAAAACACCTCACATAATCCTTGCCGCGATATTTGCCAATGACAATGACGCTGCTGGCGTGCTGCATGTGAACATCACAATGAACCATTGTGCGATCCCCGATTCGCTCCGCGAGATCACGGTTCCGCAATGCCAACCGTCTCATCTCGTCAGGTATACGCCAGATTTCTTGAATGCGCTCGAACAGTCGCTTGATCACATCAGTTTCCTCCGCTCTATTTCTTGCTGGATGGCGCGATAAGTCTCCAGGCAATAATGGGCACCATCCATGTGAATTGTTGTCTCTCCATGCACTGATAGTAGAAGACACCATATTTGTTCATTCGTCTCTTTGAGTTCGTCAATGATGGCCTGCTTAATTCTACTACCCTCACGATTGGAGCGCAATGCGGCATCCCCGCGTCGTTGTGCCTCTCTGAAACATTTCCACAATGCGTCTATTTGGAACTGCATATCTCCTCTTAGTGTCATTTCATACCTCCTCTATCTTGGTTATCATGTCTACGATAGCATCTGTCTAAGAACTTTGCCAAAAAGAACACAATGAAAATCAATGCACACAAAAGTCTGTCAGCAATATTCACAAGAAGTTTTACAGCAAACTCACGTATTGTATCCATTATATCTCCGTCACGCCGCACGCCTTGAGCGCGGCGATGCAGCGGCCACGGCAGTGAGCAGAAACCTTGTTATTGGGATCTATCAGAATTGTAATATCTGCCAACCATTCCTTATCGTCCCATATTCCCATACGTAGATGCCAACCATCACCATACCAGTCCCCAGTTTCATCAATTCGCCACTCCCACTCCGGCTTGTCCACCTCGAAGGTGCAGGCGATGTCGGTAGATGGGCTGAATGATGAAATATCGTAATCCGTGTGCCCTGGCACGGTGTAGCCAACTCCGTGTATCGCGCCTGGATTATCACAGCTATACCAATATTTCTTGCCACGAACCCATTCCATCACTTTCTCAGCCACAAGTGCGTCCAACTCTGCATCTATCAGGTCTTCAATCTTTATCATCACTCATCTCCTTTATTTCCATCATATTTCCTCTCGGCACAAACACCAGCGTACCGTCATCTAACACTACAGCCGCATTGATAGGCCCAAGTCCTGTGCCTACTGCTCTCACGATTCCCCGCGCCAAGTGCAGGCCATTGCCGCGCATCGACTTGCGGTAGTGCAGTTCGACGCGCTGCCCGGGACGCGGATGCCAGATCACGTTACCAGGCCCGCGCCAATCATCGCCTTGAGCACCTTGTGAATCCTGTCACAACCGCCAGCGTATTCTCGCACATAGCCATCGGGCACAAGTGAAATCTCCATGTGCCGGACGAACTTACCGTCCTTGTCTGCTGGCTCGTCGTGTGTAACTCGAAACTTTACCATCGGATCCAGGCCACAGTCTACGATGAGCGCGATGAATTCTCCGAGCGTCATCGCATAGGTCAATCCGTCATCAAAGTCGGTCATATTCCTGCCCCTCTCCCCTTGCTACGCAAATCCGGTCCGCGCGGACAATCGTAGGCCGCGTCACGAGCCGTCCCTGACCGTGCTTATTTCATCGGCAGGATAAGCACCGGCGTTCTTGAGTGCGCGGATGTCCCTAGCACAGAATTGTGCGCCCAAGAACGGATAGCCTTCATTGCATCTCAAGTTCTCGCATACAGCAATCGCCTCATCCAGCGCCTTGTTTCGCACCTCTACTAACCGCTGCTGCAGAATAGCCCCAGACTCTCGCCGCATGCTGCAAGAGCGCTCCCACATATGCGCCGCTGTTTTCCAGCTATCCTCGCTACCTCGCGCCTCGGCAAGCTGGGCGCGGAGGACCGCGATCCTTCCAATTGATTCATTATAGCGTGTCCTCCACTGCTGTGCCACTCTGTGTCTACGGCAGGCCCACTGCCGGGCCTCGTCGCGCTCGTCACGCCTCTGTTGCCCCCAGTCTGCCTCTGCGAGCAATTCTATCTCGCCGCGCTCATTATCTCTCTTGAGTTGGTCGCACAGGATAAGTAGATTCTCGCGCTCTCGTTCCAACTCCTCGCAGCGCTCGCGCAAGACATCTAGCAACTCCTGCATCTTGCCGCTGCGTTGCCCAGCCCGAATTGCCATCCCGTAGCCCGCCCCGCCGCTCGTCATCTCCGTTCTCTTGTTTTCCATTGTGTCTCCTCCATTCATCCAAACAACTCCGGCGTCAATTCCTTGACCCGCTGTACACAGAACTGGTTAAGTTTCCCAAAGTCTATTGTGGCGCGCTTAAACTTCTTGAGGATGTTCCATATCTCCTCAGTGATTAGGTCGTGCCATGTCCTATTGAATAGTTCAGGAATTCGTTGTGATGTCAATGGGCCTTCCTCTCGCATCTTCTCTTTGATCTTGGCAAGCCGTCCTGGCGTCATGAATGCAGCGATTATCTTTGCCTCAATTGGTTGCATCACTACGTCCGGCACCCCAAACACCTTGGCATTCTCTTCCTTGAACTCGTTGCGCACGATCTTGCCCCATTTCGTATATCCCCATTGATTCACAAAGTCGTACCGCTTGATCACGATGCCCTCGCCACTGCCAGCACCATCTTGCAGCAAGTAACGGTTGCGCATGACTAACATTTGCAGGTGGTCTTCTGTTGGATTGGTTACTTTCTCTAGGAGCGGAATGTATGTTACTCCTGCGTTCTCACAATCTCCAACATATTCATTATAATACTGGTACCTGCCCGTCCCTACATCGTACACGTCAAAGACATAGAATTGTCGCCACGCCTCATCGCGGTATGTCCTGAGTGTGTGTGGTACAAGAAACTCGCCGTAGAAGATTTTTCCTTTGTTGTTCTTCGTCAGTGTATGCAGTGATTCGTTTTTTAGTACTGCTGCCAGGAATCCGGCATTATCTTCATCCTCTGACAACTCCCGATTCCTGCTTCCAGCGTGAATGCCGTCATCCCACCACACACTCCCGTTTGTGCCATCGATCTTTGGGAACACATAGCACTCACCGACCAGCAATCCATCAACTTCGTCTGAGCCAATTCGCTCCACATGCTGATATTTAATGAAGTCCATCATCCTCTTCTCTCACTGTATTTTCGCGTCATGCTTAGGCGCACTCACTATCCCTCTCACCAATGCCCTATCCACTACAATACTCGCATCGACCACCTTCCTCCCCATCAGAAACTTCTCCCACCAAATCTCTATATCCCAATGACACTCACAGCCATAGAGAATATCACCGTTATCTAGTTTGAGGCAAGGATTCAGCCTGTCCCTACTGTATTCCGCCAACTCTCCTACAGCGTCAAGTGGAAGTGCGTCGGGAAGTCTAACCCCAAACCCGTAGAGTCTGACTTCTACAGCATCTGCATAGCTGATGGCGAAGATGCGAGAGCCAACGCCAGCATCTACGATGGTGTCCTTGATGACATTCTTCTTGAATTTCATATCACTTTACTTCCTCTCCATCAACAGGCTAGTTCATCATAGCAATCTGGGCAGAGCGTATAATACTGTCCATCTTTCTCACATGACTCTTCAGCACCAATCGATATAGTCTCACCACAAATGTCACAGACTTGAACATCATCATCAAAGTCATCCATTGTCCATTCCGTTGCATTACCATTCATATTATTTTCATCTCCTTTCACTTTACCAACTTAATTGTCACGCTTGGAGTCCCTGCCTTAAGCACAGGCGCTTCCTTGATACCAAGTTCCTTGCACACCTCTTTCCACTTCGTTGTAACGGTAATCGTAGATAGAGACTCAATCAGTTCTTCACTTGCCTCATTTGCTACCGCTTCTTGCTCCCAGGCATACGTGGCACGTCCTGCTGAGTAGACAGCACTGGTGTAGCCAATGTCTACAGTCTTGTCTAACTCCATCACCTCTGCCACGAGTGCTTCCTCAATGTCAGCCCTCTCTTCCTTGAGGTCACCCCACTTCAGCATCAATCGCGCAAATTCTTTCTTATCCATTCCCATCATCATCTCCTTTCTTCTTAACGTCAACATAGCCTATTCCATAATGTCTTCTAATATACCGCCTGAGTCGTGCATCTTTACGCCGTGCAACTTCTGTCAATCTCACCGCATCCATATACACTTGGTGTACTTTATCCTGCCATTCGCGAAGCTGAGAGTCGGTGAGTAGGGGGCCGTATTTCTTATCTGTCATCTCACACTCCTATTCTGATCCTGTCTACCGCAAACCACTGCGGCACATACTCCTCTACTTGTCCCCAGCAACCATCTACAATATACGTTACACACCAGTCGTCTATGTGTCGCACCCCTCTCCCTGCCGCTTGCACGACTCTCAACGCAGCCTTGGACTTGTACCATTCACCCCCGCCACGTCGATTCATCCTCATTTTAACCACTGGATCTGCTTGTGAGGCCCACGGAATCTTGCCTGTGATGGCAAACCTCAATTCATCATCAGGGAAATTCAATCCCTCCTGCCATGACGGACTTATCGCTACCGTTCCTACTGCCGACTGCTTAAACTTCTCAACTGTTTTCAGCCGTGCCCCATCAGCCACCATTATTCTATCACTATTTCCGTTTTGCGCCAGTTTCTCGGCAAGGGCGTGAGTGTGCTTCCAACTCGCAGTGTGAATCAATCCTCTCTCTCCCTTGTGCATAGAGAGAATCTTGCTGATGATGTCAGATTGATATGTGTACTCCTTCTCTGTAGTCTTGTAGCGAATCTTCGGTGCGTTAATCACCCAAAACACTGGTCGATTCTCAGCAGGGAATCCGTGTGGCATACTGACAAACTCATACTCTCTGTCCTGCAATCCCAAATCACTCAGCATAATCTCAGGCTTCCCAATGGTAGCTGACATGAGGATGACTGATCTCACATTGGATGGAATCACCCTCTGCGCGTAATCGCCAGGGATCACCGGCCTTGCTGAGAACCCATCACGGCTTGACTTCACATACCAACTCTCTCTATCGGCGGTATGGATAGCTTCCTGCAAGTCTATCAACTTCATACTCATCTGTGATGCTCTATACCGTCGCCTGACGTCCTTATCCTTCAGCATCCACGCCATGTCTCGCTGTGCGGATTGTAGCCAGCTTACAGCAGACTCCATATCACGGCGCAATCCACCGGCGATGGGTGGCATATGTGGAAGGCCAAAGAACTTGGCAGTAGAGGGCGCAATGTCAATACTGACTAACCCAGAGAGGACGTCGGCGAGCCTATGCGCTTCGTCGCAGAACAAATCCCAATCCAGTCTCGGCTTATCTTCTTCCTTCCACCAAGTAGAAAAGTAGCCGTAGTGGTAGTTGAGCACTCTCGCTTGTGCCTTGGCAGCCTTGAACTTCGCTACCTCGTATGGACACTGGAAGAATGACGTGCAGCCTTCCTTCGCTTCTGCATAGGAGTCGAATGGGCAATCTGTCCTATTAGGTGGCTCGCCATACATTTTAGTGCAGGCTTGGACGTTGATCTCGTCTATGCACGGGTAGTTGGACTGTCCCCAGATCACCGCAGCGTTAGGGAATGAATCTTCGTATTGCTGCTGGAGATCACGGGTAGACATCATTACGACTGTGCCTTTGCGGAAGTAAGAGGTTGTCATGACCAATGCACTTTTGCCTGCCCCCGTAGGCGATTCTAGTAAGAAAATCTTGCCTTCTGGAAAGTTAATACATCTCTCAGCACAATCACGCTGATTAGGATACCACTCTTCAAACTTGGGTGGTAGCCCGTAGTCACGTGGATTGTCTGAGAGTGTGATGGGATTAGACATTCTTATCCTTCCCACCAGTCGCCAAATGCGTCTGCCGGATCATACTCTTCGTCTCTGGATAATGCCATATCTAACATAGTTACAGACCTCTGTGCCATTTCTTCAGCCTGCAGTCTATTCCTAGTCTCTATCAAATCTCCGATTGCTAATCCTATTATTCCATCACGCTCTATTGTCCTACCTATGTTAGAATCACGATTCACAAACACCGCTGGTGATTCTTGCAGATTGATAAAGTCATCACGGGTTATACATACCTGGTCGCCATCAATAAACCATTTCATAGTTATCCTCACTTTTTAAATATATCATCGCGTTCATACCGTTTGTCTTCAACCATTGCCTCATCACGAGAAGGAGAGTTGCCTTCCATCTTGGCAATCAATTTCAGCAATGCTCCTACAGAGCAGTCTGAATCATGCACTATATCAATGCTAGTTTCAGCATGTTTCCTACAGTTCTCACATATTATGTCATGTCCAAGCTGATAGAAAGACTTACTCAAGACATTCTTCATTACGTTAATCGCTGCCTTCCATTCTTCAATAATCTCTCGGAACGTTGTGGTGTTCTCAACGTCGTCAATGTCATCGTGTGCATAGCAGCAAATGAAAACCAGTCGTTGCTTAATTGTCTTTGGCATCTACATCCTCCACTATCATCGTCAGCGTAGTTCTGTCACATGCGACTGACAACACCTTAACTTCCTTGCCGTCAATAATAAGTGTATCGCCTTTTCTAATAGTTGGCAAAATTGCTACTGTAACACTCGTGCCACTGCCCATAAAGTAGTCCAGTCTCTTTTTATACACTTGTCCTGTACCCCAGAATACTATGACTACCAACGCAATCAAAGCAACTACGAGTGCCCCTGTAAGTGCTCCCAAACTCATCGTCATTTCTTCCCTACCTTTTCATTTATCAGCATCCCACATCCTGCCAACACCTTCAGCGCATTCACCATCCCTATCCCTTCCAACTCATCGCTCAACTGCTGTGCCAGTCGCCGCACTCCCTCATCTTTGTTAGCGATGTCAGTCACCACTTCGGTAAACACTGTATTGAATGCTTGGTCAGATACAGCGGGTACCAGTGACCGAATACTTGTGCGTCTAGTTATCTCCTCCAACTTCAACAACGTCTCTTCACTTATTAACATAGTCCTCCTTATACCCACCCATCCCTCCCCTGTGTGTGATTGCCGCGAGCCAACACTCAATTAGCGCGGTGTAAGTCAAGCCATTTGCTGACCAATTCTCGTGCTGTCTTAAGCGAAATGTTAAGTTCATCAGACAGATCAGCAGCCATTCCCTTCGGATCGTCTCGGATAGGAATTGTGAATTCATTCCATTCATCTAGTCGATCAAATGCCTCATCTTTGATAGACATTCTTTTCCTCTCCTGTCCTGTGTACAGTAACGCTTTCAATTCTATGTGGTGGGACTAACACTTCAAACCACCAAACACCATGAGTTGCTATATGCTCGGCGGCCTGTTCAACCTCTTTCTCAGTCATATAGTCAGTAGGCCCGGTGCATATCGTTTTAGTCTCCGTCTTCAGTATAGTAATAACCACATCCATATCCCACTTGCAACGTTCTACTTCTTCATTCTCAGCCATCTTCATCTCCAAATTCCACTACTTTAATATGTGATTCATCTACCTTAAACACCCATGCATCAATATGGCAATCCATTGTCTTATTCCCCCTGAGATATGCTACCACGCCTTTCGCCACTGTGCTGTTAGCCATTCCAATCGGCACTGCGCTTGCATTGATCTCTGCGTGTATACCGTCTTCAAGGTAGCGTCCTTTGGCTTGCCCACATTCGCAAGACTTGAGAGTGCGAGAGAGTTTGAATGCGTCATCACATTTAGGACAGAAGATTAGTTTCATTCTAGCACATCCAATACTATTGCCAACTCTTCCCCTATCTCATCCAAGGCTTGAATGATTGCCATTGTGTCTGTCTGATAACCATCGTCAGGATCATGCCACTCTAACTTCATACCAATACTTCCCAGGACAGAGTTAATTGAGTCAAGCTGACCGCATACCAACTCATACTTGGTCATCCAGGCTGCCTTGGAGTATGCGATGTGGTGCAGGAGGAAGATGGACTGGATGATGGATTGGATGTCGGATTTAAGATTGATGGTCATCGTGCCTCCGCTCGTGATGCCAGATGTGCCTCGTATTTCTTGAAGGCGTTGTGGACGACGTTATCGAGAGAAGCCGCTGCCGCTGCGTCAAGTTCGCTAATCCCGACAGGTTGGGGAAAATCCATGATCCTCCAGTGCTCGCCTGTGGACTTGTCATAATATTGATCTTCTGAAATACGGACGATTATTGTCATGTTCATGGTGTCTCTCTCCTTTCTTACAATTGCACCGGGTGGGATCTATCCCTGTACCCCTACATGCGATTGTCCCCCACCCGATGCTCTCTATTAGGATTGCAGTCCCGCTACGCCGAAGTTGTGTCTAATCCCTTTCAGTATTAAAGTCACACTCGCTGCAACGGGTGTGCTAGGTGCGGGTCAGGATTCGAACCTGATGACTTGCGCTACCAAGTGGCTCGCTAGGTTCATCTTGGAAAACATGTCTGCCAAGAGCCTTGCCTGCGTGTCGCCATCCACGCCGCCCGCATCTGATATATTCATTCTTCTTTGTTGTCAAACAGTCCTTTTCTTGCCTGTCTCATCAATATTACAACACCAAGCCAACAGCGAAACATAAACCAGATGAATCGTATCTCAAGCCATAAATGTCTTATCATTATAGTACCTTATCATCGACTCCACAGTGACTCCCAAGTACACTTCAAATACACAAACGTATGTGCTAAGGCTGATGGTGGGAGTCGAACCCACAGCCACCCCCCGCGAGAGGTTGCGCTGCCTGGTATTGCGCCACATCAGCCACATATTTAGTATGGTGCTAGTCTTTCACCTAGCCAGAGAGGGCCTTAACTCTTATGGCAAGTTTCTCTTACAGTAGGACGCATCCACCAAGTTTTCCTCGTCCTGTATCACTGGTACTCCAGACCTTGCCTCCTGTTAATTCAGGCTCACCCTATCACTTGGTTCTATTATGGGAAGATGGATTATCCCTGTTCCTCGACCGCCAGAGCCGTTCTTGCGGCTGCGTGTCATAAGCGCCACGCCGACCATACTATTAAGTTGTTAAGGTGTTAAGCTGGCGGTAGGAATCGAACCCACAATCCGCACATTACAGGTGTGCCGCACTGCCATTGTGCTACGCCAGCAGCAAAGAGTGGGCTGGACTCAAACCAGCACTTTACGGATTCAAAGTCCGTCGCGTTCTCCCGTTGCGCCACCACTCTATTTACATCACCCTACTTACCATTATACACCACTATTAGGCGTATGTCCAGTTACCACGGTATCAATTCAGCAATCTTTCCATAGTCCTTTGGATAGCTTCCCAGTGGCGGACTGGGCTTGGGCGAGGTCTGCATTGCAGCGATCAATCACCGTGTACAGCGTTTCGATTCGCTCGGCATCAACTGCCGCGTAAGATTTAAGTCGCTCAATTTCTGCCAACAGGTCAGGAATATCCTTGATAAGTCGCTGCTCTGCTGCAATGATTCTACCTGCCATACACGGAGTTCTTCCGCGTGCATCGTCCCAGTCTGCCCGAATATCCTCAATCTCTCTCATTCTCCCACCTCCGTCAACGCGAATGCAAGCGCCGCCGTTTCCTTGCCGTACTGCATTGCCGCGACGAACGCCTGTGTGTTGCTAGTCGCTTCGTTTACTTCTGCCAGCCGGTCGGTCAGATTGCCTGCCAGCCTGGCAATGTTCCGCAGCCGTTCAATCTCCGCGTCCTTCTCTGCCAGCGCGGCCAGTAGATCGATTGCATCGAGATGTAGCTGGTACACAGGGCCTATGGCGCGATCACGTGCTCCTGCGTCTGCCAGGTATTGTCTAGCTACGACAAATCCGTTCTCGCGTATCTCGTTTCTAGTTCTCATTTCTTACCCTCCTCCTCGTCACACATTCCTGACATTGCGTAGCAGCACCACGCAATGAATCCGCCACCTATAGCCAACACAACCACTACGATTACTATACCCCAGCAAATAGGTGTCATTTCGCTACCTCATTTAGTTTTTGTAATTTCTTGCTACATGCTTTACAGATGGCTATCCTTGAGTCTGTGCTACCATCATGTAGAAACAAACTTATGAAGATAACCCATTTCCCACAGAGTGAATGTCTATTCACAAAGTAGTGACATTTTCTTGCTCCAAATGGAAAACTCCAGCCCTCATCATTCATCCTTTTACCTCCAATACCTTGAACTCGCAGCCAAACACCCAGCAGTTCGTGTCCCAGCCGAAGCCATGCTTGGAGTAGATGGAATCCCATAGCTCGGCAAATTCTTCGCTGGCATAACGATCACCGCATCCACATTCCTGGTCAGGATGAAACACCTGATAGTTGCAGTGCCATAGATGTAATCCGCTGTTGTTGAATATCCCTTCGGCTTCAGCATCATCATCACTGATTTCCTGTATCCGCTCCGCCCACACCCGCTCGACTTCCAGCGTGATCCGCGAGGCCCAGCGCGGCATGTGGATGGAGGGCTTGCTTCCTTGGCGTTCCCACCATTTCCAAATCAATGAAAAGCGGATGTGGCGTTGGTCTTCCTGGCCTAAATCATCGAATCCTGGTGGATATACTACATTCTGTTTTGGGCCAGCTTCAAACATCTCAGCAAAAGAATCAAAACAGACTGTGCGTCTGGATTTATCGGCATGGTAATGAACATGCCTCCGATGTCCTCCATTACTAGACCACCCTTCATAAGCCCAGTGTTCACGCACGTAGAGATGATCGCCAGGTGCGCCGAAGGGAGAGTTGCGCCGATACACGATACCCCCGCGACTATCGTAGAGTTGGTGCTGTCCGTCTATGATGCCCTCATAGATTGCGGAGTGAGTGATATACTTTTTGATCGGCCTGCGTGTTTGCGTCTTTCTGCCATCCAAGATAGCTCTCACTGCATCCCCATTCATTAGGATTGGTAACTCTTTCATCTTACTCTTTCACATCCTTCCAATACTTCCTCACAATATCCATCTCATACCCACTCACTTCTTTCAGCTTCGGCATCGTCACTTTTACCCCCTCTGCTCTCAAGTTGTCAGCAATAGTCTTCAACTCTGTTCCCTCTAGCCCATTCTCGCCTTCATCCTCACTCTCTTCTTCTTCCTCACCATCTACCATCCCAGCCTTGAGCATCAGCGTCAACGTCCTCTTCTGATCCTTCGTGAGAGTTTCATTCAGAATGCTCAACTCATACTCGTCAGGAATCTCGTCCGGTGTCAACTCCCTCAATCCCACAGGATTCTTAAAGTAGTATGCGATAGTATCCCACAATGATTCATCCTCTGGTTGTGGAGTGATCTTACGTGGTAACACCGACACTGTACGAATACCACGAGGTGTAATCTTCCGTGTGGCAATACGCTTGAGTACCAATCCAATGGGCACGACCGATTCCGAGTTATGCTTAAGCCAAATGCGAAATCCTGGTACTCGTGCAAGGGTGCGGCTACTCGCTGGCACTTGCTTCCCTGGTACCTTGGTATCACCCGCATAATAGTCCTTCAAGTGAGTGACCAATACCACAATGGGAGCCAGGGATTGTAGTTTGTTGATGATTCGTGCCTCCAACCACTGCGATTCAACCCACTCCTCAGCACCCTTGATTGTCCCTTTCTTAGACCAGTGCTCTTTGAATTCATCTCTATGGGTGATAACATAGGAATGTAGACACTTGGCGAACCGTGACCAGGTATCAAAGATAATCGCGTCAAATTGGTTGGGCTGGATAGCGTCAATGAGTCCCATCACGGCGAGATAGTAATCTACCTCTGTTTTACCTTCATTCAATGCAACCAAATCATGATATGCACCGAAGTCCTGCAACTTGCGTAATTCGTCTACCGTTGTTCTGCCTTTCACATCATCATCGAAGAAACAGGTGCGTGCTGGCATTGCGCCATTCTCTAGTGCGAATGTGGTCTTGCCAACGTCGTGCTCTCCTGTAACGTGGATGATACCGTTGATTAGTTGAGTAATTGAGTCAACTATTGCTACCATAGATTATCTCTCCTTATCTCCATACGTCTCTCTCGCCCATTCATCATACACTTCCCTATCTACCATCTCCTTACTCATAATTATCCCAGGTGGCAATCCCAGTTGTTCTTTCAGCTTCTCCATACTCTTCTTCCCCCAGCCTGGAATCTTCACTGGTGGATTCCATTTACTCGTATCCTCTGTCATCATGGTAAGCGCCGTGAAGACATCAGGTATCCATTCACCATGTTCCCCCGTTGCGTAGTATACTCGCTTCCATTCCTCAACTATCTTCCATACTCTGTTGGCGATGGTAGGCCCGACTCCTTTGAATTGGGACAGCACCACTCTGCCGTCTGTCACTAACACTGGCTCTTGCAGAAGAGAATTAGGCAATGGATCGTCCGGCGGATACGAACTCGCTGACGGCCAGATTTGCTTAATCACACTTGTCTCCCCACTATGAAACGCAATCAACTCTTCCTCTGTGCGCTTACACCACGGCAGTATTTCGTCGTCACACGACAACGGTATGTATACCCCACCACGGTAGGCAAAGTGACGTAATGCAGTCTGGAGTGCTAAATAGGAACGTGGTACGTCGTGCCACCAGATAAATGGTTTCCCTTTGGTGGCATCAGACTTCAATGCCCCTACCCACATAGCGTCCTTGTTATCAAACTTAGGTGCGTAGTAACCAGTGGAGAGCAGCACACACTGCCACTGCCTCGCTCCCACTGACCTCATTCTAGCCAATGCAGTGTTAAGTCGTTCGCCAATACTCATAACTAGATCACTGCCACTTTTCCGCTGGACTAACAACGCACCTGCCTTGACGTGGAGTTGCACCAACTTCTCTGTACTACACGGAATGGTAAGTGGAGTAATGAGTATGTCAGCGCCGGTGATGGCTTCCAGGACAGTGGATGGTTTGGAATCAGGGATGGAAGATAGACGAGAGTTGGATGAGAGTTCTGATGTTGCAATGTAAATCAAGCTAGACTCCTTTGTTTACTTAAATACAAACACCATCTTTATGAACAACCATATCCAAATGGCCTGCTGAGCTGTCACTGGCGGGGCACCAAACACGGGCACAATTACGGCATTATATAGAATAAACGAAAAACCAAACTGCAGGACTATGATAATAATCCGCAAAAGAATTTCTGCTAGTTGCCTAATTGCTTTTGTCTCTACATCCTTTTCTTCTTCCATTTATCTCTCCTTTCTATTCCTGGGAAGGCTTTTACACCTCCCCAGGCTCTACTCACTCTACCCCTACTTCAAGGTCTTGATCAACTGTCCCATAGTCAGGGTAACATCATACTGCTCTTTGACCCATGCAATCAGTTGAACGTTTGTTACATCTGGGTCCATTACTTTCTGTTCCTTGATTTCAGGGATGAGACCTGCCCAGTCCCCAGCTTCCCATCCTTCGGGGATGAACTCAGGCATTACTGCTGCACTTCCACCACTACCGCCATCACCCACGGCCACCATAGCCTCTGCCTTCGACGCAAACAGCTCAGTGATGTAGGCGACCAACGGGAAACGTGGATTGCCAGCCTGATCTTGGTCAGTCTTTCCCGACTCACCCATTGCTTCTTTGTAGGGGTCAGCCTTGAATCCAATCCGTGCCCAGCCGGTAAATGGTAGCACCATCTCAAACTTCTCCAACGCCGGTCGTACAACTTCTTTAAACGCACTCGTCCATGTGTCCGTGACGAAGAATCGATTGTTCGCCCAAGTAGCAGCGTTGCCACCAGAGAACGCATCTTCCTTCTCGACTTGAATTTGCACTGCCCATTTCGGCTTGGAGTTCGCGTTGACTTCCTGTGCAAATGCCTCAGCCTTACGCTTGGCAGCTAGTCGGCTGTCCCCACCTACTCCACCCGTAGGGAAGAATGTAGTCTCGTTGCTCTGTCCACTGGCATACACCTTAAACCCTGTATCTGCAATGACATTCCCGATGATCCCACCTGACCCACTTGACTCTTCCTTATCTGCCTTATCAAACTCATCCCAATAACCCATTGTAATTCATTCTCCTTTTGATAGTTGTTGCTCAAGTAAACGTTACAATTTCCCTCACGCGGACTCTAAGTATACCACTATTTCAACTGTTTGGCAATATTCTCGCCTCCCTGTTTTGCACCCATTGCAAACGGTGTGTCAAACTTGACGAGATTGCCGTCGTGGTCGTATTCCAGTCCGGCACGATGTAGTGCAACAGCGATGGTCTCGAATTGAGAGTTGAAATATTCCTCTACTTCAAGTCGTTCAGTCGTGCGCGGAGTACCGCCCTTAGTTTTTTTGGTAGACTGCGCTCCACTTGCATCCTTCTTACATTTCTCCATAGTTCCCCCCTTAGTGGATCATATATTTCCTTATCCAAGTACGGTAAATTGATTTCCATCTCCTTGATAACTCGTGCTAGTGAGATGCGCCTGCCTTGTGCATAGCAGAACTGGTCATCCTTACTGCAATGAGTGACGGACTGTGCTACGAGTTCTTCAATATCTTCAGGATCAACTTCTTTAGACGGCCACGTGTAGATGATTGAGCACTGTGTCATCCCGCCATTAGAAGTCGGTTCTCCATATTCTCCTGGGCCAATTGGTTCAACCAGACTCCCATCATCCGCCATCCACTTCACCTTTCTGCTGTATCGCAACAACTCATTCCAAAACGTCCGTCACCAATGCGTGAACCTCACCTGGTATCCATCCAATTTCAACTGTTCTACCGCTCTCTGTACTTCGTTCTTGCTCATTTCTCCTTTTCCTTATCTACACAACAGTTGCTTAAGCATCCTAAACGCCACAAGTTGTTCTTCTTTTTGAGCAATCTCTTCGTCTGTATTCTTTATGAACTCCTTTGAGGGCATCAAGGTAATCGAATACTTATTGCAGAACGATGTGAACTCCTCTGCTGTTATCCATCCCCTGAAAACAATCTCATAATCAGAAAACCGCCGTAAGTCTGCCGACCACTCAGGATTCCGAGATGTCTCTTCAAGCATAAGAATATTACCATATCCCCCAGTTGGCAGAATTTGATCCAGCGGCTTGTAATCGCTAATCTCTCTGTGTAGCGATATGTCAGTTATGCTTGGACGTACACTATTGAACTTTC
>Ga0307380_10006272_pt1 | contig 15646 bp, 17 predicted proteins | sample UN3MG_FD_202239 | JGI IMG/M metagenome (GOLD analysis project Ga0307380, IMG submission 202239) | Soil microbial communities from Risofladan, Vaasa, Finland - UN-3 | ecosystem: Environmental > Terrestrial > Soil > Coastal area > Acid sulfate soil | place: Finland: Risofladan, Vaasa | collected...
AATAACAGCTGATAAAATCATCATAAAAAATAATGTCTACTATTTTCCTGATAAGAAATCCCAATCTAAAATTCCTGATAAATCATCATTTTTAGTTTCACAAGAGAATAATACGTTTAAAGTCTTTTATAAGGGCGAGGGATTATATCGAATATTACCTTGCTCATAATTTTTCTATTATAGGTTTAGTGTTGACATACAATCAATTTTTCTGTGAATTGTAATTTATACTTATTTTTATACTCTCTTTCTTACAACATTTTAAGAAAGAATTTCCGTGAAGGATAAAAAAATGGACGAAACAATAGTTATTACTTCTAATTCAATCAATAATCAAGAAAACGAAATTAGAAGTTCATTACGTTCTGCCTTCCAATTCGCTAATACTACTGCTTTAGCTCTACCTGATCCTTTATTAGCTAATCCTCAAGAATATTTTACACTTTTTATAAAGTATCTATTATACAAATTAGACGAATTATTTGACTTTCAAAATGATTTTCAACAAGAATCTTTTGATCGTCAAATAGCTTCAGTATTAGATAAAGCATTAGAAATAATTGACTTAGAGCTAATTAAGAACACTCTTAGTTTAGACGAAATCATGGATAAAGCAGAAGAAAAATTCGTTAACGAGAGTTATAATATAATTGCGAAAAATTTTCAAAGTTATTTATAACCTCTTTTTTTCCTTTCTGACGGAAATTCTTTCAAAAACACTAATTCCAACAATTTTTTTCCTTGAATATTAGTTTCAATTATCTGAGTTTATAAGATAATTTTCTAACGTTTGTATGATTCTAATGTCAATTGAAAATGATTGGAAACCTCCTCCAACTACCAAAGAGCCATTTAGGAAAAAATTAATCAGTCTTCTGTTAGCTTTAATTGTCGGTATAATTTTCGCCTATTACTTCTTATCAACAATGGGTATCATTGATGGCGTTTTAGATATAACAAGCTACAAAGTACTTAACTACGTAACATACGGTCTCTATATATTCATAATTTTAGCAATTCTAAGCATTATTACAGGCATTTTACAAATCAAAATATTAGGATTCGGTTCAGTTTACGCAGGTCGAAAGAATCTAAAACAGGGATTGATATATACTATCATTTTATGCTCTGGGGTATTAGTTGCAAAATACGGTATCCCACTATTAGTTAGTTTCTTTTAATTTCATTAAAATTAATGAACGGGAAAAACAATCCCGTTCAGACATTTTTTTTAAGTGGTGGTCTCCAAGAGTTATATGTAAACCCCATTGTATTCAGATTCAACATCAGATGTTACTTTAATGTCTTTATGATATTATTTAAACAACCCTAAACAATTAATTTCATCAAATTTCATCTTTTTTGGTCTTTATTTATTCTAATTTGAATATTTTTTTAGGTGAAATAGAACATGAGTCTCGTTACGAGATCCATTAATAAAAATATAACTTTTGAAATAAGACTTTCAGAAGCTATGAGAAATTTTTTTGATGACGATTTACAACAAAAAATCAAAACAATACTACTACCTTATTTCTTGCATAACTACAAAAAAGTATTAGTTTCACGAAAATATACTGAAATTGATTCAAAAGACCAGATAGCATATTTACCTTTAGAAAGTTTAAGTGATTTACTAACACAAAACCTCATCGCTACAAAAATAACTACAAAACAGAAAATAATAATAAATGTGAGATTAGAAATAGAACTTTAAGTTACTACTTCTAATCTTTTGATCCTTATTACTTTCCTGGACTTTCTTAAACTACTCGTCTTTAATCTCTTTCTACAATTCATGTCTGAACGATGTTACGTATCTCTTGGAGGAATTCTTGACAATTTAGTGGTTTTGTTCTAACAATTACTCTATCCTTTAAAGTATTCAATTCAATGGTAGAATCGCTTGTAAGCATGAAAATTTTTGTTACATCTGAATACCGTTGAAGTATTTCTTCTGTTACCTTTAGACCTGACATTATAGGCATGCGTTGATCTATAATGATAATGTCTGGCTTCTGTATGAAACTTTCATACAAATTTAGTGCTTCCATTCCATTGGAAGCTTCGATAACATCAAATCCTTCTTGCACTAAGATTTTCTTAAACAATGATCTTGTTTTTTTATCATCTTCTGCAATTAAGACTTTCATATTTTAAATACTCCAACGATTTAATTCAGACGGATTCTAAATGTCAAGTTATTATTACCAAAAAAAGCATATTTAATTTATTGAAAAAAACTTTTGAGTCTAAGAATATTATTTTTATCATTTTAATGTGCAAAAAAGACTTTTTTATAATTTTAATAATCATCGAGAAATATTCATTTTTTTCATCAATGATTTAAACAGCTCCTTTCCATGTTTATATAGTTTGTATATCACTTAGTTGTAACATTGATTGAGTATTTTGAGGATAAATTCAATGTCACAACCAAAAGGAACTGAAAATGAGGTGAAAACATTCGATGTTCTTAATTGTGATTTCTGTGCAAATTGCAATCATGCTACATTAGAGTGCATGGTAGATGACAAAGAGATTGAACCTGATAACGCAACTGACTGTCCACATTTCGTTCCAATTGCTTTTTGGGATAATATCGTTGATACACGATGGATCACAGTATTCTATGAAAAATTTCATGAAATCGGTATGGTTTTTTTGGATTCTGATCATTCAGAGTTAATAGATTATCTTACCGAATTAAATCAACTCACTAATCAAAACTATCGCTTACCTACCTACTATGAATTTTTTACTTTTTTCAAAGAAATTATTTACAAAGCAACAGAAAACGATGAAATTAGAAAAAGAATATTCTGTAAACGCTGTATAATACCTTATACTAACTTTAATCAAATATGTTGCAGAGTTGATACGAATAACAATTACAAAACAGATACCGCTATTGAATGTCATAACTATGAATACGATGATACCTATGCAATTGCTTTTCTTGCTAAATTTATACAAGATAAAGATATTACAAAAGAAGACTTGCATGATGATTTTTTGAATTATCTCAATGACCAACCTGAAGTGTGTAATCAACCTGAAGAATACGAATTTTATTTTGAATTAACTAAAGTTGACCAATCAAATAGTAGTTTCTTTAGGAAGAAAGCATTTGATAGTATCATTGAACAATTTTTCGTCTTGCAAGAAAAAGAAATTCCCCTCATAATTGAAGACGGTATTGAAAGATTTAGATTAGCAAAAATAGGTTTGGATTATAAAGAATTACACATAAAAATCCAAGAACTATTTGAAATTGCCAAACAACATCATTTCAATATCAAAAGAAAAATCCTTACGAATAAATCTAAAGGATATAATCTTTACTTTTCAATAAACGACAGAGATGGATATCAAGTTACTTGATCCTTCCATCTTATTTTTTTTATCCTAAAATACTCAATCAAAAAAAAAAATAAAAAAGCGAGGTAAAGTTAAGACTCACCTCTTATGCAAACTAATTTTTTTTAATCTCTTATATTTTTATGTTAAGCCTGTACCGTCGGTACCCCCGCCAGTTCCAGGATCGCCTAATCCATCTTTAATAGCTAAAGTAGCTCCACCGACTAACAAAAAGGTCATTAAAGTAACAACCATTTTAACAACTTTTGTATTAATTTTTTTCATTTTTTTCATTACCTCGGCAATTACGTACCATTACGAATGGTACCCGTTAACTTTTATTTAAAAAGATATAAACTTAAGTAACAAATGTTTTTTGTCATTATTTAAATTGTCTAAATCTTTTATTAGGGTATTAAAAATGATTTTTTTAATCACATACTTCTAAAAAGATAGTTTTTATAACTCTTAGACAAATAACTATTCTAACTGTATAATTCTAAGAGATTTAAACAGTTAAAAATTAATATTTAACCTACAGTAGCAAGTTAATTAAATCATTATTAATATAATTTTTTAAACCATATATAAAATATTAAATCCACTTTAGGTTATCTGATAATGATCGATATATTGAAAGAAAAAATAAAAATCATTAAAAATTTATCAGATAATAATGAAATCTGTAATGTTTTAAATCTTCTATTAAAGGAAGTAAATCTTTTTAATATACACAATTTACATTTAGAAATTAAATCTCCTGTTCGTAATTTTTCTATTGAACCATTAAACCATACCTTTGGTATTCGCTTAGGAATTAAAAGAACTGAAAATACTATAAGTATTGGCGATTGGATAATTAATCAAATCGAAACAAGATCAACTACTTACTTACTTTATTTTCTAATTATGAAAGAAAGTCTTGTACATTTCATTGAACAAGAATTATCTGATACAGATGAAGCAATCCTAAATATTATTTCTCTTATTTTTATAAAACAATATTTCCTGATTAAAACTTTAGATAATCCTATGATGAAAGCTGTAGATCATCGAATTTATCAAGATGAATATATTTCGGGGATACATTATATACAATTCGATAACTTAGCTAATATTCTTTTCATTAAAAATCTCTCATATAATGATATATTTGTTAAATTTTATGAATTAAAAGAAACAAAGAAATTATCTAATAATGAGTTATTTCAAGAATTTAGAAAATGGGTTTTAGGTTTCATTTCAGATTTTGATGTTATTGCCCCTATTGTTTTAAGTAAAGCGTTATTTCCTACTTTAGAATTACTAACAGAATTAAATCATAAAGAAGCTAATGCGGAAAAGATTGCTGAAATATTAGATTTACACCCAAATACTATACGATATCAATTTCGATCTATCTTTGAAAAATATACAGTATTATGGCGTTCTATCCTAAATTCTGAACAATTAAAATTACATGATTATTTTTTGAAGATTGTTTTGCCTGAAGGAAATTTTGAGCAAGTTTATGATTTACTTTATCGAATTCCATATAACAAATCTATTTACATTGGTGAAACAGATACATCTAAAATACTTTATTGCCCATCATTAATTTCACCACATTTAGTAGCTGAACAACTTAATAATAAATTAACTAAATTAATCAATAAAAATCAAATTGTTGAGTTTAATCTCCAACAAATTAGAGAACGATTTCATTATGGAACTTTTACTCACGAACCGATTAATCCATCATTTAAGTATTTTCAAAATCTATTAATCAATAATGATACTATAAATAACTTAATTCCTATGACTATTGCTCATGAAAAGATAGAAGATTTCTCTTTAGAATTTGAAGATGATGATAAAACAGTAGATTATAATTTACTTTATTTCCTATCTATAATACGAAGTAAATATTTACTAAAACAAGGATATAACGTCTTTGTTAATGAATTACCCCATCTCTACAAATTGAATAATATTGAAATAAATGACAATCTTGCAGGTTCATTTTTATTAAATAAATTAGAAATTCGATCATTACAAAAAGGACTACTAACGTATGCTTTTTTCATTCGAACATATGCCCCTTTAGCTCCTGATGTATTGATTTTTGAAATTCCAACTCTCAATAAACATTATGGGAAGACATTACCAGAAACTATTCAACAATTAAAGAAATTCTCTTTCTTAGCTCAGATTACTATTGCTGACAGACAAATATATACTATTCCAGGATTGAATCACAATCACCCAATAGCCAACTTAATCAAACAAGTTCTTGATAAAAATGGATTAGATTCTTATCTCTATACTATACGATTAAAAGAGAGTCGATTCATTCCTTTACACGACCTTTATGATTATAAGAGTCAAAAATGGAAAACTAAGATTTAATTGTTAATATTTTCACTGAAAGGGATCGCTCGGATAAAAAAGATTAGTAAGGAAATGAATCCTTACAAATATTATCATGAACTTGTTGACACTGAATTATTAATTCACTGTTTTCTATATGTTTATGTGGCAAAATGCATATACAATATATGCCTTTTAAACAACTACAAGGTTGTTTTTTGCCATCAAGATTTCGTTCTTTGTCCTGGCATTTACCTGTAGCTGTTATATGCTCACATTCGATATTCTTATAGATCAACGCTTTTCACTTTTTCCGTTTTTATCTCGAAACGATCTCTTTCAGAGAGTAAACTAATGTACTATTTAAACTATAAAAGCACAATTAGGTGAAACAACCAAATTAATTAATCTATAATAAATTCATTGAAAAAAATTATTCATTATCCTCTTGTTAATGTGAGCCAAAAAACATTTGAAATAAAATGAATATATCTTCTAAATTTATTTACCTTTTCATCAAATTTATTTCTTAAATTATACCAAACTTCATCGAATGACTATCTTTAACACTTTAATGAAACTCATTGATGAGGATAAAATATCTCGTGAATGTTTCAGTAACGATAAAAAAGGAAGATCTAAGATAATTTTTAGTTTACGATTTAATTAGATAAGAAGAGAAAAGATACATCTACTCATAATAGGTATTATAGTAATATATCAAGGACAAAGCGAATACCTTCAACCAACAAAGTTATAATGGATGCTGTTTGAAGGTCGCTTTGCTATTGTTTTTTATCAGAAAACATAAAATTAGACTATATTCTATGAAATTTTCCTTATAAACATAATAATTATGGTAAGTGTATCTTTGAAGAAATCCTTATTTAATTATATTCAGAATATTTCTTGGGATAAAAGAAATGACATCATTTGATAGAGAGGAAGAATTATTTTTTGATTATTCAATAAAAGATAAGGAATTTGTTTTTACGCTTATCAAAAGATTGGAAGATGATGGATACATAATGCCTAAATGGGTAAAAAATAATGTGTATAAATTATCGTTATACAATTTACCAAATGAAGAATTCACATATAGTACAAATATCTAATGGAAAAGAAGATTTTTGGATCGAAGAAAATAAACAGAAAGCAATAAGAAAATTATCAATTGAAAATCCTATTGAATTACTATAGATGAAATTCTTTTAGAATAGTTATATAAATTTAAAAAAATTAATAGGATTTATTGAAATGTAAGAAAATCAAGATTTTCCTCCTTTACTCTTTCTTTACTTAATTCAAAATATTCATTATTTAACTCAATGCCTATACCAATCCTTTTATGTTGATTTGCAACGATTGGAGTGGTAGCACTACCGGAAAAAGGATCTAAAACAAAATCATTTTTGTTTGTAAAACATAAAATTGAAAAGATAGGAACATCTTTTGGAAAAGGAGCTGTATGTCCATATCTATTTTCACCATCCTTGCCGATTTTTATTACAGGTGTAAATTTCTGGATATTATTTGTTAAGGTGTTTTCATTTCTATCTTTATTCAATAGTAGCTTTCCTTTTTTCTTAAAAATAAACATATGTTCATAACAATTAGTTGGTCGCTGATAATAAGGAGTATAATTACCATCATTCTTATGTCTATTACTTTGTGGTTCACCTTTATACCAAATAACATTATCTATGAGTTCAAAACCAGCTTGTTGAAATAGAAAAATAGTATATGCACCAAGTGGAATTCTCTTTTCACCCATTTTTGATTTAATAGTTGTGTTTTCATTATCAAATATATCGCCTATATTAAAGAAAAATACTCCACCTTTTTTCAAAGAATGATGAGCTTTGATTATGATATTATACATATCATTCAAATAGTTGTATAGATTCTTCCATTGTGAATATTCTCGAGCATTATAGTATGGTGGTGATGTAACCATATTATGTATTGAATTTTCTTCTAATAAAGAAAGAATTTCAAAAGAATCGCCTAAGATTAACTTGACTTTTTCATCTTGTAAATAAACTCCATCAAGATTAATCTCTTTTATAATTTCCAAATCTTTTTTGTAAAGGAATTGACTAAAAAGTTTACCATTTTTAAAGAAATCACTAAAGAGTGTGTCTGAAATATCTCCTTCTATGAAGCTGTCATAAGATTCTATAATACCTATTCTCTTTTGTTTTTTAATAATACTTTCAAATAGTTTTTCATCTTCAGCATTAATTATTGTAATACTATCTCCGACAAATGAAAAATGCTTTACAATCATTTCATATAATTCTTCAGTAGTCCAAGATTCAACTAAATCCTTTCTCCAAGTTTTCAATTTCTCTTTTTTTATGATATTTTCTTCAGAAAAATCATAAGTAGCATTTTGCATTAAGATTGCTTTTTCACTGTATCTTTTTCCTCTATTTGTTTTACTTCTTTCTGAACAGAATGGATTTTTACATTCCCAACTTTTAATACCAATTTCAGGATATGAATTACCAGATATTTTTAGAGAACCACAAATTGGACAGGGAATTTTTCTTTCATCAATTTTATGTTTTGAAAAAACCAAAAGTAGTTCATTATAATTCTTAATGAAAGAAATTTCATGGCTATTTTGAAATTCATTTTCATTTTGTAAAATAAAACAATCGATAAAAGAAAAACCAGTATAGATTTTAGAAAAAAATTCTATGGTATTTTTAATATTTTTATTTTTAAATTTCTCAATAAAATCAAGATCCATTAAAGTTTTCTTTCCATCATAAAACTCTTTGAGATAATTCATTTCACTTTTATTTAAAACTAAATTGTGTTTATGCTCTAAAACATCCATACAAATTGATTCAGGCATGTAAAAGTTTCTATTTATCTCTATTGCAATGAATTTCTCAGCAAAGATTGTAATATATGAATATAATTCCCATTTTATATTGATATTATTTTCAATGATATTTTTTACCCTGATTATTAATGATTTATGGTTTTGTAATCTGTTATAGGCTTTCCTAATTGTTGATAATATATAATTGTAAAATTTCTCCTTGTTCTCAAATTTATCAAATATACTTTGATTAATTGTAAAGTAAATTATTGAACTTTTTTCTTTATAATCCCCATTATGTTCAAAAATTCTAATGTATTCTTTATTAAATTTAGAAATAGCTTCACTTCTATCTATAGGCGTTGTATCTCCACAATATTCCATCAATGTTTTATAATCAGATTTATCAAGTTCTTTTATGATTTCTATTTCATTGTCTATGAATATTTCATTTAATGATAATTTACGTTTTTCATTGAAAGACAATAACCTGCTATATAAGAAGATCAGATAGTCTGTTATTCTTTCATTATTTTTTTTATTAATAGCTTCATTTAGTTTTTCAAAATAAATCTTAACTATCTCCTCCCTTTTTGATTGATATTCATTAGCAAATTTATCAACTATCTTTCTAAGATTAACATTTTCCCCTAAATCTTGTTGGATTAAATTAAGGAATATTTCAAAATCTTTTTCAAAATTATAATCAAGATATTTCTTAAGTTGGTTTTTTTGAATTCTACCAAGAAACAAGTCATAGTTATTTGATAAATAATTAGATATTTGTGCGACTATTGGGTTTGAGAAATCATAGACATCAACTAATATACTTATTATTATATTATCAGGTAAATCTATTAGATCATCTGATTGGATGATATATTTTTTCAAGTAATAGTCAAGATTTATTTGTAAATTATTTTCGGAGAGAAATTTTTTTAGTAAAGTTAAACTGTTTGAGGGCACGTTAATCAAATGTTAATTATTTGTTAATTTATTTAAATTTTGTGTATGTTTATTTTATGGATTTTTTATTAGGATGTAGATACAGGATATAAATGATTTACAATAGATTGGAAATTTTCATATAATGTTGTGATATGAATTTTTTTGTCAATGAAATCAATTAACCTTATTAACCCATATCTTAAAGGTGAATTTTTCTTTTTTAATCTAACAATTAAATAAGCATTCTCTGTTAATTCTTTTGGATTAATATTTAAATCACTAAAATTAAATTCCTCTTGTTTAAGAGATCTAATATAGATATCATAAGTTTTATATCGATGATATTTTGAACCACAAATCAAACAATATTGTTGAGCAGTAGAGAAGCCGCTGTCTTTATTAAAAACACCACCTTTACCATTAATTTCACTTAATATTTGTTTATCAGTATTTGAAATACAATCTTCATTTGGACAAACCATGAATAATTCAGATGATTCACAATAATTACACTTATTACTGCTTTTTGTAATTGATTGAAAATTATGGCAAGATGAACATCGGTAAAGATAAGGATTTATGGTACCACAAAGAAAGCATTCTGTAAGATTCATATACCAAGATTCTCCACATTCGAGACAAATAAGCTTTGCGATAATAAAATGCCCTTTTTCATTTGAATAAATATAAACACCATTAGAAATGAAAGCATATGCAATTGATTTCTCTTCAATCTTCATCGTCATTTCCACCTAAAATATCAGCTATTTTTATATTTTCGAAATATTTCAAAGAACTTTCATATGTTTCTTTATCACAATTTTCTTCCAAAAAACCATTCATTCTTTTTCGTAATTTTAATATTTCATTTTTAGATCCATATAAAACAGTTTTTTTATTTAAAAACTGATTAACTTTTGTTTCTGTTTTTAAATCATAACTTCGACCTCTACTAAATACTCTTTGAAGTTTATCAGCTAATTTTCTTGTAGCTATTATTTCATTCTTTAGATTTATATCAATGATTGGAGATTGAATTCGAATCATACCTTTAATATTTCTATATGATTCCCAACTATGCCCACTCCAAGACCATTTATTCATGGATGGATTATACTTTAAACTGTTAAGCTTGTTATTTCCTTTTCGAAAAGAGGTAGGTGCAAAAGGATTTGAATTTGCTTTAATAAAGAATTCAAGATAATCCTTAACAGATAAAATAAAGAAATCTTGTTGTGTTTCAGTAGTTTTATCTGAATATAAGAAATATACATGTCTTGGATCTATTCGTATATCTTTAGGTTTAAGTGTAAAACCAAAAATATAATCTTTTAACTCTCTGGTTTTTATTTGTACAAAACGTGTAATTGTTATACTTTCAGAATTACAAACAGGACATTTCTTATCAAATAGATTTTCATTTACCTTTGTATGACCGTTTTTACATACATTTTTTACAATAATCCGATCTATACCTGTATCATTAAAAGGGCTATAGACTTCCCAAGCAAGTATTCTAAGATTTTCTTCAACAAAATCTTCTGTAACATGCTTTTTATTTAGTTTATTAAAATCTGTAGGTTGTATATCCTCAAATGGATTTGTTGGAAATTTAATTTCATCTGTCATTTATAATCCCTATAATTTTTTTTCCAGTCTCAGAAATTGAGTATAATATAGTTCTTGTATTATTAGATGTAAAATTTACTAGTTCCTTTTCCCGAAGGTCCTTTAGAACTCTACTAACAGAGGCTCGATTTATATCCAAAATTTCAGCTAACTCACTGGGAAGTAAAGGTCTTTTTTCTAATTCTTCTAAAACCTTTAATCTATATTTCCCATCTTTCAAGAAACCAATTAAATCAAGACTCATGAAATCGACGATGATTAACTTTCTATTTAAATATGATTAACATTTAATTAACATTTAATGCCAATTATAGTAGAATCTATTATTTTTCCTATCATGATTCTATTGTTGAAGAAGTATAGGATTATTTAACTTTAACTGAGCAATAAAGTTTATTTTTTATATTAATAATTTTAATAACTAAAGTTCTTTTTTTTCTCTCTAAATAACGTAGTACTAATGTTTAAATCAGATATTTTATGATGATTATTTTTGAGGTTACATTAAATGTCTAACGAAAATGGAATGTTAAAGTCTTTTTTTAGGGATTTTAGAGATAGAGCAGAATCATTTGTTTATCTCGATAGAATTCAAGAAATGATAGAATATGAAAAACAGTCAATAATCCTTGATTATAATCATCTTACTGATTTTAATCATAATTTTGCTTTTTACTTGCTTCAAAATCCAGATGAAGTTCTTAATACTCTGAAAGATGATTTTATTTCTTTTTTGAGAGAATTAAATGATGAATACTTTTACGAAAAGAGAAACTTCGATCTTCAGTTAATCAATCTCCCTGTAACACATAAGATACAATTACGAAATATGAAAAAGGGGATTTTTCCTCTGAAAATAGTTGAATTCGATGGGTTGATTATTAAAATAAAAAAACCAGTTATGGCATTGATAGATGGATTCTACCAATGTAATAGATGTCTCGATGTAACAATAGTTAAAGAGGAACTTGATGGAAAACTAATTCAACCAAAAAAGTGTGAATTTTGTGATTGTAAAGAATTTACATTACTTGAAGGAGATTCTACATTTATCCAAAAACAAGAATTAGAAATAAAAGAGCCAATAACTGATATAATTGGGGAAATGCCAACATTGACTTTAACATTAAGAAACGATTTATCTAAAATGAATTTACACAAAGGTGACCTGATTTCCATTATCGGTCTGCCTTATTTACATCAATTAAAGAAAAATAGTAATGATTTTGAGACTCGTTTGAAAGTTATTAACGTTATCAAAAAAGACTAATCATTTTATTTTTAGTTTTTTATTAATTATTTACTGAAACAAATTGTTGAATCTGTTTTTATACTTTCATCTGAATTATTTGGTAACAATTACTTTGATGAAGTGATTATATGGGGCTTAAAACAGTTGATAAAAGAAGAATCGACGGGATAAAATATCTCATTGATTTTAGGAAAAAACAGCAACCCTTGATCCAAAAGGCAAGGAATGAAAATCTTGACATGGAAGAATTCTTCAAAAAAGAAGAAATCGGTTTAACCATTGTTCAAGGAATAATTGATATTTTCAATGACAATCAAGGTGAAGTTAGTTTAGACATTCGATTCCCATCAGAGTTTTTACACATATTTGAGGAGGATCATTAATAACAATGTTCACAGAATCGCTATTCGAGACTGAATTCTTTACTAATCAAACCTTACAAAAACTCGCTCTTGAAAGTAAAGCAATATACCAAATTCAATCATTTACCTATCAACTACAAACTATAAAAAAACTCTTTGATAAATTACAAAAATTCATTGAACAAAATGAATATCATTCAGAAAACCTTTCTAATGAGATTCTTAGAATAATAATAATATTAGATGAGATTCTGAAATCAATTATTGCTTTTGAATATAGTATTCCAAACGAAAAATGGATCGACAGATTGACTAATATTAATACCTTCTTTGAAAAATTACCAGATTGTTATCTTTATCTCTTTGAAATGTTTCTATGGTATAAAACTGTTAGAGATATTATGAAAGGTTTAATGAGAGACAATCCAACAGAAACAATCGAATCTTTAAAAGTCAACTTCAAGGACAAATTGGTATGTAGTAACATCTTTTATTATCCTGATAGTGAGGACTCTTCTGAAAAGTTAAAACACCCGACAGCAAATTATGCGATACCTCTATCAACGATTATTTTCGCAATAACTTTACAAGAACAATTGAAATGTCGATACAAGCCTGAGAGCATGGAAGAAAAATCAGTTAGTTATTAACTTGTTTTTTTTTTTCTTACTTTTTTTATCAAGCTTGATAATACAACGTTCTATATTAATTATAAAGTAGATAAAAGAGAAGAATATTTCAAAGAATCAATTTTTACTGATTTTATTCTTTACTTATTTTTAGCAATTTGTTCTTTAATAATTTCACCTATATCCATCTTAAATACACTGATAGTAATTTCATTGTAGATACCTAACATTAAATCATTTATTAGATAAAATGTTCTTATCACATAAGAATGAGTGATTGGGAATTTTTCTCCAATTTCTAAAATTGTATCTACTTTCTTTTTGAATTTATTATCTATGATCCCAAAATTATGAATCAAAATGTTTCTTACTTCAACATTTTCTTCAAGTAATTTCAATTGTTCCTTCGAAAATAAAGAATCAGATCTATTATTAAGATTTTTATAAACAGAATCCATAAAAGTGCATATATTTCGTGAGAAATTTTCTTCTATGTGTTTTTCAAGAACTTGATCTTCGGTTATATTTTGCTTTATTTCATTAAAGGATAATTTAACATGGCTTTTATGCCATTTCTCAGGTTTTACTTTGAAGATATAATATAAACAATCTTTTAGATAGGAATCAAAATAAGAGTAAAGCATAACAAAAGCTTTAGAGTTTGATAATTCAATTAACTCATCGGATATTGTTTCTCTGAATTTCACAATATATTCATCATTAACAATTTTGTAGTCTAAAAAAGATATAGAAGATCCAAGAATTTCAACTAGACCATTTTGTACTTTTCTTTTATTTCCATCTAAATCTACTATTTCGATAGTTAATTCATTATCATTTTTTTTCTTTAATGTATATTCTCCTTTAATTAAGCCAAAAATAAGTTTTGGTTGAAGCTCTATTTCTAATTTTAATTCAGAAGGAAGATTGTTTGGGAAATCATTAAAAAAATAATTTGATATACTTCTTACAAAAAGCAAATTATCTATTGCCGACTTGTACTGTTTATATTTATTTACGAATTCATTATATAATGTCTCTATATTATTTGATTGATAATTTGTATTCAAAATATTCTCCTCACAGAGAAACATTCTGCAAAGTTTAAATAAACCTTTCTTGTTTCTTTTCTGACTTTTTCTCTTTTCCAACTGCTTGTCTAGACAGTAGTTTTCCGTTCACTCCCAAACCTTCTTCCGTTCTTTCATAGGGTATTCTTCTTCTTTGTCGTTTCCTTTCCTCACCAAAAAATCCTTTCTTTTGCGAACTGCTTCGGTTGGCAAATTCATTTGGCGACAGTGCAAGGGGCAAAAAAATTTTCCGTTAAAAATCGTTTCAATATATAATAGATGACCATTTCCTTCTCCCTTTTCAGCTCTGCTTCTTTGTTCGCTCTTGAATGATTTTTTTGGAATAGCTTATGCCTTCCCTTCCTTACTTTTTTTACCAATCTCTTCCTTCCTTTCTCCAACTTTTCACTCGTTAGCTTCAACTACAAATTCAACTACTCCTTCTTTTTCAGCTTCCACTCCAAATTGTACTAACAACTTTCCAACAAAATGTTACTCAACAAATAGTTCTTCAGACAAGACTGTCAATAGCAAAAAAACAAAAACAGCCAAACTTGAACAACACAAAAAAGGACAAAAAGAGAACGAAAAGGAACGAGGAAAACTCAAGCGAACAGTCGAAAAGTTGGGGGGTAAAAAGATAGAGTAACAGATAAGTGAAGTAAGAAAAACAAAAGCAAACCAACAGACCAACAGCAAACGAACAAACGAAAGAAGAAAGAACGACCAACGACAAACGAAGCAAAAGGAAAACCGCTGAACATAAGAAAATCCAAGAGCATATTCGAGGGAAAGGATCGGAAAAGGACGAAAGGCGTGAAGAGAAGGAAAGGGAATCACAAGCAATCGAGAGGAAGGGAAGGAATGAAAGAAAGGGAAAAGGAAAACAAGAGAATCTAAGGAAAACGAAAGAACAGCAAAAAATATAGAAGAACGTTAAAAAAAAGTGAGGATTGTATAGAAATAAAAATTTATAACTGTTCTAAAAAAATAAGCAACTATATATAAAAGAACTATTATAAAAAACAGAAATAAATCATTAGAGAACTTATAAATAGAAAAAAAGGAATATGAATACAGTAGAAAACGAAAGTATTTTTATTAAAAACGTTCTAATTTCATAAGAAGATCTGGATGTGTTAAAATTGACCGAAGATATTGAACTCGAAGTTAAAAAACTACGAATTTTAACAGCAAATAACGTACTAAAT
>Ga0307380_10006273_pt1 | contig 15646 bp, 9 predicted proteins | sample UN3MG_FD_202239 | JGI IMG/M metagenome (GOLD analysis project Ga0307380, IMG submission 202239) | Soil microbial communities from Risofladan, Vaasa, Finland - UN-3 | ecosystem: Environmental > Terrestrial > Soil > Coastal area > Acid sulfate soil | place: Finland: Risofladan, Vaasa | collected...
ATTGGTCCTTCTGGCGTGCTCTACTATCTCCTTAGCAGATGCATCAAGAGCCCGGTGGTCGTAGGATTCCATTTTAATTCTTATCTTTTCAGTTTCAGCAGGCACAGTTTTCCTTCCCGTTTCTGATAAGCCGCCTCTTTACTTTAAATTCCTAATCTGAAAACTTGTAAAAACCTTGGATTATACATACTTATAAACAAAATGCAAACAATTATTTTCAGATAGTCTTTCTGTTATTCACCAAATACATCTTGGTTTGATTTTGGCAGGAAAGGCATTTCTTATTGGACCGTCTTTAACTATCTACCGACGGCTAAAAACACGACACCCAACCAATAAATTCGCCTTCCTTAAAGAATTCGGGTTTGGACCAATTACGGCCCTGCCAAAGCCATTTATCAGCTTTGGCGTACTCCTTAGTCTAACAAAATAACCAACAAACCATCCTTGACCACTAAATTACAGATATGCAACAGCCCAACTCGTAAACGCAAAACCCATCCCTGGTTATGCTCGCTACGGCTGAAAAAGCGGCATAATATCACATAAATCTGCCTTTATCAAATAAAATATCGAAAAAATCTTGCCCCAAACTACAAAAATATAAGGGTATTTTCACAAAATAATTTGCCTGGCAACCTGCTCCGGTACCCTTTCATAGCTCAACGGCTCCATAGTGAAGGTTCCTCGGCCAGATGTGGCACTTCTAATTTCGCTGGAATATCCAAACATCTCAGCTAAGGGTACCTTGGCATCAATTACCCGCATATTTCCATGCAGCCGACAATCCGTAATTAAGCCTCTTTTCCCGAGCAAATTGCCCTGTACTGCCCCAAAATTAGCCTCCGGCACTACTACTTGAAGCCGCATTACCGGCTCAAGCAAAACCGGCTCTGCTTCCTTGCACGCCTTTTCCACTGCAATTCTGGCAGCTTGTTCAAAAGCCAAATCCGAAGAATCCACCGAATGGAATGAGCCGTCAACGAGCGTAACTTTAACTCCCACAACAGGGAAACCAGCCAACACACCGCTGCCCATAGCATCCTTTACCCCCCTTTCCACTGCGGGAATGTACTCTTTCGGCACCGCATTGGAAACCACCCTGCTCTTAAATTCAACATCGCGGCTCCAATGGCCATCCTCTGTCAACAGCGGCTCAACCACCAAAACCACATGTCCATATTGGCCATGACCGCCTGTTTGACGCACAAATTTACCTTCCGCTTGAGATAACCTGGTAATAGCCTCCTTATAGGCGACCTTTGGCCTGCCAACCCTGACATTAACTCCTTTCTCCCTTACCAGTTTGTGCTGGAGTATTTCCAAATGCAGCTCGCCCATTCCGCGGATGATTGTCTGGCCTGTTTCGCTATCTACTTTACACTCAAAAGTTGGGTCTTCACGCTTCAAATCCGCCAGGGCATCTGCCAATTTTGCCGCCTCTGTGCCGGTTCTGGGCTCTATCGACATACTAATAACCGTTTCCGGGAATGTAATACTTGGCAGACAGATGGGATTTTTGGGGTCGCAAATCGTATCGCCTGTAAGCGTTTTTTTTAACCCTACAACTGCGACAATATCACCAGCAGCAGCTAAGTCCAAAATTTTTCGCTCGTCAGCGTGCATTTCGAATATCCTTGTAATATTTTCCCGTTTGTTGCGATTTACATTTAAAACTCTCGTGCCGGGCTTTAATGTCCCTTGATAAATTCTTAGAAAGTGCAAATCGCCGTGCATATCGCTGGTAATCTTAAATGCAAGAGCAACCAAGCCGGCATTTCGGTCGCATTTAACCGATATTTCTTTACTTTTATCTTTACTTTTACCAGCTGGTCTATGTCCAACTATACCAGGCCTATCCAATGGAGAAGGCAAATACGCCACAACACCATCAAGCAGCCTTTGCACACCAATATATTTCAGGGCTGAACCAACAAATACCGGATGAAGCTTGTTGGCTAAAGTTGCCTTTCTAATCGCTTTATTAATCATCTCAACATCGATTGGCTTATCATGAACATAGGCGTTCATCAGCTCTTCATCATATTCAGCTGCAAGCTCAATCATCTGTTTTCTTTGCTGCTGGACAGTTTGTCGCAATTCGGAGGGAATTTCAGTTTCTTCAAAGGTTGCCCCCAATTCCTCTGTCCTGTAGAAAACCGCCTGCATCTTTATAAGGTCTATTATTCCAGCAAAAGAGTCCCCGGCTCCAATAGGGAGCTGCAAACACAGAGGAGAAGCTGCGAGTTTATCACGAATGCTTTCGACAGTCATCTCGAAGTCGGCGCCGACTTTGTCCATCTTATTCACGAAGCAAAGACAAGGCAGGGCGTATTTTTGTCCCTGTCTCCAGACAGTCTCACTTTGAGCCTGCACGCCTTCGCTGCCATCAAATACGGCTACAGCGCCATCGAGAACACGCAGAGACCGTTCGACCTCAGCAGTAAAGTCAATGTGACCCGGCGTATCGATAAGGTTAATCTCAAAACCCTTCCAGGGACATTTCGTTGCAGCTGAAGTAATAGTAATGCCCCTTCTCTGCTCCTCTTCCATATAGTCCATAACCGCGGTGCCGTTGTGGACTTCCCCCATCTTGTAGGTTTTGCCTGTATAATAGAGTATGCGCTCGGTTACCGTCGTTTTGCCGGCATCGATATGAGCCATAATTCCGATATTGCGTCTTTTTTCCATAGCGTGTAGCGTTTAGCGTATAGCGGATAGTAAAAAAATAGCGGACAAGAAAAATTACACCCTATCCGCTATCCGCTATACCCTATTGAAATTACCAGGCGAAGTGAGCAAATGCCTTGTTGGCCTCAGCCATTTTGTGTACATTCTCGCGAGTGGTCATCGCACCGCCGCGCCCGTCATAAGCATCCATCAATTCAGAGGCCAAGCGCTCACAGCAGGCAGAACCTTTCTTGCTCCTGGTCGATTGTATTATCCACCGAAACGCAAGCGACTGCTGGCGACTGGGTCTTACCTGCATCGGGATCTGATAACTGGCCCCGCCGATACGTTTGCTACGAACTTCAAGTAATGGTTTTACATTATTAACAGCGGTTTCGAACACCTCAAGGGGGTCAACGGATTCCCGCTTGCCATCTTTCGAGGGCCTCGTGTCCTTGGGTCCCATTTCGCCATCTTTCGAGGTTCCCGAAGCCGATATATGGGCTTTGGGTTCTTTCGCCAAATGGGCACCCTTTATCTTTTTGGATATAATATCCATAGCATCATAAAAAACTTTCTGTGCGACGCTTTTCTTGCCGTCCCACATCAAAGCGTTAACAAACTTTGATACCAGTTTGCTATTGTATACAGGGTCCGGCTTTAATTGCTGACCCGAAGCGGTAAGTTTTTTCGCCATAATTTCGTCCTTCGTGCTGCGTGGTTTATGAATCTTCGGCCGAATCACGATTCACTATCCACGATTCACTATCTTGGCTCTTTTGCCCCGTATTTACTTCTACCCTGTTTGCGTCCAGCCACGCCGGCACAGTCAAGTACACCACGAACGATATGATACCGAACGCCCGGCAAATCCCTGACTCGGCCTCCGCGAATTATAACTGTACTGTGCTCCTGCAGGTTGTGATCAACACCCGGTATGTAAGCTGTAACTTCCTTGCCATTGGTCAGTCTAACACGAGCGATTTTTCGCAAAGCGGAGTTCGGCTTTTTGGGCGTTTGAGTTCTTACAATCAGACACACGCCTCTTTTCTGCGGCGAGCCACTGATTTCAGATACTCTTTTTCGGCCCTTCGATTTTGCTCTTGGCCGTCTGACCAACTCGTTTATAGTAGGCATAATTCACTTCCGTTTTAATTTTCGGTTCTCACTCACCACCTGTCAACTAATTCCCAGAGCTTCCTTAATAGCGGCCTCTGCCTTTGCCTCGGTCTCTTCAACTTCTTTAATATCTGCAAATTCCTTCGGCAGCGGAGCTTCAGCAAGGTGCTTGACCTTAATATCAAGATACGGTTTGAAAGCCGTGCCGGCCGGTATCAGATGACCAAGTATCACGTTTTCCTTCAAGCCAAGAAGTCTGTCCATCTTAGCAGACAACGAAGCGGCAGTCAAGACCTTAGTTGTTTCCTGGAAACTGGCCGCTGCGATGAAGCTTTCGGACTGCAGCGAAGCTTTTGTTATTCCCAAAAGCAATGTCTTAGCAGTTGCGGGCTTTGGCTTTCTCCCTTTTGCAGCTGTGCCGCCGATTGCTTCAATCCTTTCATTTATCGCGGCAAGCTCGTCGCTGCTGATAACCTGACCTTCCTGCAAATCGGTGACATCTCCAAGGCTGGCTACCTTGATACTATTAGCTAATCTCTCATTCTCTCTTCGGAACTGGAATTTATCAACGACCTCACTCGGGAGAAACGAACTGTCACCAACAGATTCAATCTCAACTTTGCGCATCATTTGAGAGCAGATAATTTCAATGTGTTTGTCATTGATATTTACATTTTGTGAACTATAGACATTTTGAATCTCTGCAATTAAATATCTCTGCAATGCCTCTTCACCCTTAATTCGCAGAATATCGTGCGGAACCAACGGTCCATCCGTCAAGGAGTCGCCGGCTTCTGCCATATCTCCGGTGTGAACATTCAGGTGCCTGTCACGCGGAACGTGGTGTTCCTTTTCCATTCCGGATTCAGCGCGAATTATAACCGTCATTTTACCCTTGCGTTTATCGCTTCGCAACTCGACCCGGCCGGATATCTCAGCCATTGCAGCGGGGTCTTTGGGTTTGCGTGCTTCAAATACTTCAGTAACTCTCGGCAGGCCGCCTGTGATGTCCTGGGTGCCGGTGGCCGCTCTGGGTTGATGAGCGAGCAATTGGCCTGCCTGGACCTGCTGGCCTTCGACAACCTCGATCCTGGCCCCCGCAGGCAGATAGTGAACATCAAGTATTTTGCCGTCTGCATCTTCTATGATAATTTGTGGATGCGTATCTCCTTTATGCTCGATTACCACAGGTCTGCCGAGTTGACCTTTTCGCTCCTCTTCAAGCCGAATTGTTTCGCCTTCTACGATATCTACAAACGCAATTTGCCCTGACACTTCAGCCAGAATCGGCGTGCGGTGCGGGTCCCAAGAGAATAACAGTTTACCCATAGAACATGAATGTCCGTCCTCTACTTGCATAAGTGCACCATAAGGCACCTTGTACTTTTCAACCTCGCGGCCCTTTTGATCTAATATAGCAAGTTCACCACTGCGTTTCAGTACAACTCCTTTAGACCTAACCGGCTTTTTTTCTTTGGGCTTTTCAGTTTGTGGCTTTGTGTCTATACGGTATATCTTGCCTTCCGAGGTGAAAGAGCGAGAAGGTTCCCCCGGGTCATCAACAACGCCTAAATTTCTGAACTCAACTTTTCCTTCAGCGCCAGCTTTCTGGCTGCTCTCAAGTATGGCTCTCGCGGCGATGCCGCCGGTATGGAACGTCCGCAGTGTCAGCTGTGTGCCGGGCTCACCAATTGACTGTGCAGCAACAATGCCAACCGCCGAACCCTCTTCGACAAGACTGCCGGTACTCATATCCCAGCCATGACACTTCGCGCAAACACCAAACGTGCTGTCGCAGGTTAGAGGACTTCTAACTCTGATGGCATCAAGCCCCAAAGCCTCAATCTTCGCCGCTGCCCGAGGGGTAATAACTTCGTTCTCGCGAACAATCATTTCATCGGTAATCGGGTTGCGGATATTATCTCTGGCGGTTCTGCCGACAACAAGTTGAGAAAGTGGTATATCAATCTGCTCGCCTCTGCTGATTATACTTTTGGTAATTCCCTGCAAGGTTCCGCAATCGCGTTCGGTGACAATTACATTTTGGGCCACATCGATTAGCTTGCGGGTAAGATAGCCGGAATTAGCGGTCTTCAAGGCGGTATCAGCCAGCCCCTTACGAGCTCCGTGCGTGGAGCTAAAGTACTCAAGAACAGTCAAGCCCTCGCGGAAGTTCGACTTGATTGGGGTCTCGATAATCTCACCGCTGGGATTGGCCATTAACGCTCGCATCCCCGCAAGCTGCTGAATCTGGTCAACACTGCCTCTTGCACCGGAATCGGTCATTATGTATATCGGGTTCAAATACGGAGAACCGTCCTCCTTTTTATCTTCCTTAAGGGCACGCATCATCTCGCCGGTAACCGCCACGCGAGCATGTGTCCACGCATCAATAACCTGGTTATACCTTTCCCCCTCCGTCAGAACACCATCACTATAATTGGCATGGATTCTACTAACCTTTTTTTCTGTCTCGTCGATAATCTCCTGTTTTTTCCCCGGTATTTTCAAGTCCGTAATGCCAAAGCTCAAGCCCGCAAGTGTAGCATGTTTGAAGCCTAAATCTTTTATTTTATCAAGCAAATCCACTGTTTGGGCACTTCCAGCCAGCTCGAAACAGTCATTAATTACCCGGCTCAAACTCTGCTGAGACATTGTCATATTGTAAAACGGCATTTCAGCAGAAAGCATATCGTTGAATATACACCTGCCGACCGTTGTCTCAATTATTTGGTTGGATGGCTGGTCAGATAGACGGTCCACCACTTCAGAGGTCCCCAGCGCTTCTTTTCGCCCTTGGGAAGGTTTCCGTTTTGGGGCCTTTTTCAAAATGGGAGCCGAATCCTCACCGTCTGAGCACTTCACCGGTTTATTAACCTGTACCCTAACCTTTGCGTGCAAACCGACTTTTCCCATCTCATAGGCCATTATTGCCTCGAAAGTGTCTCTAAATACCATCCCCTCGCCTTTTTCGCCCGGGCTCATAACGGTCAAATAATGGTTGCCCATAACCATATCCTGGGAAGGCCCAACCATTGGAGAGCCATTGGCGGGCGAGAAAATGTTGCTGGTAGGCATCATCAAGGTATGGCTTTCAGCCTGTGCTTCGATACTTAGGGGCAAATGGACCGCCATTTGGTCACCGTCGAAGTCGGCATTGAAGCCCCTGCAGGCCAACGGATGAAGCATAATGGCGTTGCCTTCCACAAGAATCGGCTCGAAGGCCTGAACACCCATCCGATGAAGGGTAGGCGCACGGTTGAGCAAAACAGGATGCTGATAAATGGCTTCCTCCAAAATATCCCATATCTGCTCATCTCGCCGCTCAATCATTCTCTTGGCGCTTTTAATTGTATCAGCAAGACCGTGCTGTTTGAGCTTTCGAATAATAAACGGCTGATACAGCTCCAAAGCTATTCTCTTCGGCAAGCCGCACTGATAGAGCTTTAGATTAGGTCCTACTACAATCACCGAACGAGCTGAGTAGTCCACACGCTTACCGAGCAGATTTTCGCGGAATCGACCCTGCTTACCCTTAATCATATCGGTCAAGCTCTTCAACGGCCGACTATTACTCCCGAGGACCGGTCTACGGCATCGGCCATTGTCCAGCAGCGAATCAACAGCCTGCTGCAGCATTCTTTTTTCATTGCGGATAATCACCTCGGGGGCATTGAGGTCTATAAGCTTTTTCAATCTGTTGTTACGATTGATAATTCGCCTGTAAAGGTCATTTAGATCGCTGGTTGCAAAGTTGCCACTTTCAAGAAGAACCAAAGGACGCAAATCCGGCGGAATAACGGGAACAACTTCAAGCACTATCCACTCAGGCTTGTTATTGCTACTCCTAATTGCGTTGACCGTCTTAAGACGTTTCGTAAGATCTTTGATTTTCTGATTGCTGCTGGTCTTGGCTACGGCGGCTCTTAGCTCATTGCTCAAGGCATCCAGGTCAAGATTTGTCAACAGGGCCTTGATGGCTTCGGCGCCCATTGATGCCTTAAACGCATTGCCGTATTTGTTCAATGCCTCACGGAATTCTTCTTCGCTAAGCAGTTGACCTAACTTTAACGGGCTTTGGCCGGGGTCAGTAACAACATAGTCCTGGAAGTAAATTATTTTTTCCAAGTCCACCGCTTTCATTGCCAAAAGAGTGCTAAGATGGTTTGGTATAGCCTTGAAAAACCATATGTGCACCACCGGCGCCGCAAGATTGATATGTCCCATTCGTTTGCGCCGAACGCGACTATGCGTAACTTTGACGCCGCAGCGGTCGCAAATTATCCCCTTGAACTTGGTGCCTTTATATTTGCCGCAGGCACATTCCCAATCCCGCTCAGGACCGAAGATTCGTTCGCAGAATAAGCCGTCCTTCTCCGGCCGATATGTACGGTAGTTGATAGTCTCGGGCTTGCGCACCTCGCCAAAAGACCAACTACGAATATCATTGGGGCCAGCCAATGAAATCTTGACCGAACCGTAATCATTAATGCGATCGTATATACTTCCCAACATTTAAAGCTAACTCCTTAATATCGTATATCATATCTCGCCGCTCGTAACTCGTTTCCCCTCTTTTGACGATTCACGCATCACACTTACAGGGCGGCGCTTCCAAGCCGTTTCTTTTCAGGCTGAATATTCAATCCCAATCCTCTTAGCTCGTTGCACAACACATCAAAGGAAAGCGGGGTGCCCGCTTCGAGCCTGTTTTGTCCTTTGACCATTGATTCATAGATTTTTGTTCGGCCCTCAACATCATCGCTTTTGACCGTCAGCATTTCCTGCAGGGTAAAAGCCGCCCCGTAGCCTTCCAGAGCCCATACTTCCATTTCGCCGAATCTTTGTCCACCGGTCCTGGCCTTGCCACCTAACGGCTGCTGTGTAATAAGACTGTATGGGCCGGTTGCCCTGGCGTGTATCTTGTCATCAACAAGGTGATGTAGTTTCATCATATAGATGTATCCTATAGTGGCAGTCTGGTCGAACGGCTCACCTGTCCTTCCATCATACAATTGAGTTTTCAGAGCTGGTGGGACATTCACAAAAAACTCATCATCAGGCGGCGCCTGTTTATTTTCTTCCAGCTCGGCCATTCGTTTGCTCATCAGCTCGTTTGCTTCGGCTGTGAGCTTTTGGATATCATCCTCAGCAGCACCATCAAAGACCGGCGTAATAGCGTTAAAGCCCAGCACCTTTGCCCCCCAGCCGAGATGTGTCTCAAGAATCTGGCCGATATTCATCCGGCTTGGCACACCAAGAGGATTCAACAAAATATCCAAAGGCGTGCCGTCCTCGAGGAACGGCATATCTTCTTCAGGCATAATCTTGGCAATAACACCTTTGTTGCCGTGGCGTCCGGCCATTTTATCACCGATTGACAATATTCTTTTAGTCGCGATGTAAACCTTTACCATCTCCAGCACACCACTGGCCAACTCATCACCGTGCTTGAAACTCTCAATCCTGTGATTTTTTTCTTCTTGAATTTCAGATAATCTCACCAAGAATTTATCCGCAATTTTCTGTACATCGTCCCGGACCGAAGCGGGCCTGACCCACTTAACATCAAAGCTCTCTACCTGCTCATAAATAACCTCATCATCCGTGCTGACTCCGACTTTCTGACGTGTGGATGGGTCAATGATATTGACATCGAACTTCTTATGGATAGCCTCAATCATTTGCCTAAATATCACACATTCTTTGGCACGCATTTGTTCTTCATATTGTTTTATCTGGGCCTTGAGAGCTTTCTTTTGTTCCTCACCGCCTGCGCCGCGTCTGGTGAATCGTTCTGTTTTTATCACCACTCCCTCATTTCCGCTGGGCAGTTCAAGTGAGTCATTTTTGACATCTTCGCCCGCTCTTCCAAATATAGCGTGCAGCAATTTTTCCTCAGGCGTCAGCTCAGTCTTGCTCTTGGGCACTACCTTGCCTACCAGAATATCGCCGGGACACACCCTTGTTCCCTCACGAATTACACCGTGCTCATCAAGATTCCGCAGGGCCTTTTCGCTAACATTGGGAATATCACGGGTAAATTCTTCCCTGCCGAGGCGGGTCTCACGAACCTCTGATGTAAATTCGTCAATATGAATACTTGTGAAACTATCGTTCTTGACAAGTCTCTCACTGATAATAATTGCATCTTCAAAGTTAAAACCGTCGAAAGAAACAAATCCCACAAGCACATTTTTACCGAGGGCCAATACGCCGTCGGCAGTGCCGCCACCGTCTGCTATGATTTGGTCCTTCTGAACCTTTTCGCCGAGTTTAACTATAGGCTCCTGATTAAGACAGGTTCTTTCATTCAGACCGACAAACTTGGCAAGCTTATATTCTTCAGTATGGTTGATAACTATCTTAGTAGCATCCACTGAAGTAACAACACCGCTGCTATTCGCACGAACGACCATACTCGAGTTTTGGCCGACTACTTTCTCCATACCCGTGCCAACCAAAGGCGCCTCTGTCTTTAGCAGCGGAACTGCCTGTCGCTGCATATTAGAACCCATCAAAGCTCGGTTTGCATCATCGTGCTCCAGAAATGGGATAAGCGAAGCAGAAACACCAACAATTTGTTTGGCTGAAACATCAACGTAGTCAACCTCATCGCCCGAGACTTGCGCCAGTTCACCGCCTTTCATAGCCAACACCAGCCCAGAGTGAATTTTGCCTGTCTCAGGATCGGCCGTGCCCGGTGCCGCAATTATCGCCTTCATATCGTCATCGGCACGCAAATAGTCAACCTCGTCGGTAACCTTACCACCTTTGACTTTGCGATATGGCGTAAGCAGAAAGCCATACTCATCAACCGTGGCAAATATCGCTAACGAGGAAATCAAACCAATGTTTGCTCCTTCCGGCGTTTCAATCGGACAGATTCTGCCATAATGGCTAATATGAACATCGCGAACTTCAAAACCCGCTCGTCTTCTGTTTAAGCCGCCGGGACCAAGAGCCGATAGACGCCTTTCATGTGTCAATTGACTTAAAGCGTTGGTCTGGTCGACAATCTGGCTCAACTCGCCGCGACCAAAGAAATAGTTGATACTGCTCGATACGCTCTTGGAATTCACCAGGTCCGCTATCCGCAGCGATTCATCAACATCTCTTTTCATGCTCATTCGTTCCTGAACAGTCTTGCGAAGTCTTAGCAGCCCTTTCCTGATTTCATCGCCGGCAAGCTCATCGATTGTTCGCAACCGCCTGTTACCCAGATGGTCGATGTCGTCAACCGTTCCTTCGTTGTTGCGCAAAGCCATTATGTATTTCATTGTATTGAAGAAATCTTCCGGCCTCAGCGTCATCTCGCCTTCGTCCACCGCCTGCCCAAACTTACGATTCAATCTGAACCTGCCGACTCTGCCCAGACGATAGCGGTTAACATCAGAGAATTTCTCATCAAAGAAAGCTTTTGCCTTTTTTTCGTTGGCCGGATTGCCGGGCCTTAATCTCATATAAAACTTTAACAACGCCTGCTCATGGCTCGGGCAATCATCCTCCGCAAGGGTGTTCAAAACAAGTGCATCTCGCACCTCCTCGATAACTTCGACCGTACCCTTCCTGCTCTTTCCCTGTTCCTCAGAAGTGACTTCTTCGACAATACCACACTCCATCAATTCCTTTATTGCCCATTTTTTCAGCATATTATCGGCAGATAATCCAGCCGTAAAATGCAATTTAAGTCTGTCATGCAATCCCTGACCTTTAGGGTTTTTGTTTTTTTCCTCTCCAGCAAGACCGACATAACCATCTTTTACTTTGCCAGTTTTAATTTTCTTGAAGAAATATATCCCCTGCTCATTAGTTTGTACTTTCGTATACACATCTAAGTCTTCTATCTCTATCCAGTCTGAATCAGCTTCCATCGCTTTTGTACATTCTTGGAAGAGTTCCTCAAGCCGAGAGTTCTTCTCGAACAGGCTTTTCACTTTCTTAACAGGCTTCAAACGTTTCTCGTCATTAAGGTCTGGACATCCACCTTCCTTATGCTTATCCACAGCGTACCAAGCAAGTTTAGTCTCAAGTGCAGATAGTTCATCCTTTTTTAGGGTATAATCTTCTTTTTTAGTAACAACCCACTTAAATGCAAATCCACCGGTTGTTTTGCATCCTTTGATCATGTATTTTTTACGAAGGTTTTGTTTATTTTCCTTTACCCAATTACGTACTTCTTCATCCCCACGAAGCCATCTATCGGCTTCGGGTTCATCTTTGGCCTTTTTGGTCCGCTTTATCAAAGAGGAATACCCACCGGAAGTAATATTGCTTTGCTGTATCAGAGTAATCCTGTCGCCGATTTGCGTGCCGGCTTTGACTATAATTTCGCCGGTTTCCACGTCCGCAATCGGTTCCACCGCCCACATAGCAGGGGTAAGTTGCGCCGCAGAAACAGTCTTTGTTGGATAAAACAGACGCAGGATTTGCGCGGTGGTGCCGTAGTCCGGGGTTATTGCCCGCAGAAAAACGGTCGCCGGTATCTTACTGGACTGGTCAATCTTGACAACCAAAACGTCTTTGCGGGTTACACCTATCTCTATCCAACTGCCCCTCTCGGGTATGATTCTGCCGCCGTGCAGCACTCTATCACCTTCCTTGCTCTCGATAAGAAAATCAACACCTGGACTTCGGTGCAGTTGGCTTACTATGGCACGCTCGGCACCGCTGAAGACAAACTCTCCGCCGCCTATCATAACCGGCATTTCGCCAAGGTATACCGACTGCTCAGCCAAATCTTCGCCGTCTTTAGTGCGCAATCTACAACAGATTTTTAACGGGTACCCGTAGGTCAGCCGTAACTGCCGGCACTCATTGGGCGTATAATGGGGTTTTTCCAGTTCGTAGTAAAGATATTCCAAACGCATCGTCTTGTCGTAGTTTATGATGGGGAATATCTCGCAAAATAAACTTTCGAGCCCAATGCGCTTCCTCTTGGTTGGCGCCACGTCCGCCTGCAGAAAGCGCTCATAACTTCTTTTCTGTATCGCTACCAAGTCCGGAATCTCAACAACATCACGGACTTTGCCAAAATTACGGACGGTTTGTGAAACCATTTGACTCTCCCTTCAACAGCGTATGGCGTTTAGCTCCTTGTCTATCTGTTATAACTACCCGTCATTTATTACGTTAATTCAACCACCGCACCTACAGCTTCAAGCTTTCCTTTGGCAGCTTCGGCATCGGCTTTACTGAGGCCTTCTTTGACCGTCTTTGGAGCACCGTCCACAAGGTCTTTAGCTTCTTTCAACCCTAATCCTGTCAAAGCTCTTACTTCTTTGATAACCTGAATCTTCTTATCGCCGATTTCTTTGAGAACCACATTAAAGCTGGTTTTCTCCTCTTTTTGTTCAGCCTGGCCTTGTGCAGCAGGGCCTGCCACCACAACAGCACCGGCAGCAGCTGGCTCAATTCCATATTCGTCCTTAAGATAATCGCCAAGCTCTTTGGCCTGCATCAATGTCAGGCCGATTATCTTGTCACCAAGCTTCTTAATCTCGCTGCTCCATTTCTTTGTCTCTTTAACTTCCTTTGTCTTTTTGGGCTCCTTCGCTTCTTTAGCTTCCTGCGATTTTCCCGTTTCCTCGGTCTCTTTCGTTTCTTTTGCTTCTTCTTCTGTCATCTCTGTTAACTCCTATTAGCTAGCGCCTGGTGGTAGCCGAAACTCCGTTGTTTCGTTTAACCCATAATAGGGGCAGCCACACAAGCAACCATATCTTGTATCTCACTTTACGCCGCTTGCTTTTCAGCCCTTTCTGCGATAGTCTTTATACAACCTGCGATAATACCTGCAGCAGCACCGAAGGCAGCGGCCAATCTTGTCGCAGGCGATTGTACCAAGCTGACAATCCTGCCCTGCAATTCCGCTCGCGTTGGCATTTTTGAAAGCCCTTCTGCTGCCTTGGCATCCAATGCCAAGCCATCCAGAAAGGCTCCTTTAATCTCTATCACCGGAATCTTCTTGCCACACTCGACCACCCCTTTTGCAACGTCAACTATGCTGTCACCACCATAAGCAATAGTGCAGGGACCGCTGAACAAAGCTGCCGCTGGTTCCATCTGGCGATTACACAACGCTTTTTTGAACAGCGAATTCTTCACTACCGATAATTTGATGTCTTTTTCCTTCAACTGGCCTCGCATCAGGTTTGCGTCAACACCGCCGAGGCCTTTGGTACTGATAACCAAAAAATCCTTGATATCTTCACTGACGATTTTCTTTTCCAGTTCCGACTGCAGCAATTCTTTTACGTATTTGCTCATCTTTTCACCTTCAATCTCAGTGCACGCATCGTAAGCACTCTTGTGCTCCTGCTTTAAATGCTAACCGTTATGCCCGGACTCATCGTCGCAGATATACACATTTTTTTGATATACGTACCCTTTGTCGCCGCCGGTTTAATTTTCCTTATATGCGAGAGGAAAGCCTCGATATTACCGACTAATTTTTCGGTTTCGAAGCTTTGCCTGCCGACTACTACGTGGACGTTTCCGCCGGCATCGCTTTTAAATTCGACCTTTCCTGCAGCAAATTCAGCTACTGCGGCTGCAACATCGGCGGTTACCGTACCGTTTTTGGGCGAAGGCATTTTCCCCTGCGGCCCAAGAACCCGACCAAGTTTGCCCACCTTGTTCATCACTTTTGGTGAGGCAATAGCTACATCGAAATCCTGCCAGCCATCAGAAACCTTTTTTACCAGCTCATCGCAGCCGGCTTCAATGGCACCCGCCGCCCGTGCTGCTTCGATGTCATTGTCCTCACAGAAAGCAATAACTTTCTTCTGCTTACCTATCCCGTGAGGCAAAGATATCGAGCCGCGAATCAACTGGTCGGACTGCTTTGGGGCAATGCCCAAATGCAGCACACATTCTATACTCTGGTCAAATTTTACCGAGTTAAACGATTTTACTTTTTCGACCGCCTCGGCCAGGCTCATCGGCTCCGGGCTTAGCTGCTCCAATTCCTTTTTGTACCTCTTGCTTCTATTCATGCTTCGTATCTGGTACCTCACTTAATGTTTCACGAGATACCACCTCGATACCCATACTTCGGGCGGTGCCTTCAATAATTTTTATGGCCTGCTCCAAATTGTACGCATTCAAATCCTTTATCTTGGTCTGGGCAATCTTACGCACCTGCTCAGGGGTTACTTTCCCGACCTTTTCTTTATTAGGAACGCCGCTTCCCTTTGCAATCTCCGCCGCCTGTTTCAGCAAAACCGCAGCCGGCGGACTTTTGACCTCAAAGCTGAAACTTTTGTCCTTATAGAGTGTTATTACAACCGGCACAATTGTTCCGTTAAGCTCTTTGGTTCGCTCGTTGAACTGTGAGACGAACTGGCCAATATTAACGCCGTGCTGACCCAACGCAGGTCCTATCGGCGGGGCCGGCGTCGCCTGTCCACCCGGCGCCTGTAACTTAATCTTTACTGCCACTTCTTTGGCCATTCTTTACCCTTAATTTCTTAGCTCTTAGACTACCAAATCAATTACAATTTCTCGATCTGCCAATACTCTATATCCAGCGGCGTACTTCGGCCGAATACCGGAACAATCACCTTCACAATCCCTCTGCTAGAATCAATCGAATCGACCGTACCTTCAAAATTCTCAAAAGCACCTTCCCGAATTTTAATCATGTCACCTTTTTTAAACTCGACCTTGATACTTGGTGCTTCCTCCGGCTTTTCTGCCTCTAAAAGCATCTTGGCCACGTCTGTATCGCGCATCGGGGTAGGGACCCCTTCGGTGCCGATAAAGTCTCCTACACCAGAAGTTTCCTTAATTATAAACCAGGCACCTTCCTGAACCCGGCCGTCCTCCGTCGGCTCCATTTCCATAAAAACATAACCGG
>Ga0307380_10006277_pt1 | contig 15640 bp, 8 predicted proteins | sample UN3MG_FD_202239 | JGI IMG/M metagenome (GOLD analysis project Ga0307380, IMG submission 202239) | Soil microbial communities from Risofladan, Vaasa, Finland - UN-3 | ecosystem: Environmental > Terrestrial > Soil > Coastal area > Acid sulfate soil | place: Finland: Risofladan, Vaasa | collected...
GAAGGACCGCTCGCGGCGGGGCACGGCGATCGACTCGCCCGAGCTGCCCGTGGTCCGCATCACCTGGTATCAGGCCATGGAGTTCTGCCGCTGGCTCTCGGAAGAGACCGGGCATCGCTGCACGTTGCCCACCGAGGCCCAATGGGAATGGGCATGCCGAGCCGGCACGGCCACGACCTTCTCGGTCGGCCCGTACACGGAGGGCGTGCAGCCCTTCGCCAACCTCGCCGACGAGACGGCACGGCCATGGAACCACGGCCGGGCGGAAACCGGCTACAACGACGGCGTCTCGTTCACCGCGCCCGGCGGCCAATATCCGCCCAACGCCTGGGGGCTTTACGACATGCACGGCAACGTGGCCGAATGGTGCCGAAGCATCTACAGGCCCTATCCGTACGATCCCCGCGACGGCCGCGACGATCCCAGCGCGCCCGGCATGAAGGTCGTCCGCGGCGGCTCCTGGAACGACACCTTGAAGTTCGCCACGTCGGCTTCCCGTTGGCGCTACCAGCCCTACAAGCCGGTCTACAACGTCGGCTTCCGCGTGGTTGTCGAGGCCGACGCGCCGGAGGTAGCGGCTGCATCGGAAGGAGAGTAAAACGGGCCGGCTTCTTGGGACTTCGCGACGTAACGTGTTATCCTGCATGTATTTGTGTTATGCTAGTTTTGTGCTAATTTGTGCAAGATTAGCATTTCCGCGTCTCCCTGCGACGTGTCAGGCCGCCAGTTGTGCGAAGGTTGGCGGAACGTCAGCAGATGTGTCGAAAGCTCCTCCGGCGATATAAGCCCGGCGTGACACACTACTGATACAAATCAAAAAGTCCCCGAAATCGTTAGAATCGTCACACCTTGACTGCCGATACTTCATAGCGCGGGAATATCGGGGCTACGGGTCCGCCGTGGAAAAGGAGTCCGCAACATGCAGGTCAAGGTTTACGTCCCCCAACTCGTCGAAATCTCCACCGAGTACCTTCCCGCGCCGGCCAAGCGGGCGGCCGACAGGCTGGGCGAGGCGGCTTGAAATCTCCCGGTGGCGGTTTTCTTTTCGGTTTTCGGTTTCGGCACAGCCGGCGACGGTGGTTGGCCGGCGCGTGACTGAGGGAAAGACCGACCCCGCCGAACGCAGTCGGCGGGCGTTTCTGTGGTTTCGTTGAGATTTCGATTCGCAGCTCCAAGGATCCCCAGCTTTGCGCATCTTGCGCATCCTTGATAATCGGGTGATTCTGAAAACTTGGCTAAACCCGCAAATTCATCCTGACCGATACCGGAGGATGCCGTGACATATCGGTCCACCTTCATGTGCAGAGGTCCGTCATGCTGAAGAAGAAGTTCGCTGCCGCCGTGCTGGCCTTCGGGGCCTTGGGAATCGCCTGCTTGGGACTTGTCCGAGGCGCACCTCCCGAAGAGGGCTCGGCAGCGGCTCAGGGGCGAGGTCCGCTGATCGAGCAGTTGGACGATCTGGGCCGCAGTCTCTTCGGGGGGATCCTGCAGAAGAAAGACGAAACGCCGCAGGACGCTTCTCCGCACACCACCCGGCGGCCGTTGCAGTATGGCAAGCACTCCGGCACTCCGGTGGCGCCTCGACAGGGCAGCATTTTCAGGTCTCCGTCGGACCCGCAGAGCGAAGCCGAGAAGCCGCCGCCCACGTTGATGGACGCGATCGGCCTTGGCCGATCGGAGCCGGCCGGGGCCACGGCCATTCACCCTCCGCTTTCGACCGGCCCAAGAACGCGCGCCGGGATTTCGTCCGCTTCCACGGACTCCAGCGTTCGTCCGTTGCACGAACGATTGTCGTTGTCCAGCACGTCGGTCTTCGAGCAGGTACCGGCGGCGGATCATGCGACGGATCGTCCGGACGCCAATATCCCGAGCGAGTCGACGCCTCCTTCCGAAACCGACTTCGGTCTGCCCGCCGTCAGGCAGCCGGAAGGGGTCAGGCAGCCGGAAGGCATGATTCCGGGACGTCCGACCCCGGCGGTCCCCAGCGGCCCGATCGGAGCGCGAGCCGATGCGGCGTCCGAACCCTTTCTCGGTCGGCCGCTGGTCCCGCAGCGTGCGATGCCGTCGGTTTCGGCGGCCGAAGAAGCGATTCCTTCGAAACTGCCGCCGCCTCCCGAAGCGACGTTGAGCGCGACGGTCGATCCGATGACCGGGCAGGACCGGGAAGTGCTCTTCGCGCGGAAGAGCCCCGTGCTGAGCGTGCAGACCTTCGGGCCGCAGCGGATCTCGGTCGGGAAAGAGTCGGCTTACGAAGTGGTGATGGAAAACGCCGGCGACGTGGCGGCCGACGAGGTGGTCGTCTTCGTCGAGCTTCCCCAGTGGACCGACGTGGTCGGGGCGGAGCCCCAAGCGGGCACGGCAGGCCCGGCGGCCGGCGGACCGGTGCAGTGGAAGATCGGACACCTTCCGGCCAAGAGCCGGCAACGATTGAGCTTGAGAATCGTGCCGCGCGAGAGCCGCCCGTTCGACCTGGCCGTCCGCTGGGACTATCGGCCGGTCACCTCCCAGGCAATGATCGAGGTGCAAGAGCCCAAGCTGGTCTTGAACCTGGACGGCCCCTCGGAAGTCCTCTACGGCGAGAAGGAAGTCTATCGGATGAAGATTTCCAATACGGGCACCGGGCCGGCCGAAAACGTGATGGTCCGCCTGTTGCCGGTCGGGTCGGGAACGAACCAGCCGATCTCGCACAACCTGGGCAACATCGCCGCCGGAGACGACAAGGCCATCGAGGTCGAGCTGATCGCCCGGCAGGTCGGAAACCTGACCATTCGCGTCGAGGTCCAGGGCGACGCCGGCGTGCAAGCCGAGTTGGCCCACGAAGTGCTGGTCCGCCGGGCCGCACTGCAGGTCAGCGTCGAGGGGCCGAAGGTCCTTTACGTGGGCACGATGGCCGGCTACCTTGTCCGCGTGGGCAATCCGGGCACGGCCCCGGCCAAGAACGTGACCCTGGTGGCCGGCATTCCGCCGGGAGCCAAATATCTGACCGGAATCGACGGCGCCCAACTCGTGGCCAACGGCACCAAGCTGCAGTGGACGCTGCCGAACCTCAATCCCGGAAACGAGCAAAGCTACCTGATGAAGTGCCATCTGGGCCTGCCCGGCTCGAGCCAACTGGAGATCCGCGCCACGGCCGAAGGCGATCTGAGCGACACGGCGGCCATCTTGACGCGCGTGGAAGCGATCGCCGATCTGATGCTCGAGGTGAAGGATCCGGCCGGGCCGGTGGCGGTGGGCGACGAGGCGGTCTACGAGTTGCGCATCCGCAACCGCGGGACCAAAAGCGCCCAAAACGTGGAGGTCGTCACGTTCTTCTCCGACGGGATTGAACCGACGAAGGTCGAAGGCAGTCCGTACCAGGTCAACTTGGGGCAAATCGCCTTCAGCCCGATCACCAGCGTGGCCGCTGGCGAAGACGTCGTGCTGAAGGTCCACGCGAAGGCGGGAAAGCCCGGCAACCACATCTTCCGCGCCGAGGTCCACTGCAAAACGCTGGGAACGCGGCTGGTCAGCGAGGAGACGACGCACTTCTACCAGAACGAACCTTCAACGGGATTCGCTCCGGCGGAAGGCCCGGTCGAGAAGCGCGAGTCGCCGGCGGCCGAGGCGGTGCGCACGGCGGAGCGGCCTATTCCGCGGCCGGCGGCCTATCCTTTGCGACCCGGCGAGCCGACCCCGGCAGTGCGACCGTAATAAGATGCAGTTCCGGGCCATCCTGCCGCCGCGTGCTCGCACGCACGCGAAGGGGTTGAGGAGTGGGCAGGATTGCGGCTTTGCGGCTTCGTAGGACGGACCTCCGGTCCGTCACGACGGACTGGAAGTCCGTCCTACCTGGCGCGACGGGCGGGAAGTCCGTCTGAATGGCGCGCTCCACCGCGGCGAAAGCTGGCGAGTCCGCTACTGATGCGCGTCTGCCGGCGGCGGGGCGGCCAACGGTTCCGCATCGGCCGGGAGTGGCGCCGCGGCTGAAGACTCGACTTGTTCGGCCATCCTGGCGGCCGATTGTCCCGCCGCCACGTCCCCCGTCGAGAATTCCGACCCGACCAGACGCAAGACGAAAAACGCGCGGACCTTCGCCGCCGCCGGCTCGGATTTCTCCGCATAGGCGAAACCGAGGTGGCCCTGCGTTCCGAATTCTTCCCCTTCCGTCTCCACCGGCGGGGGAAGCATCTCCGTGCGCGGCGGCTCCGGATCGGCAAACGGATCGGACTGCGGTTCCCCCGGTTCATTCAGCGGCGCGTCGGGTTGGTGATCTTGCGTCTTATCCTCAGGCTCCGACTTCTTCGGCAGGTCGACGGGCGAAGGAGATTCATCTGCAAGGTCGCTCCCCGGTACAGTCCGTCGCATCGCGCCGGCATCCGGTGCCTCAGGCGCGGGCGCCTTCGGCAGGGCGGGCTCGGTCGCCGGAGCGTCCTTTTGCACGTCCGGGAGCGAAGGGGGCGCCGGTTCCGGTTCACTCGGCGGCACAGCAGGCTCCGCTGCCGGAGCGGGAGGCTCAACTACCGGACCGGGAATTCGCCCGGCGGTCTGTACGGGCGAATCCGCAACCGGCCCCGCCGGCGGCGGAACGGACGGCGGCAGAACGGCTGGCGGCGGAACGGCCGGCGGCGGAATGGGTTGCGTCGGAACCTGGCTGCCTCGGACGGCGGCGCCGCCGCTCGAACGACTCTCCGACGCCGGCACATCGAAAAACCCGGCAGCATCTCGAGCCTCCCGGTCCCCGGCCTTGGCAAATCCACCGGGAATTTCCAGCCGCCAGACGTATCCGGCGGGCAGGTCTTCGCGGCGTTTCAGGGCATCGTTCTTCTGCTCGAGAGTCCCGGCAACGACTCCGTCGCCGACGCCCGTCGCACCGTCCGAGGGACGCGCGTCCGCGCGCCCGCCGTATCGCGTCCCCGAGGCCGGCTCAGCCTCCGCGGTTTCTTTCTTCTGTCCGACCGAGTCGTCGTAGTGATCGACACGCCGACTTCGTGCGGCCGGGATCGATGCGATCTCGTCGATCGAGGCCAACCGGAGCTGTTTTAGCAAACGAAACTGGTCGGGTTGCCTGGTCAGTTCGTCGACCGTGGCCTGGATCTGCTCGGGCGTGGCCTCGACGTAGAACAGGGCCAATTCGCCATGGTTGCCCAAGTCTTCGAGCAACCCCTCGATGACGTCGACTTGCCGCGTTCCGTCGAGCCGTTGCGGCCTGAGGCCGGCCGATTCCAACTCCGCGGCGTTCTCTTCGGTCCCGTTCTCCCGGGCCGCCGAGAGGATCTTGTTCTTGCCCAGCGCCTGGTCGAACGCCCGATTGGCCACGGCCGACGAACGGACGTCGAGACAAACGACCGTGTAGGCCGAATCGATCGGCTCCAGACGGGAGGCGTAGTCCGAAATGGCGTCCTCAACGGTCTGCGCCCCATGGATCGTGGCCAGACCGCCGAGTTGCGTTTCCAGCGACACGCCTTTTTCTCTTGTATGTTCATACGGACCGGCGCCTTTGCCGGGTAGCCCCGGGCCGTTGTCGGTCGTGCGGAGTCCCGCGGCGTCCTGGTCATGAGCCCCCGCGCCACCACCAGCGCCACCACCGGCGCCAGGCCCGGGCACCGGGAAGGGGCGTGCCGGTTGGTGAACCTGCGCGACCTGCGGCCCTGTCGGCCCCGGCGCTTCTTCCCCCGGCTTCTTCATTTCGAACGTGGTGGGATCGGCCGTCTTGCCCGCCACGTGACGGGCCAGATCGTGGGGATCCTCCGGTATTGCGCCGCGCTTGGCCATCAGGTCGGGCGCACCGGCGTACAGGCCATTCCCGGTCGGCAGGTTGCCCACTGCTTCGGCGATTTCCGCCTTCTTATCCGTCAGCAGCGTATCGTCGTGCCCCGCGGCAAGATCCTCTTCTCCCCCCACCGCCCGGACCACCGGGCCCGCATTGTCCTTGTCCCGCTCCGCTTCGGGCTCGGCGGTTTCCGGCGCCATAGCCACGCCGCCGCCGTCTTTCTCCGGTGGTTGGCTGAGCATGAACATCACGGCGATCGCCACGGCCAGCCCCGACCAGACCAACGCCCGGGCGTTGAGCAGGCGGCCCAGGTGCGACGGCCACATTTTCCCGTTGCCACCCGGTCGGCTCAAGCGTTCCGAATCGGTGAGCATGCGGCGTTCGGCCGTCCGTAACACGCGATCACTGAGGTCTTCGTCCAGCGCGTACTGGGGCATGCTCTGCAGCGTGGAACTCAGCGCGCGGAATTCGTCGAGCAGTTGCCGGGCGGCCGGACTCTCGGCCAGCAACTGTTCCACCTCCGCCTGCTCGGTGGCGGTCAATTCGCCGTCGAGGTAGGCGCTGAACAGTTCATTTTCCGGCAGGTCTTTCATCGCACCACCCTAACGCCCCGATCCCCACTGAATTCTACTCTTCGACGATCAACACTTCCCGAAGTTGTTCCCTCAGTTGCAGCCGGCCCCGGTGCAACCGGCTGCGTACCGTGCCGATGGGCAGGTCGAGGATTTCGGCAATCGTTTCGTAGCAACATCCGTCGATCTCCCGCAATACCAACACGTCGCGATGTTCTTCGCTGAGTTGGTCGATCGCTTCTCGAACCTGCCGGCAGCGCTCCTGCCGCTCCAGCAACTCGGTCGGTCCGTCATTGTGGTCCATCGGTTCCTGGCCGCTGGCTTCCCGGGCCTGTTCGACCGACAGGGTCGGCCGTCTGCGTCGCCGGTGGGTGGCGGCCACGTTGAAAGCGATACGGTACAACCAGGTGTAAAATGCACTGGAGTGCTGGAACGTGTCCAACTTCAGAAACGCCTGGACAAAGGCATCCTGAACGATATCCCTGGCGTCCTCGGCGTTGCCGGCCACGTGGGCGACGGTGTTGAACAGCCGGTCCTGGTATTTTTGCACCAGTCGGCCGAACGCCGCCGAGTGGCCCGCCAGGGTCTCGTGGATCAGTTGGGCGTCGTCGTTCACAGCAGGCTCATAATGTCAGATGCGCGGGCGTGGGCGAAAGTTCCCGGCGGAGTTGCGACAATCGGCGAAGAGAATGCCTCCCCCCCCCATCATCACTGTTTTTCGGGGGGCTGTCAAACCCGGATTACCGCTTGTTACAATTCTGTTGCGCAAGGACCTTTTATTCCCTCTAGTGGGGGCAGCGCCGATTCGGGGGGCATAAGGCCATGTTTCTTGGCTGTGGTTGCCCGAGTATTGAGGTCCCTTGAATACTACCATCCCTATATGAGAGGAGCCCTCGAAATGTTCGGCCGATTCTGCGTGTCTGTGGTCGTGGTAGCGATTTTCGCCTTCTCCACAACGGGGCAGGCCGACGAAGCCTTCCCGCTGCGCCTCGTCCCCTTCCCCAAGAACATCCAAATGGAAAAGGACACTTTGGCCCTCGAAGAAGGACTCGTCCTGGAGGTCCCGGCGAAACACGCCGATCTGCTCGCCGAACTGATCGCCGCGGAACTGAAACTCGCCGGACTGCCGGTGCCGGAGGTGCAAAACTTCGAAGCCGAGCTTCCCGCTTTGCGGCTCTCCAAGCAGCCCGGTGACCGGTTCGATGCCGACAACCTCCCGCTGAGCGATACGCCGGGCGCTTACGTGCTGGATGTCTCGCCCGAGGGGATCGCCTGCGTCGGACGCGGCGACGAGGGATTGTTTCACGCCGTGCAGACCCTGCGGCAGTTGATCCGTGCCAATCGCCGCGGGAATGCCCTGCCGTGCGTGACCATCCGCGACTGGCCGTCGATCCGCTGGCGGTGTTTTCAGGACGATCTCACCCGCGGGCCGAGTTCGACGCTGGCCACGCTCAAGCAGCACGTCGATCTGGGCGCCGCGCTGAAGATGAATCTGTTCACCTACTACATGGAGTATCAATACGCCTTCGAGAAACACCCGGCCATCGGACCCGAAAACGGTTCGCTCACGCCCGAGGAGTTGAAGGCGCTGGTGGCCTACGCCAAGCCGCGGCAGGTCGACGTGCTGGGCAACCAGCAGTCGTTCGGCCATTTCGAGGATATCCTCAAGCACGAGCAATACGCCGATCTGCGGGAAACGTCCTATATCCTCTGCCCGGTCCAAGAGGAAAGCTACAAGCTGCTGGACGACCTCTACAGCGAGGTCTGTCCGCTGCTGCCGTTTGCGATGTTCAACGTCTGCTGCGACGAGACCTACGGCCTGGGCAAGGGCCCGTCGAAGGAGCTGGCCGAGAAGATCGGCACCGGCGGCGTCTACGTGCAGCATCTCCGCCGCGTACACGACTTGCTCGAGGACAAGTACCGGAAGCGGATGATGATGTGGGGCGACATCATTCTCCAGCATCCCGACAAGCTCGAGCAGATCCCTAAGGACACCGTGATGCTCACCTGGGGCTACGGCGCCGCCGAGAGCTTCGAGGACCAGATCGTCCCCTTCGCCAGGTCCGGTTACGAGTTCTTCGTTTGCCCGGGCATCAGCAACTGGAGCCGGATTCTGCCCGACTTCGGCGTGGCCACGACCAACATCCGCAACTTCGTCCGCGACGGGGCCAGGCACGGGGCGATCGGCGTGCTCAACACGGCCTGGGAAGACGACGGCGAGGCCCTGCAGGGCTACAAGTGGCACGGCTACGCCTGGGGCGCCGAATGTGCCTGGAACGCCTCGGCCACCACGCCGGAGGACTTCAACCGCCGCATCGGCGCGGTGCTCTTCGGCGAGAAGAGCGACCATTTCGGCCGAGCGATCGAGCTGCTCGCCCAAACGCATCGTCTGCCGGCCATGCACGGGATGAACAACCGGCGGTTCTGGCAGGACGATTTCGAGCCGCAGGGAAAGCCGGCCGAGATCGAGGCTTCCGCCAAGGCTTTGCTTCAGATCGTCCGCCCGGCGATCGAGCATCTCGAAGCGTGCAAGCAGGAGGCCGTGGTCAACGCGGAGTTGTTGGACTATTTCCTGTTCGGTGCCCGGCGGATGGAACGGATCGGCCAGCGGATGCTCGACGGGCTGGAATTCACCCGGCTGGTCGCCGAGGCCGAGAAACTCGACGCTCAGGCCGCGTTACCACTACTGGCCAAGGCCGAAACGCTGGCCCTCGCCAATCGCGACGCCCACGAATCGCTCGGCCGCGAGTTCCAGCGGCTCTGGCTCGCCGAGAGCAAACCCTACGCCCTCGATTGGACGCTCCAGCGTTATGCCGCCTGCGTCCAACGCTACGACGATCTGGCCGCCCGCCGCAAGTAGGTCAGGGCTTGCCCTGACGCACTGCCGGGATGCGGCGCGCCCTATTGTTTCTCGGTTGGAGCGTCGCGCGACAACAATGGGCATCTCTCGAATCCGCGCGGGTCGGCGCAAGCTGATTTCCCGCAGACGGTTACGTAAACGGGGGTGGATGCCGCGAAGGCGCCCGGCGCGATTGTTTTCCGCCCCACGCCTACCGGGTTGCCGACGGCCGTCGGTCGTGTCGATGCGCAAGTCGTTCTCCGCACAAGACTTGCATCGTTCGAAGGCCCATTGACAAACCGGCGTCGATCGGTTCGGTTGGGCCTTTGTTTCCTCGGCGCAAGACGTTACACCAAAGCACCTTACGGCATTGTTATCCACTTTTTCGAGATTTCGCTTTTCCAAAGAAAACAATTCGAACACCTCCTCACCACCCGACCGCATGAAGAGGTGCAGGCCGGGTCGAGCGGGCTGTTGAAGACGCCGTTGCCCGGCGGAATCGGCGATCCCACGGGGAAGACTTCCAAAGGCCGTTGTGCCGAATTATCAAAGAGCCCGCCCGCACGGCGGATAGACACATGGTTATGTGTACACCATCGCCGTCCGAAAATCCACATCGCATTTTGTGCCACCTCCCGCCACCTCCCCTTGCCGCACAGCGTCTCCACAGCCCGCAGCATCATAATCCGCGTGAAGTGCGAATGGGGTCGGAGCGTGAATAGTGAATAGACTCCTTTCGAAAAGGACATCGGCCGATCGGTTTTGTGGAGCCTATTCACTATTCAAGCTCCGACCTCACTCACTCACTGAGCCAAGCACGATAGTCCTGTTGACCACAGGCGTCCTCGGTTTCCTGGCCTACGCTTGGCGAAGACGCCGCCGCTGACCCTGGGCTGTCCTCTTTCAGCCCCGAAGGGGCAAAATGTGGCAGCCCGGGGCAACGCCCCGGGGAAGGGGTCGCCCGAATGCATGCAGCCCTGAAAGGGCGTCATGGACTGTTGCAGGACAAAGGCCAATCTCGCCCTTTCAGGGCTGGATTCTCGTGGCTGCTTCCTTTCCCAGGGCGTTGCCCTGGGCTGTCCTATGGCGCCCCTTCGGGGCTGATTGTAAGGTTGGACGATCTCGTTCCCAGGGCGTTGCCCCGGGCTGTCCTATGGCGCGGGTGGCCCCGTCGATTTTCCGGAGTAGGCGTTGGCACATGAGTCGGCTTGTTCGGAAAATCGTCGGGGTCGCGGAGCGACAAGAGGCGTTCCCCTCAGGCGCGTCCCGCCCGTTGCCACACAAGGCCGACCATTCTCCGAATGCACTTTCTGGAGTCGAGAGTGGGTAGCAGCGGTGCCACCCGCCGGATCAGTCCGGAACGAACCCGAGGTCCCGGGCCCTGGCAAAGTCGGCTTCGGCCTTGTCCCGTTCGCCCTTGTCATCATAGGCAAGGCCCCGAAAGTAATGGGCTTTTCCGTTTTTCGGGTCGAGACGGATCACTTTCGTGAAGTCATCGATGGCCTTGTCGATTCTGCCCGTCTTAAGATAAACGAGGCCCCGGTTGTTATAGGCTAACGGGTCTTTCGGGTCGAGCCCGATGGCTTTCGTGCAGTCAGTGATGGCTTTATCGTATTCGCCTTTTGCAGCGTAGGCGATGCCCCGGTTGTTGTAGGCCTTGGCGTCCTCGGGATCGAGTCGAATCGCTTCGGCATAATCAGCGATGGCCTTGTCGTACTCGCCTTTTGCAGCGTAGGCGATGCCCCGGTTGTTGTAGGCCTTGGCGTCCTCGGGATCGAGTCGAATCGCTTCGGCATAGTCAGCGATGGCCTTGTCGTACTCGCCCATATCGTCGTAGACGTTGCCGCGGTTGAAGTAGGCATTGCCATCTTTTGGGTTCAGCCGGATTGCCTCGGTATAGTCAGCAATGGCCTTGTCGTACTCGCCCTTCTCGCAGTAGGCAGTACCTCGGTTCCCGTAGGGTTCGGGGAGTTTCGGATCGAGCCGGATGGCTTCGCTGTAGTCCGCGATGGCCTTGTCGATTCCACGCGTCTTATAGTACGCGATGCCCCGGTTGTAGTAGGCTTCGGGATCTTTTGGGTCGAGCCGGATTGCCTCGCTGTAGTCGTCGATGGCCTTCTCGAATTCGCCCCGGTCCAAATGGATCGTGCCCCGATTGTAGAAAGCGAAGGCGAATTCCGGGTCAAGCCGAATCGCCTCCGTGTAATCAGCGATTGCCTTGTCTGATTCGTCCTTCTTCTCGTACGCAGTGCCGCGGTTGAAGTGGAATCTGGCGAGTTTCGAGTCGAGGCGAATTGCCTCGCTGTAGTCGGCGACAGCCTTATCGTACTCGCCCTTCGAGTAGTAGGCGATGCCGCGGTCGTTGTAAGCGGTAGCTAGTTTTGGATCAAGCCGAATTGCTTCATTGTACTCGGCGATAGCCTTATCGTACTCGCATTGCTTGCGATACGCGTTGCCCCGGTTTCTGTACGCGTTGGCATCGTCCGGTTCGAACTGGATCGCTTTGCTGCATTCGGCGATAGTCCGGTCGACGTCGTCATCGCTTGTACCGACCTCCGCCCCCGGGAGGCACTTCGACGCTCCGAAGGCCAAGGCTACAATCAATACAAACGGCCACGCTTCACGGGTCTGGTTTGTCAGCCGTGCCATTTTGCTGGCTCTCCTTTCCGCGTCAGGAAACTATGGGCGAATAAGTTGGAGAAAGTCGTCACCAAGTCATTTTATGCAATAGTTCGGTGGTGTTGCAAACGAGTAGGTCAGGGCTTGCCCTGACGCTTTGTCAAGATCCGACGATTGGATCCAATACGTTATCCCGCTGTCGTCAGGGCAAGCCCTGACCTACGTGACGGTCGGTTCCAGTTCGGGGCGGAGGAGGCGCGAGTTCAGCAGCGGTTTGGTGCGCTGGATGAGCGCGGACTGCAGGCCGTGCTGTTGGAGTGGGTCCTGCCGGCTGGGTAGGAATCTCGCCGACCGCAGGCCGAAACCGCTCCAGCAGTCCGTGCCGAGCGTCTGCTCGATGCGGCTTCGGAGATTGAGCGTTTCGCCGACGTACAAGTCTTGGCTGCCGTTGCCCAGGATGTAGACGCCGGGCTGCTCGTAATGGGCCGTGCGGCATCGCGACAGAGGCACGGCTCGGGGAAGATCTTTCTCTAGCCACTCGGAGAAACGTTTCTTCGCCAACGATTTCGACTGGGTCGCCCTCTTGCGAATCGACATGGCGGCCCAGCGATATTCGAAGGGCGAAAAGCCCGGGGCAAACTCCGCGGCGATCGCGTCGAACTCGGCCGCCAGTTTCGGCGAACAAAGGAAATCGTCCAGCGCCAGCCCGCAGTCCAGGCTTACGAGCTGCATGGCGATCTCGCTGGCGAAGCTGTAGGCGTCCATCATCTCGAACGTGAGTCGCTTGTTGCCGGCGCGACGGACTTTCGGCAGCTTGCCGGCCTTGCGGATTCGCAGCAGGAGCCGGTTCCAGACGTAAGCGTCGCCGGGCAGGCCCTTCTTGCGGCAGGCGGCGACGAACGCGGCGTCCAACTCGGGATGGCAGAGGATACGGTCGGTCGAGTTGCCGTCGCACGTGGTCCGATAGGCGTCGATGATGCCCCGCTGCGTGTCCTCGTCGGAGTGCGGCAGCGGGCGGCCGTTGCGCAGACGGAGCTTGGTCTTTCCGGCCGAGGTGGTGGGCGCGCTGCGCACCGGATCGGCCGGACCGTCCAAGGGGTCGCCCGTCTGGGCAGCGTCGAGCCGCTGCCGGATTCTCTTCACGTAGTCCTGCGAGAGTTCGATACCCAGCCAGCGCCGCCCGAGTTTCTTCGCCACCGCCAAGGTCGTGCCGCTGCCGGCGAAGGGGTCCAGCACGAGGTCCTGCGGACGGCTCGACGTGCGGATGATTCGCCCCAGCAGTTGCTCGGGCATCTGGCAGCCGTGGAACCCTTCGCGCTCCTTGAACGTCCCGGCGACTCGGGCGAAGTACCACGTGTCGTGCCTGGGGGCGAAACCCGACGGCGGCGCGTCCTGCGGACGCAAGATCCACGTATTGTCGGGCAGCCGGCCTTTCGGGTTGGCACGGGCGTCGCGATAGACGAGCTGCCGGGCCGAGAGCACCCGAACGGCCGGGTTCTCGCCGTTGAAGGTGAAGCGGTCCGGGTCTTTGACGAAGTGGAACAGGTGCGTGTGCGAGCGGCTGAAGCCCCGCACGCAGTTGACGCCGAACGTGTAGTACCAGATCACCCAGCTTCGGCAGGAGAATCCGACTTCATCCTGCGCGATCAGCTTCAACTCGGCCGCATACTCGTCGCCGATGGCCAGCCAGAAGGTGCCCGTCGGCTTGAGCACGTCCGACACGGCCGCCATCCAGGCCCGGGACCAGTCGAGATACTCCCGCCGGGACCGCCGGTCGTCGTACAGGTCGTAGTCGTAGCCGATGTTGAACGGGGGATCGGCGAACACCAGATCGACGGTCGCCGGTCCGATATCCTTCAATATTTCCAGGCAATCGCCTTGCCGAAGCGTGTTGCAGCGTATTTCCACGCGGGTCACCTCCTGTGAGTCTAGACGATCATCGTGCAGATTTTCCCGGCGGTGTCAAGGGGCGCAGCTTGGGACGACAATGTCGGGTTGGTTTGCCGGACGTACAGAAAGTGCTTCTCCGACAATGAGTTACGTCAGTTCTGGCGCATTACGTTTAGCGGGCGGGGTTGCCCGCCGTTGTTCGGGCAGAGAAGCGCTGCTTGCACAACGGCGGGCACAACGGCGGGCACAACGGCGGGCACAACGGCGGGCACAACGGCGGGCACAACGGCGGGCAAGCCCGCCCGCTAAACGTCAACTCTCTGCGATCGTGCGCTGTAGGATTAGTAGGACTAATCGAGCAACAACACGTCGCCCTCGGCCAGCTCGGGCACGACGTTGGTCACCTGATCGCCGTGGCGGGTGAGCTTCAGCGGCTGGTCCAGGATTGTCGAACGGGCCCGCGTCACGGCGCCGGCGCCGCGGATCGTCACTTCGAGATCCTTCACCGGCAAATGATCGACCACGGGCGAAAGCCGGCCGCGGGCGTCCTCTCGCATGGCCGTGACACCATAGGCCCAATTGGCCAGGGTGACCGCCCGGGTGACGCCGTCGGGGCATCGGAGCAACACGCCTTCGACCAGCGGATCGGAGGCGTCGACGACCGGCCGCGTCAGCCCGGTGACCGGCGCGGCGATGAACCGCCGTCGCACCGGGTCGAAGTCGCGTCGCATGTCGTAATCCGGCCGCCGCACCGTGGCGCTGTACTCCAGACCGGGGAAGAAACCCACGACGTAGGCCTCGCCCTTTCCATACGCATGCCGGACCACGGCGGCCGAGCCGTCGGCGAATCGCGCCGGCACGTCGGCCTCGGCAACCGGCTCGAGCACCTCGCGGCCGATCACCGGATCGAATCGGCCCTCGAAAGATCCGCGGCCTTCGATCCCGGTGCCCGACGGCACGGGAGCGAGGCGTCGCCCGGCGTCATCGTACGGTTCCAAGCCGCTGGCCCCGTAAAGCTCAACCTCGTACCACATCTCCGGCTCGCGGCGCCCCTTCAGCCCCAACACCGGCTCGAGGACCGTCAGCGGCCGATTGGCTTCGTCGCGGGCCAGTCCCCAGCCGCTGGTGCAAAGCGTGCCGCCTCGTTCGACGTATCGGCGGAGCCCCTCGGCGGCCGCGCGGGTCACGTGCGAGCCGCTCACGTAGATCGCCTTGTACCGCGAGAGGTCCTCGGTGGCCAGGATCCGTTCGTCGATCGGATCGACCGGCAGGTGGGCGTGCTGCAGCGCCGTGTAGACCCACTTGGCGTTTTCCCAAGCGGCCGCAAGATGAGGCGGGTTGCCGCACAGGTTCATCCACCGCTGTGTGGTCTCGGGCTTGACGACGGCGATCTCGGCCGGCACGGCCCAGGTCGAGCCGTACAGCGCGTCCTCGGCCTTGCCCAACAGGTGGGCCGCTTTGCTCGTGAGCGCCAACGTCGGGCGGTCCTGGGAGAAGCTGTCGCCCTTCTTGTAGTCCGGGCCGTACGTGTACCAGTAGATCATGGTGTTGCCGCGGCCGACGGCCGAGAGCATGCGTTGCAGCGGGGCGCCGCGATGGGGCTTGATGTAAATACCCCGGGCGACGTCCATCTTCTCGCCCACGATCCGCTGCACGTCGCACAGATAGCTGTCCCACGCCCAGATCCGCGGCTCCCGGTTCGAGGTCTCGTAGACGATCGCGTTGTCGGCCTCGCGGTAGAAGTCGAAGAAATCGAGGCTGTGGCCCTTCATCAGGAAGGTGTTGCCGCGCAGGGCGTAGCAGTAGATCCGCGGGCGCGGCGGATCGCGATTCGGTTGACCGGACGGCGAGGGTTTTTCACGCAGCGACGCGTTCTCCGCCGCGAAGGCGTCGCGCAGGGGCGTGAACAGCCTGGCCGTGACGTAGTTGTTGAACGCCCGCGTCCAGTAAGCGGCCGCCGCGGCGTGCGGA